>WBZX01000541.1_pt3 | contig 15913 bp, 12 predicted proteins | sample 5204211 | NCBI WGS metagenome assembly WBZX01 (sample SAMN12344362, study PRJNA552823) | activated sludge metagenome | biome: Activated sludge suspended growth; feature: Nitrification reactor; material: Wastewater; isolation source: activated sludge from nitrification reactor of wastewater...
GTTGGACGAGTAACCTGGAGTAGAGAATGTAGGCTGCAGGTGTGTCATCGGTTTTGATCAGGTCTTCAACGATGACTAGTGCTGGCGAGAACTTGGCTTGTAGATGGTAGGCCTTTGCCAGCCCCAGTTTCACTTTGTTATCTTTAGGGTGCCGGGCAAGTGCCTCTTTGTACTCACGCTCCGCTTCATCACCTCGTCCGTATTTCAATAGCGATTCAGCTAGATGCAAACGCAGTGGCAGGTTCTCCGGTGAGAAGGCCAAGGCATCACGAAGGGGTTGCAAGCTATCTTCAGCCATGAAAAGTAATCCTGGATGTTACGCCCTATTATGTAGTTTGACGCTTGGCAAAGCCAGCAGGTTCATGAACCTATTGTTCCAGAAAAGCAAGCACTCTGGTGGAAATCAGGTTCTGGTTCTGCCGACGTTGCCGAGTATAACTGACACAATACAGAAGATTTATTGACACCACCTTGAACGCCATTTTGGTTCGTGGTAGTTTAGGTAGGCTTTTCTACACAACACTGCCCAGATACCGTGTTGTGGTCTTATTCTGCTTTTACCTCTGCATCGCCTGCAGTTACCTGGAGTTGGCACATGGCTCGTTCGTCAGCATCATTCTCGAACCGTTTTGCAGGCAGGAAGCTGGCACTGGAAATTCTGGAAGATCGTAACCTGCTGAGTGCAAACCCCATCCCGTCCAAGCTCTATCGAGCCGACTGGCAGAAAGATATCTCCCAATTACAATTCGATCCCTCCCTGGGACAATACCTCGGTAATTGGATGGTTGGGGTGGATGCCGGTCAAAGTGCTGTTCAACTATCTGCCAGTGCAGGTACGCTCTCTTCACGTCCAACCAATCTTACGAATGATGCGTACGTGTGGACTTTTCCAGCTGATGTGAACCCAACCATCATCTCCGGTTGGCTGCAGTCTCGCCAGAATAGTGGGCAAATTGACTACTTCTATCCATTGCTTGCACGTCAACAAAGCACTCGATTCATTCCCAATGATCCCCAGTTCAACAATCAGTGGCATCTTCAGAACACTGGTCAAGGTGGTGGCCTTGCAGGCACCGATGCCAATGTCACAACAGTTTGGGACACCTTCCGCGGCAGGAATGTGCAAATCGCGGTCGTTGATACTGGCGTGAACGTCAGTCATGAAGATCTCTTTTCGAATCTCTGGGTCAATCCAAACGATCCAGTCAATGGGGTGGACGATGATGGCAATGGATTGGTGGATGACATCAACGGCTGGGACTTCAATAGTTTCGACAACGATCCAACACCTGAAAGCTCCGATCACGGCACATCGGTAGCAGGTGTTGCAGCAGCAGTTGGTAACAATGGCATCGGTGTAACCGGTGCAGCATTTGAAGCAGATTTAATAGGTATCCGCCTGATCGAAGATTTCACAGATGATAGTCTGGAAGCAGCCGCTCTCTCCTACCAGAGCAACACCACAGATATTTATTCCAACAGCTGGGGCCCTGCGGATGATGGGTTCACCTTGGCTGGTCCCGGTCCGCTGACGCTAGCTGTTTTTGAGGATGGTTATTACAACGGTCGAAATGGTCTAGGCAATATCTACACCTGGGCTGGCGGCAATGGTGGCGATCTTGATTCAGACAACTCCAACTACGATGGCTACGCGAACTCTCGCTTCGTTATTGCTGTCGCAGCTATTGGGAATGATGGCACTCGTTCCTGGTACAGCGAGCGGGGTGCCAACATTCTTGTCAGTGCTCCATCCGACGGCGCATCCCTGGGTATCACCACCACGGGTGGCTTTGGCAATAACGAATACACCAATAGCTTTGGCGGCACTTCCTCCGCCACTCCACTCGTCTCTGGTGTCATTGCTCTCATTCTCGAAGCTCGTCCCGATTTGACTGCACGCGATGTGCAGTACATTCTGGTCAACTCTTCCACCAAGGTCGATCCGACTGATGCAGGGTGGTCGCGCAATAATGCCGGCTCTGGGTTCTGGGTCAACGATAAGTATGGCTTTGGCATGATCAACGCCCAGGCTGCTGTGACCCTTGCTCAAACCTGGCAGAAAGTACGACCTCAGATCACTGCTACCACTGGCACGATCGCTGAAAATGTCTTTATTCCCGACAACGATCTTACGGGTATCACTGTCGATTTTGATGTTACTGACGACATGCTGCTGGAGCATGTCGAATTGACGGTGAATATTACCCACACTTGGCGCGGCGACTTGTCATTCAAATTGACTTCGCCTCAGGGAACAGTCTCGGAAATCACACCTCGTGTGGATTTCGGGGTCGACTTCAATAACTGGAAGTTCAGTAGCGTACGGAACTGGGGCGAGAGCCCGGTAGGTACTTGGACTCTGCAAATCGCTGACAATGTTGGAGCAGATACTGGCACGCTTCTGGACTGGAAACTCGATTTTTATGGCGTTGAACCACCCGTTCCTGAAGCCTTCGATGATGCCTACACGACAGCTGAAGATAATGTCCTCTTTGTCGGTGCACCGGGCGTGATGGCGAACGATACTAACGCAGTGACTGCTGCACTCATTACCAACGTCTCTACTGGCACCCTGCTCTTCTTCGCTAACGGTTCGTTCCGCTATACACCTCCCGCTAACTTCTATGGGACGACAAGCTTTACCTATCAGCCAAGCAACGCCACTGGTGCAGGTAATATTGCAACAGTGACCATCACGATTACTCCGGTGAATGATGCTCCAGTAGCATTGACCGATGGCGTTTATGTTGCTCGTCCCGGGCGTCCACTTGTCATCAATCCAGCAGGTATTCTCGCAAACGACTTTGATATCGATAGTCCGAGCAGCAGTTTTGTCGCCTCGCTGTTTACCACACCGTTCAGAGGCAACATCACTGCCTTCACCGGCAATGGTGGTTTCACCTACCTCGCGGATTCGGGTACAGGTACGGATAACTTCCTGTACCGTGTTTCGGATGGAATAGCCACCAGTGCTCCTGCCACGGTCAACATTCGATTGAATACCCCTCCAGTTGCCCAGAATCTCAGCACATTCACCGAAGTGGGAGTAGGTACTTCAGGAAATGTCCTGACTTCCGCTTTCGATTTTGACCGCGATACCATGCAGGCCAAGCTGGTGACCACCACACCCAATGGCACGCTGGTTCTCAACCTGGATGGCAGCTTTACCTATACGCCTAACGCGGGCTTCTTCGGTATCGACACCTTCACCTACCGTGTTGATGATCCATACTACAATGCCAGCAACCCGGACCAGATTGGTAACACAGCCACCTATTCCATTCGTGTGAATCGCCGGCCAAACTCTGTGGCTGATACCTACACCTTCCCACGTGGACAATCCATCGAGCTTTTCTCACCCGGTCTGCTCAGCAACGATTTTGACCTCGATACCCCGATGTTTGGAGATATTCTGAGAGCCAACCTGGTTACCACCACAACAAATGGCACACTGACTGTTGATCCCAATGGCTACATGAAGTATGTACCTAACCCCACATTCACTGGTACAGATACATTCCAGTATCGCACATTCGATGGGATGCACGAAGGCAACCTCGTCACGGTTTCCCTCGTGGTAGTGCCCACGCCGACAGCCGTTAATGACGCCTACATCAGCTTTGGGCCGGTTCTAAGCGTTGCAGCTGGCTCAGGTTTGCTGGTGAATGATTCGTCTCCTGTCAACGCCCCACTGTCGGCTCGATTGATCACGCCTCCAACATTTGGTTCCATTGTTCTGAATCCCAACGGATCTTTCGTCTACTCAGCCGCCAACAACTATGTTGGCCCCGATAGCTTCAGCTATGTCGCCAACGATGGGGTTTCAGACAGCAACATTGCGACGGTTTCGTTGACAATTTTCTCGCTCAATCAACCGCCTGTCGCTGTCAACGATTCATACTCCATGAATCCAAGCACACCAACAGTTATCAGTACGTTGTTTGTTCCTGCTGCAGGTGTTCTTGCCAACGACACTGATCCACAATCGCTTCCGCTAGTAGCAACAATCGTCTCGGGTACCAGCAACGGCTCACTGATCCTGAACAGTAATGGCAGCTTCAACTACACCCCTCAGGTTGGCTTCGTTGGTACAGATAGCTTCACCTACCAGGCAGCCAACGGGTATGGCCTCAGCAACGTGGCTACAGTAACGATCACCGTAGGAACTCCAGTTACTGTCCTGAATCCCAATCGTCGAGTGATCCTCGGCAAGGATACTGGCGGTCAGCTTCGTGTCCTGACTGGCGAAACTGGGGCAACCGTCTTCACCATTACGCCATACATAGGCTTCTCGGGATCAATTCGCGTGGCGACCGGCGATTTCAATAGCGACAACGTTCCCGATATTGTGACAGCCCCAGGTGCTGGTTCTGGTTCGACAGGAACCATCATGGGCATTCGGGTATTCGATGGCCAGACCGGACTTCCGCTTCCAGGAACACTGGGGTCTGGCATTCGCCCCTTCGGTAACACCTACACCGGCGGTATTCATGTTGCTGTCGGCGATCTCAATGGCGATGGACGAGTTGATCTGGTTGCGGGTGCAGAATCCTCATCTGCTGCCACCAAGGTGCGTTCCTACAACGGCATCAATGGTACTCTCTTTGCTGGATGGAGCGGTGGCTTTAACCCCTACACCGGCACAGCACATGGTGGCGTTCGTGTCGCCACGGGTGATGTCAATGGAGATGGCCGTGCTGAAATCATCACTTCTCCAGGAGCCGGAACGCCCACAGTGAAGGTTTACAACCGTGGTGCAGCCAACATTACTGCTGGTCTGATTACTTCGTTCAATGCCTACTCAACCAATGTGGCAGGCGGAGTGTTCGTGGCGGCAGGTGACCTCGATGGCGATGGTCGTGCGGAGATCGTGACTGGGGCTGGCAACAATGCTAATGGCCACGTCCGTGTCTTCAATGGCCAGACTGGTTCAGTGCTTCGCAGTCTGAACCTTGGGACCATCAGTGGTTCCGCCCGCGTTTCCGTGGGTGACATTGATGGTGACGGCGATCTCGATCTCGTTGTAGGTATGGCTACAACCGGAGCGAACAGCCGGGCTCGAGTCTACGATGCGATCACCTTGGCTGAGATGTTCCCCTCTGAGAATCGCTTCAACTTCGGTGCATACACCGGCGGTCTCTTTGTCGCTTCTCTTGCCAAGACTAGCGGTGGTGGAATAACAGTCTAACTCGAGAGGTATCAATAGTTGACGTGTTCAACACGATAAGCCAGACGTACCGCAAGGTCGTCTGGCTTATGGCGTTAAATGGGTCTTCAGAAAACGACGTAACTGCTGCCAGGAATCCCACGCTGCGTAGGCAGTGCCTTCAGTTGTGCCACCATAGGCGATCTCCTGTTTCGTCACCCGGTGTACTCGACGATTTGGTGGAGGAGGTAATCCTGGAAGTGGGAAACTGTGTCCACATCCTGGGTAGGAATGATGTTCATTCTTGAACGGGTGACCATGTTCAGTCAGTCGCGACATCGTCTGCTCAGACATATAGGTTGAAGGCCAAAGCTTGTCGTCTTCTCCCGAAATGAGCAGTACCGGTCCCTTGATCTTCTCCACTGTGATGCTGGCTTGTTTGACATCGTCCTTGTTCGACAGTTGTAACAAAAACGCAGGGGTGTTGGAGGCTGGATCAGGTCTCATCAACTCACGAGTGATGCGAAGATCAGGAAACTTGGCCATGAAGGGCACCGGCTTGCCCTGATATGACCATGCTGATCGAAATGTTGCACCAGGCCACACCACATGGCTGGGAACGTAGGCGACCACTGCTTTCACTGGTGGATATGTCACTCCGAGGAGCAACGCAAGCTCGCCACCGCGCGAGGTTCCCACCACAGCCAGCTTGTCGCGGTTCACAAATGGTTGAGCCTGCATCCACTCGATGGCAGAGCCAAAGTATTCGAGCGGAATCTCGGTCAAAGTTTTGGGAAGTGTCTCGAAGTTGAAGTACGCCAGTGCCAGCACTACATAACCTTGTGAAGCCAGCAATGCTTCGCGTCCTTCTGAAAATCCACCGCCTGAACCACCAAATGCAATGATGGCTGGATACTTACCTGCTTCCTTTGGTCGAAATACTGTTCCTATCAGCCCTTTTTCACGCAACGGCTCACGAATAATGTTCTCCCCCATCATGAGTTGGTTAAGGGTTGCACTGGCCAGTACCTTCCCTTCAGACTCAACCGAGATAGTAGTGAGCAATGGCTCGAGATCGCTGGTTCTTGTCGAAGGTGCTTTGGCATCCACACCGCGCGTCATAGACCACAACAGCGGAAGGGGTGCCTGGTTTTTTCCTGTTGGTGTGGTGAGATCCAGATTCCCCTTCTCGTCTGCGTGAAGTATTTGACTTGAAGCATACACTTCGTCCTGCTTGACCACTCGCCGGGCTTTGACGGTAACCTGCTGTCTTGGGGTCAGATGCTTGACTTGTATATTTAGTGGCTCGCCAAGAATCGCTCCATTAGGGCTGATGTGAATGGCAGGTTCTTGAGCCACCAGAGTGCTGCTCAGGAACACGAACACCACGAACACGCTGGAAGACTGCATCAGTGCACCCTGGTGCGGCAAGTACTAATCCTATTCGTTCAACTACCCTGCCTATTGAGCAGACAATCTCCGGAACGGCTGCACCTTCCAGTACGTCAAACTGCGCCATAACCATTCCAGAGGTCCGAAAAGGAAGTAGCGTAACCAGATCGGGCTCACAATGAGTTGCACTATCCAGATCGCAATCGCAACAAAGTAAATCTGGTAGTACTGCAATTCACCATAGTAGTTCAATCCATACCCGAAGAAGAAGAGCGTACAAATGACCGAGTGCATGATGTAGTTGGTGAACGCCATCTGCCCCACGGCCATCAAGCTTCTGAACAATCGCGGAAAGAGATTAGCTTTGTACAGAAGTATAATTGCTGACACATGAGCCAGCACCAGCAGTATCCGCTGGAAAGGATATATCAGGTTGGTCCATTCAATGGGTACCACTTCCATGCGAGCCAGGCTTGCTTCCATTGTCGGGTTGTGCAGGAAATGATGGTAGAAGTTGTAGGATACCAGGGGTAAGCCGAGGCCATAGCCGATGGCCAGCATCTTCCAGTAACTCTGGTTGGTCCATTGACCCGAAAGAAATCCCCATTTGTAGAGGGCGATACCCAACAGCATGAGGGCAATCGAATCCCATACCTCAATGATCACCAGTTTGGTTTGTAACTCCAATGCCAGCGGTCTGAGATAACCTGCAACAGTAAGGTAGTCGGATTTCATCTTGCGTGTGTTGTCTTTGGCATCATCACGATTGGGAATGAAAGTCTTTTCGAGTTCACGCCAGTTCTTCAATGCTTGCTGCTGTGCCTCGGTCATTGGCTTATTCGCTTTAGCTGCTTCGGTGGCTTCCACATAGGCAATCCGTTGCGTGCGTATGTGCTGATAGAACATCGTACCTGCTGTGAAATCGACCACTGCCACCAATGGTACCCCGAGCACCAGGTAAATGGGTTTCACTTTGCGGAAGAGGAACACAATCATCCCGCAAATGCCATAGAGGTAGAGGATATCTCCAATCCACAGTACCAGGTGAGCGTGGATAAGGCCAAAGATGATAAGCCAAAACATACGGCGATAGAACAGCCACGTCGCTGATTGGCCATTCTGTTCCTTGCGTGTGACAAAGAGGACAACTCCGGCCCCAAATATCATTCCAAACAGCGCCCGCATCTTCCCTTCAAAGAAGACAGAGATGACTGCTGACACCCAGAAGTTCACATTCGTCGGATCACTTCTATAGGCCTCCGATGAATACTGGGCCATCGAAAACCCAGGGATATTCATGAGCAGAATGCCCAGGAGCGCCACTCCGCGGAGGGCATCAATGAGCTTGAGTCGCTGTGATTCACCCACGGGTGCGGGGGCTTCAGTGCTGGCGTGTTCGTTCATATGTTTCTTGCGATGTAGGACTTGTTGAGAGTTAGTACGGCTCTCACTAGTAAGCAGATGTAATGCAGAAGTACTTGGCCAGATACCCGTCAAGGCTGCACCAAGTTTCATCAGAGTACGTTCTCGACTCTATCATTCCCGGACCAGCCTTCGCCATAGAGGTCTTCCATCCAGGTTGAATAATCGCTGATGAACTCCTCATTTCCATCGGGATCAGCCTGCTCAATGGCTAGCGCCCGTTTTGCTGCTGAAGCGAGTTCATCCTGCTCATCTCTGGTGCAGTTACTCAAGTAGTGGGCAATCATTCCAAGGCCTGCTTCTGCCATGTCGGAGACATCGTCTTCACTCCCGACGAAGTTGATAGACAAGTGGCTGACTGCAAACACGATCGCGTCGGCAATGTTCTTCATGGAAGTACCTTATACCAGCAAGACAACGGAAAAAGGACGGTGCCTTCGGTGTAAGGTAACATCCTATTCATATCGAGCCAGTAAGAATTATTCTGACATCAAGCTCTTGGATGGGCCTTCTTGTAACTTTCCTGCAAGCGCTGGGTTGTCAGGTGGGTGTAGATCTGTGTTGTCGTCAGGCTGCGGTGCCCTAATAGTTCCTGCACGCTGCGAATCTCTGCCCCTCTGTCCAAAAGATGGGTGGCAAAACTGTGTCGCAAAGTATGTGGGCTGGCCTGCCCTGACATGCCAAGCTGTCGAAGGTACTTTGCCAGCAGGCGGCCTACGCTTCTGGTAGTGAGGCGGGTGCCAAACTTGTTAATGAAGACGGCATCAGCATTCTTGTTCTTGAGCTTCAGTAACTTGTTGCGTTCTTCCAGCCATTCCTGAATGAGCTTGGTCGTCGCTGGTCCCAGAAAAGCGAGGCGTTCCTTCTTGCCTTTGCCTCGAATCAGCAGCACCTGATCATCCAGATTTACGTCATCAATATTGAGCTGCACACATTCACTGACACGCAGGCCTGCTGAATAGATGGTTTCGAGTATCGCCCGATCTCGTGGCCCACTCGTCTCATCATCGGTTGGTGTAGTCAGCACCTTGTCAGTCGTTTCCTCGGTGAGAAACTTGGGCAGCATCTTGTCTTTCTTCGGCCCACGGACACCTTCAGCCGGGCTTTGACTCAACTCACTTTGGCGACAGAGGTATTTGAACCACGAACGAAGAGCAGCTAAACGGCGGGCAATGGTTGATTTACTGAAGCCCTGCTCATGCAAATGAGCCAGGAAGCCACGCACGGTACGGGTGCTGACCTGTTTGATGGTTGCATCTTTACCTAGTTGGGTACGGAAGTACTCGATGGCTTGCGACAGATCGTCGCGATAAGCTTTGGTGGTATGTTCAGACGAGTTCTTTTCATCCACCAGATGCTTCAGGAAGGAGGCAAGAGCCTCATTCATCATGCTGCCTCTGCAGGAAATCGTGGTGCATGTTGGGGAGCAGTAGCTTCCACCTGAATCTGCGACTTGCACTTCTCGGTCATCACTGCTGCATCGAACCAGTTGAAACTGATCTCGGTATCAGAGGCGTACCGTCGGAAGAGGTCCACCAGCGACGGTACGCTGTTATCATCGTACAGGAACAGGTAGTGCTCAGTGCCTTTATGAAGCGCCAGGACATTCAATTCGCGCTGCATGAAACACCCCGCTCCGCATGCGTTCTGTGGACTAGGGGGATATCGGCAGACTGGGGAGGATGCCTTCATCCAAATCACGCAAAGCTGATCTTGCAGGGCTAGTAGGTTCCTGTTATGCGGCGGAATCGGCTTCATTCGATGAGAATGTGATGCGACTTTTAGCGATATTCCTGTTATTACCCTGGATTTGCATCGGCTGCACCAGCACCCGCTGGCAAGACGATCCTGCTCTCGTCCGTGGATCGCTTCCCATCGAAAACCCGCTCTTTGTGCCACAGGGACATGATCCGCAGCAATATCAGCGTGTTTATGACACGGTTTACGACATCTGCCAGACCTACTTCGACATAGCCAACTGTAACATGTATGCAGGCGAAATCACCGGGGTGCCCCGCCTCTCTGCAGGCATCTTCGACTGGTTCCGCTATGAATACTACGATGGTTACGAAATCTGGCAGTCCACTGCACAATCCATCCGTCGTCGTCTACAAGTACAGATCACCCCAGCCGAAGTAGGTGGGTACTTCGTTCTCGTCCGCATTCAAAAAGAACTCGAAGACCCAGGTCAACTAGTGCGGATCAATGATCAGCGTCGCTTGCGACCTGACGATCCGATCGATGCTCAGAACGTAGCTGCTCCCTCGCTCACGAATCCTGCCTCCCGTTGGATTGACATGGGTAGAGACACCAGGCTGGAGACGCTCATCATCACGAAGCTGAAAGAGAAGTTGTAATCAACTTCTTCAACTCCACATCCCATTGCTCCACAATCCGCTCGCGGCTGAAGTGCTGGTGATATACTTCCCGACAACGCTGATGCTTGGCGACCAGACTCGATAGATCAGCAGCTAGCTGCTTCAATTCCTCAGCCACTGCATCCACGTTCGACATCTCCAGATGCCAACCTACTTGATGTTCTGCAATCCATCGACTGATACTAGCTTGTTTTTCACCCGCGAAGATGACTGGGCGGCCTGAAGCCAGGCAGCCGAAGAACTTGGACGGTACGACGATGCCTGTCCAGTTCTGTCGTAGGCTGACCAGGTGGATATCACCACAGGCAAGATGCTGGCTCAACTCCGCTTCGGAAGCAAAGGGCAGGAAGCGGATGTTGGTATCTTCAGGAGTGATGGCTGCTTTCAGTTCATCCACCCGATTGCCTCGGACAGAGAATCCGAGCACGATGCCGGTGTTACGAAGCTTGCGAGCCAGTTCGAGGAACTCGACATACTCATGGGCACGGCCGAAATTGCCGGAGTACATCAGGGTCAGTCTGGCATCGCCGAAGAGCTTTTGACGTAGCTGGGGGTTGGCCTGCTCGATCTGTGATGGCTCGACCAGGGCCCACGGTGGTAATGTCAACTTCGGGCAACGATGGCCATAGTGTTCCAGCAGATCGCGCATGCATTGGCCGAGGTCAGCCACCAGATCACAGCAACGGTAGGCGTAGCCAAGCATCTTCTGGATGAGTTTGACGAACTTGCTTTCGCGACGGAGCAGGTTGTCAGCCACCGCTGCTTCGGGGTAGAGATCGTAGGCCCAGTGAACGACCTTCACCTGGGGACGAAGCGTTTTGACGACACCTGCTACGAGTATCGAGAGTACCGGATCGGTGCCGATAAAGAGGACATCAGGCAGGGTTTTCTTCGAACGAAAGGCAATGGTAGACCAGGCAGCGATCATCCAGAGTGCATTGAGGATGCGTCCCTTGCTGCTCGCCTGCTTCAGTCGCGGTCGCCAGATGCGTTTGATGGTGACATCATTCCATCGTTCCACACAGGGACGAATGGTCGTATCCGCATGGCAGGAACGGTTACTGGGCAAGGCTTCCACTTCCCAGCCACGGTGGGCGAGGTCCTCCGCCAGGCCGGAAAAGAGCTGACCACTGATGACATCATCAGGATGAAAGAAGTGGTACAGGATGGCGATACGCGGTTTGCTCATCCAGGATTTCCCTGGGTTCGCCACCAGGCAATCGTTCGTTTCAGTCCTTCTTCGAATGGCATTTCGGCCTGCCAGTTGAGTAGCTGCTTGGCTCGAGTGACATCGAGTTGCCGACGTGGCTGTCCATCGGGCTTCGACGGATCCCAGACAATCTTGCCATGGTAATCGCACAGCCGGGCAATCAATTCGGTGAGGTTCTTGATGGTGATCTCTTTGCCGGTACCCAGGTTAATGGGGATCGGTTCATCCATGCGCTCGGTAGCAGCGATGATGCCCCGAGCACAATCATCTACATAGAGGAATTCGCGAGATGCAGAGCCAGTACCCCAGGCGGGCATGGTAGGCTCGTTCCTAACGCGAGCAGATTCGGTCTTGCGAATGAGGGCGGGGATGACGTGGGAACTGTGCAGATCAAAGTTGTCGCCCGGGCCATACAGGTTCACCGGCACCACCACCGCACTCTGCAAGCCATACTCACGACGGTAACCATCCAGCATCACGAAGAGAGCCTTCTTGGCGACACCATACGGAGCGTTGGTCACCTCTGGATAACCATTCCAAAGGTCTTCTTCCTTGAACGGTACGGGGGTATTGAGTGGATAGGCACAAACCGTTCCCGTTTGCACGAACTTCTTCAGACCAATGCGCCGGGCTGCATCAATGAGGTGCAACCCCATGGCCATGTTGGCATAGAAGTAGGCACCAGGGTGTTCGCGGTTGGCACCGATGCCACCCACCCGGGCCGCCAGGTGAATCACTACCGTAGGCTTGGCTTCGTGGTACAGGCGATCCACATCGGTGCGAACGGTCAGATCAAAGTCCTTGCTGCGAGGCACGATGATCTGATCAGGTTTGACACCCCGTTCCTGCAATTGGGCGCAAACCACCCGGCCAAGGAATCCTGCCCCGCCGGTGACGATGATACGTTCGTTTTTAAGGTCCAGCATGGCTTACGAAGCTGCCTGTGAAGGAGTAGAGAAGCCTGCCTGTTTGAGAGTCAATTCCCGCTCGGCCAGTTCGAGGTCCGATTCAACCATCATCTTTACCAGTTCAGCAAAGCCTACCTTCGGCTTCCAGTTCAGTTGCTTGCGGGCTTTGCTGGGGTCACCTAACAGCAAGTCTACTTCTGCTGGTCGCAGGTAGCGGCTATCAAAACGGACAAAGTCGTTCCAGTCGAGCCCGACTTGACCGAAGGCCCGCTCACAGAACTCGCGTACCGAATACGTTTCACCCGTAGCAATCACATAGTCGTCAGGCTGTTCAGATTGCAGCATCAGCCACATAGCTTCAACATAGTCGCCTGCAAACCCCCAGTCTCGTTTGGCATCGAGATTGCCGAGGAAGAGCTCCTTCTGCAGTCCCTTCTTGATGCGTCCCACGGCACGGGTGATCTTGCGAGTGACGAAGGTTTCGCCCCGCCGAGGGCTTTCGTGGTTAAAGAGGATGCCACAGCTTCCATGCAGCCCATAGCTTTCGCGGTAATTGACAGTGATCCAGTGGCCGAACAGCTTTCCGACGGCATAGGGGGAACGCGGGTAGAACGGCGTGGTCTCTTTCTGTGGCGTCTCGACCACTTTGCCATACATCTCAGAGCTGGATGCCTGGTAGAAGCGAGTATTGTTGCCTGTCGCCTGCTGGTACTCGCGAATCGCTTCAAGGAGCTTGAGCGTACCCACACCTGCCACATCAGCGGTATACACGGGTTGATCGAAGCTGACCCGAACGTGGCTCTGGGCGCCGAGATTATATACCTCGGTTGGTTGTACATGGCGAACAACGCGTGCTAGACTGTTTCCATCAGTGAGATCAGCGTAGTGCAGGAACAGCTTCACGCCCTTCTCGTGAGGGTCGTGGTAAAGGTGTTCCACTCGCTCGGTGTTGAAGCTGCTACTGCGGCGGATGATGCCGTGTACTTCGTAGCCTTTGCTGAGCAGGAGTTCCGCCAGGTAGGAGCCATCTTGCCCGGTGATACCGGTGACTAGCGCTTTACGAACAGACATACGCTCTCTCATGGCGGAAACGATAAGATACTTCATTAGTTACGAAGCTAGGGTAGGCTGACAAGGCATTGGAGATGGCCATGCTTGACCGACGAGGTTTCATCAGTGGTATTGCTGGACTTTCTGCAGCCAGCCTGGCGTTTGCGAATGCCAGCCACAAGCCGAAGAAGTATCCCAAGCTGACGTTCTATGGTTCCACTCAGCAGGTCTCAGGTTCCTGCCATCTCTTTGAATGCAGCAAGGGGCTGTTCCTGATCGACTGTGGCATGTTCCAGAATGATCTGCCCGAACCCCACAAAGAGAATCTGGAATTCCCGTTCGAGCCGAAGGATGTGAAAGCAGTCTTTCTGACACACGCCCACGTTGATCACACCGGTAGACTCCCGCTGCTCTGCTCCAAAGGTTTCACTGGCCCGATCTACTGTACCGATGCGACCCGCGACATTACCAAGGTGATGCTTGAATCATCCATGAGCATCATGGAAGACAATGCTGACGAGAAGGAGCCTCTGGGCACGCCGGAAGATGTAGCCAAGGTGCTGAAGCAGATTGTGACGGTGCCCTACAACAAGAAGTTCGAGAAACATGGCATCACCCTACGCTACACCGATGCAGGCCACATCCTTGGCTCGGCCATGGTCGAAGCCTGGGTGGATGGCATCAAGGCACTGTTCACTGGCGACATGGGGCCAGATCACACGCCGATCTTGTGCCAGCCTACCCAGCACTATGGTGCTGATGTGGTTCTGTTTGAATCAACCTACGGCCCCTCCGCGCGGGACTTCGTCAGCTTCGAGAGTTTCGGCAAGCAACTGAACGAGATCATTTCTGCTGGTGGCAGTGTGCTGTTGCCTTCGTTTGGCTTGCACAAGACGCAGTGCCTGGTTTATGTCCTGCATGATCTGATTCAGAAGAAGATTCTCTCGAAAGATATCCCCATCTATTGTGACTCTGGGTCGGCTCAGAAGGCGACGCAGATTTACTCGAAGTACCGCGAGTACTACGACAAGGATGCTTTAGCTCTTTCCAAACAGGAAGGTGGCGTGTTCTATCGCAACCGCTACCGCGAAGCACGGGGTGTCGATACCCTGGCCCGGCATGATCAGGATAGCAGCGAACCAGCCATCTATCTGAGCACCAGTGGCATGCTCGATCATGCCATGTCGCCCAAGCATTTGTACAAGATGGCCAGCAACCCCAAGAACGCTGTCTACCTCGTGGGCTTCCAGGCTCCCGGTTCCGTGGGCAGTAAGCTACAAGCGGGCGAACGCAAGATAATGATCCCCTGGGAAGAACGCAAGGGCGACAAGTTTGAACGGGAGGAGAAGGAAGCTGACATCAAGATGCGGGTTGAGAAAGTAACCGGCTTCTCCAGTCACGCCCGTGGCCAGCAGATACTCGAATGGCTGGGCAAGTTCGACAGCGTTGGTCAGGTCTTCGTCGTGCATGGCGACAAGGAACGTGCCACCGGGTTAGCTGATGCAGCCTGCAAGATGGATGTGGTAGCCAAGGCCCCGAAGCGAAACGACAGCTTTGTGATCGAACCAGACCGTCGAACCAAACCAGGCAAGGTACCCGCTCTCGATAAGAAGCCGGTAGCCCCATCGCCTGTAGATAAGTAAACTTTCAACACCACAAGGATCGAATCATGTACAGTCTGTCCCTCACTCTCCTCGCTAGTTTCCTCGTTGCAGTTCATCCACCTGAAGATGACAAGTTCGACAGCGAGAACAAAGCCAGTGGTATTCGTCCACCGGCTGCCGACTTCTTCATCTCAACGCTGACGAAGTCGAAGCCAGCATCTACCGCGAAGGAAGAGTTCAATGCAGAGGATGTGAAGAAGATCGAAGAGATGAAGGACAAGGAGATCATCGTGAAGGGGAAAGTGACCGAAGTCTTCATCCCCAAGAGTGGCAGCATTGCCATCCTCAACTTCGGCAAGGACACCAAGAAGTGCTTCAAAGCAGTCGTGTTCAAAGGCGACTTCGAGAAGTTCGAGGGCGGTGCAGAAGGCATCAAGAAGAAGTACTCTGGCAAAACCGTTACTGTTGAAGGGAAGGTCAGTATCTATCAGAATGCACCTCAGATTGCCATGAAAACGCCTTCGCAGATTAAGATCAAGTAGTGAGGCAAAACAGCCACTATCAACTTGAGCAGCAAGCTCATTTGTAAGCTATATTGTGGCATGTCCAGCTCCACATATGATCGCGACCTCTCCGCTGTGAATTCGCATCACACCACCGAAGACAACATTCCGTTGTTGGGGGGCGACACCTTTGAATCGATTGAAAATAGATTCCCCGCTACTCTCTCACTGAATCCGCGATCAGCGCCAGCGATGCCGGAACGGATTGGTCCCTATGTTGTCGAAGCTGAGTTGGGCCGC
>WBZX01001736.1_pt1 | contig 15903 bp, 10 predicted proteins | sample 5204211 | NCBI WGS metagenome assembly WBZX01 (sample SAMN12344362, study PRJNA552823) | activated sludge metagenome | biome: Activated sludge suspended growth; feature: Nitrification reactor; material: Wastewater; isolation source: activated sludge from nitrification reactor of wastewater...
CCGTCGACGTCACCGGCAGGTTTTGATCGGGCATCCTGGATGGGAATTTGCGTCTGCGCAGCTTCACCTACTGACTCCCACTGATCGGAACCTTTTGGGTGGGAAGGTGATGCGAAAACAAGTGGCTTGACTTGCGGATTTGTCGTCGAGATCCTGATGAGTAAGACCAGCGAAAGGGGGAGTTCACATGGCAGGCAAGTTCGAGATTCTGCAGTCCAAGAACGGTCAGTTCTACTTTCATCTCAAGGCGGGCAACGGAGAGATCATCCTGAGCAGTGAGCAGTACGAAACCAAAGCGGCTGCGCAAAGCGGTATCGACTCTGTTCGGAAGAATGCCGCGCACGATGAGCGCTTTGATCGACTGCGCTCGAAGAAGGATGAGCCGTACTTTGTGCTCAAAGCGGGCAACGGAGAGGTGGTGGGTCGCAGCGAGATGTATTCCTCTGCGGCTGCGATGGAAAACGGAATTGCTTCTGTGAAGCGCAACGCCGTCGACGGAGAGACGCGCGATCTGACCGCGAAGTAGGCGTGACCTAGACTGCACCCACACGCTGCTTGAAGAACTCGATCACGCGACGCTCTGCGCGCTTGGTCGGTCCCTCTGGATCATCATCGCGCAGGTTCACAGTCAGGACAGAGTGTGGCGGTGCCCCTTGCACACGGAGTCCGTCTTTGGGATCGATCTCGATGGCTTCGAAGCGATCACCAAACGTGTTTTTGTAGGTATCAAAGCGTGCGTCCGCGATGAAGGGATCACCGTAAAAGCGCAGTCCGATCATCGACAGATCTTCTTGTTCAAAGCGTCGCTTGGCACAGGCAATCTCTTCGGCAGAGCAGCCGATTGCGGCCTTTCGTGCGGCACCGATTCCAAGTGGCAGCGACGGCTGTGACAGCACCGGAGCCACCACCGATGGCTCTGTCATCATCGCCAGCGCAAAGTTTCCGGTGAAGCACATTCCGACTGCGCCGACTCCCTTTCCTCCGCACTCTGCAAACACCTTGCGAGACAGCGCGCGCAGCCAGTCAACAATCGGACTCGACTTGTCGGTGGCCCATGCGGAAAACTCGCGACGGATGCAGACGTTGATGGCCATCTGCTGCATGACGTAGGGAATGGTGACAGGACGACCCGGATCGCCAAACAGATGCGGCAGAAACACCGTCATTCCTGCTTCTGCTACGCGGTTCGCAAAGCGCACCACCTGCGGATGAATCCCAGGAATTTCGTGAATCACGATCACCGCTGGGCCTTGTCCTCGTCGATACACCGTGCGCTGATAGCGACCATCATCGAACGAAAACGAGCTGTAGTCTTTGAGAACATCAAGATGAGACATGGGCGCAGTTCCTTTTCGGCTTCAGCATATCGCGAAAGTGCGCAGATCCATCGATGCATCGTCGTGCAGATCGGCGCGCGTCGGTTCTTGCTGGGTTAGTGCAGCCAGCGAATCAGGATGTCCGCTCGGTTGTCTCCGTTTACGTCTCCGATCAGTGCTTGATTCAGATCGGCAGAGAGCGCAGTTCCGATTCCTTTTTGCCAGCGCGAATAGGTCGTAAAGCTGCTTCCTGTCGAGGGTGCGACCCAAATGGAACCTGTGCCGCGAAAGACGGCTACTGCATCGGCCTTGCCGTCTCCGGTTACATCATCGACCAGCTGCGCAGAAGATCCGACACCATGTCCTGACTTCCACAGCGTGCTGGTGGAAAACGCACTTCCGGTGGATGCTGCGACGCGCCAAGATCCAGTGCTTGCGACGAACACCACAGCGTCGGCACGACCATCTCCCGTGACATCCGCCAAGAGCTGACTGCTGGATGCTGCGCCGTGATCCGCTTTCCACTGGGAATAGGTGGAAAAGGAGCTTCCCGAGGAAGGGGCAACCCAGAAGTTTCCGGTCGCAGAAAAGAAGGTCACAGCGTCGGCTCTGCCGTCTCCGGTTACGTCACCCACAAGCTGCTGGGAGGATCCCAGTCCATGTCCTGTCTTCCACACCACTGCGGTTCCAAAGGAGCTTCCTGAAGACACCGCCACTTGCCATGCTGCGGTCGCGGACAGGAAGGCAACTGCATCGGCTCGTCCGTCGCCGGTGACATCTGCAAAAAAGTACTTGCTGGCGCGCGGCGCAAAGTCCTTACGCCATGGCTGAAGGGCTGCAAAGGAACCGCCTGCTTGGGCTTTGCCAACAAACACATCACCGGATGCAGCAGTCAGCGCGATGAGATCAGCCCGTCCGTCGCCCGTGACATCTGCAAAAAAGGTCTGATCAGCGCTTCCCAGTGCTGCGTCGGATTGAGACTGCGCGGACAAAAAGGCTGTTCCTGAAGACAGTGCTGCGTCCACGGTGCTGCTCGATCGACCGTAGGCGGCGCGGACTCCTTCTATGTCTGTTTCGCTGAGCTTTCCGTCGCCCGTCCAGGCTGGATTGCAGTAGTTCATCACCGAGTCCAGATCCCATGGGCCCACCAAGATGTCGCCATCACTGCCTTGTTCCAGCGTGCACCATGAGGGAGTGTCTGGACGATTCTGCTCGTGTGCGAAGCCGAGCGCGTGACCAAATTCATGCACAGCACCGACGCGGATGCAGTACGGCTTGGTCATCTGACAGCCGGTGCTCCACGTCGAAAATGTAAAGTTTAGCGACATTCCGTCTTTGACGCCGTCAAGGTCTGTACCAAGTCCCAGCGTGTAGGGACCGACATCTTGAATGCGCAGACGGATTCCTTTGGCGGTTGCGGAACAGGGGCCCCAGCCCGTAAACCGAACAGAGGCCACGCTCTGCCAGGTCTCTTCGACGGAAGTACGGACCAGACCGCGCTCTGTGTCATTGCTGGGATCGGGATTTTCAAAGCAGACCGGAATCTCTGTGATGGCTCCGCTGCGACTCCACAGCTTGGTGGATGTGACATACAGGCTCTGTCCGGTTTGTGTCGGCTCCCCTTGCTGCGCGGACTCGCTGCGGGGCAGATCGCTGGGCTCCGGCTGTTCGGGCTCACAGGCTAGGATGAGCAGGCTAGATCCTAGCAGCAGCGACGGAAACAGGAGTCGCGAAGGACGGTTTGTGCGGCGGTTCACAGTGCTTCCCATAAAGTCCTTGTACCACTGCTGCGCGCAGGAACAGAGAGCAAGAGTTCGCTTTGGGAGTCCCCCCACGTTGGCTGTAGGAATCGCTGGATCTTTTTCCTTGACCACTGAAGTTTTGATCAGTAGTTTCGCTGCGCTCTCCCCGGAAAAGGGAGTGTGTTCACAAACCCTTGTGTCCGTTTTGTCTTTGAAAGGAGTCCCCCGATGAGCGTGACGTTCTACTACAGCCCTCAATCCAGCGCTTCCCCTGTTCACTGGACGCTTGAGGAGCTTGGCATTCCCTATGAAAAAGTGCTGATCGACTTTCGTGCGGGCGATACCAAGAAGCCGGAATTTCTGAAGCTGAATCCCAATGCCAAGGTTCCTGTTCTGGTTCACGATGGCGTGGCGATCTTTGAGTCTGCAGCGATTCAGATCTACCTGGGCGAGACGTTCGGAGTGAGCAAGGGTCTGTATCCAGCGCCGGGTCCGCAGCGCGGCGAGGTGATGAAGTGGATTGTCTGGACCAACGTCACGCTGGGTGAAGCGCTGTCGCGCGTCGGTCGCAACCTGGGTCCGTGGGCCCCGGAAGAAGAGCGCAACGTCAAGGCCGGTCTGCGCGCCAAGCAGGACATCGCGGAGCTGCTCCAGATTCTGGATGCCCAGCTTCAGGGTCGTCACTACGTGGCCGGAGACTCGCTGACCATCGCGGATCTGCACATGTCGTCGTGGATGGAATACGTGCGGATGATGCAGATTGACCTGACGCCGTATCAGAACGTCCAGTCGTGGATGACGCGCTGTACGTCGCGTCCGACCTACGCTGCCGCACCGTAGTCTGCTAGAGCAGACGCCGTCCGCTTGATTGGATGTGCGTCTGCTGACGCTGCGATTCCTTCGTTCGCCGCGTTCGTTCCTCCTCATTCATTCCGTTCGCTTCCTACCTGCGCGCCGGTGTGGTTCGGTTCGCGTACCCTTCGGGAGTCTGCGTGTGGTTGCGCAGCGGTTCCTGCGCGCGATACAATGTCAGTCGGGATGGCACGGGTTGTGATTTTGGATCGCTCCGTGGGCGCTCGGCGGGCGCTGCGGGCGCTGCTGGAAGCGGAGCGCGACCTGGAAGTGGTGCGTGAGTTTTCGGATCCCACGGAGGCGCTGCGGTTTCTGCTCCGGGTGTCGGTCGAGCTGCTGATCATCGACGAAGAGCTGCTGGCCGAAGGGGGACTGGATGCGATGGAAGCGCTGATGCTGGAGCGTCCGCTGCCCATCCTGATTCTGTCGGTGGGCGCGCCGGATGAAGAGCAGTCTCCGCTGCTACATGCGGCGCTTGTGCGTGGTGCGCTGTCGATTGAAGCGCGGGCGAGTGGCGCAGATCCGCAGTCGGGGGCGCTGCTGCGTGGTGCGGTGCGACGGCTGATTCGGGTTCCGGTGATGCAAAAGCAGAGCAGTCTGCGTCCGCTGGGGCAGCGTCCCTCGTCGGTGAGCCAGCGTCCCTCATCGGTGAGTCAGCGTCCATCGTCGGTGAGCCAGCGGACAGAGCCGAGCGGAAAGGTGATTGCACCGCTTGCGCAGATTACGCAGCAAGTGGATGTGGTCGGCATCGGTGCGTCGGCGGGAGGCCCTGGTGTGGTGGCGGACATTCTGTCGGCGCTCCCGAAGGACTATCCGGCCAGCATCTTGGTCGTGCAGCACCTTCCGATGGGCTTTGCCGAGCCGTTTGCCGACTATCTGCGCGCGCGGATTCGTCTGCCGGTCAGTGTCTGTGCGCTCTCACAGCCGCTGTTGCCCGGACGGGTGATCTTGGCCCCTGATGATGCGCACCTGCTGCTGAGCCGTCGCGGAGTCGCGCAAGCCGAGCAGTCCGAGCCCATTTCTGGACACATGCCATCGGTGGATCTGATGCTGGACTCTGTCGCTCGCCATTACGGAGAGCGCGCCGCCGGTGTCATCCTGAGCGGCATTGGCCGGGACGGAACCACCGGACTGCGTGCGATTCGCCAAGCGGGCGGACTGACCATCTCGCAAGACAGTGAGAGCGCGGCTGTGTATGGCATGCCTCGCGTCGCCAGTGAGAGCGGAGCCGCAGAGTATGTCCTGCGTCCGAGCGAGATTGTCGATGCGCTGCTTTTGGCTGCGGCTGGCGTACGGGAATCGGGCGGACGCGGCCATTGACAGATCCGTCAATAGGCCAAGTGACAGGTGCTGCTTGTGCTTTACGCTGCGTGCGCGATGTCTGTTTCGACCGAGTGAATCAGATCAATCAGACGTGATGGACTACAGCGTCGGACCAGCAGGTGCTTGACGCCTCGGCTGACTGCGGCTTTGCGCGCGGCGACCACTGCATTGTGACTGTTTACATCGGTCACAATCACGACCAGATCGACGCGGTTGACCAGGGATGCCAGCGTCTGCGCGCCTCGTCCTGCGGTGTGTCCGCTGTGAACTTCTAGGTCGTATCCGGCAGCATGCGCCGCTTGCTGGAACAGTCCCTCTGAGCGCTCCACGCCACCGATCATCCCGATGCGCAGACGTGTGGGCTTGTGGGTTGTGGCTTGTGGGTTGACCTGTTTTTTGGACTGTTTCGACGGAGCGATAGCTGCAGAGTTCATTGAGTCACCGCCATCATAACGACCGATGTCTGTTATAACAGACGATCTAGCCTTCTTCATCGAAGAATCAAGGGGTGCTCGGCAAAATAATCAAACAAAGTCTAATATAACGGACGATCGTCCGTTGGTTCGGTCAATGACCACAGCGGTGTCGCCGCTGTGTCGTCTGAACCGACGCATGCGCAGACCAGGGACGCGGTAGGTGAGGGATCGCTAGATTTTCTGGATGGTCTCGACGATGGCTTTGGCCCAGCTGAGCGGGACTTTCTTCGAGGCAGAGGCCACTTCCAGCGCACCGCGCGTAAGCTTGACCTTGGGAAAGTACTCGGCCAGCTCTTGCATGCGGGGCGCAAAGCCTCCGCGCGCGGCTTCGACCAAGTTTTGGTAGGCCATGCGCTGGCCGGGATTCATCTGGCCAAACGAAAGAGCGGGCGCGACGTCCGTAAAGTACGCGTTGGCGACTTGGTTGAGCGACGCACAGCGGAAGTTGAAGTAGTGATTGGGGCTGTCATCCGCTGCTTTGATCAGGAAAAAGCCGAAGAAGCTGCCGGTGTCCGATAGCTCCAGCGACTTGTCTTTGCGCAGCGCGGACAAGTCCCAGCCGTTCCAGTCTTTGATCTGCGGGTCGGGCTGGGTCAGAAACTTTTTGTTCAGCCAGTGCTTGTGCCAGGACTGTCCGCCGGTCAGCTCCTTGGCGAGCACCGCGAACTTGGCACCGGACGGAATGCTCTGCGCGATCTGAATGAGCGCGATGCGATCTTCTTCGCGACCGACGCGCCGACCGATGCGAACAAAGCCCAGATAGGGAGTCCCTGGCTCCGCTCTGCGAAACTCTGCCAGGTTGTCGCTTGACAGGCTCATCGCTCTGCTGGTTCGCACCACTCCCCACAGGGTGGCGTCGTTTGTCAGCTCCTTTTCGTTTTCTGCTTTCATCACCAAGTCAGGATTTTTGGGCATGCGCAGAAACACCGCGCGCAGGGCTTCGGGACCAAACTCTGCTTTGCTGTTGTACTTGTCTGCTCTGGGCTTGGTTTTCTGGATCGCGTTGCCTTCGGACAGAGGCTGCTCCTTGGTGACAAGCGAGGTCGTTCCAGACTGAACGCCCGCTGTCTTATTCCCTTCCTGATCGGTGCCAGCGGTTCCTGTCTTTCCCTTGTTCTTCGTGGGCGGTGGCGGTCGGATGAGCCTGTCTTCCAGCGTCTTGGAAAAGCCATCCAGCGTCGAGGCAAGCAGCTCGTACAGCTCTGTCTCTGCCTGATTGTGGGAATAGTGTTTGGGGTAGCTGCGCGGACCGAGCAGGACCTTACTGATGTAGAGCAGATAGGGCTCCTCTTTGGTCTTCCAGTCCTTCTTTCGCGTCTTTTCGAGCCACTCACGATAAGGCGGAATCTTTGGCATGCGCTTCCCCTGGGCCGCCGGATGCAAGGTCTACGATCCAAGACTAGTGCAAAACAGGCGACGGGGCAGCGCAGCGGCGTACAGTGGCTCTGATTGCGCGTGGTTAGGGGGAACGCGCGACGCTTGTGCTGCTATCTGCGATGTACGGTGGTGGCGGATGCTTGATCGGTGGCAAGCATTGTGATCTCACTGATGTTGACGTGGGCGGGACGGCTGACACAAAACAGGACGGCTTCCGCGACATCATCAGCGGTCATCGGCGTCATGCCTGCGTAGACGGACTTGGCGCGCGCTGTATCGCCGCGAAATCGCACCACGCTAAACTCGGTTTCCACCATGCCTGGATCGACGCTGCTGACCCGAATGCGGGTGCCAAGCAGATCGTGCTTCAGACACTGATTCAGCATGCGAATCGCGGCCTTGCTGGCGCAGTAAATCGCACCCCCAACGTAGGGCTGGGAACCGGCTACGGAGCCGATGTGAACGATGTGTCCTTGATCGCGCGACACCATGTGAGGAAGCACCGCATGCGTGACAGACAGGACTCCTTTGACATTGGTATCCAGCACTTCGTCCCACTCTGCGGGATTGCTTTCAAACAGCTTGTCACGGCCTCGGCCCAGGCCCGCTGCGTGAATCACCACATCGATCGATGCAAAGGCAGCAGGAAGTGTGGAGATCGCCTCACGGACGGCTTCGCGATCGCGCACATCAGCAACGAGCGCGGTGGCTGCTTGGGCGCCTGAATCGAGCAGCGCAGAGACCAGCGGAGTGAGCCGCTCTGCCCGCCGTGCCAGCACGATCAGCGTGCAGCCACTTGCTGCAAAGGCGCGCGCACAGGCTGCTCCAATGCCACTGCTGGCGCCAGTGACGAGGATCACCTTGTTACGAAGGGATGGAAACGATGGGAACAGAGTCTGCGATGGCGTCTCACTCATGGCTCCGTATCCTATCAGTTCCTTCCTGTACAGACATCCCCTGACATGCGGATTTATCGTCGCAGAAGTTGTTCGGGTGAACGCCTGAGATCTTGGCACCAAAGAATCAAAGACTCTGCGATAATGGGCGTGCTGTGTTGTGTGCAGTGGTCTTTGGGGGGCCTTTTGGCATGGAAAAAGAACCTGGCAGAGGCGGAATGTCCGACGAGGAAGGAACTGTGGCAGATCGCATACGATCTGGAACCGATCCTCGCTCCGAGCTGGCGAAGGTCACTTGTCCGGTCCTCGCGTTGGAGGTGATGTTGTGAAGTTTTTGCGTGAACTTATGAACCGTTTCCGTGTCTTAGGAGCAGTCTGCGCTGTGCTGCTCAGCGCCCAGAGCGCCTCTGCGCAGGATCTTCATCGTGGCTTTGCGGTGAACCGCTATGAGCCCACTTCCGCTGGTGAGTGGTCGTTCTGGGTAGACCATCCGTGGTATTCCCAAACGCGCTATTTTGCGGCAGGAATCACGCTCAACTACGGACACAATCCACTGGTGTTTGGCGCGGTTGGCAGCGATGGCAGCTTCACGCCTCGGCTGTCTGTCATCGAGCACCAGTTTCTGGGTCACGTCGATGTGGCTGGATCGTTTCTGGATCGCGTTCAGATAAACGGCAGCCTTCCGATCACCTTTCTAGAGCGCGGTGTCAAAGCCGGTGGTGCAGAGCCCGCCAACGGAGTCGCCGTCGGTGATCCGCGCCTTGGCTTGTGGGTGCGGCTGTTCGGTCAGCCGTACAAGAGCGCGGTGTCACTCAGCATCGGCGCGCAGGTGTGGATTCCGCTGCGATCGTTCGGAATCAACTCAGGTGTTGCGCTTTCATCGAGTGATGAAGGTGTGCTGCGGGTGCTTCCGAAGCTGGCGCTCGGCGGTTATGCCAAGCACATCCTGTGGTCGTTTACCGCAGGCTTTCAGTATCGTCCGGCTGCGCAGATTGGCGCTGGCGTCGATCTCGCGGGAAGCACGGTCGGATCGGAGCTTCAGCTTGGCGCGGCGATTGGATATGCCGACTTTGAGCGTCGCTTCGCGGTCGGTCCCGAAGCAATCCTGGCGACGCAGGTGATGGGAACGGATGCAACCAAGCCGTTCTACCGAGACTTCACCAGTTTGGAAGTCTTGCTCGCGGGTCACTACAACATCGGACATCAAGTGAACCTGGGAATCGCGGGCGGTGTCGGTCTGCTCCGTCAGCCGGGAACGCCAGATGGTCGCGTTCTGCTTCGCATTGGCTATGCGCCGATGAAGGAAGAAAAGAAGCCGGTTCTGGATCGGGATCACGACGGCATTCTCGATGCGGATGACGCCTGTCCTGATGATGCGGGCATTGCAACCGGCAAGCCCAATACGCACGGCTGTCCCGATCGTGATCGCGACGGTGTGATCGATCGTATGGATATCTGTCCCGATGTTCCCAAGGGAGAGCATCCCGATCCCGATGCGCAGCGTCTGGGTTGTCCGGCGGGCGATCGTGACAAGGACGGCGTGCTCGATCCTGAAGATCAGTGCATCGACGTTCCCAAGGGAGATCATCCCGATGCGAAGCGTCCAGGCTGCCCGGTCGGTGATCAGGACAAAGACGGCGTGCTCGATACAGAGGATCAGTGTGTGGATGTTCCGAAGGGGGACAAGCCCGATCCAGCGCGTCTTGGCTGCCCAGCGGGAGACCGTGACAAGGATCTCGTGGTCGATCCAGAAGATGCTTGTCCAGACAAGCCTGGTGCGCCTGATCCTGATCCGAAGAAGAATGGCTGCCCCGGTGCCACGATGATCACCGATGGTCAGATCAAGATCATCGAGCCGGTGTTCTTCGCGACGAACAAGGACGTGATCCTCAAGCGCAGCTTCCCGGTTCTTGAAGCGGTTGCGAACAGCCTCAAGGGAGCGCCCAGCATCAAGAAGGTGGAAGTCCAGGGACACACCGATGATCGCGGCAAGGCCACCTACAACCGAGATCTGTCGGCGCGACGTGCGGCAAGTGTCCTGCGCTTCCTGGTCGAAAAGGGAATCGATGCAAACCGTCTGCAGTCGAAGGGCTACGGACCGGATATGCCGATTGCTGAAAACAAGACCGCGAAGGGTCGCGAAAAGAATCGCCGCGTGGACTTTGTCATCCTTGATCCTGCGCAACCGAAGGATGTTCAGGTCAAGAAGGCGAGCGATATCGTGGTGCCAGAGTCCGAAGATCAAAGCGATGGATCGAAGGGCAAGAAGCATCGCAAGGACAAGAAGGGCAAAAAGGGCGATGCCGTCGAGTCAGACTCCGCAGACAAGGGTGATGCGGAGGATGGCGACAGCAAAAAGAAAAAGAAGCGGAAGTCCAAGAAGGACGCGGCAGAAGCGGCGGATGGTGATGGCGGCGAAGACAAAGCCGATGGCAAAAAGAAGAAGCACCACCGCCGGAAGAAGGACAAGTCTGCGTAGTCCGCTGGGGATGGGACACAAGTAGTCCGGACGCAGAGGTCCGCTGGTCCAAGAGAAGTCAGAGGTGCAAGATGACCATTCGTCGTTTCGGGTCCGTGGCAAGCTCAGTGCTTGGACTCCTGTCTGCTGTAGGTGTGAGTGCGCTGTGCTCGACGGTGTCTGCGGCTCCGCAAAAGCTTGCGGAGTTCAATGAAAAGGGCAACTTCCTGCTGATTGGGAATACCGTCGGTTGGGACTGTGCTTCCGGTGTTCCGCAGCCGATCGTCGGTTCGGTGAATACGGGAAGCTGTTCTAGCAATACGGAAGATAGCTCTGCGGACATTCTGTGGCAGTCCGATGGCACGACGGCCACGGCGGATGGATCAACCACTCCGCTGCGGGCGAGCAGTGCTGCGTTTCTGTCGATTCCGCCTGGCTCTGTGGTGGTGCATGCTCGGCTGTTTTGGGCCGCGCAGCTTCCGCTGGGAGCATCCGCAGGCCGTCAGGTTGGAATGGATCGTCCCGGTGGTTTCCAGTCGGTGATCACCAACGATCCAGCGTTTCCGGGCCTGACGGTCAACAATGGCGGTCGTACGTACTATCAAGGCAACGCGGACATCACCAAGCTGGTGCAGCAAAACGGCAGTGGTGTGTATCGCGTGACGGGAATTCCGACCACGTCGCTCAAGGACGTGCTGGAAAACGTCGCGTTTGTGAACTGGCACATGATGGTTGTGTATCGCAAGTCGGATGAGCCGACGCGCAACATCGTGGTGTATCGCGGTCTGGATACGGTTCAGCAGGGTCTGAATGCGAACGCGACGCTCGACGGATTTCTGGTTCCGAACAGCGGCTTTTCGGGACAGCTCGGAATCGTTGGCTATGAAGGCGATGACTCGCTCACTGGCGATTCCTTTCTGTTTAACGGATCGGTGCTGAGCAACCAGATCAACCCAGCGAGCAACTTCTTTAACAGCAGTCGCAGTACGCTGGGCGCTCCGGTTTCGATTGTGGGTGATCTGCCGCAGATGTCGGGACAGCCATCGAGCATGGTGGGAATCGACCTCGACGTGGTGGATGTGACGGCGCAGCTCTCTGCGGGGGCAACCAGCGCGCAGCTGCAGGCGACGTCGAGCGGTGACTTGTTCTTCCTGGGCGGCTTTGCCACCGGAATTTCGACGCTGTTCCCAGTGTTTTCGGAAAGCACCAAGACGTACGTAAACGTCAGTCGTCCTGGCAAGCCAGTGATTCCGGGCGATACGGTGAAGTACACGCTGAACGTGGTGAACAGCGGGTCGGATACCTCGATCGGAACGGTGCTGCGCGATACGCTGCCGGCGGAGCTGACCTATGTTCCGGGCTCGCTGCAGATCACGAGCGGCGCGAACGCGGGTGCAAAGACCGATGTAAGCGGCGATGATCAAGCAGAGTACGATTCGCAGACGCGAACGGTGACGGTGCGCATCGGAAACGGTGCAAGCGCTACGCAAGGTGGAACGGTTGCCGTCGCTGAAACCACCACAATTGAGCTAACTGCGGTGGTGAGCCGCGCGATCTCTGGACGCCTGGACAACCAGGGTTCGATCACGGGACAAGGTCAGCTGGCGGTGGCCAAGGGTGTGACGCGCGCTGGTGCATGGCTTACGGGCGATGGCACTGCGCCGAGCATTCCGACCAGCATCGTGGTGGATTGTCAGACGGACTTGCAGTGCGGAGTCCTGGCTCCCAAGTGTGATCGGACGCTGGCTCCGCCGCGCTGTGCGTGTACGGTGAGCGCGGATTGTCCAAGCGGCTATGTCTGTGATCCGGCTGGTCGTAGCTGCGTGCAGTGTACGGCGTCTCCTGCGCAGACTTCTTCGTGCACAGCGACGGGACAGGGCGCGATCTGTCTGTCCGACAATCGCTGCGGTTGCAACACCGATGCGGACTGCGGAGGTCGTACGTGCGATCTCGGAAGCCGTACTTGTCCCAGCCCGAAGTCGGATCTGTCGGTGGTGGTGATTCCGCCCGCGATGCCTGCGGCTCCTGGCGCGACGGCGGTGTACAGCGTGCAAGTGACCAACTTGGGCGTCGACTCGGTCACGGACGCAAACATCTATACGCAGCTTCCTCCGGGAATCACGGGAGCAAGCTGGACTTGTATGCCAGTGGGTGCGGGCGCAGCGTGTCCTGCGGCGAGCGGAAATGGTCCGCTTCCTCCGACGGTGTCTTTGCCTGCGGGCGGACAGCTTGTCTATACGCTGTCGGTTCCGATTCCATCGAACTACACAAGTGAGACGGTTCCGATCCGCGTGAGTGCGCTGCCTCCTTCAGGAACGACCGATCCGCAGCCTGCGAACAACAATGGCTACGGTGAAGCGGTGGTGACGCAGACCAACAAGCCGGATCTGGTTCTGACGGTGGACAACCAAATCGGACCGGAGCCCTACAGCCAGCAGTACACCGCGAGCGCGACCAACAAAGGAACCGGCGGTGCAAGTGGAGCGTACTTTGGATACACGGCTCCCGAAGGTTCAGAGATCAGCTCGGTGCAGCCCGGTGATGGCTGGACGTGCGTCGTGAGCAATGACAAGCGGACGCTCAGCTGTGAAAGCAAGACGCCGATTCCTCCGCAAGGAAGCACGACGCCGGTTGTGTTCGTGGTGAAGAGTCCGCGTGGTGCGACCTCGCAGCCGTTTGAAGCCACGGTGACTCCGCGTGATGAGTATGGCTATCCGCTGACCGATGCAAATCCGGCAGACAACACCGTGACCAAGAGCGGAGAGGTGTCGGATGCGAAGCTCGCTGGCAATGGCTTTGGCTGCGCGATGGCCAGTCCGGCGCAGGATGTCGCGGCTCCGATGGGAATGCTCGGAAGCCTGCTGATCACCTGCTACTCGCTGCTGCGTCGTCGGAAGTCAGCGGCGTAGCCAGCGTAGGAACAGAGAGCGGACTGCTTGTACTTATCAGCAGTCCGCTTTCGGAAGCGGCATCGGAAGGAAAGACGCGAAGGAAAGACGCGAAGGAACGCAGCGCCCGTGGGCGCAGTGGACTACAGCGCGGGCCGAGAGGCTGGGAACTGAATCTTCGGTCCGCTCTTCGGGGTCAGGACCAAGTGTTCAAACTCCACTTCGCCAATCTTTTCGGCGTGAAATGGCTCGGTTGCTTTGGCGTACACAGTGCTGGGTCCGTTGGCTTCCGTGACGGCAGCCACACACAGCGTGAGGTCGGCTCCCCACTTGGAAAAGACCTCTCCGAAGAACGTGCTATCAGGATTTGCCCAGAAGCCACCGATGATGTGTGCGCTTTTGGCCAAGCAGTCGCTGCCCTGGGCAACGACGAAGTACCAACGCTGACCTTCCGGGAGCTTTCCGGGATAGACAACTTTTCCTTTGAACTCGACTTCGCACAGCTTGGGCTTGCCTGGTTTGTCTCCGAACGTCGGAACTTGGATCACTCCTTGGACCGTCGGTGGAGCTGCCTTTCCTGCATCAGCAGTCGCCGCAGCTGGTTCGGGTTTCGGAGCGGTCGGTGCCGCTTGGGGCGCAGCCGCTGGAAGTCCAGAAGTCGGCACAGTCGCTGTAGGCTGCGCGCTTGCGGGCGTCTCTGTTGCGGCTTTGGGAGTCGCTTTCTGTTCGGATGAAGGACACCCCAAAAGGAGGGTACTTACCGTCAGGGCAACTGCACCAGGAATCGCATGTGTTCGGAGTACTGATCTGCTGTCTGATCTCATACGACGATGTTATAGTGAAGACAGCCTCATAAGAAGTCCGATTCTCTCTCAAGTTCTAGGAGTACATCATGAGCGTACGTAGTTTGTTTGCTCTTACCTTGGTGCTCAGCGCAGCGTCGTTTAGCTGCAGCAGCATCAGCACCGACGGTAGTTCTACCAATACCAGCAATCCTGCTTGCTTGCCGGATCTGCCTTGTCCGCCTCCTGTTGATCCCAATGCGGGAGTCGATCCGTACAACATTCCGACTCGCTCTGGAACGACCACTGCGGGCGGATCTTCGATGAATCCGCTGGATCCAAAGAGCCCCGGATCGACCGGTGTGACGACGGATGCGAGCGGTGCGATTGCCCTCGATCTGGCGGGTTTTAAAAATGCCGGTGCTCCGTTCATTTGGGTGGCCAACAGCGCCGAAGGAACAGAGTCCAAGATCGATGTGAACACCAACCTGGAAGTTGCGCGCTACTGCACCTACCGCGGTTGCAACGGAGATCCCTCGCGATCGACGGTGAGCTTGCAAGGTGACGTGGTGGTTGCGAACCGCGCCAACTACTACGGAATCAACTTTCCCAACCGTGCATCGGCGGTCAAGATCGCAGGTGACAAGAGCCGCTGTGTGGATCGCAACGGCAACGGAAAGATCGATACCAACGAAGCAGCAGGTCCGATTCCGGCTGCCTATGTTTGGCAAGCCACTCAGCAGGACAGCCCCGATGAGTGCGTGCTGTGGCTGACCGATCTGTCCAAAGACGCGGCAGGAAACGCGGTGGGTGGCGCAGGAACACTTCCCCGCGCGGCGACGTTTGACTCAACGATTGGTGCGGACGGAACGCTGTCCAACTACGTCTACATCGGTCTGTACGGAACCCGCGAAGTGCTGCGCATCGATGCCAAGACCGGTGCGATCGTGAAGCGGATTCCGGTTCCGACCACGCTTCCGTACGGAATGGTGGGCGACAAAGACGGCAATGTGTGGGTCCGTGGCGGCTCGCTGGTGAAGATCGATGTGAAGAACAACGATGCAGTGAGCAGCTATTCCGAAGCCTGCGGATACGGAATCAGCGCAGACTCTCGTGGCTACATCTATCAAGCGGGTGGAAACTGCGTGGCGCGCTTCGATCCGGCCAACCCTGCAAAGGGCTGGGAGGTTCTCAACTACGGCGGCGGATCGGGACGCGGACTGGCGCTGGATAGCAAGTTCAACCTGTACGTAGCGGATACCAGCAACGGCATCTATCACATCGATGCATCGCAGCCGCACGGAATGGGAATGACCACCAAGAAGCTGGTGTCTCCCCGTGGTGTGAGCACCGAGAGCTACTACTTGGGAATCGGCATCGACAAGAACGAGCAGCCATGGGTTGTCTCGACGGGCGCATCGAACCTGAGCGTTCGCGTCGCAGGCTCTGGTCGCGTCTATCACGTCAATCCTGCGGACTACACGTTTGCCACCGTTCAGACCGGCGACAATCCGTACACCTATTCCGATATGACGGGCGCGCAGCTTCGCATTGCGGGCGCTCCGTTTGGAATCTATCGCCACACCTTCAAGTCGGACTGCGCACCACAGAAGACGACCTGGACGGAAGTGACCTACGATCTGGTGACTCCGCCGGGCACTTCGGTGGACATCAGCGCGCGTGGTGCGGGTGACTTGACGTCGCTGAACACCGCGATCTTTGGCCCAGCAACCTCGATTCCTCCTGCGGTGGCGGGTCCGCTCAAGCCGAGCATCAACGAAGGCGTGCACAAC
>WBZX01001737.1_pt1 | contig 15880 bp, 9 predicted proteins | sample 5204211 | NCBI WGS metagenome assembly WBZX01 (sample SAMN12344362, study PRJNA552823) | activated sludge metagenome | biome: Activated sludge suspended growth; feature: Nitrification reactor; material: Wastewater; isolation source: activated sludge from nitrification reactor of wastewater treatment...
CCCGGCGAAGTAGGCTTCGCCCTCGGTGGCGCCGTACAGCACGGTGTTGCCGATGATGATGTTGCTCGGGGTGTCGCACTTGAAGCCGGGCGCCGGGCGCACGACGATGCGGCCGCCCGACAGGCCTTTGCCGACATAGTCGTTACCCTCGCCGACCAGTTCGAGCGTCAGGCCGCGGGACAGGAAGGCGCCGAAGCTCTGCCCGGCGGTGCCGTTCAGGCGGACATGCACGGTGTCGTCGGGCAGGCCGGCGTGGCCGTACTTGGCCGCGAACTTGCCCGACAGCATCGCCCCGACGGTGCGGTTGACGTTGCGCACCGGGATTTCGAAGGACACTTTCTCGCCCTTGTCGAGGGCCGGCCGGGCACGCTCGATGAGCTGGTGATCGAGCGCCTTGGCGAGGTTGTGGTCCTGGGTTTCAGTGTGGATGCGCGGCACGTCGGCGGGCACCTCGGGCAGGTGGAAGATGCGGCTGTAGTCGAGGCCGCCGGCCTTCCAGTGCTCGATGCCGGCCTTCATGTCGAGCAGGTCGGCACGCCCGATCAGTTCGTCGAACTTGCGCACGCCCAGCTGGGCCATCAGTTCGCGGACTTCCTCGGCGACGAAGAAGAAGTAGTTGACCACGTGCTCGGGCTGACCGGAGAAGCGCTTGCGCAGCGTCGGATCCTGCGTGGCGACCCCCACCGGACAGGTGTTGAGGTGGCACTTGCGCATCATGATGCAGCCTTCGACGACCAGCGGCGCGGTGGCGAAGCCGAACTCGTCGGCGCCCAGCAGCGCGCCGATGACCACGTCGCGGCCGGTCTTGATCTGGCCGTCGACCTGCACGCGGATACGGCTGCGCAGGCGGTTCAGCACCAGGGTCTGCTGGGTTTCGGCGAGGCCGAGCTCCCACGGCGAACCGGCGTGCTTGATCGACGACAGCGGCGAGGCGCCGGTGCCGCCGTCATGGCCGGCGATCACCACGTGGTCGGCCTTGGCCTTGGCGACGCCGGCGGCAACGGTGCCGACACCGACTTCGGACACCAGCTTCACCGAGATGTCGGCCACCGGGTTGGTGTTCTTCAGATCGTGAATCAGCTGGGCCAGATCCTCGATCGAGTAGATGTCGTGGTGCGGCGGGGGCGAAATCAGACCGACGCCCGGCACCGAGTGGCGCAGGAAGCCGATGTAGTCGGACACCTTGTGGCCGGGCAGCTGGCCGCCTTCACCGGGCTTGGCGCCCTGGGCCATCTTGATCTGGATCTGGTCGGCATTGACCAGATATTCGGTGGTGACACCGAAACGGCCGGAGGCGACCTGCTTGATCGACGAACGCAGGCTGTCGCCGGCCTGCAGCTCGATGTCGCGCTCGACGCGGCTGGCGCCGATCACTTCGGACAGCATGGTCGGCTTGGCGATCGGGATGAAACGCTTCGGATCCTCGCCGCCTTCACCGGTGTTGGACCGGCCGCCGATGCGGTTCATCGCGATGGCGAGGGTCGAGTGGGCTTCGGTGGAGATGGAGCCGAGCGACATCGCGCCGGTGGCGAAACGCTTGACGATATCCTTGACGGATTCGACTTCTTCCAGCGGCACCGGGGCGCCGGCCGGCTTGAGCTCGAACAGGCCGCGCAGGGTCATGTGGCGCTTGCTCTGATCGTTGATGATCTTGGCGTATTCCTTGTACGTGTCGTACTTGCCGGAGCGGGTGGAATGCTGCAGCTTGGCGATCGCGTCGGGCGTCCACATGTGCTCTTCGCCGCGGATGCGGAAGGCGTATTCGCCGCCGGCGTCGAGCATGCCGGTCAGCACCGGATCGGCGCCGAAGGCCTGCTGGTGCAGACGGATGGCTTCTTCCATCACCTTGAACACGCCGATCCCCTCGACCTGCGACGAGGTGCCGGTGAAGTACTTGTCGATCAGCGACTTCTGCAGGCCGACGGCTTCGAAAATCTGCGCGCCGGTGTAGGACATGAACGTCGAGATGCCCATCTTGGACATGACCTTCATCAGACCCTTGCCGACGCCCTTGATGAAGTGCTTGACGTACTTGTCGGCGGTGGCGGCATCGCCCTTGGCGAGCTGGGTCAGGGTTTCCAGCGCGAGGTAGGGATGCACGGCCTCGGCGCCGTAGCCGGCGAGGACCGCGAAATGGTGGGTCTCGCGGGCGGAGCCGGTTTCGACGACCAGACCGGTGCGGGTGCGCAGGCCCTGGGTGACCAGGTGCTGGTGGATCGCCGAGGTGGCGAGCAGCGCCGGGATGGCCACCTGACCGGCATCGACCTTGCGGTCGGAGACGATCAGGATGTTGGCGCCGTTGAGCACCGCATCCTCGGCCTCGGCGCACAGCGAAGCCAGACGGGCCTCGACGCCTTCCTTGCCCCAGGCGAGCGGATAGCAGATGTCCAGCTCGGTGGAGCGGAACTTGTTTTCGGTGTACCGGGCGATCTCGCGCAGCTTCGCCATGTCGGCGAAGGTCAGCACCGGCTGGGTGACTTCCAGGCGGTACGGCGGGTTGATCTCGTTGATGCCGAGCAGGTTCGGGCGCGGACCGACGAAGGACACCAGCGACATGACCAGCTGCTCGCGGATCGGGTCGATCGGCGGGTTGGTGACCTGGGCGAAGAGCTGGCGGAAGTAGTTGTAGATCGGCTTGGAGCGCGCCGACAGCACGGCCAGCGGGCTGTCGTTGCCCATCGAACCGGCGGCTTCCTCACCGCTCTTGGCCATCGGCTCGAGGATGAACTTGATGTCTTCCTGGGTGTAGCCGAAAGCCTGCTGGCGGTCGAGCAGCGATGCCGCGCATTCGGGCGCCGCGACCGCGGCCGGCTCGGCGCAGGTATCGAGCTTGATGTTGATACGGGACAGCCAGTCCTGATAGGGCTTGGCGGCGGCAAGGGATTCCTTCAGCTCCTTGTCGTCGATGATGCGGCCCTGTTCCATGTCGATCAGGAACATCTTGCCGGGCTGCAGGCGCCACTTCTTGACGATCTTCTCGTCGGGAATCGGCAGCACGCCGGATTCGGAGGCCATCACCACGTAGTCGTCGTCGGTGACGAGGTAGCGCGCCGGACGCAGGCCGTTGCGGTCGAGGGTGGCACCGATCTGGCGGCCGTCGGTGAAGGCCACCGCGGCGGGGCCATCCCACGGTTCCATCATCGCCGCGTGGTATTCGTAGAAGGCGCGGCGCTTCGGGTCCATCAGCGTGTGAGATTCCCAGGCTTCGGGAATCATCATCATCATCGCGTGAGCCAGCGAGTAGCCGCTCATCACCAGCAGTTCGAGGGCGTTGTCGAACGAGGCCGAGTCGGACTGGCCGGGATAGATCAGCGGCCACAGCTTCTGGAGGTCTTCACCGAGCAGCGGCGACGAGGTACCTTTCTCGCGGGCGCGCATCCAGTTGTAGTTGCCGCGGACGGTGTTGATCTCGCCGTTGTGGGCGATGTAGCGGAACGGGTGGGCGAGGTGCCAGGTCGGGAAGGTGTTGGTCGAGAAGCGCTGGTGCACCAGCGACAGCGCCGACACGCAGCGCGGGTCCTGCAGGTCGAGGTAATACTGGCCGACTTGGTCGGCGAGCAGCAGGCCCTTGTAGTTGACGGTCCGTGCCGACATCGACGGGGTGTAGAACTCTTTCGAGTGCTTCAGCTTGAGGCTGCCGATGGCGTTGGCGGCGCGGCGGCGGATCACGTAGAGCTTGCGCTCGAGGGCGTCGGTGACCATCACGTCGGGCCCGCGACCGATGAAGATCTGGCGGATCACCGGCTCCTTGGCCTTCACCGTCGGCGACATCGGCATGTCGGGATCGGTGGGCACATCGCGCCAGCCGAGCACGACCTGGCCTTCGGCACGCACGGCACGCTCGATTTCCTCTTCGCAGGCGAGGCGGGAGGCATGCTCCTTGGGCAGGAAGACCATGCCGACGCCGTAATCGCCGGCCTGCGGCAGGCTCACGCCCTGCTTGGCCATCTCTTCGCGGAACAGGGTATCCGGAATCTGGATCAGGATGCCGGCACCGTCGCCCTGCAGCGGGTCGGCTCCAACCGCGCCCCGATGATCCAGGTTTTTCAGGATTTCGAGACCTTGCAGAACGATCTCGTGAGTCTTGTTGCCCTTGATATGTGCGATGAAGCCGACACCACAGGCGTCATGTTCGTTGGCGGGGTCGTAAAGACCCTGCTCCAGGGGAAGATCCATCTTGTTTTTCCTCGACACAACACACACCGGCGTTCGCATGGCGGTAACGCCGGACCTTCAAACTGCGGAAAATCGCCCCGTCCGAACCGTGAAAAAGCCGGCGGAAACAGCCAGCCGGCTACGCGTGATCCCGACGAGGAGACCGTTCAAACACATTGGGCGAGGGTCGAATATACCGCCGCAGGCGCCCGGCCTTCAAGAATTTTTTTGCGCCGCCGCAACGGCGCGGGGTTCAATAGATTTCACCGACGGCGTAGAGCCGCCGATGCTCCTTCATCGCGTAACGATCGGTCATGCCGGCGATGTAGTCGGCGATGGCCCGCGGCTTGTCGCTGCGCGCCATCTGCTGATATTGCGGCGGCAGCAGGCGGGGATCGTTCATGAAGGCGGCGAAAAGATCCTGGATGATGCGCCGCGCCTTGTCAGTCATGCGCAGCACCTGATAGTGGTGATAGAGGTTGTCGCGCAGGAAGGTCTTGAGGACGCGCAGTTCGGGCTGCAGCCCGACGCTGTAGGCCACGAGACGGGGTGCGGCGTGCACGTCGTCGAGCGATGCGACCCCGGCGGCGGCGACGTTGGCGCGGGTCTGCTCGATGAGATCGACGGCCATCAGGTTGATCATGCGGCGGATCGTTTCGTGGATCAGCCGGCGGCCGGACAGGCCCGGATATTTCGTCGCGACGAGCTGCCGGTTGCGGGCGAAGACCGGCACGTCGTCGAGCTGGTCGAGACTGATCAGCCCGGAGCGCAGGCCGTCGTCCACATCGTGGTTGTTATAGGCGATCTCGTCGGCGAGGTTTGCCAGCTGCGCTTCGAGGGACGGCTGGCGCCCTTCGAGGAAGCGGCGGCCGACCTCGCCGAGCCGCGCGGCATGCTTCGGCGAACAGTGCTTGAGGATGCCCTCGCGCGTTTCGTGCAGCAGGTTGAGGCCGTCGAACTCGGCGTAGCTTTCCTCGAGCAGGTCGACGATGCGCAGCGACTGCAGATTGTGCTCGAAGCCGCCGAAATCCTTCATGCAGGCATTGAGCGCCTCCTGCCCGGCGTGGCCGAAGGGCGTGTGGCCGAGGTCGTGGGACAGGGCCACGGCTTCGGCGAGATCCTCGTTGAGGTGCAGCGCGCGGGCGATCGAGCGGGTGATCTGGGCGACCTCGATGCTGTGGGTCAGCCGCGTGCGGAACAGATCGCCTTCGTGATTGACGAAGACCTGGGTCTTGTATTCGAGGCGCCGGAAGGCCGTGCAGTGGACGATGCGGTCGCGGTCACGCTGGAATTCGCCGCGCGCCAGCGGTGCCGGTTCGGCGATCCGCCGGCCGCGGGAGTTGGCTTCGGTGACGGCGTAGGGCGCCAGTTCGGTCATTGCGACAGAGGCCGGCCGGTCAGCAACACGCGTCGATGGTCGCGCGGATGTCGTCGGTTTTCGCCTCAGACGTGATCACCGCCTGGCCGATGGCCTTAAGGAGCACGAGGCGCAGCGTGCCGTCGGTCACCTTCTTGTCGTGCGCCATCAGTTCGAGATAACGCTCGGCCCCCAGCGGCACGCCGCGCACCGGCAGGCCGGCGCGGACGTGCACCGCCCGCACGCGTTCGACATCGGCATCCGACAGCCAGCCGAGGCGACGCGACAGGTCGGCCGCCATCACCGTACCGGCGGCCACCGCCTCGCCGTGCAGCCATGCGCCGTAACCGAGACCGGTTTCGATGGCGTGGCCGAAAGTGTGGCCGAGGTTGAGCGTCGCGCGCTCCCCCTGCTCGGTCTCGTCGGCGGCGACGACCTGCGCCTTGTTGCGGCACGAGCGTTCGACGGCTTCGGCCAGCGCGTCCGGGTCACGCGCCAGCAGGCGCTCGAGATTGGCCTCGATCCAGTCGAGGAAAGGCAGATCGCGGATCAGGCCGTACTTGATGACCTCGGCGAGGCCGGCCTTCAGTTCGCGGTCCGGCAGGGTGTTCAGCGTCGCGATGTCGGCGATGACGAGTTTCGGCTGATAGAAGGCGCCGATCATGTTCTTGCCGAGGGGGTGGTTGATCGCCGTCTTGCCGCCCACCGACGAATCGACCTGCGACAGCAGCGTGGTCGGCACCTGGATGAAGGGCACGCCGCGCTGGTAGGTGGCGGCGGCGAAGCCGACCATGTCGCCGATCACCCCACCGCCGAGCGCGATAAGCGTCGTGCTGCGGTCGCAACGGGCGGCGAGCAGGCCGTCGAAGATCAGGTTGAGCGTCGGCCAGTCTTTGTGGGCCTCGCCGTCGGGCAGCACGATCGGCGTGACGCGCAGGCCGTGGGCTTCAAGCCCGGCGACGAAGCGGGCCAGATAAAGCGGCCCGACGACGTCGTTGGTGACGACGGCAACGCGTTTCGTCTTGAGGTAGGGCAGGATCAGGCCGGGATCGGCGAGCAGCCCGGCCCCGATGCGGATCGGGTAGCTGCGCTCGGCCAGTTCGACGTTCAGAGTGCGCATAGTGCCTGCAATTCCTTCTCGACCATTTTTACCATCGCGTGCGGCGTGCCGCGTCCGCCTTCGACGATGATGTTCGCCACTTCCCGGTAGTACGGATCGCGGGCGACATATAACTCCTGCAGGCGGCCTTTCGGGTCGGACACCTGCAACAGCGGACGGCTGCGGTCGTGGCGGGTCCGCTCCCACAGGATGTGGGGCGTCACGTTGAGATACACGACCACACCGCGCCCGGCAAGCAGCGCACGGTTTTCCGGGCGGATCACGGCTCCGCCGCCGGTGGCCAGGACCAGCCCCGACTCGTGGGTCAGCGCGTCGAGGGTCTGAGTCTCACGACGACGGAAGCCTTCCTCCCCTTCGATCTCGAAGATGGTCGGAATCTTGACACCGGTGCGAGCCTCGATCTCGTGGTCACAGTCGACAAAACGCCGGCCGAGGCGCTTTGCAAGCTCTCGGCCGACGGTGGTCTTTCCCGAGCCGGGCATGCCGACCAGGACGATACAGCCACACTTCTCAATCATGGGAACAACCAAGCCCCGCCTTCCGGCGGGGCGACGATGATTACGCGTTCCGTCAATTGACGCTCACGGGAATGATGGTGATGTTGCCCTTCGGCGTGGTCGCCCGGATGGTGAGGTTGCCCTTCGGATAACTGGACTGCGGGATCGGTGCGCTGCCGGTGACCAGGCACTTGCTGCCGCTCATCGTCACGGTGTGGGTCGTGCCGCCGGGGATCGTCGTATCGAGCACGCCATCGTTACCAACCGTGGCCGTGACGGTCACCGGATCGGGCGAACCGCTCTGGATGTACTTCACGGTGTTGGCCGAGATCGACAGTTTGGTGCCGGCCGGCAGCGGGTTGTTGTTGACGTCGGCCAGACGGAGCGAGAACGTGGTTTCGCAGGACAGGAACATATCACCCACACCGCCGCTAGCCATCCCGAAGGCGTCGGTGACGGCCGCCGTCACGCCGCTGACGCTGACGTTGCCGCTCGCCGCATAGAGATTCTCGACATAGCTGCCCGACAGGATCACGACCTGATCGCGGCGGACCTGCGCTTGACCCCATTTGCTGTTACAGGAACTGGCCTTCGACTTCGCATTGCCGTACCCGATGTAGGTCGGACAGGCCGCGCCGGTATTCGCATTGTCGGCGGAGGCGATGAACGGCACGAACTGCTCGGGCGAGACCCAGGACCCGTCTTCGTTGTTGTCGATGAAGACATCGCCGATGTCACGGAAGACTTCACCGGAGTCGTACAGGTTGTTACCGTTGGTGTCGTCGAAGCCCTCTTCGCCGTTGGCATAGGCCAGCACGGTGACGCGCCCGGCGGTCACGCAGGTGCTGGCCACTGCCGCCGGGTTGGCGCCGGTGACCTGATTGCCGCTGCCATCGAGGCACACCGCGAGGAGTTCGCCCTGCGGACGCTTGTTGGCGCTGACGAAATTGATCGAGCAGCTGCCGCTGGCGGTGGAACAGACGCCGGGCGACGGGGAGGTACCCGCACCTTCGGTGATGAAGTTGATCGTCGTCCCCTCCGGCACCGGGTTACCGACGCGGTCGAAGGCATAGATCGTCAGGCTGGTCGTCACGCCGTCGTAGGCCCAGCCTTCGATGTTGTGCGCGCCGACCGACAGCGAGAAGTTGTCCTGCGACGGCAGACCGGTCGAGATGACCAGCTTGTTCGACTGGGTGCTGAGGGTCGAATTCTTCAGGTTGGCGAGCACCCAGATCGACGCCGGGTTGGTGCCGGCCTGAACGGTAACGGTCACGGTGCCGTCGGCGGCCGTCTGCTTGCCGACCTTGCCGCCGGTCATGGCGTCGACCGCGGCCTTGGAGTTGTCGTCGAGCTTGATGCCACCGGTCCAGTTGGTGAGGTAGAACTCGACGGTGGCCGACGGCACCGGGTTGCCGGACGCGTCGACGACCTTGAAGATCACGTTGGAGACGTCGATCAGACCCGCCGTCCCTTTCAGCGCAATCTGCGACGGTGTGGCCGACACGAACTGGATGTTGGCCGGCGCCGGGCCGGCAGACTTGATCGTGCCCTGCACGGTCTTGTCGAGCACGCTGACCGTGATGGTGTCGGTACCGTTGCAACCCTTGTCGGTGTAGGTGGCGGTGGCGATACCATTCACGGTCTGCACCGACGAAGCCAGCGTGGCCTTGCCACTGGCCGAGCAGCCCGACGCGAAACCGACGGTCAGCGGCGCCGTCGTCGGCACGCCATTGACCAGCACGGTGACGGCGATGGTGCTCGTGCCGTAGGCGGGGATGTCCGTTGCGCTGATCGAGAAGTTGGACAGCGTGACATTGGCGGCACCGACCTGATACGCCGCCGAGCCGATGACCGTGGTTCCGCCGACCGTCGCCGACGCGGTGACCAGCGCGGCGCCGGCAGCACTCAGCGACGCCGACGACATCTGGATCGTCGCGACGCCGCTGGCGTTGGTCAGCGCGGTGCCCGATGCCGGGTTGAAGACCCCCAGGCTGGAGTTGGTCGAGAAGGTGACCACCGCGGACGGCACGACGGCGCCCGCCGCATCCTTGACCGTGGTGTTGATCGTCACCGATCCGGACGACGGCAGCGTCGTCGTCGCGGCACCGGAACCGTCGACGATGGCGACCGTGACGGTGGGCGTGCTGGTGGTGGTGGTCGTGCCACCCGTGCCCGTGGTGGAGCACGGCTGGAACTGCGTCGGACAGCCGCTGGAGGACGAGCCACCGCCGCCGCCGCCGCAGCCGGCCATGGCTGCCACCGCGATCAACATGAAGGCGAGACGGATTCGCGCGATCAAACCGGAGGTGCTGAAGTTACGCATGTGAGATTCCATTCAAACCGATGTTCAACGCAGGCCCAGTTGGTCGTTGATGATACGGGGCGTGATGAAGACGAGCAGTTCCGTCTTGTTGTCCTTGCGCTCGTTGCTGCGGAAGAGGTAGCCGAGAACCGGCACGTCGCCGAGGAGCGGGATTTTGGTTGTCGCGTTGGAGGTGTCCTGGGTGTAGATGCCGCCGATGACGATGGTGCCGCCATTCTCGACAACCACTTCGGTCTTGACGTGCTTGGTGTCGATCGGGACACCCGAGTTCAGCGACACATTGTAGTTGGGCGAATCCTTGTTGACCTCAAGCGTCATCATGATCTTGCCATCCGGCGTGACCTGCGGTTTGACCTTCAGCGCCAGATTGGCCTTGCGGAACGACACGCTGGTGGCGCCGGAACTGGTCGCCGAGTTGTACGGGATTTCGGTACCCTGCTCGATGATCGCCTCGGCCTTGTCGGCGGTCATCACGCGCGGCCGGGACACCACCTTGCCGCGACCGTCGGCCTCGAGGGCCGACACTTCGAGGTCGATGTAGCGGGTCGCTGCACTGTTCCACAGCGCCAGCGAGAAGGCGCCGGTCGCCTTGTTGTTGATCGTCGAGGCCGGCAGATTGACGCCGAGGGAATCGGTGAAGTTCGGCACCGTGACGATCTGCCCGGCCTGGTAGCCGGTCGACGACAGGTTGCCGGAGCCGAAGGTGTTGCGATAGACCGGCACGCCACCGCTGGTGGTGCCCAGCAGCCCGCCGGTCTTGCCGCCGAAACCGAGGCGGACACCCAGGTTGCGCGAGAAGGTGTCGGTGGCTTCGACGATCTGCGCCTCGATCAGCACCTGGCGGACCTCGACGTCGATCTCGGCGATCAGGCGGCGCATCTCTTCGAGGCGCGACGGAATGTCGTTCACGAACAGCTTGTTGCTGCGTTCGTCGGGCACCACGCTGCCGCGCTTGGAGAGCACCGTCTGGTCCTTGCTCTTGAGGAACTCGGCGACCGCCTTGGCCTTGTGGTAATTGATCTGGAAGCTTTCGGTGCGCAGCGGTTCGAGGTCGCCGATCTGCGCCCGGGCCTCGAGGTCGAGCTTCTCGCGGGCCGCCAGTTCGTCCCGCGGCGCGATCCAGATGACGTTGCCGTTCTTGCGCATGTCGAGGCCGCGGGCCTGCAGGATGATGTCGAGGGCCTGATCCCACGGCACGTCCTTCAGGCGCAGCGTGAGGTTGCCCTGCACCGAGTCGCTGGTGATGATGTTGAAATTGGTGAAGTCGGCAATCACCTGCAGCACCGAGCGGACGTCGATATTCTGGAAGTTCAGCGACAGCTTCTCGCCGCCGAAACGTCCTTTGCCGGCGCCCTGGGTGAGCTTGTTGGGATCTTCGCGGACCGGTTTCACCTCGAGGACGAACTGGTTGTCGCTCTGGTACGCGTTGTGTTCCCACAGGCCGCGCGGCGTGACGGTCATGCGCACGTTGCCGCCCTGGTTCTGGGTCAGCACGGTGGACACCGGCGTGCCGAAATCAACGACGTCGAGCTTGCGGCGCAGCTGCTCGGGGGCATCGGTCTTCAGAAAGTCGACGATCAGGCTCGTGCCCTGCTGGCGGATATCGATACCGGCATTCGGATCGGACAGATCGACGACCAGCCGGCCCTCGCCATCCTTACCGCGGCGGAAGTTGATGTCGCGGATCGTGTGCCGCTCGCCCTGGGCCGCCGTCGCCGGCGCCGCGAACTGCGAGGCGGGCGCCGAGGCGACCATCCCGGCCGCTTCCTTCAGCTGGGCGGTGGCCAGCGTGATCACGACGTCCTGGCCTTCGATCCGCGTGTCGTAGGGATAGACGCGGGACAGGTTGAGCACCAGACGCGTGCGGTCGCCAACCTGGACGATATTGACGCTGCGCAGATCGCCGGCGTTCAGCGCCTGGCTATTGCGCCCGAGGCCGTTGGCCGTATCGGGAAAATCGAACGCGATGCGCGCCGGGCTGGCAACGCTGAAGCTGCCCGGCACCGCCGCCAGCGGCTGGGCCATGGTCAGCTTGAGGATGATGCTGCCCCCCTGTTCCGCCGCGACGATTTTCTCGATGCGGTTGGCCGCCTGCGCGGCGGCCCCCGGCGGGGTTTGCGCCACGACGGCAGCGACCGGGGCCAGGCTCCCGAAACACGCGGCCATTACCAGCGCGCCAAGCTTGATGCCACAAGGTCCCATTTTCATTTCTTCGCCTCCTGAGGCGCCTGCTCCTGCAGTTGCAGCGTACTGATACGTTCGGTCCATTCGCCGCCGGCGATGTCTTCGACGAGTTCCTTCAAGGTGATCTCCGTCTCCGAAATGGCGGTGATATGGCCGTAGTTCTGTCCGAGGTAGTTGCCAACCCTGACCTGGTGAAGCGTCTTGTCGGCGGCGACGATTGCGTGGGCCTGCCCGCGCCGCATCAGCACGCCGACCATTTTCAGCGACTCGAGCGGATAGGCCTCGAGGGGTTCGCGCCGCCGGTTGGCGTCGGGCGCCATGCCTGATTTCTTGTCGGGCTCGAGCTTCGCCGCGCGGAAGGGGTCGACCAGGCCGGCGCCCTCGTAGCTCACCGGCACGACCTGCTGGATCGGCGGCAAGGGCCGCAGGTTCGGCTTGAGATCCTTCGAGGCTTCGGCCATCCAGTTGCGCAGGTCTTCCTGCTGGTCGCCGCACGCGGAAAGGAGCAGGGCAGCCGTCACCGGCAGCAACGCAGTCAGTCGCATGATTCTCACTTGCCCGCCCTCACTTGTTGCCGGCCTTTTCCTTGGCCTTTTCCTTACGCAGCTTGGCCACTTCTTCGTCATCCAGGTAGCGGTAGGTCACCGCCGTCGCGTCGAACTTGAGGCTGCCGTCCTTTTGCGCCTCGATTGCGATGTCGTTGAGGGTCACGATGCGCGGCATCTGCGCCACGTCGCTGACGAATTCGCCGAGATCGTGGTAGCCGCCGGTGACCCGCACGGCGATCGGCAGCTCGGCGTAGAAATCCTTCATCCCTTCGGAACCCGGCTTGAACAGCTCGAACTGCAGACCGCGCCCGAGCCCGGCCTGGTTGATGTCGGCCAGCAGCGACTCCATCTCGGAGCGGTTTGGCAGCTGCTTGAGCAGGGCACCGAACTGACGGTCGATCTCGCTCAGCTGGCGCTTGTATTCGGGCAGGTTGATCGCCTGACGCTTCTTGCCGATCCAGTCGTCCTTGAGGGTCGCCTCTTCCTTCTTCTTGGCGTCGAGCTGGTCCAGCTGGTCGCTCCAGTCGAACCACCATCCGCCGCCGACGATTACCAGAAAGATCACCACCAGCGTCGTCACCCGCGGGAGCAGCGGCCACTGGCCCGGATCGTTGGGGTCCAGCCCCCTGAACTCGCGCAGCAGGTTCCGGTAATCCTGATTGCGCAGCTGCTCGATCGACGCCTTCGCCACCATTACGGCTTACCCCCTGCGATCACGGGGAGTTTCCCCTTGGCCTTGCCGCCGGCATCGACGGTTTTCGGGCGCTCGACGCTGACGTTGAGACTGAACTCGCTGACCCGGCGGTTGTTCAGCGTCGCCGCCTTGACTTCGACGAGGTCGGCACGTTCGAGATTGGGCGAGGCCTCGAGATTGCGCATGAGCGCGGAAACCCGCGCGTTCGACTGGGCGTAGCCGGTCAGGTTGATCCGCGCACCGGTCTGCTTGAGGCCCTTCAGATAGAGCCCCTCCGGCATCTGCCGCGCCAGTTCGTTGAAGACCTGCACGGTTTCGGTCCGGTTGGTCTGCAGGGACTCGATCACCTGCTTGCGCGACAGCAGCGCCTCGGCCTGTTCGCGCAGCCCCTTGATCTCGGCGATCTCCTTGTCGAGCACCGCGATTTCTTCCTTCAGGAAGGCGTTCTTCGCCTCCTGACCGTCCACATAGCGGGCAACGATCGTGTGGCCGATAAACCACACGGCCAGCCCGGCCACCGCCACGATGGCGGCGAACAGCGCGAACTGCTGGCGGCGGGCCTTGCGTTTCTCTTCCCGGTGGGGAAGCAGGTTGATGCGAATCACGAATCGAACCTCCGCAGCGCCAGTCCGCAGGCGACCAGCAGGGCCGGGGCATCGGCAGCCAGGTTTTTCGGGCGGATCTTGGAGCTCAGGGTCATGCCCGCGAAGGGGTTGGCAACCAGCGTCTCGACCTGGGTGCGGCCGGCAACGGTGTCGGCGAGACCCGGAATGACCGCGCAACCGCCGGCAAGCACGATGTGATCCACCTGATTGAACTGGGTCGAGGTGAAGAAGAACTGCAGGGCCCGCGACACCTCCAGCGCGAGGGCATCCATGAAGGGCCGCAGCAGGTCGGATTCGTAGTTCTCCGGCAGTGAGCCGGTGCGCTTGGTGGTTTCGGCCTCCTCGAGGGACATGCCGAAATGCCGCATGATGTCCTGGGTCAGCAGAAAGCCGCCGAAGGCCTGCTCCCGCGCGTAGATCTGCACGCCGTTACGCAGGACCGACACGTTCATCACGTTGGCGCCGGCATCGACCAGCGCGATGATCTTGTCCTCGCCCTGCCCCGGCAGCTGCGCCTGGACGAGCTCGAAGGCCGACAGCGCGGCGTAGGATTCGACATCCATCACCAGCGCCTTGAGGCCGGCCGCTTCGGCCGCTGCCACCCGGTCTTCGACCTTTTCCTTGCGCGACGCGGCGATCAGCACCTCATCTTCGTCGGCGCCGGAGGCGGCCGGGCCGATGACCTGGAAATCGAGATTCACCTCGTCGAGGGCGAAAGGGATGTACTGGTTGGCCTCCGATTCGACCTGGACTTCCAGTTCCTGGTCGCGCAGCCCGGACGGCAGGATGATCTTCTTCGTGATGACCGCCGAAGCGGGCAGCGCCAGTGCAACGAAGCGGGTAGCGGTACCGAGCCTCCGCCAGCCGCGGCGGATCGCTTCGGCGACCGCTTCGAGGTTGGCGATGTTACCGTCGGTCACCGCCTCGCGGGGAAGCGCCTCGATCGCGTAACGCTCGACCCGATACCCGCCTCCGGAAACTGCGGACAACTCGACCATCTTGACCGACGACGACGAGATGTCGACACCGATCAGAGGGCGCGCCCGGGGGCTGAGAAAGGAGAGGTCGATCACAAAAAATCCTGAAAATTCTTTACGTTAGACGCAATAACAACAATCTACTTGAAATCCTAGCAACAACCATGACAGGTGTAAAGCAAGGCCCTGTAAAACCGCATCCCGGATAACGGGCGGCAAACAGGGCATCCTCGTATAATGCCGCACTTTACTCCGCTTCCCACCCCTCCCATGCGCTGGGTACTCTACCCCCTTGCCATCATCCTCGGCCTGGTCGCCATCGGCGCCGCGATTCTCGCCCTTGCCGTCGCCTTTGCGTGGCCCACGCTGCCGTCGCTGGAAGCGCTCACCGACTACCACCCCAAGATCCCGCTGCGCGTCTACACCGCCGACGGCGCACTCATCGGCGAATACGGCGAAGAGCGCCGCGCCTTCGTGCACATCCAGGACGTTCCGCCGGTGCTCAAGCACGCCATCCTGGCTGCCGAGGACGACCGTTTCTACCAGCATTCGGGCGTCGACTTCCTCGGCATCCTGCGCGCCGCCGGCGCCAACCTGGCCACCGGCGGCAAGCGCCAGGGCGCCTCGACGATCACCATGCAGGTGGCGCGCAACTTCTTCCTGACCCGCGAGAAGACGATCTCCCGCAAGCTCTACGAAATCCTCCTCGCCTTCAAGATCGAGCAGAACCTCAGCAAGGACCAGATCCTCGAGGTCTACATCAACCAGATCTTCCTCGGCCGGCGCGCCTACGGTTTCGCCGTCGCCGCGCAGACCTACTTCGGCAAATCCATCCGCGACCTCAACGTCCCCGAGGCTGCGATGCTGGCCGGGCTGCCCAAAGCCCCGTCGGCCTACAACCCGGTCGTCAACCCGAAGCGCGCCGCGCTGCGTCAGCAATACGTACTGCGTCGCATGGCCGAACTCGGCTTCATCACCGCTGCCGAGCAGCAGCAGGCCGCCGACGCGCCGCTGAAAGTGGTCACCAGCGCCGCCACCGATTTCGGCAGCAGCGCCGACTACGTCGCCGAAATGGCCCGCCAGATCGCCTTCGAGCAATACCGCGAGGAGGCCTACACCCGCGGCATCAAGGTGATCACGACGATCAACAAGGCCGAGCAGGATGCCGCCTACCGGGCCCTGCGCCGCGGCGTCATGGACTACGACCGCCGCCACGGCTACCGCGGCGCCGAAAGCTACGTCGATCCCGCCCGCATGAACGGCGAGCAGACCGAATCGCTGGACGAGGTGCTGGCCGAGATTCCGGACTACGACGACCTGCTGGCCGCCATCGTGACCCGCGCCGGCGGCGGCACAGTCACCGCCTACCGCTACGGCGAAACCATCAAGATCAGCGGCGACGGTCTGCGCTTTGCATCCA
>WBZX01001738.1_pt1 | contig 15876 bp, 12 predicted proteins | sample 5204211 | NCBI WGS metagenome assembly WBZX01 (sample SAMN12344362, study PRJNA552823) | activated sludge metagenome | biome: Activated sludge suspended growth; feature: Nitrification reactor; material: Wastewater; isolation source: activated sludge from nitrification reactor of wastewater...
CGCCACCCCGGTCAATTGTCCAACCACGTCACGGCGATGGCGGGCTTCCAAAGCTTCCAACCAGCGATGGCTGTGCTGAACGGGTGGAAATCCATCCAACCAAGTCAAAATCGTAAGCACATCGGCGGACGAGGTCTGATTGATGAGTTCGGGATCGACTCCCATCGCCGTCGCGAGCGCCAGCAACCGTTTGGCGTCGCGCCGCATAATTTGCGCGGCACGCCATTCGGCGGTCTGTTCGTACATCTGTTTGCCGATCTCGTTCCATTCTGCCAGCTGGGCCGTCCGGTGAAGCCGGCTCCATGCCCGCATTTCCCCCTCGACAGATGGAGCCAATCGACCTGCCACCAACTGACGTCTCAGCCAATGGGCATACGGCGCCTGATCGATGTACCCGCGAACCGCATCGAACTGGCCCGCGATGTCCAACAGCTCCCGGCACCGCAACGCCACCAGTTCGCGTTCGTAGAACAACCGCACCGCAAGATATTTCACGAGATCGATCGGATACCGCGCTTGCCAGGGATGATACTGTTCTTCGGCGCGCCACTTGATATAGCCTGTCCAGCCGGGAAGCGCGGCCAAGTGCAACGCGAAGTAGGACTCCCACGCAGACTTCGGAATGCCCAGATCGGCGAGGCACTGCAAGACCGCTTCTTCCGGCCGCTCACCCAACGCACCAATCTTGGTGGCCGCATCCTGAATCCCGAGCAGCCGCAAGCCGGCATCGTACCGGGCCAATCGCTTCCACGCGCGATAAAACGTATGCTCCCGATCCGGCATGACCCAGGAGGCTTCCCCCTCATCCAGGAAGACCCCGCACCACTTGATCATCTGTTCGTCGATGTCCGCCGCTACGCACGTGCCCAGGGTACGATCGCACCAGGTCGAAAGGGTTTCGTGGGACAACAGATCCACGGCTTCCCACGGAACAAGCGGGTCGGGCACGGCAGTCCGAGGCTGCGCAACAGACGAGGTCAGCCATGCGGTGAGGCGCTCCAACGGCTCGCCTGCAGCCAATGAAGGAGCCGTTTGTTCTGCCGCGACCTCGTCCAGCCCATGCACCATGGCATGCCGGAGCAACTCCAGATGAGACAACTCCCGTCCCGCAAACAATACATGCCGGTCGCTGGCAAGCGGAGCCAGCACCTGCCTCACATCTTCATGCCCGATACGACCTTGCGCAAAGTAGCGGCGGTAGAGGGCCCCGGCGAGATATCCTTTGCCACCCAGCAGTTGTTCTCCGCGCTTCACCGCCTGATCGAAAGGCAGGTGCTCCAATCCGTGTAGCGGATTGTGATGGATAAACGTGCGCATGGGCCAGTAAGCCGCAATCGCCTCTCCTGCCAGCTCCACGTGAGACCGCAGCTCCATCCGCTGGGCATCTGTGAAGGCGCGTGGTTCGAGTGCCATCCAATAACTCCGTTATAGCTGCCGGTACAGCCTGGCTAGCGTCGAGATGCTGTTCGACCGAGCATGCGCATCAGGTCTTCAACATAGAGCCCGTTGAGAAATGTCACATATGCCCGCGCGCGCAGGGTCTCGATCCAGGGCGGCATGAGTAGCTTGACCCCTTTGGCCTTGCCGTAGATCATTCCCCAGGCCGCGATGATCAGGATCACCGCGCAGCCCACCACCAGATCAAAGAACGAGCGATTCCATTCCGCCGCGCGCATGAATGCCGCCGCAGTCTCATGTCCGGGGTAGAGGAAATGGGTGAACGCCTCGCCCGCCCACAAATAGGTAAGGCCGATGACCGCGAGTGCGCCGAGCATCGTGAGCGACACGGTCCATGAGGCGCCGGTGTGCAACCGATACAGCGTGAACATCGCCTGCGACGTCGTGACCCACCCGAAGAAGAGAAAAATGACTGCGCCTTGCGCATCCTGCAGCGGAATACTGACGACACCATGCACAACGAGCAGGATCACCAACGGCAGCACGAGTGTCGCGACCAGACCGGTCGTCCACGTCATCGGCGAGAAGGCACCGGCCTCATCCACCTTCGCGGCCGGCGGCAATTTGAATTCCGTCCGCGCCTTATGGATCACAGACCCCGAATTGAGGAACAAGGTGGCCTTGAACAGACCATGGGCGCAGAGGTGAAACACGGCCAGGGCAAAGGCACCCAGTCCGCACTCCATGACCATATAACCCATCTGTCCCATCGTGGAGTAGACGAGGCGGCGCTTCACGCTCGTCTGCGTCAACATCGCGCTGGCGCCAATCAAGGCCGTCACGCCGCCGATGACGAATAACAGGTGCAGCGTCGTCGGGGCGAAACTGAAGAGCGGCGCCAGTCGATTCACGAGAAAGCCGCCGGCATTCACAATTCCCGCGTGCATCAACGCCGACACCGGCGTCGGCGCCTCGATCGTGCCGACTAACCAGACATGAAAAGGAAATTGCGCGGACTTGGTCATGACCGACAGGATCAACAGCAGGGTCGCCACCAAGGGCACGTCCAAGCCGGACAATGATTCAGGAGCGCCCTGCAGTCGCGCGAAGAGCGCTGTCAGATCCAACGTGCCATAGGCCCCGTAGAGCAGCACGAGCGCCAACGCAAATGCCGCATCGCCCAGCCCCTGCGTCCAGAAGGTCTTCTGCCCCGCCTCCCTGGCCGCACGACTCGCAGGGTTACATACTAGCAGCGACGACAGCAGCCAGGTCACCAGATGCCAGCACAGAAACATCCAGAGAAGATTGCCGCTGCTGACCAGACTGAGCAGCACGGAGGTGAGAGCGCCCAGGAACGCAAAATACCGGATGTATCCGGCATCACCGACCATGTAGCGCTCGGAGTACACATGAATGATCAGGCTGACGGAACTGATGAGTACCATCATGACGGCCGCCAACCGATCCACCAGGATCGTATAAGCCAACGGGCCCGACGATCCGCCCAGAATCGTCAAACGGATCGGATCGCCGTAGAACACGAGCACAAAGGTCCCCACCGATGTGAGCGCCGCACACCACATCGCCACGATCCCGATGCGCGAGATGCGCTCTCCCAGCTCCCGCCAGAAGAGGGCGATGAACAGCGTGCCCACGAGGGGTGCAAAAATCGTCAGGAGAGGAACAACGGCTTCCATGACACGAAAGTCTCCAACTCAGGTACTGTGAGCGGACTCAACAGCAAGAACAAGGCCCAGGAGGAAATACCTCTGAAAAGCGTTGAAATGCAAGAAATCATGTATTCAGCCGGTCGTCGGTTGCGGGAGCAAAAGCCGTCTCCCCGCAAGCAACGTGCATCCATGCACGGGCGTGCATATGCGCACTACCTCTACCATGAATCGGCCATCTCACAACAACTAAAGAGATCGCGTGGACGAGGGTCTCGGAAAGGGGCATACGCACCCCGTAGTACGTACCCGAGCCGGATCCGTCATGGGTGTGAAAGCCGCTGCTCTACCCTGCACGGAATGTGATTCCGCGCAGCATCGATTCCCAGTGCTTCTTGATGTGTTTCCCTGCCTATGATAGCGTCTGCGTAGAGGCACGTGCACTATGCAAACCAGTTACCACCGCACACCCCGGCTCGACCACATGCTCCGTGGATGGGTCGTGCTCTGGCTGATCGCCTTGCCGTTGTTCCACATCCATCCCGAAACGGATCCGCATCATGGTGAAGCCGGTCATGTCCATGCCGTCGCAGTGCACACGGTCTTCTCGGGTGACCTCGAAGGCGAGTTCGGCGAACAACGCGATTCTGTCCCGGCAAGGCCGCATGCCGGCGAAGGGCCGACGGTATCAGCCGAAGGCGCGCATGCCTGGAGTTCCGATCCCGAACTCAACCTGGCCCTGCTGAACGACGCCACCGATCGCAAGGTGGTCAAACCGTTGCTGACGCATCTTCTGTTTGCGGCTCATCACCTGTTGCCCGTCGCTGAATCCCAGGACGTTCGACAAGAAGAGACACTGTCCCCCGCTCCCGCGAAACTCTTCACCCGGGAAGTGCCGGCACGAGCCCCGCCCTCCCCGCTCTGCAGCTAAGTATCACCCGTTACCAGCAGACATTTCTGATCGCACGTTCGTGATCCGCGCGGGCCGTCCAAGCTCCCGCCTGACGATCGATGCCGAATGGAGGAGGCTTCCGATGATTCCTCACATGGTCCCTTCCCTCATGATGGCGTGCCTTTTCAGCTTGTGGGGCGCCTTGTCCTGGGCCGGAGAAGCAGGCCCTCAGACCTATTCGCTGTCCGACATCCTGACGTTCGCGGCGCAACACAATCCCGTCCTGGCCGGAGCGGAGGGGCTCGTCAGACAAAGTCAGGGGCAACAGATTGCCGCCGGCGCGTTTCCCAATCCTTCCATCACCGGAATTGCCGGCCGCGGCGCGATTCGTGACCCCAGCACCGGTACCCACGTCACCGAGCGGACCTTTACCGTGGAACAACCCCTTGAATGGACGGGCAAACGCCAGGCCCGCCAGGAAGCGGCCGATGCCGGTCTGGCCAGCGCGAACGCCGCCCTGGAGGACACCCGCCTCTCGTTGCTCGCCGATGTGAAAATTGCCTTCTATCACCTCCTGTTCGGCCAACGTGATGTCGAGTTGGCCGCTCAAAATGTCACGAATGTGGAGGAGGTCTTGCGAACGGTGCAGGCCCGCGTGGCGGCCGGCGAAGCCACATCCTTCGACAGCCTGAAGGCCGGGGTGGAAGTGCAGAAGGCCAGGAAGGAAGTGGCTCGAGCGAACAATGCATTGCTGGTGGCCAAAGCACGGCTGAATACCCTCACCGCCGGTACGCTCGGCAAGGAGTTTTCTGTTCAAGGCGATTTTGACAGACCGAGGCAGGGCCTCAACGCAGAGGGATTGATGGCCCAGGCGTTGGAGCAACACCCCGCCGTTCGACGCGTGAGCAAACTGGCGGAGCAGGCCGACCATACACTGCGTTTTGAGCGAGAAGCCCGCGTCCCCAATGTCAGCGTGATCGGAAGTTACCATCGCGAGGCGGGGGATGAATCCCTCACGGCCGGACTGGCCGTTCCCCTGCCGCTGTGGTACCGGCGGCAAGGCGAAATTCAGTCTGCATTAGGCGCCAAACATCGCGCCGACGCTGAACGGCTGCGGGCACAACAGGAGTTGGAGCAGGCCATCACACAACATGCCCAGGAAGTACGCACGGCGCAGGAGCAACTGCAGGTCTTTGAAACCGGTTTACTGAAACAGGCCGAGCAGACTCTCACCATGGCACGCACAAGTTTTCGGCACGGGGCAGCCAGTCTTCTGGATGTGCTCGATGCGCAGCGGGTGTATCGGCAGACTCAACTCGAATATGCGCAGGTACGAGCGGATCTCTCCATTGCCTTGGCCCGGCTCGAACGCGCGCTGGGAACTTCATGATGAACGCCGACCGCAGTAAACCGACCATTGGAGTGCCGCGATGACGAGACAACTGACGACGATCGGGATCGTGCCCGCACTGCTCTGGCTCCTGTCCGGTTGCGGCGATCAGGGAGCGCAGCCGCCAAAACCTGCCACGATCAGCGACGCCCCGGCAACCACCGGTACCAGCAACGCCATTCACCCGCCGCCGGCAGTGCAGGCTCGCCTTCGTATCCAACCTGCCGCCCTCCGCGCCGTACCCGAAATCATCACGGCTCCCGGTGAGGTGGCCCTCGATCTGAAGCAGGTCGCCAAGATCACGTCCCGCATCGGCGGACAAGTAGAACGCATCCACGTGCAACTGGGCGATCGAGTCAAGAAAGGTCAAGCACTGGTCGCCATTGGCAGTCTGCAGCTTGACCAGTTGATCGAAGAGTATCTCGTGGGAAAGGCCCAGGCCGATGTGGCCGAGAATAGTTTTCGCCGGACGGAAAAGCTGCGCGCGGACGACATTGTCACCGAGCGCAAACTGATCGAAGACAAGGGCCTCTATCTCGAAACACAGGCGCGCTACCAACACATCCGCGAACGACTGGCTAACATGGGGATTTCGACGGACGACCTGAAACAGGGCCCGCACGAGAAGAGTCATCTCTACACCTTGACCGCGCCGATCGCGGGGACCGTCGTCATCCAGAATGCGGTGCGTGGACAGGGAGTCGGGCCCGGTGACGAACTGTTTGAACTCGTCGATACCAGCCGCGTGTGGGTGTTTGCCAACTTGCCGATTGAACAGGCCCGGCAATTCAAAGAGGGAGACTCGGGCACCATCACGCCAAAAGGTGGCGAGGCCATCGTAGCGCCGCTCACCTATCTCTCGCCGGTGGCGGACGAGACCACCCGCACCATCCGTGTGCGTTTTGAAGTCGCCAATCTCCAGGGACAACTGAAACCACGTGAGTACGTCGAAGTGGCGCTTGGCTGGTCCGGGCCGCCGGTCGTCACTGTTCCCGTCACCGCCCTCACCACGATCGACAAAACACGTGGCCTGTTTCTCGAAACGACAGATGGGTACACATTCGTGCCGATCGACGCGGGCCGCGAAGGCGGCGGCGTGATAGAAATCCGGCGCGGCGTGAAGGAAGGCGACCGTATCGTCACCGACGGCGTGTTCGATCTGAAAAATGTGCTGCTGAAAGAACACATCGGATCGGGCGAATGAGGCGCGTATGCATCATCTGCTGACATTCTCGCTCCGCTATCGATTTTTTACACTCGTGGCGATCGCCGTGGTCATCGCCTCGGGCCTCTGGTCGTTCGCGCACCTCACGATCGATGCCGTCCCCGATCTGACGCCGGTGCAGGTGCAAATTCTCACGCGTGCCCCGGCGCTGGGGCCGGTCGAGGTGGAACAATTCGTGACCTTTCCCATCGAAGCCTCCTTGAACGGATTGCCGGCCCTGCGCGAGCTGCGATCCATCTCACGGTATGGCCTCTCCGCCGTCACCGCAATCTTCGATGACCGCACGGACATCTATCGAGCCAGACAGTTTGTCGCGGAGCGGTTGGCCCAGGCCATGGAACGCATCCCTGCGGAATACGGCCGCCCGGTGATGGGACCGCTCACGACCGGATTGGGCGAGGTCTATCAATTCACGGTGAAGGGCGAAGGCTATAGTCCGATGGCCCTGAGAACACTGCTCCAATGGGACATCGGCATGAAGTTGCGCGCCGTGCCCGGCGTGGTGGAGGTTAATATCTGGGGGGGCGAACCGCAGCAGTTCCACGTCATCGTCGATCCGTCGAAATTGTTGTCGTTTAAATTGTCGATGAAACAGGTATTCGATGCCTTGCAGCGCAACAACGCCATCGCCGGCGGCGGGTATATCGAACACCAGCGCGAACAATTGTCGATTCGCGGCGAAGCGCTCGCCACTCAGGTCGGCGATCTAGCTCAGATCGTGGTGGCCCATGGGCCCGGCGGCGTGCCCATTTATATTGCCGACCTCGCTGAGGTGAAAGAGGGATCGGCGCTCAGGATCGGAGCGGCCACGGCCATGGGAGAGGGCGAGACCGTCATCGGCATGGTGCAAATGCTGGCCGGGGAAAACGCCCAGGAAGTCGTCACTCGCGTGAAGGAACGGGTACAGGATATTCAAGCCACCCTCCCCGCCGGTGTCACCATCATGCCGTACTACGACCGTACGATCTTCGTCTCGAAGGTCATGCAGACCGTCCGCAACAACCTGCTGGAAGGCGGGCTGCTGGTCATTGCGGTCCTCTTTCTGTTTCTTGGCGATCTGCGCGCAGGAATCATCGTGGCCTCCGCCATTCCCCTCGCCATGCTGATTGCCTTCATCGGCATGATGCAGGCCGGGCTCTCCGGCAATCTCATGAGCCTCGGTGCGATCGACTTCGGTCTTCTGGTGGATGGCTCCGTCGTGATGATCGACAACATCCTCCGGCGGCTCGGGGAAAAGCCGCCGCCCACCAAGGAAGCCCGGTTGAAGGACGTGCTGGCCGCCGGCCAGGAAGTGTTGCGTCCCATGACGCTGGCCGTGACGATCATCATTCTGGTGTACGTCCCGATCCTGGCGCTCACCGGTATCGAAGGCAAGATGTTCCGCCCGATGGCCGTCACCGTCATCATGGCCTTGACCGGCTCTCTGCTCCTCGCGCTGACAGTCACGCCTTTGCTGTCCTTCTGGTTTTTGAGGGCAGCGCCCGGCGGGGAACGCACCGCCGTCATTCGCAGCGTACGACGAGTCTATGCGCCGTGGTTGCAGAAGGCCGTAGCCAAGCCCATCTGGCCCGTCTCGATCGCCGTGAGTCTCTTTGTCGTCAGCCTGCTGGCTGGAAGCCGGTTGGGCATCGAATTTATTCCGCGCCTCGAGGAAGGAGACCTCGCGGTACAGGTCTGGCGACTCCCGAGCATCTCGCTGAGCGAATCGGTCACCACGGCGTTGGATATCGAACGGGTCCTCAGGCGATTCCCGGAAGTCACGCAAGTCGTCACGCGCACCGGCAGCCCGGAAGTCGCCACGGACGTCATGGGCGTCGAAATGTCCGACGTGTTTGTCATCCTGAAGCCTCAGCGCGAGTGGGTCACGGCACACAGCCGCAACGAACTCATCGAAACGATGAAACGGCAGATCACCGAACAGGTGCCGGGTGTCGGCCTCGGGTTCACCCAACCAATCGAAATGCGTTTCAATGAATTGATTGCCGGCGTGCGTTCAGACTTGGCGGTCAAAATCTTCGGACCGGATCTCGATATCCTCAAGCAGCAGGCCGAACGGGCGGCGCGGGCGCTTCAACACGTCCCGGGCGCGGCGGATGTCAAAGTCGAACAGGTCGCCGGCTTGCCCTTGTTGCGCGTCATTGTCGATCGCGCCGAAATCGCCCGCTACGGGTTGACGGCTGAAGAGGTACTCACCCTTGTCCAATCGGCGCGGGTCGGGACGGTGGTCGGAACGGTCGTGCAGGGGTCTAGGCGATTCGAGTTGGTCGTGAGGCTGGCGGACCGGGTCTCCCGTGATCCTGGTTCATTGGGCAGCCTGCTGATTCCGACTATGCATGGAGAACTGGTCCCGCTCTCGCGAGTGACGACTATCCTCGTCGATTCCGGCCCGGCACAGGTGAGTCGCGAACACGTCCAGCGACGGATCGTGGTCGAGACCAATATCCGCGGACGCGATCTCGGCGGGTTCGTGGCTGAGGCTCAACAGGCCGTCGCCCAGGCGGTCACGCTGCCACCCGGGTATGAGTTGATCTGGGGCGGGCAATACGAACATCTGCAGGAGGCGGGCAAACGTCTGGCCATGGTCGTACCGGTCACGCTCCTGCTGATCCTGGGGATGTTATCCGTGATTTTCGGCGCGCTGAGACCCGCCCTCCTCATTTTTCTCAATGTGCCACTCGCCTTGTCGGGCGGGATCCTGGCCTTGTGGATGCGGGGATTGCCGCTGAGCATCTCGGCCATTATCGGGTTTATCGCCCTATTCGGCATTGCCGTCCTCAACGCGGTCGTTCTCGTCAGCCATATCCGCCAGCTGGAGGCGGAAGGGGTTTCCACGGAAGAAGCGGTCCTACACGGAGCGATGGATCGCTTGCGGCCCGTGTTGATGACGGCCCTGGTCGCCAGCCTGGGTTTTCTTCCGATGGCCCTGGCGACCAGTATGGGGGCGGAAGTCCAACGACCGCTGGCCACCGTCGTTATCGGGGGATTGTTGACGTCGACCGCCCTGACCCTGCTGGTGATACCGGCGCTGTATTCGCGCCTGGTGCCGCAGACTGAGCGCCGACCGCATCCCGCGGCCGCGCAGGCAGATGAACAGGCCTTGACGTGATAACCCCCTGTCGCATCACGAGAAATCCGCCATCTTCCGCACTCGGGACAACGCCGGTTCAGACTCTTTTCTGGACAGACTTTCATCCCGGCGGTAAGCTTTCTTCTACGAGGCGAGGTGTCTGCACGCGAGCCACGATCCGGCGCAGCCGCTCAAACGAATTCATACACAGCCCATCTTCCCGAGGAGTAGTTATGGCGACCATCATGGTAATCGACGACGAACCGTCCATCCGCGGCCTCCTGCGTGAGGTCCTGGAGCGATCAGGGCATAAGGTGGTCGAAGCCAAGGATGGACGCGAAGCCATCGATCTCTATCAGAAACATAAAGCCGATCTGCTCATCATGGACTTGCTGATGCCGGAAGTGGATGGACTGGAAGCCACGCTGCAGCTGAGCCGTGAATACATGGACACCAAAATCATTGCCATGACCGGCGCCCAAGGGGATCGGAATTTTCTGGATATCGCCAAGCTCTTCGGCGCGCACCGAACGTTCGAAAAACCGTTCGATTTGAAGGAAATGCTGAACGCCGTGGAGGCGGAACTGGCGCAGAAATAACCGCCTAGCCCAACCCCAATCACTCAGGGCATCGCGTAGCAGGAAAAAGTGCTGGCAACCCTCGCGCCGATTCTGCCAGAATCGGTCGTGCACCGGACCCCCACAATCAGGCGCTCGTGCTTGTAACCCCCTCCCTCGTCAAACGTCTCTGGTATGCCTGGAGCATTCTCATTCTGCTTGTGGGCATCCTGCCCCTCCATAACTTCGTCGGCCACGCGCATTGGCAATATATTCGTTGGGTGCCGACGCCGGACCAGTTGAACTCCCCGGCCATCCTGCTGGATCTTGGAATTGATGCGGTCGCCAACATTTTGCTCTTTCTACCCTTCGGCCTGCTCTATTCGCTGAGAGGCCTGGATGGCAGAGCGCCCTCCCCCGTCCACCTGGTGCTGATGGCGTTCGCCCTGTCCTTCAGCATCGAGTACTACCAGGTCTACTGTCACAATCGCAGCACCTCGCTCCTCGACCTGCTGGACAATGTCCTGGGCGCCTACCTCGGAATGAAGGCGGGAGAAGCCTATGTCAGGGGAAGTAGAGCCGGAGTGGGAGAACCGGTCGCTTAAGCTTATTGCCAACCTGTCGGATCATAGCCCCGATCACGCAGACACCGATCCACATAGTTCGTAAAGGCCGCGCTGGGTGGGGAGCGTTTGAACAGGCCTCGCAAAAATCCCGCCGTTGCACCGCTGGCCGCGCCGACCATTGCTCCCCGACCCGGATGCCCCAGAATCGCCCCGCCCACCGCGCCGGCAGCAGCACCGACAGCCCCGCCGCCCACGGTCCCGGTTGCGACCTGGGCCGTCTTCCCCTCGCTGGGCGAAGCTCCGGCCTCCTTCGCCAGGGCCATGCAGTCCTGAATATCAGCCTGCGCGGCCTCGGCGCCGACCTCTTGGTAGCGGGCATTAGGATAGAGAATCGGTTTGGGAGCGGCGCAGGCAGACAGCACGAGACTCACGAGACAGAGACCAGCCATGTGTCTCACGGCACAGACCTCCGGGGTGCTGGATGACCGCAAGGAACTGTAGACCGGCCCGGCGATGCCACGGTCGAGATTAGATCCGGCCGCCTAAGTCCTTGCGCTGCAGCGTTCGCATCATCACGGAATCGTTGTAGGCCACCTCGCTGAGTGCATCCAGGATGTGCACACCTTTGGCAGCTACCAACTCTTTGGCTTTGGTGTAGTTCTTTGCGCTGAACCGGGCCACGGCCGGCTGGCCATTCACAATCTGGCAGGCCAGAACTTCACCGGCAGCGACGTCCATCGTTCCCCCTTCTTCAACCAGCTTTTTCGCCTGCGGCACCGTAATCTGATGCAACTGCGCAAACTCCTCGAGCCCGCCGGTTTCCACCAGACGCCCGTCGGGCATGATGCACAGCCGTTTGAAATGGGGTGACCAGTCTTTCCGGAAGTCGATGAACTTGATATCGCCGCCTTTGGCCACGGCACGGTCCAGCGTGCGGTAATCGAGGCCAAGATTTTTCTGGGCCAGTTTGGTTTTCAATTCCTCCGGCAGCGTCCGGTAAAAGATCTCTGTGGCGGCATCGATCAAGGAGACGGCGCGTGCGCGCGCCCACTGTTCCGCCTCGGCAAATTGCATGAGATCCAGCACCCAAGTCTGCTTGGGTGAGGCACCGGTTGCATCCACCCGGCAGGCAAAGAGTCCCCGCGTGAGCAATCCGCCTACCTGCGGGTAGACGTAGACGCCGCCGTCGGTCAGAAGTTGCATCATCTGCTCCAACGGCACATCGTAACTTTCCGCCAGGATCTTCGCGTGCGCCGCCAGATCTTCCGGCAAGGTCATGGCGCAAGCCGTCACGTTTCCCGGCGCATCGAATTCCGAGTAATCCTCGATCACGTTGTACAGAATCGGCGGCTTCGGCTTCTCAATCTTCTTCTTGATCTTGAACATATGAATTCGTTCCTCGTATCTCGTCGTTCGTCTCTCGTGCTCATCCAGTCTTGGGCAATCACCGACGTTGAAGGTGGTAATAGGCCGGCAACGTCAGGAGCCGCCCGTCGTCCACCGGTCCACCGATTGTAAAGTGATAGAGCGATTGCAGCATCAGGTCCTTGATCCCGACGATCTCATGGACCGGATCATCGAAAAAACAGCCGATGCCCGTCCCTCGCACTCCGGCTGCTTCCGCTTCTAGATACAGCACCTGCCCGACCAGCCCTGCTTCCCAGAAGAGGCGTGGATACCACCAAGCCCCACCCTGCCGCAAGCGCCCCTCGAATTCGGCCAACATGCCGAGTGAAAACGCGCTGTCGCCGGCAATGGCCTGATGGCAACTGACCTGGGCAGCCAGACGCTGCGCATTGCCTTGCAGCAGCCAGTACAAAGGCAGATCGTCCGGACAACCAGGCACCGGCGTCCATTCCAATTCAGGGTTCATGGCCTGTTGCAGCATCGACAGTTTCTTCGCATCACGCACCAACACGTAGAGACCAGGCGCCAACCCTTCCACGCGATGCACGAACAACAGTAGATGAATCGCCGGGTCCCAGGGCAGGAGATCCCAGGGCATGGGCCGGTGCAGCTGCGGATGGTGGGCCTGAGGCATCAACCGATGCAGGATATGAAAAAATGTGCTGCTGGCAATCGATGTGCGCCCGTCGAACGACACGGCGCTGCGGCGCTGTCTGATGATCTTCGCGGCGTCGCTCGTGGAATCTGAAAGGTGACGCGGTTCGGAATGCACGGGCAGCTCAATAGGGAGAGATGCCAGCAGGCGTTCTTCGCTGGTCTTCCATGAGGCCTCTGCCGCCTCGTCGATCGCCTCCCAGTGCACACCATGTTCGCGGCTCAATACATTCGCCCGGCCATGCCATGGTCCAGCCGCGAGCTGCTTCACCACCGTCTGATCCAAGCCCAACGGCAGGTGTGCGGCCTCGTGCATCACACGCGTAGAGGGCCAGATCACCGCCAGGCAGTCGGGATGTTCCGGTTCGGCCTCGCCAAAATCCTCCTGGCGATGGGTTCCCAACAGCCGTGCCACCTGATTTTGTTCTACCCCGTCCAGCAGCAGCATCGTCCATCCAAGCGTTGCAGCCGCGATACGTGCGGAACCAAGCGCATGGCCGACGTCGTGGTTGCAATAGCGGAAGGCCCGTTCCCCGTACTTCCAGGCTTCCCGCCAATGGACGGAACTGAGGCCGAAGAGAAACGCGCCGTCCGGAAATGGCGCGAGCAACTGTGTGATCTGGGCGGGCGGAACGTCCGCGCGCAACTCCACACCATGTTCTTTGGCTGCGTAGTGATAGAGACCTGGCGTCAGATCCAAGCCCTCGACCGGCTGAACCAGCACATACCCTTCCGTCGGATGCAGATTGCCGGACGATGGATTGTTGCGGAGGGCCCACTCCGACTCTCCTGCTCGCTTCCAGGCCGAAAGCCCGAGCGCCAGTTCGAAAAACCGGGAGAGGGTCGTGATGGTCAGCGGCTGTGAGGCCACGGCGCCTGGCTGATACAGGGCTTCATAAGCCGGCGACTGCGGGTCGTCCTCAGGATTCAGCACGGGCAACCGGATCAGCTCCGCGCCCTCGAATCGCCGGAACGGATTGGGTTGATTCGCCCAATCCAAAAACCCGGACGATCGCGCGTATCGATCAAACTGATGTTTCGTTCGAATATGATAGGCAATCACGCGGTCGATCGGATCCATGGCGGCAGGCTCGGCAGGCGAGCCGGGAGACGGTTGGTCGAAGGTCATGCGCGCAGTCTAACGAGGCGGATGAAAGAAAGTAAACGCACCTCCTCATCACCCCAGCAGCCTCGCGATCCCGAAGGCCGCCGCGGCAGCGAGCCCGCCGACCAACACCGTGTGGACCCCGCCTTTCCATGGCGGCACACCGGTGAAGCCGCTTTTGACGTAGCCGAAGGCGAACAGCGCGACGGGAGTGACGGCCACCGACCACCACAGCGCGGTCGTGATCTCCCGGAACACCATGTAGGGCAGCAACGGAATCAGTCCCCCGACCACGTAGGACAGCGCGATCGTCCAGGCGCTCCACCGCGCCCGCGAGGGATCAGGCTCTTCCAATCCCAGCTCAAAGCGCATCATGAAATCGACCCACCGGCTGGGATTCGCTTGAAGCGAGTCGATCAACGGAGCAATGTGCTCATCACGCAATCCATAGCCCCGAAAAATCTCGGCCACTTCTTCGGCTTCCTTTTCGGGGATATGCTCGGTCTCCCGCAATTCCCGCGTGCGCTCCGCAATATAGTGCTCGCGGTCGGTCTTGGCCGCGAGATACCCGCCCAACCCCATCGCGATAGAACCGGCGGCAATTTCCGCCACCCCTGCCGTGACTACCAGGGCAGAAGAGGCCACCGCCCCCGATAACCCGGCTGCCAGGGCAAACGGGACGGTTAATCCATCCGCCATGCCAATGACGATATCGCGCACCGCTGCCGTTGCCGTGAAATGCTTTTCAATGTGCGGAGTCGCCGGCGTAGGAGGCCTCCTTGAAAGTGCGAACAGGCCAACCACTACTCTGAATGGGGTTCTGCCTCTTGACTACGGTGCTGGTGTACGCGTCTTCATGGCGCTGGTCAAGCGACGGATGAGCAACCACCCCGGCACCGACCGGCACGGCGCTTGTGCAGCGAACTTAGCGAGCGAGAGCGACAGGGATGTGTGATTGACGCCCAGTGAGGAAAGGAGGAACGTGGGATAGCGCCGGCCACGCATCCATCGGAGAGCGCGTCGCCGGCGATCAGCGGGAAATGAACTCGATGCTACGCGGCCATTGCGACAGGGCTGAACAGTTTCACCGTGTCCTGCAATTGATCCAGCGCCTCAGTGAGCAGGGCCGGCCGTTCGCTGACATTGAATCGAGTGGACTGCAACGCGGACGCACGGAACGAGACCTCTTCCGGAGCCACGGCCGGATGCAATTCATTGTGGTCGGCCACCACTCCGGCAAGGTGGACGATCGAGGCGTGAAGGGCATAATCGCCCGCCTCTTCGGGACACAACTGATGCCGGATGGCCTGCTCAATCTGCGGCGGCATCCCCCAGGATTGAATCAGCTCCGCGCCCACTTCCGTAAAATCGCACCCGAAGTTGGATTGCTCGACTTCCGCCAACGGCTCGCCAAGATTCCCCGCCTCGATCAACGCCGATTGCGCGCGTTCCGGAATCGTTTGATAGAGCACCAGATGGCCGATATCCCGCAACAACCCTTCGATGAAAAACCGTTCACTGTCGTCGATCCCGCAGGCTTTGGCGATCTTGCCGGCCATCAGCGCGCAGAGGACGCTTTTTCGCCAATAGGCGGACAGATCCATGATCTGGACGGTCATGCCGCTGAAGTTGCGGCCGATGGTGGTAGCGGTCACCAGGTCGCGGATCGCTTGCATCCCCAGCAGATTCACCGCTCGTGTCACCGTGTCCACCTGTTTGGGCACCCCATAGAGCGGGCTGTTGACGATCTTCAGCACGCGGGCGGAAATGCCGGGATCCATCTTGAGGACCTTGGCCAAATCATCCATCGTCGAGTCGTGGTTATCCACGACATCGCGAACTCGATAGTAGATCTCAGGAAGGGTGAAGACGTTAGAGCAGGATGCAACAAGTTCTTGCGCCGATGCCATGATAGACGATCCTCCTTGCGACGCGGTGCGCGTGCGAC
>WBZX01001740.1_pt1 | contig 15868 bp, 16 predicted proteins | sample 5204211 | NCBI WGS metagenome assembly WBZX01 (sample SAMN12344362, study PRJNA552823) | activated sludge metagenome | biome: Activated sludge suspended growth; feature: Nitrification reactor; material: Wastewater; isolation source: activated sludge from nitrification reactor of wastewater...
GTCGAGCCAGGTGGTGGTCGGTCCGGTGACATCGGGGCGGACGACCGATGTGGTCACCGAGGGGACCGACGGCGGCGCGTTCGGGTCGGCAGCGGGCGCCGCCGTGGAGGCGGGCCCGGGGACCGACGAGGTCGATCCCGGGACCTGGGTCGCGCCGGGCCCGGTGCCGGGGCTCGCGGCCGGCCCGCCCGAGGCCACGCCGAGCTCGACCGGCTCGTCGGGGCGGGACCCCGCGCGGGCCAGGCCGAGGCCACCGATCAGGACCAGCGCGGCACAGCCCGCGCCGGCCCAGGCCTGGCGGGTGCGACGCCGGTGGGCGCTGCGCGCCTTCACCGCATCGAGATCCTTGCCGGCCAGCGCCTGCCCCGCATGAGAAACCATGGCCGCACAAACAGCCAATGACAGAAAGATACGTTGCATCATCCCAACCTCCCTCGTGCGGTTGCTTTCCTTAATCTTGGTCTACGGCGCGAACTCCTGCGCGATCGCCGTCTTTACGCTGGGCCGCTCCGACATGCGGCGGCGATGGTCGACGACCTTCGGAATGCGTGCGAGGTCGACGCCATCGGCTTCAAGCCATTGCGCCAGCGTGAAGAGATAGGGATCGCAGATCGTGTAGCGTTCGCCCATTACCCAGGGACCCTTGAACATGTCGTGCTCGACCTGCTCGAAACCTGCGGTGACCGACTGCGGCACCTTGCGTTGCATGGCCGCAATTGCGGCCGTGTCGTCGGCGTCGACCCAGCGGTGCCCGCGCATGCGATGGGCATGCGCGATATGCAGGGTGGAACAAAGATAGCTGTTGAAGGACTGGACCTCGGCAAAGGCAAAAGGATCGTCGAGCGGTGCCAGTTGCGCGGCCGGAAAGCTCTGCGCCACGAAGGCCAGCATCGCCGGCGTCTCCGTCAGGATACCGCGATCGGTCACCAGCGCCGGCACGCGGCCTTTGGGATTGATCTTGAGATAGTCGGGCGATCGCTGCTGGTTGTCAGCAAAACTGATCCGTACCGTCGAGTAGTCGGCGCCGACGTCTTCAAGGGCGATATGCGTGGCAAGCGAACAGGTGCGCGGGGCGTAGTAGAGCTTCAACATCCGTTCAGACTAGCGCGCGGACTGGCGCGAAGCTCCTGCGGTGATGGGGGGTCGGCCCGAGAAGTTTGAGGGCTTCGAGATGGGCGGCGCTGCCGTAGCCGCGATTGGTTTCCCAGCCATAGCCGGGAAAGGCCGCCGCCAGCACCGCCATCTGCCGGTCGCGGGTCACCTTGGCCAGGATCGACGCCGCCGCGATGGAATAGGAATGCGCGTCGCCGTCGACGATGGTCTCTGCCGGACAGCCGAGTTGCGGCGGCGCCCGATTGCCGTCGACGAGCACCATGCACGGCGGCTCGGCGAGCGCCTGGACCGCCCGGCGCATGGCGAGGAACGTCGCCTGCAGGATGTTAATGCTGTCGATCTCCTCGACGCTGGCTTCGGCCACGGCGAACTGGACGGCGCCCGACGCGATCATCGCCTCGTAAGCTTCTTCGCGCCGCGCGTGGTCGAGCTTCTTGGAGTCGTCGATCAGGCTCAGGAGCTTGCGCGTGGCGCGGCCGCGATCGATGACGGCGACGGCGGCGACCACCGGCCCCGCCAGCGGCCCGCGCCCGACCTCGTCCACGCCGGCAATCCGCACGGCGCCCTCGGTCTCGCAACGCAGCTCGAAACGAAAACTCGGCATATCCCCTGCCGCCGCGCGTATCCTGCGGCGATGTCCCTGATCGCCGACATCATCGCTCAAGACCCTGTGGCTATGAAACAGCTTCGTGCAGCCCGCGCACTCGGCCTGCCCGACTGGTGCATCGCTGCAGGCTTTGTGCGCAATCGGGTGTGGGATCATTTCCACGGCATCGTGCCGCCGCGCGCGCCTGCGGATATCGACGTCATCTACTATGACGCGGGCGATCTCTCGAAGGAGAGCGAGCAGGCCCACGAAGAAGCCCTTGATCGCCTGCTGCCCGGCCTGCCCTGGCAGGTCCGCAACCAGGCGCGCATGCACATCTGGAAGAACCTGCCGCAGCACCGCGACACGGCCGATTCGATGATCTACTGGCTGGAAAGCGTGACGGGCATCGGCGTGCGCCTGGAAGCCGACGAAACCCTCACCGTGATCGCGCCGCTCGGCACCGACGATCTCCTCAACCTGCGCTGTCGCCCGACGCCGTTCGGTCGCACCAAGCGCCACGAGTACGAGGAGCGCATCGCCAGCAAGCGCTGGCGCGAGCTTTGGCCGAAGGTCGTGTTTCTCGACTAGAACAGCCGCATCTGCCGGGCATCGCGCTTGGCGTCGACCAGCGCGGTTCGCGCGGAGTCCGGCACGGCGAAGCGCAGCGTGTCGAGGCGATAGCGGATGCGGTTGAGCTCCAGCCGCTTTACGGCTGCCGTGAAACGGGCGCTGAGGAGCTGGGCGATCGGCCCCTCGCCTCTCATGCGCTTGCCGAACTCGGCCTGGTAAAGCGCCCCGCCGCGCATCTGGCGGACCAACGACAGCACGCGCTCGGCGCGATCCGGCCGGTTGAGGCGCAGCCACTCCTCGAACAGGTCCTTGATCTCGAGCGGCAGGCGCAGAACCGTGTAGCCCGCCCGAGTGGCGCCGGCCTCGTGCGCAGCATCGAGAATGGATTCCATCTCGTGATCGTTGAGACCCGGGATCATCGGCGCGCTCATGACGCCCGTCGGGATACCGGCAGCCGACAGCGCCCGGATGGCGTCCAGCCTCTTCTGCGGCGTCGAGGCCCGCGGCTCCATCGCGCGCGCCAGATCGCGGTCGAGCGTCGTCACCGACAGGAAGACCTCGGCGAGATTGCGTCTGGCCATGTCGGCCAGAATGTCGATGTCGCGCGTGATCAGGTGGCTCTTGGTGACGATGCCCACCGGATTGTTGAAGTCGCTCAGCACCCGCAGGATCTGGCGCGTCACCTTGAGGTCGCGTTCGACCGGCTGATAAGGATCGGTGTTGGTGCCCATCGCCACCACGTCGCAGCGGTATTTGGGCGAGGCCAGCTCCGCCATCAGCAGCTTGGCCGCTTCCGGCTTGAAAAGAATCTTGGTCTCGAAGTCGAGGCCGGGCGACAGGCCAAGGTAAGCGTGCGTCGGACGTGCGAAGCAGTAGATGCAGCCGTGCTCGCAGCCACGATAGGGATTGATCGAGCGGTCGAATGGAACGTCGGGCGACGTGTTGCGCGCCAGGATCGTCCGCGTGGCATCGCGCGTCAGCGTCGTGCGCAACGGCGGCAGATCGTCGTCGTCCGATGGATCCGGCGACGCCTCGTGTTCCCAGCCGTCGGTCGTGCGAATCCGCTTCTCGCCGTCGTAGCGGCTGGACTCGTTCGACAGCGCACCGCGGCCTTTGTGTACGGGCTCTGGGATCGCATCGTCCGGATAGTCGGGGGGAACCGTCGGCCTCATGGGCCGACTCTTAGAACAAAAAGAGAACAAGTCAACGGTTGTCGTGTCACGATATCGGGATATAGCTCCCGCCCCTTTCCTGTCCGACGAGCGTCAGAAATGTCAGGCATCGAGATCAGGCCCGCCGAGCCCAGCGACATGGATTTCGTGACCAGCCTGTCGCCCCGTCTGGCGAATGTTCCCGGACCGGCCTGGCACACAATCGAGGCCATGGAAGGCTTCCAGGACCGCTACATGTCGTCGACCTTCGCGCCGGCCGCACTGGAAGGCGCCCGGACCTTGATCGCCTGGTCCGCGGACGGGCGGCGGCTCGGCTACATCCACATGCGGCCCGGCAAGGACGGCGTCACCGACGAGCCCTGCGGCTACGTCTCGCTGCTGGCCCTGGGTCAGGAAGCGGAGGGAACGGGCGTGGCGCGCCGGCTGATGGCGGAGGCCGAAACCTGGGCGCGCAGCTGCGGCTATCGCTTCCTCAGCCTCGACGTCTATGCCGACAACAAGCGGGCCATCGATTTCTACACGAGCGGCGGCTTCAAGTCCGAGACCATCCGGCTGGTGAAGCCGCTATAGCCACTCGGCCCTGACCGCGCGAACGAAGTCGCGGTCGAAGCAGCGCTCGATAGCGGCATCGATATGCGCCTTCATGCGGGGCTCCAGTCCGGCGTCGCTCCACTGCGCCGAATCCGACACGTCGCGCGGGCTGCGGGTCTGCACGCGCCAGCGCGCCATGAACAGGGTCGTGCGCAACCATGTCAGCCGACGCATCGGCAGCAGCCACGGCTGCAACTCCACAGCGCGCTTCTTGCCGACCTTGTCGAGATAGAGATCGTAGAAGCGCTGCACCTCGTCGCGCGACAGCAGCCGGTCGATGTCGGGATGCCATAAGGTCGAGGTGGCAAGCGTCGCATGCGCGAGATCGATCGCCGGCGAACCGACGTGCACCTTTTCGAGATCGACGAACCAAGCGAGCCCCGTCGCGTCGACGATGAAGTTGCCGGGATGGGTATCGGCGAGTGCGATCGACAGCGGTTGCCTGCGCTGCGCGAAGGCCAGCGCCATGCCGCGCATCAGGCGCAGTTCCTCGGCAATCTCGGCACGCGCGCCTGAGTCCGGCACGGCCTTGTCGAGGAACCGCATCGCGTTCAGTTCGACGGCTTCAAGCGTTTCGAGGAAAGGATTCTTCTGACGCGGGATAAGCGAGCTTGCCGCCGGCAACGGCAAAGCATGAAGGCGCGCCAGGGTATCGGCCAGGGCCGGCAGCTCGTCCGGCAAACGCGGCGGGCGGCCCTCGACGAAGTCGACGATCAGCGCGCCGCCGGGCAGTCCCGGCTGCGGCTGGACGATATCGCGCAGCTTCGGCGTTCGTCCCGCTGGCGCGAGATGGCGAAAGGCTTCGGCCTGCGTGGCGAGGCGGGTCGCCGCGGCGGAATCACCGTCATGTGCATAGGCAGTCCGCGCCAACGATCCGTCGGCCAGACGCACATGCCCGTGTGCCGTGCCCGTCGCCGGCAGTGCCTCGCCATCGCGGATGGCGTCGAGGAGGTCAGCCACTCCGCGGCATCTTGCCTTCGTTGAGGCGCGGCATCAGCTCGGCGAAGTTGCAGGGCCGGAAGCGGATATCGAGCTGCTGGCGCAGGATGTCGTCCCAGCCGTCCTTGCAGGCGCCAGTCGAGCCGGGCAGCGCGAAGATGTAGGTGGCGTTGGCCACGCCGGCGACGGCGCGCGACTGCATGGTCGAGGTGCCGATCTTCTGGAAGCTGATCCAGCGGAAAGTCTCGCCGAAGCCGTCGATGCGTTTCTCGAACAGACCTTCCAGCGCCTCGGGCGTGACATCGCGGCCGGTAACCCCGGTGCCGCCGGTCGTGATCACAACCTCGACCCTGGGATCGTCGATCCATTTCTTCACCTGGGCACGGATCAGCTCGATATCGTCCGTGACGATCGCGCGATCGGCCAGGACATGGCCGTCGCGCGCGATGCGCTCGACCAGGGTGTCGCCGGACTTGTCGGTCTCCAGCGTCCTCGTATCGGAAACCGTCAGCACGGCGATGTTCACCGGCTTGAAGGGCTTCGTCTCATCAATCCTGCTCATACGAACATTCTATCTTTCCTCGCTTGTCGATGCGAGCCGACGAGCCTAGATGGAAACCATGACCGACTGGAAGCATGACGGCGTGCGGGTCATTCCCGCAGGCTCCCTCGACACCAATACCGCCCAGACCCCGGGCATGAACCGCGCCGCGGCGATCAATTTCGCCCGCGTCGGCGCCCAGAAGCTGTGGGCTGGCACGGTGACCATCCACGCCCACGCCAAGACGGGCGCCCATCATCACGGCCACCTCGAAAGCGTGATCTACGTCGTGAAGGGCCGCGCCCGCATGCGCTGGGGCGACCAGCTCCAGTTCACCGCCGAGGCGGGACCCGGCGACTTCATCTATGTGCCGCCCTATGTGCCGCACCAGGAAATCAACGCCTCCGACACCGAGCCGCTGGAGTGCGTGCTGGTGCGCTCCGACAACGAGGCGGTCGCCATCAATATCGACATCGCGCCGGTCGAGAAGCCGGAAGAAGTCTACTGGGTCGATCCGACCCATCCCCACCCGCATAAGCATTAGCTTGTGCGGGTCGGCGGGCGGCAGCGCCTTCTGAGGCGCGGGAGCCCGCACCGCGCAGGACAGACAAAGACTGCCTACGCGGGCCGCGCCTTCTTCTTTGGCCAGAGCCCCGCGATCAGCAGCGCGACCGCAACGATGGCGAAGCCGGTCGACAGGTAGCTGTGCAGGAAGATCGACGGGTCGCCGTCGGAGATCGCCAGCGCCTGGCGCACCGAGCGCTCGAAGATCGGCCCCAGCACATAGGCCAGGATCACGATACCGAGGTCGAAGCCATAGCGGCGCAGGCCGTAGCCCACGAAGCCGAAGATCACGGCAATCAGCACGTCGGCGGGATTGCCGCTCGAAGAATAGACGCCGATCAGGCAGACCGCGAGGATCATCGGCGTCAGATAGGCGCGCGGGATCTCGAGGATGCGCACGAACAGGCCGATCAGCGGCAGGTTCAACACCAGCAGCATCACATTGCCGATATACATGCTGGCGACGACGCCCCAGAAAACCTGCGGCTGACGTTCGAGGATGGTCGGTCCCGGCACGACGCCATGGATGATGAAGGCGCCCAGCAACAACGCCGTGATGGCGTTGGCGGGAATACCCATGCAGAGGAGCGGCACGAAAGCACCGGCGGTGCCGGCATTGTTGGCCGACTCCGGCCCGGCCACGCCTTCGACGGCCCCCTTGCCGAATTCTTCGGGATGCTTGGAGAGCTTGCGCTCCATGCCATAGGACAGGAAGGAGGCCAGCACCGCGCCTCCGCCCGGCAATAGCCCGACGAGAAAGCCCATCACCGTGCCGCGCGCCACCGGCCCGACCGACCGCTTCGCCTCCTCGCGCGACGGCAGGAAGCCCAGCAGCCGCGACGGCGGCGGCAGGATCTTCATGTCCTCCGGCCGCTGCCGCGCCATGAAGAGCACTTCCGACAAGCCGAACAGGCCGATCGCCAGCGGCACCAGATTGACGCCATCGCCCAGCGCCAGGATTCCGAAGGTGAGCCGCGGCGTCATGTTGAGGGGGTCGCTGCCGACGGTGCCGAGCAGCAGCCCGAAGGCCGCCATCAGCAGGGCGCGCGGCAGCGAGCCGCTCGACATGTAGGTGACCATGGTGAGGCCAGCGAGCATGAGCATCGCGTACTCGGCCGGACCGAAGGCCAGCACCAGCTTGGCAAGCGGCGGCGACAGGAAGGAGATGCCGATGACGCCCACGGTGCCGGCAAAGAAGGACCCGAAGCCGGCAATGCCCAGCGCCGCACCGGCGCGGCCCTTGCGCGCCATCTCGTAGCCGTCGAGACAGGTGACGACCGACGAGGCTTCGCCCGGGATGCGCATCAGCACCGAGGTCACTGTGCCGCCATAGGCCACGCCGTAGTAGATGCCCGACAGCATGATGATCGCCGACGTGACATCCATCTTGAAGGTGATGGGCAACAGGATGGCGATGGTCGTGAGTGGCCCAAGGCCTGGCAGGATGCCGACGACGGTTCCCAGCAGCACGCCGACGAAGCAGTAGAACAGATTGTCGAGGCTCAGGGTGACGGCAAAGCCGTCGAGCAGGGCTTCCATGGGCGGCCTCGATCAGCGCACGAGGGTATAGAAGGCGCGTTCTATCGGCCCTTCGGGCAGGTCGACGCGCAGGAGCCAGCCAAAGCAAACCAGGCCGATGACAGCACAGGCGACGCCGTAGCCCACTGCCGCCACCCACGACCGCCGCTCGGCGAAGCGCATGATCAGCACCGTCACGGCAACGACCGTGACGAAGAACCCGGCAAAGGCGGTGCCGAGCGCCAGCAGCGCAAACGAGGCGACATAGATCGCGAAGGTGTTGCCCGTGCCGGCACCCGCTGTTTCTTTCGGCACGTCGTCGGTGTCGCCTTCCTCCGTGACACCGGCGCGGCCGGGTGAAAAGAAAACGATGACGGCGAGCACGACGCAGATACCGGCCACGAGGGTCGGGAAGAAGCCCGGCCCCGGCCCGTCGAAGCCCCAGCTATCGAGCCGCAGGGACTGCCAGAGGCCGACCAGGGCGGCCGCCAGCAACCCGAGCGTGGCGATCCGCGTCCCGCTCAGCCGGCTCATGCTTTCTTCGCCATGCCGGTTTCTTTCAGGATCGGCACGAGTTCGGTCTCGAGCGATTTCAGGAGCGCGGCATAGTCCTTGCCGTTGCGATAGATCGCCTGAATGCCGAGCTTGGTGATCTGACTGGTCACCGCCTCGTCCTTCATCACGTCGGCCAGCGCCTTGTCCATGCGCTCCTTGATTGCCGGGTCGACACCCTTCGGGAAGGCATAGCCGAACGGACCGTTGGTGACGGCGTTGTAGCCAAGCTCGCGCAGTGTCTTCACGTCCGGATAGTCGGGCCAGCGCGCCTCGGCCGCCGAGGCGAGGAAGCGCAGCTTGCCGGCCTCGATCTGCGGCCGCATTTCGGTAACGGTCTGGATGACGGCATCGACATGGCCGCCGATCGCCGCCGTGACCGATTCGACGCCGCCCGGAAAGACGACCCAGCGGAACTTGGCGCCGGTCAGCTTGGCAAGCTGGAACATCGCCACGACGTTGGTCACGTTGTTGGAACTGTAGGTGAGCTGCTTCTGCTTGCCCTGGGCGATCAGATCGTCGATCGACTTGATCGGACCGTCGGCGCGGGCACCGACGCCATAGCGAAGAGCGGCGACCTGACCGATGATGTCGAACGCCTTCCACGGCTCGTAGCTGACATTCATCATGTTGGGCACGGCGATATGGCTGGAGATCGCCACCAGGCCCATCGTGTGGCCATCCGGAGTCGATTGCGCCAGGGTCGTCGGACCGAGCGCGCCGGCGCCGCCCACGACGTTCTTCACGATGACGGTCGCGTTCAGCCGCTTCTCCAGCGCCTGCGCGATGATGCGTGCGGTCAGGTCGGTCGAGGCGCCCGGCGCATTGGGATTGATCAGCGAAATCTCGCGGCTCGGCCACTTGCTCGACTGCCCGATGGCAGGCGCAGCCACTGTCATTGCCGCCAATGCGGTACCGCTACGCAGCACGGTCCTACGGTGCATCATGCCTTCCCTCCCTTGTTGGTCGCGACAGTGCGTGCCACCGCCGCGATGGGTCAAGGGAGCCGTACCGGCAAGCGAACGTATGCGTCCTTATGCAACGCGAAGCCCCGTCTGGCTTATCGTATGGCGCTGCGTCGCGTCGTCAGCCGCCGGCGCGGACCTCGGCGGAACGGTCCCAGATGTTAGGCTGCTCGCGATTGGTATAGCCCGAGACGAACAGGTTGGGAGCGCCGGTCTTCACGTCGAACGTATGCCGCCGCACCGCGCCGATATTGCCGCCATAGACATGGATGCTGATCGAACCGCGATCGGTGAGGGCGTTGGTCACTTGATGGATATCGCCGACGGCCGGCACCAGCACTTCGACATCGCCAGGTTCGAGCTTGGTGAGATTGCCCGGCACCAATGCGCCGGTTTCGGGATGGCGCGAGAAGGCGAGCGACGTTTCCGAGCCCCGTAGCATGCCGACCAGTCCCCACATCTGGTGATCGTGCACCGGCGTGTTGGCGCTCGGCGCCCAGACGAAGCTCACGACACAGAAGCGCTCGAACGGATCGCACCATAGAAGATTCTGCGCATAGCCGTGCGCGGGGACTTTCGCGGCACTCTCCGGCAGCCAGTCGTCGTGCTTCACCAGCTCGGCCAGCAGCTTGGCGCCGACCTCGACGGTCGCCCCCTCGTCCTTGTCCTGCCAGGCGCCGCCGGTAAGCGATGTCATGTCGCCGATGAAACGGCGCAAACGGTCGATGGTCATTGCGCGACCTTTCTCAAGAGAGACGCACCGAACACCGCCTCGGTATCGGCGCCGAGAGCCGGCGGATCACGCCGCTTGGCGAGATCGGTGCCGGAAATGCGAACCGGACTGCCGAAGGTCCGCGTCTTCACGCCGGACGGCAGTTCCATCTCCTCGATCCAGCCCATGTGCTGCACCTGCGGGTCGGCAAGGATCTGGCTGTAAGTGTTGATGCGGCCCTGCGGCACGCCGGCCTTCTCGAAGGCGGCAAGCCAATGGTCGACACCCTTTTTGGCAAACTCGACTTCGAGCAAGTCCTTCAAGGCGACCTGATTGGCGGCGCGCAGCTGCGTCGTGGCAAAGCGCGCATCCGCCAGAAGATCGGGCCGGCCGACGACCTCCGTAACGGACTCCCAGAGCTTGTTGTTGCCGGCGGCGATAACGAAATATCCGTCGCCCGCCTTGAAGGCCTGATAGGGCGCGTTGCGCGGATGCGCCGAGCCCAGCTTCTTCGGGTCGCGGCCGGTGCCGAAGAATTCGCTGGTCTGCAGCGCCGCCATGCCGAGGCTGCAACCCAGCATCGAAGCGTCGATATGCGCGCCCGCCCCGCCTCCGGCGACGCGACGCAGGACCGAGACGATGGTGAAGGCGGCATAGAGGCCGGTACCGACGTCGGAAACCGGCACGCCGCATTTCACGGGGGCGCCCTCGGGCTCGCCGGTCACGCTCATGATGCCGCTCATCGCCTGTACCGTGACGTCGAAGCCGCCTTCACCCGAACGCGGGCCGCTCTGGCCGAATGCCGAGATCGAGCAGTAGACGAGGCCGGGCTTCTCCTCGCGAAAGGACTCGTAGCCCAGCCCCAGCCGATCCATCACGCCGGGCCGGTTGTTCTCCAGCACGACGTCCGCCAACAGCACGAGCTGGCGGGCTGCCGCCTTGTGCGCGGGATTCTTGAGATCGAGCACGACCGAGCGCTTGTTGCGGTTGATCGAGGCGAAGTTCTCGCTGTAGCCGCCGTTGGCGCCTTCGGTGATGGGCGGCCATTGCCGCATCATGTCGCCATCGGGCGGCTCGACCTTGATCACCTCGGCACCGAGATCGGCCAGCAACATGCCGCAATAGGGACCTGCCAGAACCTGGCAGAACTCGACAACTCTCACGCCCGACAGCGGCTGCATTTCCTGTTACGTCTCCCGACTCAGCGCCTAGCTCCTTTGCTCTATAGAGAGCTTAGTGACGTCCGTCCTGCGGCGCGTAGCGCGGCCAGTCGTGCGAGGCGATCTGGTCGAGCGACAGCGTCGGCTGTCCCATCCTGATCTGGTACATCCAGTAATTGGTCAGCACGCGCTGTACGAAATCGCGCGTCTCGTGGAGCGGGATCGAGGCGATGTAGAGCAGCGGATCCTGCGAGGCGTTGAGCGAGCTGTCCCAGCGCATGACGTTGCCGGGCCCACCGTTGTAGCCGGCCGCCGTGCGGACGAGATTGCCGTCGACCTCGTTGAGCAGCATCGAAATATAGGCCTGCCCCAGCGCCACGTTGGTCGACGGGTCCCAGGGGTTGGCGCCGGCGGTCTCGGGAGCATAGCGCGCCGACACCGCACGTGCGGTCGCCGGCATGAGCTGCATCAGGCCCATGGCTCCGACATAGGAGCGCGCCTTGGGATTGAAGGCCGATTCCTGCCGCATGAAGCCGTAGACCAGCGCGCGGTCGACAATGAAGCCGCCCATCGGCTGCCAGGACGGGATGGGATACATCGCGCCGTCGTAGCCCTTGATGTTGTGGCGTTGATCCCAGTTGGCGTTGCCCACGCGCACGGCCAGTGCCGGGAGGTCGGCCTTGAGCGCCAGCGCCATCACCGCTTCGATATAGGCGGGATCGTTGTCGATGGCGGCAGCGAAGAGCTCGCGCTCCGCGGCCGTCGTCGCGCCGAGCTGCATCAACCCCAGGGCGCGCCGCGCCGCGCGATCGTTGCGCAAGAGGTCGGCCTTCCTGCGATCAAGCGCCGGCACTTCCCAGTCGGGCCGGATCTGCATGCCAAGCGCCTTTTGCGCCACCAGGCCATAGAAGGTCCGGCCATGCAGCGCCGCGCGCTTGAGGTAGGGCGCGTATTTCTGCGGATTGCCCGCCAGCAGGTTGGCGCGTGCCGCCCAGAACGAGCCGGCCGACAAGGTCCATGACGAGGCCTGATCGGGCGAAGCATCGGCCACCAGCTCGAAGCGCCGTGCGGCCTCCGCCATGTTGCCGCGCGTAAAGGCCTGGAGAGCGGCCGTCCAGTTGGCGTCGGGCGGCATGCCGACCTCGACCGGGGCCTGCACGCCGCGCTGCGGATCGGCTTCGAGCTGGCGGGTGCGCATGCGACCGCGCCACAGCTCGACCTCCTGCGGCCCCAGGACATCGACGGTCGACTTGCGGTCGAGCAGCACGAACGCCGCGTTGAAGCCGCCGTCGTCGGCCATGGTCTGCAGGCGGGCGCGCAGCTCGGCAGCCTGGCTCGCATCGGCGCCCCGCACGGTGCGGGCGGCCGCGAAGGTGGGCGACGGCTGGGCCTGGCCGACGAAGCTTGCCGGCGTCAGCTCCGGTCCGCCCGGTGTGCGGCGAGCGAGCGCCAGCCGGTAGACCGCCGGCGCGTCGGGATGGTCGTTATATTCCTGGAGCCAGGCGGCGAGCTGGTCGTAGCGCGCCTGATAGCTCGGCGCGAGCAGGCGCTGGGCGCCGACATAGCCCATCAACAGCTTGTCCTTGAGCTGGGCGATCTCGGCGTCGGCCTGCGACCAGTTTCCGCTCGCCTGTGCCTGGAAGATGCGCCGGTAGCGGTCGCGGCTCTCATTGTCGAGAACGGTCGGCAGATCGGCAACGACTGCCGTCTCGTCGAGTTCGATGACGGGCGGCGGCGGCACAAAGACCGGCGTCCGGGCCACTGCCGGACGAACGGCCTGCCGCGCCGCGGGGCGGGCGGCAGCGGGCTTGGCCGCCGCAGGCTTGGTCGCCTGCAGCTTGGTCGGCTTCTTCATGGGCTGTGCCGAGGCAGAAGCTGCCATCAAGGCGACCGCACCGATCATCAGGGCAGAAACGATCGTTTTCATGCCCCACCGTAGTTTGACTTGCCCTAGGGCGACAAGCGCCAGGGTGGCTATACTGTCCTCCAAACGGAGGAGCAAATGACCCTGCATCAGGAGCGCGCCGCGGCGGTACGGCGCTTGATCGACGAAGCCCGGCAGATCGAAAAGGGTGGCGTCACCTATGCCAACCTCGACAAGATCGGCGGGCTGCTGGCAACGCTGGCCAGCCGGGCCGATCTCTTCCCGCAGGAGGAATTCCCGCTGGGCGCCGATGGCGGCATCTACCGCCTGAGCGAGGACCCCGACCACCGTTTCGCCCTCTACGCCTCGGCCGGCGGGGCCGGCAAGAAGGTGCCCCCGCACAACCATACGACCTGGGCGATCATTGCCGGCGTCCACGGCGCCGAGCGCAACGTGGTCTACGAGCGTCTCGACAATGGCGCCCGCGAGGGCTTCGTGCAGCTCCGCGAAGCGCCGGCCAAGGAAAAGACTCTGCGCCGCGGCGACGTAATCGCCTACCTGCCGGACGACTTTCACCACATCGAAACCCCGGCTGGTTCGGGCGATGCCCTGCATCTCCACTTCTACGGGCTGAGCCTGGAACAGCTTCCCGACCGCGTGACGGTCGACCTGGCGGCGGGCACGTCCAAGCGCTTCATGGCCAAGGCCAGGATCCTGACGCCGGTTCTCTCGGTGCAGCAGGTCAAGGCGATGCTCACGTCGGGCGAGGTCTTCGCCTTCTTCGACGTACGGGAAGAAGGCGAATTCTCCACGCAAGGTCATCCGCTGTTCGCGACGCCGCTTCCCCTCTCCCGGCTGGAGCCTCGGGCGTTGGCGCTGCTGCCCGATCCCGGCACCCGTATCGTCCTGATGGACAGCGGCGACGACGCCCAGGATCCGCAGTGGGCCGGCCGTGCCAACCGCGCCGCCGCCAAGCTCTCGCAGCTCGGCTACACCAATCTTTCCGTCGTGAAGGGCGGCCTGAAAGCCTGGCGCGACGCGGGATACGAAGTCTTCACCGGCGTCAACGTGCCCAGCAAGGCGTTCGGCGAAGTCGTGGAGCACGAGAACGACACGCCGCGTATCGACGCCGCCGACCTGCAGAAGCTGGTCGACGCCAAGACCGATCTGGTGATCCTCGATTCGCGGCCGATGCCGGAGTTCAACAACATGTCGATCCCGGGCGGTGTCGACTGCCCCGGTGCCGAGTTGGTCTATCGCGTGAAGGACTTCGCGCCGAACCCCGAGACGCTGGTGGTGGTCAACTGTGCCGGCCGTACGCGCTCGATCATCGGTGCGCAATCCCTGATCAACGCCGGCCTGCCCAACAAGGTCATCGCGCTCAAGAACGGCACGATGGGCTGGCATCTCGCCGGCCTCAAGGTGGCGCGCGGCGAGACCAGGAACTTCGGCCCGCAGGGACCCGAAGCCGCCACGTTCGCTCAAGCCGCGGCGGCCGATATCGCCAAGCGCATGGGCATCAAGAAGATCGACAAGGCCGGTCTCGACAAGCTCGTGGCCAAGGGCGGCCCGCTTTACCGTCTCGACGTGCGCGATCCCGCCGAATATGCGCAAGGCCATCTCAAGGGCTTCCGCCATGCTGCCGGCGGCCAGCTCGTGCAGGCGACGGATCAATATGTCGGCGCGCGCAATGCCACGATCGTGCTGCACGACAACGATGGCGTGCGCGCCACCATGACGGCGCACTGGCTGGTACAGATGGGGTGGGCCGAGACCTACGTGCTCGACCACAAGCCGACCGCGTCCGAACTCACGACCGCGGCCGAGCCGCGTTTCCCTGCGGGCTTCGCCCTGCCGAAGGTCGCGACCGTATCGGCAGCAGATCTGCACAAACAGCTTGCCTCGACCCTGGTCATCGACCTCGACACCAGCCTGAAATATCGAGACGGGCACGTTCCGGGCGCCTGGTTTGCCGTCCGCGCCGGTCTGCGCCGATCCATTCCGGAGATGTTGAAGCAGCAGGCCGGGGCGACACGCATCGTATTGGTCTCCTCCGATGCCGAGATTGCGGCCCTCGCCGCCCCGGAAGTAGCCGAAGCTGCAGGAAGCCTGCCGGTCGCGATTCTGCAGGGCGGCTTCCGCGCCTGGCGCGACGCCAAGCTTTCGGTCGAGACAGGCCATGTCCGCATGGCGGATCCGCCGACCGACGTCTGGTACCGCCCCTACGACTTCAAGGAGGATGTCGAAGCCGCCATGCGGCAGTATCTCGACTGGGAGGTCGACCTGGTGCCGCAGGTAGTCCGCGACGGCGATGCGAGGTTCCAGGTTCTGAAGCGCTAGAGAGGGCTGAAAGTACTTGGAATTCCGGGCCTTGGCACATCGTCGCGTGTGCTTGACACCCAACGGGCCTGCCAATAGGTTCCGGCGCGTTTTTCACCGCTACGGAACCGTTGTGGAACTGGTGCGGTGGGGAGCCCGGAACGGAACATCCGGTTATGGCCGAGGACGAGCGGAAAGCGACGCCTGACGACCTGGACAAGCGCCTCAAAAGCGTTCGCCAGGCCTATCAGAAGGGTGTTGGACGGTCGTCTAAGCCTGCAGCAAATGCCGAGGGCGAAAAGCTCGGCGTCGGCATGCGGGTGGCGGTCGAACTGGTGGCCGGCGTCGTGGCGGGGGCTTTCCTCGGCTTGATGGCGGACAGGTGGCTAGGGACAAAACCCTGGCTGCTGATCGTAGGTTTCGTGCTGGGGTGCGGGGCGGCATTCATGAATGTCTACCGGGTCGCGCAGGCTGAAGAGCGGCGCGGCAAGAGCCCGCCAGGTACAGAGTAGACGGATTTGGGGATAGTTTATCGTGGCCAGCCCGGTTGAGCAGTTCGCTATCCAGAACCTAAGCGCCCCGCTGTTCAGCATCGGCGGCCATCACATCGCAGTCACCAATTCCGCCGTCTTCATGATGGCCTCTGTGGTCGCCGCCACCGGAGTCCTCATGGCTGGCGCCAGCAAGGGCGCCATGGTT
>WBZX01001741.1_pt1 | contig 15862 bp, 9 predicted proteins | sample 5204211 | NCBI WGS metagenome assembly WBZX01 (sample SAMN12344362, study PRJNA552823) | activated sludge metagenome | biome: Activated sludge suspended growth; feature: Nitrification reactor; material: Wastewater; isolation source: activated sludge from nitrification reactor of wastewater treatment...
AAGTCGACCCCGCCGAGGGCGGCGGCGGTCGACACCAGCGTGCCCTCGAGACCATGGATGCCGCGCTCGTGCGCGACGTCGACGTAGGCGCGTAGGGCGGCCTCGAGCTCCGACTTCGACGCGTACTGGATGGCCTCGAGCTGGGTCGTGGTGGCGAACCGCAGGGCCTTGGCGTGGCCGGCCTCGAACGCATCGGCGATCGCGTGTGCGACCTCGTACTCGTGCTCGTAGTCGTCGTCGACCGGGGCTGCGTCCGCGCGTCCGGGCAGTGCGAGCACGGTGGTCATGGCCAAGGCAGCGAGCACGCCGGTGCTCGCGACATTCGTTGGGCGGAGCTTCATGCCGCGCGACCTGTGCAACCGACATGCCGCGAGCGACACCGCGTAAACGCGCAACCGAACGACGCGGGCGCCCGGCGGCGCACCGCCTGCGTCCCATGGGACAGCCCACGTGACGAGCACCGACGAGGTCGCGTCAGCCCTTCACGCCGCCGGACGCGAGCCCGGCGACCAGGTGGCGCTGCGCGACGTAGAACAACGCCATCACCGGGAGCGAGACCACCAAGGCGCCGGCGGCGAAGGCCTCCCACTTGGCGTCGTACTCGCCGACGAAGCGCTGCAGCATCACCGGCAGCGTGAACATGCTCGCGTCGTCGAGCAGGGTCGCGGCGAGGATGAACTCGTTGTACGCGCTCATGAAGGCGAACAACGCCGTGACCGCGATGGCCGGCCGCGCGACCGGCAGCACCACCCGCACGAACGCGCCCAGGCGCGTGGCGCCGTCGACCATCGCGGCCTCCTCGAGATCGACGGGGATGGCCTCGAACGCCGCGCGCAGCTGGAAGATCGCGAACGGCACCGCCGTGCTCGCGTAGCACAGCACCAACCCGGTGCGGGTGTTGAGCAGACCGAGCGCGTCGAGGATGAGGTACAGAGGGATCGCACTGGCGACCGCGGGGAACATCTGCGTCGCGAGCAGCACCGCGAGGCCGCGTCGCTTGCCGACGAACTCGAAGCGCGCGAGCGCATAGGCGGTGGGAATCGCGATCAGCACGCCGACGATCGCGGTCGCGAGCGAGACCACCAGCGAGTTGGCGAGCTGGCGCCCGAACAGCCACACCTCTTGGTCGCCGGACTCGCCCGCGACCTTGGCGGTCGCGCCGACGACCTCCTCGAGGTGGCGCAAGGTCGGCTGGTCGGGCCACGGCACCACCGCGGGCTCGGGCGCGGGCGTGCCCGAGAACGCCAGCGCAGCGACCCATGCCACCGGATAGAGCGCGAAGGCGACGCCGACCAGCAGCATCGCGTGGACGGCGAACGACTCCACCATGCGACGACGCGCGGTCGCGGTCATGCGCGTCGCCATCAGCCGCCCATCCTCGCGACCGTGCGTGCACGCAGGCGATCGAGGCCGCGCGTGAGCCCGAACAACAACACGAAGATCAGCACCGCGTACGCCGCGGCATAGCCGTACTGCGCGTCGCGGGTGAAGGCCCAGCGGTAGGCCTCCGACACCAGGATGTCGGTGGTGCCGTCGGGCTCGCCGCCCGAGACCAGGAACACCACGTTGAACATGTTGAAGGTCCAGATCGCGCCCAGCGTGACCGCCGGCACCAGCGAGGGGCCGATCATCGGCAGCGTGACGTGGCGGAAGCGCTGCCAGCGACTGGCGCCGTCCACCTCGGCGGCCTCGAGCACGTCCTTGGGCACGGCCCCGAGCGCGGCGACCGTGACCACCATCATGAACGGGAAGCCGAGCCAGGCGTTCGTGATGACGTTGGCCGCGAACGCGGTCGAGAAGCGCGAGAACCACGAGATGGGCTCGATCGGCGTGTCGGTCCACGCCGAGATCGCCTGCAGCAGCCCCGTGACCGCGCCGAACTGGCGGTGGAACATGCCCTTCCACGCCAGCGCGGTGACGTAGTTCGGCACCGCCCAAGGGATGATCAGCAGCACGCGGTAGAGCGCGCGCATGCGCAGCACCGGACGCGCGAGCATCAGCCCCAGCGCGACGCCGATGCCGACGTGCAGCAGCACGTTGATCGCCGTCCACGCCAGCGTGACCAGCAGCGTCAGCCAGAACGAACCGCTCGCGAGCAGCGGACCGCCGCGCGCGGTGATGATCTCGACGAAGTTGTAGGCACCGACGTAGTGCACGTCGCCGGGCGGGCCGCCGAACAGCGAGGTCGCGGCACCCACCACCAGCGGTAGCACCACCAGCACGCCGACGGCGATCACGGCGTGGGCGACCCACGCCCACGCGGGCAGCGAGCGCCGCACCGCTTCGCGACTCTCCGGTCGGCGCACGCGCACGACCAGCCACCACGCCCCCCACAGCGCGAAGCCGCCGAGCAGCGCGACCGGCAGCCACGTCGACGCGCGCGGCGGCGGCGGTCGCATGATGGTGTCGTAGCGGCGCTGCGCCTCGGCCAGCGCCGCGGCCGGCTCCGCGTCACCGCGCAGGACCTTGCGGATGGCCTTGTTCGCCGGTTCCCACGCCGCGCGCATCTGCGGTGAGCTCGACATCGGGACTGCGCGCGCAGCTTGCTCGGTGAACGCCCGCACGATCGCGTCGTCGGCCACGATGTCGCGCCGGGCCGACACCGCGCGCGCGCGATCCATCCGCGCCCGCGCGGCCTCGCTGCTCGCGAGCATCGCGGCCAGTGCACGGGCGCCGGGCTTGGTGGCGCCCTGCGGCGACAGCATCACCGCCTCGACGGTGAGCAACGGCTGCAACGGCGCACCGGTGCGCGCCAGCGGCGGCAGCGGGATCACGTGGTAGCGCCGCGCGCCGTCGCTGGTCAGCTCGGCGGCGAGCCACGGCCCGCTCATCGCGAACGCGGCCTTGCCGGCGCGGAACAAGTTGGTCACCAGCGCGCCATCGGCATCGCGCGGCACCACCCCGCGATCGAGCAGCTCGCGCACGAACAGCAGCGAGTCCTGGGCGGGCTCGCCGAAGAAGGCGTACTGCTCGCGCTCGTCGAGCAGACGCCCACCGAAGGCGTGCAGCAGCGCCGCGTGGGCGTAGGCGTTCTGCGCCTCGTAGGCCAGCGCGACCACGCCCGGCGGCAGGCTCGGGGCCAGCGCGACGATGTCTTCGAAGTGCGCGGGGTCGCGGGCGACCAGCGCGTCGTCGACGTACAGTGCGAGCGACTTGAGCGACAACGGCAGCGCGTGCGGCTCACCGTCGAGGCTCACGGCTGCCCGCGCGACATCGACGTACGCGGTCTGGTCCCACGCGTCGCCGACCGGCGCGACGAGCTGCCGGCGTCGGTACTCACCGAGCCGTTCGTGCGAGTCGATGTAGACGTCGGGCCCTTCGCCGAACGGGATCGCGCTGCCGAGCTTGGCAGAGAACGCGTCGTACGGCACCGCCAAGAGCTCCACCTGCAGCTCGGGGTGCGCGGCCGCGAAGCGCTCGACCAGCGCCTGTGCGACCGCTTCTTCTTCGCCGCGCCACGAGTGCCACAGACGAATGCGCTCGGCCGCGAGACCGATGCGCGGCGCGAGCACGAGCACGAGCGCGATCCATGCCCCGAGCAGCACGCCGACGCTGCGCCGGCCTCGCGCCCGCGCGCTCACGAGTGCGGAGCCTCGTCGCGCAACGCGAGCCCGGTGTCGCGGTCGAACAGGTGCAGCTGGTTCACCCGCAGGCGCAGCCGGGTGCCCTTGGCCGGGCCGCTGTGTCCGTCGAATGCGGCCACGAAGGCGGTGTCGGCGACGCGGCCGTGGACGTGCACGTTCGGCCCCAGCGTCTCGACCAGCTCGACCACGAACGGCAGGCCCTCGTCGGCGATCGTCACGTCCTGGGGGCGGATGCCGATCTCGAGCACGCGCTCGGGCGCGAGCCCGGTCGCCAGCGCGGTGGGCACCTGCGTGCCATCGACCAGCGCCAGCACGCCGGCGCGGGCCACCGTCGCCGGCAGGAAGTTCATCGCTGGGCTGCCGAGGAAGCCGGCGACGAAGCGATTCGCCGGCCGCTGGTAGACCTCGAGCGGCGCGCCGATCTGCTGCACGCGCCCACGGTCGAGCACCACCAGATGATCGGCGAGCGTCATCGCCTCGACCTGATCGTGGGTGACGTAGATCGAGGTTGCGCCGAGCTCGTCGTGGAGCTTGCGGATCTCGACTCGCACCTGGTTGCGCAGCGCAGGATCCAGGTTCGACAGCGGCTCGTCGAACATGAACACCGCCGGCCGCCGCACGATCGCGCGCCCCATCGCGACCCGCTGGCGCTGCCCGCCGCTCAGCGCCCGCGGATGGCGGTCGAGCAGGTGCTCGATCGACAGCAGCTTGGCGACCTCGGCGACCCGCGCGTCGATGACCGCGCGATCGACCTTGCGCAGCTCCAGGCCGAACGCGAGATTGCGGCGCACGGTCATGTGGGGATAAAGCGCGTAGGACTGGAACACCATCGCGACGTCGCGGTCACGCGGGACGTCGTGGGTCACGTCGCGGCCGCCGAACTCGATGCGCCCGGCGGTGACCTCCTCGAGCCCCGCGATGCAGCGCAACAGCGTCGACTTGCCGCAGCCGCTGCTGCCGACCAGCACGATGAACGCGCCATCGGGGAAGTGCGCGTCGACGCCGTCGAGCACGACGGTGTCGCCGAAGCGCTTGCCCACGTCATGGAGGCGCACGTCGACCATGGATCCGGCGCATGCTATCAGCCTGCGCGGCTGCGCCAAGCCTGGCGCAGCATCGGCCGCTGCCTGGGCGCTGCCTGGCCGCTGTACCCCCCGCACGCGCGTTGCTATCGTGGGCGGATGCTCTCGCGCGCCGCTTGCCTGGTCGCCCTCGTGTGTCTCGCCACGTCCTGCAGCGACGACGGTGCTGCCAACGGCGATGCCGCGTCACTCGGCGATGGCACCTCCGCGGCCACTGTCGGCACCGACGGCGGCGGCACCACCGGCGTCAGCGAAGGCAGCGGCGGACAGGGCCAGACCAGCGCGACCGGACCCGGCGCAGACACCAGCGCCGACACCAGCGCCGACACCGGCACCGACACCGGCCCGAGCCCCGGCGACGACGGCATCGGCGAGTGGATCGACGAGCCCGGTGCGTGCCCCGACGGCGCGGTGCAGGTCGACATCCACGACGCCGAGGAGATGGCCAGCGCGGCGCGGGGCGAGAGCGACACCGATGCGACCTGCTTCTTCGTGCACGACGGCGTGTACGAGCAGACCAGCGGCTCGCCGCTCTTGTACTTCCTGCGCGGGGGCACGGCCGAGCAGCCGCTCTCGTGGGTCGGCGAGTCGCGCGACGGCGTGATCGTGCGCAGCCGCGCGACCTTCGAGCACGACGGCAGCTCGAGCTCGGACCACATCGTGCTGTCGAACATGACCTTCGACATCTCGACGCAGACCAGCACCGACGCCTACAACACCATCACGGTGCTGGGCAGCGACATCACGCTCACGCACCTCACCCTCACCGGCGACTGCCAGCACGGCGCCCGCGGTGGCCACATCGAGATCCCCGGCCGCGACGACGGCTCGGGCTCCAGCGACATCACCGTCGAGGCGTGCCTGATCGAGAACTTCGGCCGCTGCGGCACCGACGACGGCGCGCTCGACCACGGCGTGTACATCTCGGCCGGCACCAGCCTGGTGCTGCGCAACAACGTCATCCGCGGCAACGCCTCGCGCGGCATCCAGGTCTACACCCACTACGAGGACTCATCGCTGAGCATCGACGGCCTGCTGATCGAGCGCAACCGCATCCTCGACAACGGCCACGCCGACTACCAAGACGGCATGGTGATCAATGGCAACGTCGGTGGCGGCTACGATGGGCCGCTGACGAACGTCGTCATCCGCAACAACATCTTCTACGGCAACTATTACTCGGGCATCCGCTTCGTCGGCAACGCGGTCTCCTCGGTCGAGATCACCCAGAACACCTTCGTCGAGGACGGCAAGGGCTCGAGCAGCGCCAACCGCTCGGAGATCAACGTCGACGAGGGCACGCCGGACGCGAACGTCTCGCGGAACATCTTCGTCGCGCTCGAGCAGCTGACCAACGGCTGCGCCGGGACGCTCGCGATCGACGACAACGTCGTGTTCGGCGGTGATGCGAGCGGTGCCTGCGTCACCGGCGTGCAGATGCTCGATCCCGAGCTGGTCGATCCCGCCGGCGGAGACTTCCACGCCCAGGCCGCCGCGGCCGCGGGCTACGGCGCGTACGGGCCTTAGGACCCCTCCGAAGCGAAGCCGGGAGGGCGCCGGCCCGAGCGATTCTGCACCCGCAGGAAGTCGGCGGGCGCCTCCGTCACACGGCGACCGAGTGGCCTCCACCGGCGAAATGCCGCTGTCCCGCACCTCGTTGTCCCTCGCCGTTGCGCTCGCCATCGGCGGCACCGCGGCCATCGCCAGCTCCGCGCCGGTGCAGCCGAGCCAATCGACACCGCACACGACTGCGCCGAGCACCCCGCCGGTCGTCCCCGCTGGCGCATGCTCCGTCCCCTCGGAGGCCAAGTGCCTGTCGGTCGTGAAGGTCAACGGCGAGGACATCCCATACCTCGAGACGCCGTGCGGCCTCGCGAATCGCGAGGCCTGCCGCGATGCCGTGAAGGACAGGCTCGAGGACTACAAGGCCACCAACGCGGGCTCGTCGGCGAAGCCGACCGTCAAGATGTTGCAGCCGTCCAAGAGCGAGATGCCCAAGAACCTGCGCGACGGCAAGTACAAGAAGTTCGCGCCATCGTCGTCCCGGCTCACCTCGGACCGCACGACGCTGCGGACGAAGTACGCCAAGTCCGATGACCTGCTGGCGGGCTACGGCGGCTACGACACCGCTGCGGCGCCACCAGCTGCGCGCAAGGAGACCGTCTCGGCCATCGAGGCGCTGCAGTACTGGCGCAACCCCACCTGGAACACCAACGCGCTCGCGGTCTCGGGGTGCAAGGAGTACGCGTACTCGCGCAGCTTCACCGCTGCGCGGTTCATCGATGCGTCGTCGCGGTGTCGCGGTGACAAGGAGTGTGTGTTCGACGTCGCGTACTTCGCGGGCATCGGCGGCATCGCGAATCGCAAGCTGAAGGACGAGGCCGGCAACGAGGCCGCGCGACAGCTGGTGTTGCCCACTGGCTTGAAGCCCAAGAACGAGATGTTCGTGCCATCGGTCGAGGCCTTCGTGCGAGCCAACGGCCGCAAGCCCAAACTCGCGGACACCCCCGGCATCCTCGCGCTCGAGGCGGCGCTGAAGACTGGCCAGAAGTACTACAGCATCGGCACCTGCCAAGGTGCTGCCTGCGACGACGACCGGAAGTTCAAGGACGTCTGGGCCTACCACGAGAAGATGCACAGCGTGACCGCCTCGGTCAGCGAAGCGGAGGCCGAGGAGTACGCGCGTCGGTTGGCGCGCTTCCGAAGCCTGCTCGACCAGTATCGCGCGGCGGTGATCAGCGAAGCAATTCCCGAGCAGCGTGCGGAGCAGGAGTTCGTGCTGCCGATCGACATGCAGTCTCGCGATCCATTCGAGCGCTACGATCTCGAGAAGAAATACATGGAGCATCGTCGCGATCAGTACATCCAGCTGAAGAGTCGCTTCGGCAACCAGATCTTCCAGAAGAGCCGTACCGACGCGCTGCGCCAGATCAAGGTGGGCATGCAGCCCCAGCAGCAGGGCGCTCGCGAGGCGGCGCCGGCGACCGGCATGCTGGCCATGCCCGCGCCGGTGCAGCCCACCAACAGCGGAACCGCCCACCAGGGGCCCGCGCCGCAGGCAAACATGAACTGCAACCGGCCTGACGACGAATGGGGCATGGAAACCGCTTTCCAGGGCCCCATCAGCTGTCGCCTCGGCCAGTTCCTGCGGGCCGAGTGGGCTCGCAAAGAGGCCGGGCAACGCAGCTGCCTCGATCCGGAGAATCGACGCTGCGACTGGACGATGGAGATGTTCGAGCAGAGCGTGCTCATCCAGATGCCCGCGCTCGACGCCCAGGTCGCCGACGAGCAATTCTGCAAGGCGTTCAAGACTCCGGACACCTTCGAGACGGTCAACACCTGGCCGGGGACGTCGATGGACGGCTTCCCGAACCTCACCCGTGTCGACGCACGCCTGCGCGAGATGCAGCGCGTCGTGCAGGAGGAGCTCAAGGCCGTCGATCAATACTTGATGGGCCACAAGGAGAACAACGGTGGGCGCATCCTCGGCAAGGACTGGAAGGGGGGCGACTACGCCGGTGACAAGGAATCGTTCGGCGCCGGCTACGACTACGACATCGGATGGCGCGTGCAGCCGGCGACCAAGTCCGGTGGCGACGTGTGCGAGCTCGAGGGCTCGGTCCACGGCAACATGAGCTTCGACGCCTACCTCTCGGGTAACAGCTTCCCGATCGTGAGCGGCGCCGTGCAGGTGCAATCCAAGCCGCGGGCCGACGGCCACGCGGAGTTCAAGGCGCTCCTGATGATGTTCAACACCTCGCTGTACCAGCCGAAGTACGCGGCTTGGACCGGCACGCAGACCTTCGGCGGAAGCGACACACCCGGCACGAGCATCAGCGTGCCGGATCCGAAGCCGCGCTTCGACATCCTGGTCGGGTTCGTGCCGGTCTCGGGCCAGGTCTGGGGCGAGCTGATGTACGGCTCCGGCCTGGAGGTGGGCGGCACCGCGTCGACCTCGTGCAGCACCACGCAGCCCAAGTTCGGCGTCAAAGGTGCGTACATCCCGGTGTTCATGGCGTTCGGCAACGGCAAGGTCGGCGTCGGGATCGCGGGTCTGGTGAGCGCAGGCATCCGGGCGTCGCTGCTGCTCGCGATGATCAGCACACCGATCGACTTCGAGCTCGGCATCGGCTCCAAGAACGGCATCCCGGCGGTCACGTTCGGCTCCGATCTGCGCCTGATGCTCGGCACCCTGGGCGGCCGCGTCTCGCTCTACCTCGAGTTCCTGCTCTACGAAGAGGAGTTCGAACTCGTCCGCTGGAAGGGCCTGTTCAGCGACATCCCGCTGATGAAGCTCGCCGCCAACGTCTCGTTCATGGGGTTGAAGTGATGCGCACCGCGATCCTCACCGTGCTATTGGCCGTCGCGTGCGGCCAAGCGACCCCCTCGGCGGCGGTCTCGCCCGCGCCCATCGAGCAACAGACGTCGCGCGCGCCGTCGCTGCGCGTGGGCGACCGCCACACCTACCAGCTGGCGTGGCACGCCGATGCGACCCGTCGGCGCGACGGCAGCGGCATCTCCGGCGCGCTCGACCTCGAGGGTGAGCTGACGGTCAGCGTGCTGTCGTCGGGCCCCGAGGGCACGCGGCTGTCGCTGTCGTTCGCGAGCCTGCGCCGCCACGAGCTGCGGGCACAGAACCTGCCCATCGAGCTCGACCCGGTGTTGCTGCTGGGGCGACGCGCGGAGCTACTGGTCGGTGAACACGGCGACGTGCAGCGGGCCTTCTTCGATCCCGCCGATCCGCCGGTGTTCCGCGAGCTCATGACCGGCGTCATCGCGCGGCTCGATCTGCGCGGCAGCGACCCTGGCGAGCCCACGCGGACCCTCCGCAGCGGCCACGGCCTGGTCGAGGCGACCTACCGCGAAGACGGTGACCGCGTGGTGACCCGCGAGCTCTCGCAGGTGCTGCGCTTCGACACTGCCCCGGGCACCGCCGTCCCTGCCGACGCACTGGTGGCGACCGGGCGCATCGAGCTCGATGCGGATCGCGTGCCCACGCGCATCGAGCTGGTCGACAGCGTCGACCTGCCCGGCGACAACGGGATCATCGCGGACGATCGCTTCACGCTGACCAGGATCGGCGTCGATCGCAGCGACGCGGCGCCGATGTTGGACCCGATCGAGATCGATCCCACCGCCGCGCCCGACATGGCCGCCGCGGCACGCGAGGTCGACCGGCAGTACGGCGCCGAGGTCACGACGCAGGACCTCTCGATCGCGCTGATGGCGGCCGATGGCGGCTTGCAGCCGGCCGCGGGCGAGTTCTCGCAGGCGGTCGCGTACCTGCGCGGCTGGCCCGAGCGCACCGACGAGGTCTCCGCGATGGTGATGCGATCCGACGGCGGTGGCCGACAGCTCGGCTTCGACATGCTCGCAGCCGCCGGCACCCTGCAGGCGCAGGCGGCGATGCGTGAGCTGCTGTCGCGACCCGAGGCACGCACGTGGCCCGAGCGGATGGTGTTGGTGCAGCGCTTTGCCTTCGTCGCGGCGCCGACCGCCGATTCGGGCGAGTTCCTGCTCGCCTTGGCCGACGCCGCCGACGAGGCCGGCGATCACGAGCTGCACCGCGGTGCGCTGCACGTCATGGGCGTGGTGGCCCAGCGCGTCGACGACCTGTGGCTGGCCGAGCGGCTGCACGCGCGGCTGGTCACGCTCGCCGCCGACGAGGACGGCTTCCTGCGCGCCGGTGCCATCGCCGGCCTCGGCAACGCCAAGCGCCCCGACGACGTCGCGCGGCTGCTGCTCGCGACGACCGACGGCGACTCCGACGTGCGCATCGAAGCGGTCTCGGGTCTGCGGCACTGGCCGCGCCGAGACGCGACGACCGCCCTACTCGACGCGCTCGCCGACGAAGACCGCGCGGTGGCATCGGTCGCGCTCGACGTGCTGCGCAAGCGCCACTACGAAGGCCGCATCGACGCGAGCTTCATCGAGCGCGCACGGCTCGGACACTACAACGCCGAGCTCGACGGCATGGTCGTCTCCGCGCTGGTCGACGCCCAGCCCGATCCGGCGCTCGTCGCCGACGCCCACGTCGCGCTGGCGGCGATCCAGGCTCGCACCGTCGACCACGAGCTCGCCGACCACATCGGCGAGCTGCTGTGATCGCGAGCCCTCACCCGACGAACTTCGAAAGCAGTCGGATGTAGCGGATCTGGTAGCCGTTCGACGGCTCGGTGACCGACCACGAGTCGATCGGCCAGCCATCGTTGAACTGCGCGTATGACTTCTGCGGCGGCTGCCCCGAGGGCGGCGACAGCGGGGCCGCACCGCAGTCGTAGCCGCTGCAGCCACCCGGGCAGCAACCATCCCACGCATAGCTGGGGTTGGGCCCACCGACGAGGTAGCCCGGCGGTGGGCCGTACATCGACACGCCGGTCTCGTCCCACAGCGAGCCGTGCGAGAACCACGCGTGATAGATCGTGCGCACCGAGTTGCTCGCGCCGAAGTCCTGCATCGTCGAGAGGTAGACCAGCTGCAGCGGGTTCACGCCGTGGACGTAGTGCACGTACCGCTCGGCCGCCCGCGCGGCCGCAGCCGCATCGACACCCGGCACGTCGTACGCCACGACGTCGAACAACAGATTGCCCTGGTCGGCTTTGACTTGGTTGCTGCCCCAGACGTAGACGTAGGTGTACGCGAGGTACGGATCGGGATCGTCCTGCAGCGCGCCGAGGTTGTTGCCGCTGGCGACGCCCTCGGCGTAGGCGGCGAGGATTTCGTCGACGCGGGCCGGGGTCGCGTTGGCGGTGCCGGCGTACTCGAGCAGCGCGTCCTGCTCTTCGACCGCGAACATGTCGAGGTAGCCCGAGTTCATCAGCTGGGTCTGCCCGAGGTTGGCATCGACCACCGCGCGGTAGCTGGTGTCACCGGTGAGTCCGAACAGGAACACCGCCGCCTGCAGCCGCTTGATGTCGCGGCCGTGATCATCGACCTCCTGCTCGCCGGCACCGATGACGCCGCCGTTGTAGAAGATCTCGGCCGGATTGGCCTCGGCCCACGACCACGCGGCCTCGGCCCGCGCGGCGAGGTCGTCGGCGAAGCCGGGGAACGCGTCCTCGTGCGCGGCGTAGACCTGCGCGGCGAAGGCGAACGCGGCCGCGGTCGACAGCGTCGCCGAGGTGCTCGCGGGCCCGTAGTGACACGCCGCGGTCACGTGCGACGGTGACGTGTCCGGGTCGCCGCCGAAGGGCGGGTACTCGGGGCCGTCTTGGCCGACGATGCTGAGCACCGAGCCGTCGGCGCCCTGCATGCGCACGAGCCAGTCGAGGTTCCACTTCAGCTCGTCGAGCACGTCGGGCACGCCGTTGCCCGACTCGGGGATGCCGTAGTCGTCGGCGAAGGCGCTGGGGTGCTCGCGGTACGATCGCAGCAGGCCCAACGCGTAGCTCGCCGACCAGTTGGTGTACTTGTTGACGTCGCCGGCGTCCCACCAACCGCCGTGCAGATCGCGGGGGCTGCCGCCGGTGTGGAGCTCGCACGCGGGGCCCTGCCCTGGCCCGACGTACGACGCGCCGTCGGCCCAGTCGTCGCCGGCAAACTGCGCCTCCTTGGCGAAGCCGTCGCGCTGGTAGAAGAGCATGCGCACCGCCTGCGCCAGCACGTCGGCGTAGACGTCGTCGGCGATGCGGAAGACGTCCGATCGCACCTGGTGCTCGACGTCGAGCACGTAGTACTGCCCGGGTGTCGCGACCTCCGAGAAGTCGAAGCGCCACGCGATGTCGCCCGACGATGCATCGACGGCGCCGCCGCTCCACGGCACCGGTGCGCCCTCGAACACGCTCTGACCCGAGACGGCATCGACGAGCTGGTAGCTCGCGCCCGGGGTGAACGCGGTGCCGGCATCGAAGCCCGTCATCGGGCTGCGCACGACCGCGAGCTTCTCGGCACCGACGCGATAGCCGAACTGATCCACCACCAGGTTCGGGCTGAGCGGCTGCGTCGGATCGGGCACGTCGCCGGTGCTGTCGTCGCCGTCGGTCGAGTCCGCGCCACCGGTGGGGGTGCTGCTCGCCGAGCCCGCGGTCGACGACACGCCGGTGCTGGGATCGCCGAAGCTCGCGGCGCTGTCGGTGCCACCACCCTCGTGGGTGCTCGCGCCATGGGACGCGGGGTCGCTGCAACCAGCGACGACCAGCAACGACATCGTGAGGGACGGGCGAAGGAAGCGGGGCATCGGACCTCGAGTCCGATGGGATACGCGGGCGACGGGTTCCGGCCGACGGAAATCACTGCGGCGCACGTGCGTCTGCGCGCGTGTTGCTGCCCCCCAACGCCCGCCTGGTCGGGCATCGACGGCCCCGTGGTAGCGTCGGCGCGCCCATGCGCGTGCTCCTCCCCACGCTGTCGCTGGCCGTCGCGCTCGCCGCACTCGGCACGACCTCGACCGCCCACGCCGGCACCGCGCCGCCCGAGCGCTACGCGCTGTCGATGTTCCACTTCAACGTGCAGTACGTCGCGGGCGGACTGGTGGGCTACGCCGGCTACGCCGGCGAGCTGCGCCCGGCCGAGGTCGAGGACCAGATCATCGTCGAGAGCCTGCTGCCGGTGCTCGAGCTCTACGCCGCACACCCGACCTGGGGCGCGAACATCGAGCTGCAGGGTTATCTGCTCGACGTGCTCGCCGCGCGTCACCCCGACACGTTGGCGCTGCTGCGCGACCTCGCGTTGTCCGGCCAGATCGAGGTCGTCAGCTTCCACTACTCCGATCAGTTCTTCGTGGGCTACCCGCAGGAGGACTGGGCGCGCAGCCAAGCGCTCACGCAAGCGACCTTCGACACCCACGGTGTGCCGCTCGGCACCAGCGTGTTCTGCCAGGAGGGCCAGAGCGGCATGGCCATGGCCGCGCGCATGGCCGAACGCGACTACCGCACGATGGTGTGGCCGAAGAACCTGTGGATCGAGCAGCACGGCGAGTTCGAGGCCGCACCGCTATATCGCTTCGGCGACGTCGAGTTGGTGGTCGGCGCCAAGGGGGCCAGCTATGACGACGGCACGCTGCAGATCGAGACCACCTGGACCTTCTTCGACGACGGCGAGCTGCTCGCGACCGGCGACTGGAACCCTTACTTCCCCGATCTGTTCAAGCACGACCCCGCGGTGGTGGCCGAGTACGAAGCCAACCTCGAGGCGCTCGAGCAGGATGGCTGGGTCATCAGCACGGTGGCCGACTACGCCGATGCCATCCGCGACCGCGTCACGCTGCAGGACGCGCCGCCGCTGTTCGACGGCACCTGGCAGCCCGGCTCGACCAACGGCGTCTCGAAGTGGCTGGGCGATCGCTCGATCTGGGCGCTGGGCGGCCCGCCGGCCGATCGCGACAACCACGTTCGCACGTTGAACTACGCCGCGCATCGCGAGCTGGTCGCCGCCGAGACCGCGGCCGCGGTCGCGGGACTCGACGCGCGCGCACGCCTCGACGCCGCGTGGCGCCTGCTCGCGCTCTCCGAGGTCACCGACGCCAGCGGCATCAATCCCTACCGCGGCGAGCTCGAGTACGGCCTCGCCCACGCCACCGAGGTGTTGCGGATCGCCCGCGGCGTCATCGACGAGGCCAAGGCCAGCGTCGGGCTCGATCGCGTGCGCGTCGATCCCGAGGCACAGACGATGGTCGAGGGCGACGGCGATCCCTTCGCGGGCACCGCGGTCGACGACGGTCCCGTGACGTTGACGCTCGCCGCCGACGATCCCACGCGTTCGATGTCGACCACGTGGTCCGAGGTCGCGCCCGGGCACCACGTCGTGACCATCGAGTTCAGCGCCGGCGAGGCGTCGAACACCGACACCAAGATCTCCGCGCGTTTCGGCGGCGAGCTGGTCGACGGGCTGACCACCACGCTCGCGCTCGCCGACGATGCCCCGTACACGTTCTCCCGCGCCGATTTCGCGTTCACCAGCTTCGCGCTGGCGCTGCCGCTCGGGGTCGTGAGCCTCGGCCCCGACCTCTACGTCATCAAGGACATGGGCCACGTGCACCTCGCCGCCCAGGTCTCGCGCGACTCCGGCGACATCGAGTTCCACGACGAGACCGTGCTGACCACCGATCACGCCGCGTGGGTGTTCCACGTCTTCGAGGGCAGCGCCGACGAGGCCATCGCGCTGGCCCGTCGCATCAACTCGCTGCGGGAGCTGTCGCGATGAGACGCTGCACCGTGATCCTCGCCTGCGCGGTCGCGTGCAGCACCGACCTGCCGGCCCCTGGCAGCCTCGCCGATTCCAGCGGCGGCCCCACCACCGGTGGCGGCAGCGGCAGCGGCAGCGGCAGCGGTGATTCGACCACCGCTGCGCCCGAGCCGGTCGAGCTGTTCGACGCCACGCTCGACCTCGAGCTCCGGCAGGACATCCGCGTCACCGTCACGCAGACCGGCGACGACGTCATGGTGAGCGCCAAGCTCTCGCGGGGCTACGGCCTCGTCGCCGACGGCACCACGCTCACCGGCAGCGGTCGCGTCGACGCCTACCCCGAGCTGGGCGCGACCGGCTACACCGCGCGCTTCGACGTCCCCGCGGATGCCGGCCTGTGTGGCGGCGAGGTGACGAGCATCGGGCTGTCGCTGTTCGCCCGCGTGTATCCCGAGGGCGCCGACGACCACGCGGTCTACGGCGGGCTCACGGCCTACTGCGGCGCCGACGACTTCGGCGTGCCGGTGATCGAGCCGCTGCGGATCTCCGGTCGACGGTAGCCACGCCGCGGCTGCGCCCTTCGCTGGTACCCTCGGGCTGATGACGTACGTGCTGCACGGTGCGCGTGGCTCGGGCTCCAGCATCATCGAAGCGGCGTGCGCCGAGCTCGGACTGGCCGTGGCGCTGCGCGACCTCGACGCCCGCGGCGGCGAGCACCGCGGTGACGCGTACGCACGGCTCAACCCCGTGCGCAAGATGCCGACCCTCGTGATCGACGGAACCGAGGTGCTGACCGAGACGGTCGCGATCCTCGTCACGCTCGACGAGCGCCATCGTGCCGGCGGCCTGCTGCCGGCCCCCGGCACGCCGGCGCGAGCCCAGGCGCTGCGATGGCTGATGGTGCTCGCGACCGATCTCTACCCCGTGATGGAGCTCGTCGATCACCCCGAGCGCTTCGCCCCCATCGGCACCGACGCCACGGCGCTCGGCGAGCGCAGCAAGGCGCTGTGGCTCGAGCGCTGGGCGACCATCGAGGCCGCGATCACCGGTGCGCCATACTTCCTCGCCGAGGGC
>WBZX01001742.1_pt1 | contig 15859 bp, 9 predicted proteins | sample 5204211 | NCBI WGS metagenome assembly WBZX01 (sample SAMN12344362, study PRJNA552823) | activated sludge metagenome | biome: Activated sludge suspended growth; feature: Nitrification reactor; material: Wastewater; isolation source: activated sludge from nitrification reactor of wastewater treatment...
GAGCCGCTGACGGGCACTCTGAGGAGCGGCAGTCTCGAGCCCCGGTAAACCAATTTCAGTCGCCGACCTTGATCTGAAGCTCGGCGTACGTGCCGCCCGGCGTCACCTTCTCCACGGGCAACCCCGCGTCCGCCCAGCCAGGCTCCATCGCGCCGGAGGGCGTCCGCGTCCCCGCGAAGCCCGCGCGCTGGTCCGCGACGCTCGTGAAGCCCGCCGAGACGAGCATCTCCGCCGCACGGAGCGAGCGCGCGCCCGAGCGGCAGTCGAGCACCAGCTTGGCGTCCTTGGGGAAGAGGGCGCTCATCACGCGCATGAAATCAGGGTTGGGCACCATGCCGGCCGGGCCCGCCAGCATCGACGGCACGTTGAGCGCGCCCGCCGGATGGCCACCGTCGTACTCGGCCTGCGTGCGGACATCGACGTGAATATAGCCCTCCTCGGCGATGAGCTTCTGCGCCTCTTGAGGGGAATACCGGGCAACCTTCGACATCGTGGACCTCGCCTTTGCGAAATCAGAAACGGGGGTGAGATGTGGGGCGCCGCCCCTCTCCCGTCAACCGGAATCCTGCCATCCGTACCCGGGAGTCCCGATCAGAACGTGTGGATGAAGAGGCCGCTCCGGAGCTTGGGCTCGAACCAGGTGCTCTTGGGCGGCATCAGCAGCCCCGCGTCGCTCACCGCGAAGAGCTGCTCGATCTGCGTCGGATACAGGTGGAGCGCCATCGAGAACTGGCCACCCTCCACCCGCTTCTCGAGCTCGGCGATCCCGCGAATCCCCCCCACGAAGTCCACGTGCTTGTCGCGCCGCGGGTCCTCCACCTGGAAGATCGGGGACAGGATCTGGTCCTGGCAGATCGAGCAATCGAGGCTCTTCACCGGATCGCTCGCGTCGAACGATCCCTCGCGCACGCGGGCGACGTACCACTTGCCGCCCACGTACACGCCGAACTGCTTCGGCGCCTTCGGCGTGGCCGCCACGCCGTCCGCGGCCGGCTCCACGTCCATCCGCTCGCGCAGCGCCGCGAGGAGCGCGTCGGGCGTGCGGCCCTGGAGATCGCGCACGACGCGGTTGTACGGGAGGATCTTCATCTGGTCGTGCGGGAAGATCACCGCGAGGAACGCGTGGTGCTGGCCGCCGTCGCCGCGGAGCTTCTTGTGGACGCGCGCGGCGGCGGCGCTGCGGTGGTGGCCGTCGGCGACGTAGAGCGTCGGCACCGCGCGGAACCGCTCCGCGAGCGCCGCCGTCACCTCGCGGCCGGGCACCCAGAGCGTGTGCTGGATGCCGTCGCTCGTCGCGAAATCGTAGATGGGCGACGCCTTCGTCGCGTCCTGCACGAGCGCGTCGATCGCGGCGTCCGCGCGGTACGTGAGGAACACGGGCTCGTCGTGCGCGCGCAGCTCCTCGATGTGGCGCGTGCGATCGTCCTCCTTGTCGGCCCGCGTCTTCTCGTGCTTCTTGATCGCGCCTGCCTCGTACTCGGCGACGCTCGCGCAGCCGACGACGCCGATCTGGCGGTGATCGCCCATCTTCTGCGCGTAGAGGTAGAGGTGCGGCTCCACGTCCTGGAGGAGCGCGCCGTCGGCGACGAGGTCCGTGAGGTTCTTCGCGCCCTGCTCGTAGACGGCGTCGTCGTGCTCGTCCGTGCCCTCGGGGAGATCGATCTCGGGGCGCGAGACGTGGAGGAAGCTCTTGGGGTTGCCCCGCGCGAGCTCGCGCGCCTCGGCGGTGTTGATCACGTCGTACGGCGGGCTCGCCACGCGCTGGGCGTCGGCTTGCGGGGGACGGAATGCCTGGAAGGGTTCGACGATGGCCACGCCCCGCCCTGTACACCGATCCGCGACCGATCTCACGCGGCGGATGCATCCGCCATGGCACCCCGCGCTTTGTTCCGGCGGCGAGCTGGGCAATGCTCCCGCCGATGAGCGACTTCGGCGACGCGCGATCCCCGCTCCCGTACACGCTGCCGCCCCCGCCGGAAGGGCAAGGGATCGGCACGCGCGTCCGCCGCGTGATCGCCGTCGGCGGCGGGCGCGGCGGCGTCGGCAAGACGCTCCTCTCGGTGAACCTGGCCGTGTACTTCGCGCAGCTCGGGCGCGACGTGGTGCTCTGCGACGCGGATCCGTTCGGCTCCAGCATGCACACTGTCCTCGGGCTCGTGGCGCCCCCGCTCGTGAACCCGGACGCCGCCGAGGAGGGCGCCGCGCTGCCCGTCGCGACGAGCGTCCCGGGGCTGCGGCTCATGCCGTCGATGTTCGATCCGACGACGATGACGCAGGTGCGTCCGACGCGCGCTTCGCACTGGTTCCGGCAGATCCAGTCGCTCGACGTCGACTACGTGATCCTCCACCTCGGCGCCTCCACGACGTCCGCGACGCTGGAGCTCTTCAGCAACTCGGACGTGGGCATCTGCGTGACGGCGCCGGAGCCGCTCGCCGTCGAGTCGACCTACAGGTTCGTGCGATCCCTCTATTTCAGGGCGCTCCGGCGCGCGCTCACCAAGGAGCGGTTCAAGTGGAAGCTCGTCGAGAAGGCCGCGGCGGCGCTGCCGGCGCTCGCGGGGCCGCGCGAGCTCATCGTGGAGCTGCGGCGCTACGACGACGCCGTCGCGCTCGCCGCGGCGCAGCAGCTCGGCCGCGTGACGCCGCGCCTCGTCGTGGGGCAGACGCGCCTCAAGAGCGACCTCGATCTCGGCCACTCGATGACGGTGATCGGCGAGCGCTTCCTCGGGATCGCGTTCGACTACCTGGGCCACATCGAGCAGGACGACGCCGTGTGGCTCACGGTCCGGCGGATGAAGCCGCTCCTCATCGACAGCCCCGCCTCCAAGAGCGCGCGCAACATCGAGCGCGTCGCGCGGCGCATCCTCGCGATGCTCGCGGCCCAGTCGACGCGCGGCCTCCTCCCGCGCCACGCCGAGCCGGAGGAGGACGATCTCTTCACGCGCCCGTCGCGCCCGCCGGATCCGCGGGATTTCAAGATCGATCCGCCCGCGACGCTCTACGACGTGCTCGGCGTCGCGCGCACGTCGACGGACGACGAGATCCGCCGCGCGTACAAGCGGCAGCGGGAGATCTTCCGCGAGGGCGGCCTGCCGACGGTGTCGGTGGTGAGCCCGGCGGTGCTGCGCAAGGAGCTGGCGCGCATCGAGGAGGCGCACGACACGCTGCTCGACATGGTGCGCCGCCGCGCGTACGACCTCTCGACCTTCCCCGACGACGCCCCCGAGGTGCTGCCGGCCCGCACGCAGAGCGCCTCGCAGATGGCGGAGCTGATGATGATGCAGGCCGAGCTCGGCCGCGAGATCAACGCCGAGACGCAGTTCACGGGCGCGCTCCTCCGCAAGGTCCGCGAGTCGCAGGGCGTCGAGATCCCCGACATCGGCCGCGTGACGAAGATCTCGAACGCGCACATCCTCGCGATCGAGAACGAGTCCCCCGGCGATCTCCCGGCCGCCGTGTACGTGCAGGGCTTCGTGCAGCAGATCGCGCGCTTCCTCAAGCTGGACCCGGCGCAAGTGACCAAGACGTACATGCGCCGCCTCCGCGACGCCGGCTCCCGCACGGTCCGAGGTAGCTAGTGGGGGGGCGCGCCTTCTTCGTACGGCGCGCCGCGCGCCTTCTTCGTACGGCGCGCGCAGAAGCTCCTGATCTGTGGTTCTCGGCGGCGCTGTTTCTGCTGGCGCTCCTGCCCCGGCTTTATGTGGCGCTCGCGTGGCCCAGAGAGCCTGTCTGGGACGGGCACTATTACGACTTTGGCGCCCGGCGGATCGCGGAAGGGTTCGGGTACTCGGACGACTCGGTGATCGGGGGAGTCACCGTCTGGCATCCATGGTGCCATTACCCCGTCGGATACAGCGGATTTCTGGGGTTCTTTTACTGGATCTTCGGCCCTGGGCCGCACGTCGGGACGGTGGTGAACGCGGTGGTGGGGGCGCTCACGGCGGTCCTCGTCCACCGACTGGCACGCTTCGTCACCACCGAGACGCGCGCGCAGATCGCGGGGGCCCTCACCGCCGCGAACCCCGGCCTCATCGCGTATACAGCCCTCCTGATGACGGAGCCCCTCGCGGGCTTCGGCATCCTCCTGGCAGCGTGGCTGTTCGTCCGCGATCGGGAGAGACCCCTTCGCGCGGGGGCGATCGCGGGGGTCGTCCTCGGGCTCACGACGCTGGTGCGGCCCCCGAGCATCCTCCTCGCGCCGGCCCTTTTCTTCTTCACCGCGAAGGGCGCCGGCGACGGCCTCCGGCCCCACCTGCGGCGCCTCGCGGGCCCGGCGGCGGCGACGGCCTTCGCGCTGCTCTCGGTGCTGCCGTGGACGCTCCGCAACTGCCGCGTGATGGACGGGTGCGCCTTCGTGTCGACGAACGCCGGCTGGAACCTCATGATCGGCGCGTTTCCCCGGGCGACGGGCCGCTTCGAGACGGTGCGCGCGACCGACGGGTGCCCGGTCGTGACAGGCCAGGTCCAGCAGGATCGGTGCTGGCGCGACGCGGGCCTCGCGCACATCCGGGCCGAGCCCGGGAGGTGGCTGTCGCTGGCGCCGAAGAAGCTCGGCTACACCTTCGATCACGAGTCGTTCCCGACTGGCTATCTCGGCGAGGCCGATCCGGAGGCCTGGAAGGAGCCGCGAAAGGCCCTCGGCCGCGAGGTCCTCGGCGGCGCGCACAGGCTCCTCCTCGTCCTCGCCGCGCTGTCGGCGGTGGCGCTCCCGGGGCTCGGGCGGCGCGGCGAGGACCGGAGGCGGCTCGTCCAGTGGCTCCCGCTGCTCGCCGTCCTCGGGCTCGGCCTCCACGGGCTCCTCTCGGACACCCACCCTTTCTGGCCCCTCGCGGCGGCGATTGTCGTCCTCCCGTGGCTGCCTCTGCCGGGCGCCCCGCGGCGCGGCGGGGGGATTGCCTATCTCGCCTTCCTCGTCGCGAGCGTCGCCGCCGTGGCCGTCGTGTTCTTCGGGGAAGACAGGTACCACATGGTCGCGACGCCGGGCCTCTGCCTGCTCGCGGCGTGCGCCTTGCGACGGCCGGAAGAGGCCCCAGCGGAGCCGAAATAGACGCGCTTGCTTCCGGGGGAGCGCCCGTTATTCTGCCCGGATGCTTCGACCTCGATTGACCTCCTCGTTTCGCCCCCTCCTCTCAGGGCTCGCCCTCGTCACCGCGCTCGCCGGCGCCGGCTGCGGCGACGGAGGCGGCACGCCCAGCCCGGTGGAAGGGCACCCCCGACTCTTCGTGACCCAGAAGGACGTCGAGCGCCTGCGCACGTGGGCGACGCCGTCGAACCCCTTCTACGGCAAGGGCGTCGAGAACTCGGCCAAGAACTTCAAGGACCTGATGGATCAGGGCATGCAACTGGACGCCGACTGCAAGTCGCCGGACGGGTTCATGCCTTGCGAGTGGTTCATGGAGACGTTCGCCTTCATGTCGCTCGTGAGCCCCGATCAGGCCGAGCGCGACGACTACGCCCAGCGCGCGAAGACCTTGCTGATGAGCATGATCGAGACGGCCGCGCTGGGCCCGGCCGACGGCGCCGGGGAGATCCGGGCGACCAACTTCTCCGTCGGCGACCGCTCGCGCGGCGGCGGCCGCGCCTTCGGCCTCACGGTCGACTGGATCTATCCGTACCTCTCGGGCGACGACAAGAAGAAGATCCTCGAGGTGTTCCTCCGCTGGGCCGACGAGAACGTCCACGCCGAGGTCACGACGGACAACCACCCCGAGCCCGTCGACGTCTTCAACGACCCCGTCCTGCTGAAGGACAAGGAGGCCGTCCGCTTCGCCGGCAACAACTACTTCACCGGCCACGGCCGCAACCTCGGCCTCATGGCGATGGCGCTGGATCCCTCGGACGATCCGGAGGGGACGCTGCACGACTACCTCGACAACTCGACGGGCGCGTTCCTCTACATGACGGACGCGACGCTGCGGGACGACGCGAAGGGCGGCATGGCGCCGGAGGGGTTTGAATACGGTCCGCTGACGCTCGGATACACGATGGATCTCCTCTTCGCGCTCCACAGCGCCGGACAGGACGACACGGCGAAGCGCGGCCCGCAGGTCAGCTGGTCCCAGAGCCCGTTCTGGAAGGAGGCCATCCAGGGCTACATCCACTCGCTCGCGCCCAGCCTCCACACGCTCGACTACCCCGGCCCCTACCACGACTATGCGTCGTTCGGAGATCAGGAGACGTACGAGCCGTATTCAGGCGTCCAGAACGATCCCATCCTCTACTTCGGCCCGCTCGCGATCATGGCCCGGGAGAGCGGCGATCAGCAGACCTTCGACACCATCCGCTGGATCGAGGAGAACCTGCCGCCCGGCGGCACCAAGGACGGGCAGATCGAGCAGCGCTCCGGCAGCATCTACTCGCCGCAGAACGCGATTGGCTACTTCATGTTGATGGACCCGGACGCGGGCCCCTCCGTCGATCCGCGCGGGTCGCTCCCGCTCGACTACTACGCCGAGGGGCTCCGCTTCCTGTTCTCCCGGACGGGGTGGGGACAGGAGGACTCGTACTTCACCTACCAGGTGAGCTGGACGGGCATCGACCACAGGCACGGTGACGCGAACAACTTCGGCCTTCACCGCAAGGGCGAGTGGATCACGAAGGAGCACACGGGGTACGGCGCCTACGAGTCGGCGGTGCACAACAACGTGTCGATCGAGAACGACAAGCCCAGCCACGACGACTCGCTGTCGACGAAGATCTGGGAGACGGGCTCGCAGGTCACGTACGGCGCCAAGGGGGACGGGGCGATGGTGGCCTGGAGCGTGGCGCCGACCTACACGTTCGCGCTCGGCGACGCGACGGATCTCTACAACTCCGACTCCAGCAACGTCTACGACGTCACGCTGGCGACCCGCTCCATCGTGTGGCTCAAGCCGGATCACGTGATCACCTACGATCGCGCGGCGACCAAGACGATGAACAGGTTCAAGCGGTATTACCTCCAGACGCCGAGCTCGCCCACGATCAATGGAGACTCCGTGTCTGCGAGCACGGCCCAGGGACAGATGCTCTTCTTCACGAAGCTCCTCCCCGAGGGCGCGAGCATCTCCAGCGACACGCCGAGCATCGAGTACAACGCCGGCGGCGAGCCGATGCAACAGCGCATCATGATCGAGTCCAAGGACCTGAGCGCGCGCTTCCTCGGCGTCATCCAGGGCGCCGACGCGGGCGGAACGGCGGACCCGGCGACGCTCGTGAAGGGCGCCGGCAGCGTGGCCTTCGACGCCGCCGTCGTCAAAGGCACGCTCGTCGCGTTCCCCGTGGATCTCGGGGGCTCGTTCTCCAGCGTGACCTTCGACGTCCCGAACAGCACCAAGGCCTTCCTCGTCACCGGCCTCGAGCCCAACGCCTCCTACGACACCACGATCGAGCCGTCCGCGGACGGCACGCTCCTCGTCAAGGTCCAGTCCGGCAGCGCCAAGACGGCGGACAAGGCCGGCGTCCTCGCGTTCTGAGCGCGCGTTCCACGCGGACACCCCTGCTCCCGTCCCCCCTCACTTCTTCTCCACCTCCGAGATCGCGACGTCGTCGAGGCCGCCCTTCGCGGCCCCGGTGACCGTCAGTCCCACCATCACGCGGGCGGCGTCCGCCGGGACGTCGAGCTCGACGCTGACCTTCTGCCAGGACGCCCCCGGGACCTGCGCCCAGGAGGCGGCGTCCTCGGTCGTGAGGGCGATCAGGAACGCCTCGTCCCCCGGCCCCTTCCCCGTGACGCGGGCCGACGCCGAGACCCGGATCCGCTTGCCGCGATAGGCTGTCACGTCGAGCCGCGTGGCCGACGTCCCGAGGCCGGTGGACACGGTCCCCTTCGTTCGCTCGACGGTGAGGCAGCGCGCCCCGGAGGCGCACTTCGCGCCTGTCACCGTCGCCTTGTATTCGAGCTGGCGCGGCATCGACGTCATCCCCCACCCCGGAGGCACCTCCCCCGGCTTCGTGGCCTCGAATCCGGGATCGGCCGGGGTCGCGGGAGAGGCCTTGTCCCCCTTGTCCTTGGCGCCCCGCTTGCCGGTCTCGTTGGCGCGGGCGGCGGCCGTCTTCTGCACGAAGAGGAGCGCGTCGAAGTGCCGATTCGGCACCAGCGGATACATCTCGTAGTCCACGACGGATCCGTCGAAGATGGCCCCGATCGAGCGCGAGAAGCTGGCGCGAGACAGCCAGTCCTGGACGGGGCCCTGGGGCGCGCCGCGCAGATCGAGCGCGAAGAGGGGGATCTGCGCGCGCGCGAGCGTGTGGTCGAGGCTCCCGGGGGGCGCGCTCGGGACCGTGAAGGGCACGAGCCCGCGGTGGTCCTTCCCGGCGTCGACCGCCTGAAACGATCCCTCGTCGAACGCGAAGCCGAACGTGACGTACGCGGCGCCGAACCGCTTCGCGAGGTGCGCGCCCATCGACGGCGCTCCCCCGTTGTCGTGCTCGGAGATGTGCCCGTTGTGGGCCCAGAGGACCATCTTCGCCCCGGGAAGGTCGAGCTCCTCCACCTCCAGCAACGCCGCGGCGACGTCGGCCATCGAGAGGTCGCGGAGCGAGCCGTCCCCGCTGCTCTCCATGAGGGTGAAGTCCGCGAGGACCCGGGCGTGGATCCGCGCGAGCGCGAAGTCCCGGGCGCTCGTCTTCTTCACGAAGGCGGCGCGCTCGGCGTCGAGCTTGGCGGCGATCTTCTTGGCGACGGAGGCGACGGCCGCATGCTCCGGCGCGGGGCGCGAGCCCATGTGGTGCGCCGCGAAGTCGTCGTCGACGAGCTCCAGCTCGGGGCCGATCTCCCGGGCGAACGCCGGCTCGACCTTCGCGAGATAGGCCAGCAGGGCGTGGACCGAGCCGGCCGGAGACTGCATGTCGTAGCCCCAGAAGGAGAGCTTCTGTTTGTGCGACGGGTCCTCGTTGTAGGCGCGCATCCACCGCACCATCGCGAGGACCTCCTCGGTGTCCCACGTCCAGAATCCCTGGTTCGCGAGCGCGGCGGCCGGGTCGCCCTTGCCTGTCCGGACGTACTCCGAGAGAGGGAGGCAGTCGGCGAAGCTCGCCTCGATCCCGAAGGCGCGGAACCCCATCTTCTCGACGAGGAGCTCCAGCATCCGGTGCTTGAGCTGGAAGAACTCCCGGGTGCCGTGCGTCGCCTCGCCCAGGCCGACGAGGCGCGCGCCGCCCACGAGCGCCCGGAGAGGCTCCATGTCGTCCAAGCCCTTGCCCGCCTCCGCCGTCCGCAGCGGGATGGCGGCCTGCTTCACCCACGCGACCACCTCGTCCGGCGCCGGGGAGGCCTTGGGGTGGAGGAGCTGGGCTCTCAGATTGGCCACCTGATCGCTCGCGAGATCGACCGTCACGTGGTCGGAGGTGATCCTGTCCGAGCGGAGCGAGACGGCGTATTTGCCCGGGGGCAGCTTGATCTCGTAGCGGCCGTCCGGGCCCGCGTCGGCCGCGAACCCGTCGGCGAGGAAGTTGCTGTACCGCGCCGCATAGACGCGGGCTCCGGCCATCGGAGCGCCCTTGTCGTCGGCGACGAGGCCCCGCACCACGAACCCCGGCCCGCCGAGCTGGACGGGGAGCTTCGCGCCCGGCGCCACCGGGCGAACATCGATGTACGCGGCGGTCCGGCCCGGCGCGGTGACGGTGAGCCCGTACTGGCCCGCTTCCAGATCCGGGAAGCAATACCGGCCCTCGCGATCGCTCCACGCGACGCGGGCGGCCGCGTCTCCCCCGGAGGTCATCGCGGCGACGAGCGCCCCCGCGACGGGAGAGGCGTCCTCCGCCGAGACGACCCCGGAGAGGACGCACGTGGCCGGCCCCGCCTCCGGAGCGGACGCCGGCGCCGTCGGCGAGCCCTTCGGCGGCGGGACCTGCGGCGGAGGCTGCGCCTCGGTGCACGCCGCGAGGAGGATGCTCAGCGAGAGAACCGGAAATGCACCAGAAGTGCCCATCTACCCACCTTTCACGAACCCTTCGGGGAACCCTTATCAGAGATCGCCCCCATCGGGGAGACGGCGTCGCGCCCCCACCTGCCCGGCCCGGCGGCGTCTCGCGCGCGTCCATCGGTGTCGCAAGCACGGACACAGTCTCATCCTGCACCACGGAATGCCGGCGCCGCACGCGCGACCTCCACCGCTCCCTCGGCGGATCTCGCGGCGAATACGGGGGGGACGGAGCCCACCGTCTCGGAATGGCACGATCACTGCTGAGGCACTCGCATTCCAGACCGCGTGTGACTTCCCGAACCGGACCCAAAAGGACCACCCATGAGCATCCAGTACGAAGAGCCGAGGGGAAGAAAGAACGGCGCGTCCGCGCAGAGAGCGACGCTGGACGCGGAGCAGAAGGCCGAGACAGCGGCCCTCCAGGCGGAGATCGAGGAGCTCCGCCAGCGCCTCCTGGAGCGCGAGGCGCTCGGGGCGCGCTACGAGTCGATGGTGGAGAGCTCGCCGGAAGGCATGATGTTCGTGGATCCGGACTGCGTCGTTCGCCACATGAACCCGGCGTGCAGGCGCATCCTCGGCCGTCTCCAGGGCGCGCTCCCTGTGCGCCCCGAGAACATCCTCGGGACGAGCTTCGAGGCCTTCCACGACCACCCCGAGGAGATCCGCCGCCTGCTGGCGTTCCCCTCGAACCTCCCTCGCAAGCTGAGCCTCCAGCTCGGCAAGGACTCGGTGGAGATCGATCTCTCGGCGCTGGTGGACGGCTCGGGACGGCACGCGGGCTCGCTCGCGGTCTGGGCCGTGACGACCGATCAGCGGGCCACGCGCCAGTCGCTCGAGCGAAACGCCCAGTCGCTCGCCACGGCGTCGGAGGAGCTGTCGGCGGTCGCCAAGCAGATGAGCGGGAGCTCCGAACAGACCACCTCGCTCGCCCGGATGGTGGCCGACACGTCGTCGGGAGTGACGCGCAACGTCGCGTCCGTGGCCACGAGCGCGGACGAGATGAGCTCGACGGTGAGGGAGATCGCGAAGAGCGCGAGCGAGGCCGCGAAGGTCGCGACGAACGCCGTGCACGTGGCGGAGCAGACGAACACGACGGTGGCGAAGCTGGGCGAGAGCTCGGTGCAGATCGGCAAGGTGATCAAGGTGATCACCTCCATCGCCCAGCAGACGAACCTCCTGGCCCTCAACGCGACGATCGAGGCGGCGCGCGCGGGCGAAGCGGGCAAGGGCTTCGCCGTCGTGGCGAACGAGGTCAAGGAGCTGGCCAAGCAGACGGCGGCCGCGACCGAGGACATCAGCCGGAAGATCGAGGCGATCCAGAGCGACACCAAGCGCTCGGTCCAGGCCATCCAGGAGATTGGCCAGATCATCGGCGAGATCAACGACTACCAGAACACCATCGCTTCGGCCGTCGAGCAGCAGGCCGCCACGACGGCGGAGATCGCCCGGAGCGCCGCGGAGGCGTCGCGCGGGAGCGAGCAGATCTCGAGCAGCATCGAGCGGGTGACCTTCGCCGCCACGAGCGCGAGCGAAGGCGCCGCCAACACCCTGTCCGCCGCCGAGGAGCTGGCGCGCCTCGCCTCCAGCCTGCGCGGGCTCGTCGACACGCTGTGATCCGTCACCCTGCCCGCCGTTGACGCGCTGTGGGCACCTGCGATAGCTAGTTACCATGACCCCGGATCGTGCGGCCTTCGTGGTGCTCGAACACCTCCGTACGAATTTCGGCAAGCTGGTCCGCATCCGCACGCCCGAGCAGCGGAGGCGCGCCGCAGGGCCGACATGGTGCGTCCCCGTCGTGGTGGTCTCTTCCGAGGGGGACATCCCCGTCGCGGAGATCGACGTCGACGAGGAGGGCCGCATGTCTCCGCTGCTCGACGCGGAGGACGTGATTCGCGCCCTCCGCGCGGGCCCGGCGCAGCCCGAGGACGCCGGGGCGCTCGGGGGCTTCGCGCAGGCCGACGCCCTCTTCGCGGAGATCGCGGCCGAGGCCGGCGCCGAGGAGACCGAGGTCGAGGCGTCGTCCCGCAAGCTGCGCGACCTGTTCCGCCACACGGACGACGCGTCGCTCGTCGAGGCGCGCAAGCTCCTCCCGCACCTGCTCGGACACGCGCCCCGGAGAGGCCGTGTCCTGATGATGATGGGCGAGGTCGAGCGCAAGCTGGGAGAGCCCCGCCTCGCGCTCGGGTACCTGGACGCGGCGGCGCACGAGCTCGCGGATCGCTTCGATCTCCGGGCCCTCGAGCAGGCGGCGTCGATCGCCTTCGCGATCACGGGGGAGGCGGGCTTCGTCCACTCCCCGATTCGCGCTCTGCTGCACCGGTGTCACGAGCGCCTGCGCCCGCTCCACGACATGTTCGAGTCTCCTGTGCTGGCGCTCGTCCCCGAGGCGCACAGGCAGGCGCTCGACGACGCCTCGCTCATCGTGCTGCTCGCGCCCGGCGACACCCTGGTGCGCGAGGGCGAGCCGTCCACTTCCCTCTTCATCGTCAAGAGCGGAGTCGTGGCCGTCGTCCACGAGAAGCCCGCGCACCGCTTCGTCCGGTGCTGTTCGCCCGGGTGGCTCCTCGGCGAGTCGAGCGTCCTCGTGGAGCGCGATCCGCGGTGCACGGCGACGCTCCGCACGGATCACCTCACGGAGGTGTGGCAGATCGACGCGGCCGCGGTGCGCGCCGTCATGGCCGAGGTGCCGGAGCTGCGCGCCAAGATCATCGAGACGAAGACGGTCCACGGGCTGGACTCGTTCTTCTCCGCCCACGAGTCGGTGGGTCAGCTCGACACCGAGGTGAGGAACGAGATGCTCAAATGCATGCAGAGCATCCAGACCTTCGAGGAGCGCACGGTGGTGATCCCCTCCGGGGCGCCGCCGCCGGTCGCCTGCCTCGTCGCGCGCGGCCGGATCTCGCTTCACGAGGGCGCGAGCGCCGAAGGACCGCCGCTGGGCCACGTCGGCGTGGACGAGTTCGTGGGCGTGCGCGACCTGCTCCACCGCATCGCCACGCCGCGGACGGCCGTGGCCGAGCCGGGCACGACCGTCGTCTTCTTCGGCGCCGAAGCGCTGCGCAGCCTCGCCGAGCGGAGCCCCGAACAGGCGGTCGCGGTGCTCGAGCGGCTGGGGTGACCCGGCCCCCGATCACTTGCTCTTCTTCGGGCGCCTCGGGGCGGCGATGAGCTTCTTCGTGCTCGTGTACTTCTTCTCCTTGGCGTCCCAGCGATAGAGGATCTCGACGCCCGCCGGGTCGTTCTTGGGGTTCTCCATCCCCAGCGGGTAGTGCGTGAGGCCGCGCACGCCGAACGTGTCCATGTCCGGACTGGTGATCTCCCACGCGTCGGTCCACTGCCAGATGTCGTCGGCGCTCCCGTCCCCGACGAAGCGGTAGGTCCCGTCGGGGGCGATCGCGACGGCGTACCAGGTCGGGTTCTGGAATCCATAGGCCATGGTGAGCGCGTGCCCCGAGAACAGGAACGCGTGCAGCTCGCCGTCGCGCGGGATCACGCCCATGAACCGGGTCTTCGCGCCGAGATCGACGGGCGGGAGATCCGGATCGCGCGGGATCACCGAGAGCAGCTTGCCTCTCTGGAAGATGGACAGGATCTGCGCGCCGTAGACCGAGGAGAGCCCCACCTCGATGTCGCCCAGAGTGGCCTTCTTCTCGTAGAGGGTGTCGACGACGGGGAGCACCGAGCGGCGATCCTTCTCCGGGTAACGAAAGGTCTCGATGTGCAGCGGATCGCCCGGCTGGTACGACATGCCCGCGGGAAAGAACGTCCTCCCGATGCCGGCGAGCACCCTGGAGCGGAGCTCGCCCCACGGCTCGAACGCGACGGGCTCGGGCAAGTTGAAATGGCCGAGCCCCTCCTGCGTCGGGGCCGCCGGGGGCGTCGGGCCCGCGAGCTCGACAGCGAGCCCGATGGACACGAGAGGCGCCTGGGTGAGCCGCGGGAGCGCCGCGAGCGGGAGAGACACCTCCAGCGACGACGCACCCTTGTCCCCGAGCTTGGATACAACCTGTGCACTTTCGACGGGGGTGAGCGCTCCGGCCGGCCCGAGGACCCGGACGCCCTCGCGATCGACCTTGTAGCGGCGGAGGAAGCGCTCCTCGTGCTTGGCCACGAGCTGGGCGTGGCGCTCGATGAGGGCCTTGCAAGCGGCGATGACCTCGGGGAGGTTGCGCGGGCCGTTCACCATCTGTCCGTCCCCGACGAACACCTTCTTGTACTCGCACTCCAGGTCGGCCGTGAAGCTGCCGCGCGCCTCGTCGCCGATCTTGGCGATGTCCGGGGCCTTGTCGCCGAGCGTGAGCCAGAATCCGTCCTTGGCTGTCTCGCCGAGCTGCGCGGCCAGGACCACGTCCGTCGGGCGGATGGCCACGGCGAGGTGCGACCCGGCGACGTGGGTCTGGTCGGCTTGCCGCGGCGGTTCGAGGGAGCCCCACTCGGCCACGTCGCCGTCGAGCGCGAGCTTCTCGGGCCCCTTGACGAGGACGACGCTCAGGGTGAGCGGGTCCACGGGCAGCGGGGGGAGGCCGGCCGCCGCGGAGGCGACGGAGGACGGCGGCGGCGCGGCGGGCTGCCCCGAAGGCGACGGTGGAGTGGCCGGGACCGGGGACGGCGGCGTGCACGCAAGGAAGAGCGGCGCGGCAGCAGCGGCAGCGAGCAGGGAGACTGGCAGTGCTCGGCGTGCGGATCGGGCGCGGCGAGGAGCGTGGAGAAGGCCGGAGTGGGACATACGGTGGGCTTCCTTGCGCGGAGAGGCTCGATCGGTTCACTTCGGGGGTGGCGATGGGGAGCGGCGCGGAGCGGCCGGCAGGAGGACGCCCTCGGCGACGAGGATCTCGTCCTGGGCCGGGTCGACGCCGAAGAGCGCCGCCATGGGGGCGTCCATGCGCTGGTACGCGACCTCCCAGCGCACGACTCGGCCATCGACGGGCAAAGGAAACACGAGCTCCACCTCGCGGGGCTCACCGGAGGAGGGCAGTCTGTCATCGCCTGTCTGCTGGCGGAGGATGCCTTTCGGGCCGGGCATCATCAGGAACGTGCGCGCCAGGACGACCGGGGGCGCCACGAGCGCCGCGAGCGCCGGGGCGCCTTCGCTGCCCGAGACGCGCGCGCGGACCTCCAGCCGGCGGAACATGTCGCCTGTCGGGAAGGCGTGCCCGATCCGGCCCGCGGCGAGCGAGACGACGATGGTGTCGGGGTCGTCGGCGGAGCGGGCGGCGCTGGCCGTCAGCGCCGTCCGGAGCAGCGGAGCGTTGCCGAGGACCCGGAAATCGTGGCTCCTGTGGGGCGTCGTGCCTTGTCCCGCGACGACGGGCATGTGGCAGTCGCGGCACGGTGTCCCCGGGCTGCGGGAGGCGGCGTGCTCGGCGACGGTGCTCTGCATCAGGGCCTCTTGCGGCTCCGGAAAGTCGAACTCGTGGCAGCGCGCACAGGCCCTCTCGGTGCCGAAGGCGGCGTCGCCTGTGACGGCGTGACGCTCCCCGGCGGGCCACGCTGCGCCGGAGACAGCGGGGGACGGCGCGGCGAGGGGCGGCGCGGCGGGGGACGGCGCGGGGGCCGCGGGCAGCGCGCGCACACCGACGATCTCGCCATCGCGGACATGGCACGTCACACACCCGATTCCGAGGCGCCTGGCGGGCTCGGGCGGCGTCTCGTCGCCGGGGTCCGCCTCGGGGACGTGGCAGCCCCGGCAGAACGCGATCGGCTCGATGGTGTACGCCGTCAGGAACACAGGGTCGTCCCAGGAGGCGTGGTGGAGCGAGCCGCGCCACTCGGCCGCGATGTCACGGTGGCAGTCCTCGCACTCCCTGTTGCGCGCGGCGGCGAGCGCCGCCGGATCCTGCGCGGCCGGGGCCGGGGCCGGGGGCGCCGCGAGGGGCGCGGACGCCGCGGGGACGACCGGGGCCGGACGCACGGACGCCGCGCACGCCGCCGCGCAGAGCGACGCCCCGAGCAGC
>WBZX01001743.1_pt1 | contig 15850 bp, 9 predicted proteins | sample 5204211 | NCBI WGS metagenome assembly WBZX01 (sample SAMN12344362, study PRJNA552823) | activated sludge metagenome | biome: Activated sludge suspended growth; feature: Nitrification reactor; material: Wastewater; isolation source: activated sludge from nitrification reactor of wastewater treatment...
GCGCGTGCCCAGGTAGATGAGCAGGTGAATCGGGGCGAGCGCGAAGAGCGACAAATGCCGCGTCTGCGCGGCAACCCCGTCCTCGTACAGGCGCCTGGCCTTCGTGGCGATGGTCTTCTCGGCGGCTTCCAGGGCGCGCTTCAGGGGGCCGCGCTTGACCTTCGGGGAAGGGGCCGGCGTCGGCGCGGGCGCAGAAGCCGCCTTTTCCTTCTTGTCCTTCTTGTCCTTGGCGGGCCGTTCGCTGCGCTCGCGCAGCAGCCGTGACTGGTAGTCGTCGATGTCGCCGTCGAAGGGCACGACGCCGCCATTGGCCACGACCCAGAGCTGGTCGGCCACCATCTTCACCAGATGCGTGTCGTGGCTCACCAGCACGACGGCGCCCTCGAAGTCGTTGATGGCGTCGACCAGCGAGGCGCGCGCATCCATGTCGAGGTGGTTGGTCGGTTCGTCGAGCAGCAGCATGTGCGGCGCGTTGCGGGTGGCCAGCGCCAGCAGCAGGCGGGTCTTCTCGCCGCCGGAGAGCACGCCGACCTTGAGGTTGGCGCGGTCGCGCGAGAAGCCGAAGCGGCCGAGCTGGGCGCGTACCTTGGCTTCGCCGGCGCCCGGTCCCAGCGCGCGGTTCATGTGGTCGAACGGCGTCGCCTCGTAGTCGAGGCTCTCCTCCTGGTCCTGCGAGAAGTAGCCGACGCGGAGCTTCGGCGTGCGCCTGATGCGGCCCTCGCGCGGCTGCAGCCGGTCGGACAGGACGCGGATGAAGGTCGACTTGCCGTTGCCGTTCTGGCCGAGCAGCGCGATGCGGTCGTCCATGTCGATGCGCAGGTCGAGGTTGCGCAGGATCGGCGGTCCGTCGGGATAGCCCACCGTCACTTCGTCCAGGGTCTCGATGGGCGAGGCCAGGATGTCGGGCGAGGGGAAGTTGAAGGCGATCCGCTCCTCGATGGGCACCGAAGCGACGGGGCCCAGCTTCTCGATCATCTTCATGCGCGACTGCGCCTGGCGTGCCTTGGTGGCCTTGGCCCTGAAGCGGTCGACGAAGGCCTGCATGTGCTTGCGCTGCGCGGCGATCTTGGCCTGCTGCGCGGCGTCGTTGGCCAGCCGCTCGGCGCGCGTACGCTCGAAGAAGTCGTAGTTGCCGGTGTAGGCCACGAGCTTCTGCTGGTCGATGTGCACGATGTGGTCGCACACGTCGTTCAGCAGGTCGCGGTCGTGGCTGACCATCAGGAGCGTGTTGCGGAATTTCCGCAGATGCTCGGTCAGCCACATCATGGCTTCGATATCGAGATGGTTCGACGGCTCGTCGAGGATCAGCAGGTCGGGATCGCTGAACAGCGTGCCGGCCAGCGCCACGCGCATGCGCCAGCCGCCCGAGAACTCGCCGCACGGCCGCGACTGGGCGTCGTTGTCGAAGCCGAGGCCGTTCAGGATAGACGCCGCGCGCGAGGGTGCCGAAGCGGCGCCGATCTCGTCGAGGCGCATGTGGATTTCGCCCAGCCGCACGCCGTCTTCGCAGGTTTCGGACTCCGCCAGCAGCGCGGTGCGTTCCACGTCGGCCGCCAGCACGGCATCCAGCACGGAAATGTCGCCGCCCGGCGGATCCTGCGGCACCGAGCCGATGCGGGTGCGCCCCATCAGGTTGATCTCGCCGGCGTCGGCTTCGATCTGGCCCTGGATGATGCGCAGCAGGGTCGATTTGCCCGCGCCGTTGCGGCCGACCAGGCCGACCTTCCAGCCATCGGAGAAAGCCACCGACGCGCGGTCGAAGAGAACGCGCTCGCCGTGACGAAAGGAGAGGTCGCTGACGTGAAGCATAGGGTGGCGGCGTTTAGCATGCGTGGCAGGCCGGTCCAACCGGCTTGCCGCCAACCGGCTTGCCGCATGGGGACCCCGCGTTTATAAGGCGCGCCCACAAGCCAAATGCACGTTGGCAACAGGAAATCGGGCACGAGGACAATATGGCCGTCGAACGCACTTTCTCGATCATCAAGCCGGACGCGACCCGCCGGAACCTCACCGGCAAGATCAATGCCCGGTTCGAGGAAAAGGGCCTGCGCATCGTCGCCCAGCGGCGCATCTGGATGAGCCGCCAGCAGGCCGAACAGTTCTACGGCGTGCACAAGGCGCGGCCGTTCTTCAACGACCTTTGCACTTTCATGACGTCGGGCCCCGTCGTCGTGCAGGTTCTGGAAGGCGAGAACGCCGTGGCCAAGAACCGCGAGATCATGGGCGCCACCAACCCGGCCAACGCCGACGCCGGCACCATCCGCAAGGATTTTGCCGAATCGATCGAAGCCAACTCGGTGCACGGTTCGGATTCGCCGGAAAATGCCGCGATCGAGATCGCTTATTTCTTCGCGGGCTCCGAGATCGTCGGCTGAAGCCGGCCTTCCGAAACGAAAAAAGCGGCCCGAGAGGGCCGCTTTTCTTTTGTCTGCTGTCTGCGCCGTGAGACGGCGTCAGCTCAAGACGGCAAAACCGATCAGCAGGGCGATCGAGCCACCGACGCCCAAGATCACGCCGAGAAGCGAGAGGCCTCCCACGAGGCCCAGCGCCATCGAGGCCAGAATCACCACGATCCACAAAAGCGAGAAAGTGATCAGCTTGCTGAAACCCTCGTAGGTTTCCTGGTGTGCCCGATAGTCGTCCGGCGCCTCGGCCATATCTCGTCCCCGATGAAAAGCGTTGGCCACTATATACAGAACTAGTGTTCCGGGGAGAAGAGGAGGGTCGCGCCTGGTGGAACACCATTCACCGCGACCTTTTCACCCTCCACGGCGATCCGGCCCTCGGCAAACCAGCGTACCACCAGCGGATAGAGCCGGTGCTCCTGCCGCAGGATGCGTGCCGAAAGCGTCTCCTCGGTATCGTCAGGCAGTATGGGCACGGCCGCCTGCGCGATGATCGGGCCGGAATCGAGATCGGGCGTCACGAGATGTGCGGTGCAGCCGCTCAGCCGCACGCCCGCTTCGAGCGCCTGGCGATGGACGTGCATTCCCTTGAAGGCCGGGAGCAGGGACGGGTGGATGTTGATCAGCCGCCCGGCCCAGCGCGTGGGGAACCAGGGGCTGAAGATGCGCATGAAGCCCGCTAGCACCACGAAGCCCACGCCATGCCGCTCAAGCTCCGCCGAAACGGCGCGGTCGAAGGCTTCGCGGTCGGGATGGTCGCGATGGGAGACAACCGCCGTCGGCACGCCCGCGGCTGTCGCGATTGCGAGGCCCGGCGCGTCGGCCTTGTTGCTCACGACGCAGGCGATCTCGGCGGGATAGTCGGCGGCTTCGGCCGCGCGGATCAGCGCCGCCATGTTGCTGCCGCGTCCCGAGATCAGGACGCCGACTTTCAGCTTCGCCATAGAGTGTCGGCGTGATCCACGACGCAGTCGGCTTCGTCGGTCGGCGCACGCTCGATCGTGCCGACACGATGCACCGTCTCGCCGGCGTCGGTCAGCGCCTGGGCCACGCGCTCGGCGTCGGCAGCGGCGGTCACGACGATCATGCCGAGCCCGCAATTGAAGGTGCGCAGCATATCGTCGGTCGGCACCTGGCCCACCTCATGCAGCCAGCGGAACACCGCGGGCGCTGTCCAGCGGCGCGCGTCGAGGCGGGCGCGCAGACCGTCGGGCAGGCAGCGCGGCACGTTGCCGGGCAGGCCGCCGCCGGTGATGTGCGCCAGGCCCTTGATGGCGCCGGTCGCGCGCACCGCCTGCAGCACCTGCTTCACGTAGATGCGCGTCGGTTCCAGCAGCGCCTCGCCCAGCGTCCTGTCGGCAAAGGGCGCCTTGTCGGCATAGTTGAGTCCGCTGCGTTCCACGACGCGACGCACCAGCGAATAGCCGTTGGAGTGCGGGCCGCTGGACGCGAGGCCCAGCACCACGTCGCCGACTGCGATGTCGGCGCGCGGCAGCAGCGCGTCGCGTTCGGCGGCGCCCACGGAGAAGCCTGCGAGGTCGTAGTCGCCATCGGCATACATGCCGGGCATCTCGGCGGTCTCGCCGCCGACCAGCGCGCAGCCGGCACGCCGGCAGCCCTCGGCGATTCCCGCGACGAGGCGGCGTCCGACATCGACGTCGAGCCGGCCGCTCGCATAGTAGTCGAGGAAGAAGAGGGGCTCGGCGCCCTGCACGACGATGTCGTTCACGCACATCGCCACGAGGTCGATGCCGACCGTATCGGGCACCGCCGCTTCGATGGCGACCTTGAGCTTGGTGCCGACGCCGTCGGTGCCGGACACCAGGATGGGATCCTTGAAGCCCGCGGCCTTGAGATCGAAAAGACCGCCAAAGCCGCCGAGTCCGCCCATGACGCCGGGGCGATTCGTGCTGCGTGCGAGCGGTTTGATGTGTTCGACGAGCGCATCGCCCGCGTCGATATCGACACCCGCATCCTTGTAGGTCAGGGGCGGCCGATTGTGGCCGCGCTCCTCGGAGGCGGCGTCGGGAGATTTGTCGTGCGGGGCGTCGGGCTTCAAGCCGGGCTCATTCATGCTAAACAGGTGGCGCGAACATAGCCAAAAACCGGACCCCCGCAATGCCGATAGGACGCCGCTTTTCCACGATCTTTGCCGCGCTCCTCGCGGCCTTGGCCGCCGGCGCCCTCTCGGCAGGTGTCCTGTCGGCAAGCGCTTGGGCGCAGGTTCCGGCCGGCAACGCCTATACCGTCGAGGGCGTCGATGTCGATGCCACGGGCGCCGACCCCATCAAGGCGCGCGACCAGGGCATCCGCGAGGCCCGCCGCAAGGCGCTGCAGATGCTTGTGGATCGTATGGTGGCGCCGGAGGACCGCGCCCGCTTGCCGCAGGTCAGCGACGCCCAGCTCGACAGCATGGTGCGCGGCGTCGAATTCGTGCGCGAGCGCTCCGCGCCCGGCCGCTATATCGGCACGCTGAACGTCGTCTTCGCACCGGACCAGGTGAAGTCGTGGATGAGCGGCTCGGGCGCCAAGACCGTCGAAACGGTCCAGAAGCCCGCGCTGATCGTGCCGCTGTGGAAGGGCCGCGACGGCCTCCAGCCCCTGGACGACCGCAACGCCTGGCGCGACGCCTGGCAGCAGCTCGACGGCGCCAACAGCTCGGTGCCCGTCACCGTGATGCGCGGCGACCCGACCGACCAGGGTGCGATGACGCCCGAGGAAGCCTATGTCGGCGACATCTCGGCGCTCTCGCGACTCAATGCGCGCTATCGCATGCCGACCATCATCGTGGTGACGGTCGAAGGCGACAAGGCGTCGGGACCGCTCACCGTGAGCGGCATGCGCTACGACACGCAGACCGGCCAGCGCACCGACATCGCCAGGACGTCGCTGCCCGACGCCGCGCTGCTCGGCGATACCGCCAAGAAGATGCATGCCAAGGTCGAAGAGGACTGGCGCGGCATCGCCACCGTGCGGCGCGACTCGCAGGACTCGCTCGACGTCGTGGTGCCGATCCGCGCGCTGGGCGACTGGGTGAAGGTCCGCCAGCGGCTGGGCTCGGTGCCGGCGGTCAAGAACGTGGCCGTGAAGCAACTCGAATCGGATCGCGCCGAACTGCGCCTCGACTATTTCGGCACGCCCGAAGAACTGCAGCGCATCCTGGCGCAGGCGGGCCTGCAGCTCGACAAGGACGCCGGCCAGTGGCGCCTGCAACCTCGGTGACCTCCTCGGGCCGCTGGCGCTTCTGGGTCATTGCGGCCGCCGCCTTTCTGCTGGTCCTGTGGCTGCTGAACGACATCCTGCTGCCGTTCGTCGTCGGCATCGTGGTGGCCTACTTCCTCGATCCCGTCGTGCTCCGCCTGCAGCGCATGGGCCTGTCGCGCACCATGGCGACGACGGCCGTGACGGTGGTGGCGGCCCTGCTCGCCGCAGGCTTCTTCATGGCGATCCTGCCGCCGCTGTTCGGCCAGCTGCAGGCGCTGATCGTCAAGGCGCCGGAATACATCGTGAAGGTAGCGGAGCGCGTCCAGCCGTTCCTCGAACCGTTGCGCGAGAGGCTGGGCCTGTCGCCGATCACGCTGAACGACCTGCAGACCGAGGTCACGCAGTGGGCGGGCAAGGCCCTCGCGGTGGCCGGCGGAATCGCCGGCACCATCGCGCAGCGCGGCGTCGCCATCATCAACCTGCTGGGCCTGCTGTTCATCACGCCCGTCGTGACCTTCTACCTGCTGCGCGACTGGGAGAAGGTGCTGGCCGCGATCGACGGCGCCCTGCCGCGCGACCATGCCGACACGATCCGCAAGCTCGCCCATGAGTCCAACCTGGCGATCGCGGGCTATGTGCGCGGCCAGGCGCTGGTCTGCCTGGCGCTGGGCTCGATCTACGCCATCGGCCTGTCGCTGGTCGGCCTGCAGTTCGGGCTGGTCATCGGGCTGATCGCCGGCGCGATCTCGTTCATTCCCTTCGTCGGAACCTTCGTCGGTGCCGTGATGGCGCTCGGCATGGCGCTGGCCCAGTTCCCGCCGGACTGGATGGGCGTGGCGAAGGTCGCGGCGGTCTTCCTGGTCGGCCAGGCGCTGGAAGGCAACATCCTCTCGCCCAAGCTGGTGGGGGACCGGGTCGGGCTGCATCCGGTCTGGATCATGTTCGCCCTGCTGGCCGGCGGATCGCTGTTCGGCTTCGTCGGCGTGCTGGTGGCCGTTCCGGTGGCGGCCGTGGCCAGCGTGATCGTGCGTCATCTCCTGGCGCGCTATCGCGAGAGCGATCTCTACCGCGGCACCGGGAGCTGATCGGTCTGCCGAAACGCCATGGCCAGCCAACTCACCTTCGATCTCGCGCTTCCGCCGCCGACCTATGCCCGCGAGGACTTCGTCGTCGCCGACGGCAATCGCGAGGCGCTGGCCTGGATCGACCGCTGGCCCGACTGGCCGGCGCCGGCTCTGTCGCTGAGCGGCCCGACCGGCTGCGGCAAGACCCATCTCGGGCGTATCTGGGCGGCGCGCAGCGGGGCGGTCGCGATGGAAGGCACCGACTTCGAGGGCAAGAGCGTCGCCGACCTGACGGAGCTTGCCGACGCATCGCACGCCATCGTGATCGAGGAGGCCGAGCGCGCGCCGGAGCGGGCGCTCTTCCATCTCTACAATCTGATGCGCGAGCGGCAGGGCTCCCTGCTGCTGATCTCGCCGGAGCCGCCGGCGCGCTGGGCCATCGCCCTGCCGGACCTGGCATCGCGGTTGCGGGCCGCACCGGCGGTCGCCGTCGCGCCGCCCGACGACGATCTGCTGGGCTCGATCATCCTGAAGCAGCTGGCCGACCGGCAATTGCACGCCGGCGCGGGTGTCGTGCAGTATCTCGTGTCGCGCATGGAACGCTCGGCCGAGGCGGCCCGCCGGGTCGTCGCCGCGCTCGACCAGCGGGCGCTGGCGGAGCGGCGCGAGATCGACCGCCGGCTGGCCGCCGACGTGCTGGCCGATATCGGCGGCGCCTAATGAGAGGTGCGTGTTGAGTGTGAGCGAGATGACGATGAAAGCGTTCATGCTGGCCGCCGCGCTGGGCGTGCTGGCGTCGGCAGGCTCGACGGCTTCCGCGGAACAGAGCGTGGCGGGAACGTGGCTCACCGCGTCGGGCGTGGCGCAGGTCAAGATCGGCCCGTGCCCCGATGCCGCCAGCGGCCCGATCTGCGGCTTCGTCGTCGGCCTCGTCAATCCCAAGGGGCCGGACAAGAAGGTCGTCGCGCCCGATGCCGCCACCGACTACCGCAACGAGAATCCCGCGCTGCGCGGCCGCAAGGTGCTCGGCATGCCGCTGATCTGGGGCTTCAAGGCCACGTCCGATCCCAACAGCTTCGAGGACGGCAAGATCTACAACGGCGAGAACGGCAAGACCTACAACGCCAACATCAGCCTGCAGCCCGACGGCAAGCTGCGCCTGCGCGGCTATGTCGGCACGCCGATGCTCGGCGAAACGCAACTCTGGACGCGCGTGAACTGAGGCGCTTTTCTGTCGTCCTGAGCGAAGCGAAGGACCTCATCGCCGCACGCCACAGGCGTTCTTCGTTTCCAGTGCCATGAGATCCTTCGCTTCGCTCAGGATGACAAAGAGGAAGAGGAACGCGTCATGGACATGGGGATCAGAGGCCGCAAGGCGATCGTGTGTGCGGCCAGCAAGGGCCTGGGCAAGGGCTGCGCGATGGCGCTGGCGGAGGAGGGCGTCGATCTCGTGATCAATGCCCGCACGAAGTCGGAACTGGAGGCGACGGCGGAGGAGATTGCGAAGAAGTTCGGCGTCAAGGTGACGGCGGTCGCCGTCGACGTGACGACGGAAGCCGGCCGCAACCAGGTGCTGGCGGCCTGCCCGGAGCCCGACATCATCGTGAACAATGCCGGCGGTCCGCCGCCGGGCAACTTCCGCGACTGGAACCGCGAGGACTGGATCAAGGCGCTCGACGCCAACATGCTGACGCCCATCGAGTTCATCAAGGCGTCGGTCGACGGCATGATGAAGCGCGGCTTCGGCCGCATCGTGAACATCACGTCCAGCTCGGTGAAGGCGCCGATCGACATACTGGGCCTCAGCAACGGCGCGCGCTCGGGTCTCACCGGCTTCGTTGCCGGCGTCGCCCGCACGACGGTGCGCCACGGCGTGACGATCAACGGCCTGCTGCCCGGACCCTTCGACACCGACCGCCTGCGCGGCACGATGCGCGTGCGGGCATCGAAGGCCGGTGTCGCCTTCGAGCAGGAGTATGCGGCGAGCGCGAAGGCCCATCCCGCCGGCCGCTTCGGCACCGCCGAGGAGTTCGGCAAGATGTGCGCCTTCCTGTGCAGCGTCCACGCCGGCTACATGACGGGCCAGAACATCCTGATGGATGGCGGCCAGTATCCCGGCACGTACTGAGCGCCGGGATAGTCCGACGCTGCGGTTGCCTCCCTGTCATGGCGACGAGAATTGCTCAGTTGAAATGCAGAAAATTTTCCTAGAGCCTGTCGGGGGGGGCTTAGGAGTGGTGTGGTGGGCATGCGTAACGTGAAAGTGGCACGCAAGGCGCGGTGGGTGGTTGCGTGTCTTCTGGGGGCAACGGCGCTGACCCCGCTCGGGGCGGCAGCGCAGAATGCCACCTGGATCGGGACGACCTCGGACTACGGCACGGCAAGCAACTGGAATCCCGCGACGGTGCCGGGGTCTTCCGGCACAGCGACATTCGGAGCGACGGGAACATCGACCGTTAACATCGGCAGCTCCCTCTCCGTCGATACGTTCCAGTTCGACAGTTCGGCTCAAGCCTATACTTTCAACAATTCCTCAGGCGGAAGTGTACTCTTCTTCGGCAACGGTATCGTCAACAGTTCCCTGAACGTACAGACGTTCACGTTTATTAATGGCACGTTGGGATTCTACGGTGCAGCCACGGCCGGCAATTCGATCATCGATCTCAGCCGCGGCGGTATTGTTGTGACCGGATACGGCACGACACTCGGAAGCGCGAAGATAACGGCAAGAAATGGCGCGCACGTGACTATCGGGGCAGCCGCCGACCTAGACACCGGCGGACAGGCCGAACTGACGCTCGTTGATGCGACGAGCCAATTCATAATTCATTCGAACACCGGTATTGGCTCCATCGCCGGCGCTGGCGCCGATGGGCAGGTGAATCTTAACTCTAACCAGCTCACCGTAGGCAGCAACAACCTGTCGACGAGTTTCGGCGGCACTATTGGTGGCAGTGCTATCGACTCCGGATCGATCGTAAAGGTGGGGACCGGCACGTGGACGCTGTCGGGCGCCAACATCTATACGGGCGGCACGACGATCAACGGCGGCGCGATCTCGATTTCGGCGAACAGCGGCTTGGGTAATGCCAGCGGTACGTTGACCTTCGGCGGCGGCACGCTGCAGACGACGGCGGACATCACGATGCTGCGCCAGACGACGCTGAATGCGGGGGGCGGCACCTTCGACGTGGCGACCGGCACGACCCTTACGGAGAACGGCGGCATCGGCGGCACGGGCGGTCTGACCAAGATCGGTGACGGCACGCTGGTGCTCGGCGGCACCAATACCTATAGCGGCGTCACGACGATCAACGCCGGCACGCTGGCGCTTTCCGGCGTCGGCAGCATCGTCTCGTCGAGCGTCGACCTCGCGGCCGCGGGGGCCACGTTCGATATCGCGGGCAGCACCGGCGGCCAGACGATCCAGAACCTTCAGGGGGTAGCCGGAACCACCATCCGCCTCGGCAACACCAGCCTGACGGTAGGAACGGCCAGTTCGACGACCTTCGCCGGCGTGATCGCCGCCAACAGCGGCAGCGGCGGGCTGATCAAGCAGGGCAGCGGCACGCTGACCCTGTCCGGCACCAATACCTATACCGGCGGCACGGCGATCAACGCCGGCACGCTGTCGATTGGGTCGAACAGCAATCTGGGTGATACCAACGGCACACTGGCGTTCGACGGCGGCACGCTGCATATGACGGCATCGTTGGCGATGTCGCGCGCGACGACGCTGAACGACGGCGGCGGCACCTTCGACGTGGCGGCCGGCACGACTCTTACGCAGAACGGCGTTATCGGCGGCACGGGCGGCCTTACCAAGACCGGCGGCGGCACGCTGAGGCTGTCCAGCACCAACACCTATGCCGGGGCCACGACGATCAACGCCGGCATGCTGTCGCTGTTGCTTTCCGGCAGCATCGCCTCGTCGAGCGAGGTCTACCTCGCGGCTGTCGGCACAGAATTCAGTGTCTCGTCCGCCGGCTCCAGCCGGACGATCCAGGACCTTCGGGGCGTGTCCGGATCGCGCGTCCGCCTCGGCGACAACAACCTGACGGTGGGAACGGCCACCTCGACGACCTTCGCCGGCTCGATCTACAACAACCCGTTGGGAGGCGGCACCGGCGGGCTGATCAAGCAGGGCAGCGGCACGCTGACCCTGAGCGGCACCAGCTACTATGCTGGCGGCACGACGATCGACGCCGGCACGATCTCGATTGCGGCGAACAGCGGCCTGGGTGATGCAAGCGGCGCGCTGACGTTCGGCGGCGGCACGCTGCAAACGACGGCGGACATCTTGATGTCGCGCGCGACGACGCTGAATGCCGGGAGCGGCACCTTCGACGTGGCGACCGGCACGACCCTCACGCAGAACGGCGTGATCGGCGGCACGGGCGGTCTGACCAAGGCCGGCGGCGGCACGCTGGTGCTCGGCGGCGCCAATACCTACAGCGGCGTCACGACGATCAACGCCGGCACGCTGGCGCTTTCGGGCGGCGGCAGCATCGCCTCGTCGAGCGGGGTCGACCTCGCGGCCGCGGGGACCACGTTCGACATCGCGGGCAGCACCGGCGGCCAGACGATCCAGGATCTTGGCGGCGTTGCCGGCAGCATCGTGGCGCTGGGCGCCAACAGCCTGACCGCCGGCACGTCGAACTCGACGGTCTTCGCGGGCGTGATCGGCGGCACCGGCGGGTTCGTCAAGCAGGGCGGCGGCACGCTGACGCTGACCGGGGCCAGCACCTATGGCGGCGGCACGACGATCACGGACGGCCTGATCAACTTCACGACGCTCGGCAATTTCGGCACAGGCAGTATCACTCTCGATGGCGGCGGCGTGCAGTGGGCGGCCGGCAGCACGGCCGACCTTTCGCCGCGGCTGGCGGCGATCGGCGGCAACGGCGGCACATTGGACACCAACGGCAACGACGTCGTGCTGGCGACGGCGATCTCGGGCAGCGGCGGGCTGACCAAGGCCGGCAGCGGCACGCTGACCCTGACGGGGGCCAGCACCTATGCCGGCGACACGCTGGTGATCGAAGGGACGCTGGCGCTGTCGGGGGCCGGGAGCATCGCGGCGTCGAGCAGCCTCGGCATGAACGGCGTCGGAGCGGTCTTCGACATCTCGCAGACCAACAGCGGTGCTTCCGTTTCCGTTCTCCTGGATTACGTCGTGCCCGGCACGGTCAGGCTGGGGTCGAAGACGCTGACTGTCGTGCAGGGCGGGATCTTTCAGGGAACCATCGAGGATGGCGGCCTCGGCGGCGGCGCGGGTGGCGAGCTTACCCTGGCGCCGAACGCTTCATTGACCCTCTTGGGAACGAACACCTATACCGGCGCCACGACGATCGGCGCCAATGCCATGCTGGCGCTCGAAGGCAACGCCACGATCTCGGGTTCGAGCGTCGTGAATCTGGCCGGCAATGGTGCGGTTTTCGATATCTCCTGCAGTTGCGCCAGCCCGCAGGTGATCCAGGCCCTTCAGGGCGTGGCTGGAACGACGGTCCTGCTCGGCGACAACGACCTGACGGTGGGAACGGCCACCTCGACGACCTTCGCCGGCGTCATCGACGGCAACGGCGGCACGGGCGGGCTGATCAAGCAGGGCAACGGCACGTTGACCCTGACCGGCACCAATACTTACGCCGGCGCGACGACCATCAACACCGGCACGCTGGCGCTGGCCGGGACAGGCAGCATCGTCTCGTCGAGCGGCGTCTATCTCGCCTTCGCGGGGACCACGTTCGACATCTCGGGCAGCACCGGCGACCAGACGATCCAGGACCTCTGGGGCGTTGCCGACAGCCTCGTGGCGCTGGGCAGCCGGACGCTGACGGTCGGCACGTCGTTTTCGAGCAGCTTCGGCGGCGTCGTCGGCGGCACGGGCGGGCTGACCAAGACCGGCAGCGGCACGCTGACCCTCGAAGGGGTCAACACCTATACCGGGGCCACGACGATCGACGGCGGAACGCTGGCGCTGGCGAACGGCGGCCGGATTTCCCAGTCGTCGGTCGTGACGGTCGCCAGCGGCGCTACCTTCGACATCAGCAACAACATCTTCGACGACATCCGCACGCTGGCCGGGGCCGGCACGGTCCAGCTTGGTGATAAGGTGCTGACGATCACCGCCGGCTCGACCGAGTTCTCGGGCACGATCGACGGCACGTTCGGCGGCATCTGGATTCGGGGCGGCACGCTCACTTTGTCGGGCGTCTCGTCCTTCAGCGCCTTTGCGGGAATCCACAGCGGCGCCACGCTGGCGCTCAAGGGCGCGGGCTCGATGGTCAATGCCGCCGTGGACTTCACTGGCAGCACGGGAACGGGGACCTTCGACATCTCGCAGACGACATCGGGCGCGTCCATCCTCGGTCTGATCGACGAGGGTGGCAACGGTGGCATCGTCGCCCTGGGCTCGAAGGAACTCACGATCACGTACGGCTTGCCCTTCTTCAGCGGGACGATCCAGGACGGCGGCCTCGGCGGCGGGACCGGCGGCAGCCTGCGCATCGCCAGCGGCGCGCAGCAGGGCCTGACCGGCGTGAACACCTACACGGGCGCCACGACCATCGAGGGCAACGCCGTCCTGGCGCTCGAAGGCAACGGCAGCATCGCCGCATCGAGCAGCCTCAACCTCACCGGCGCCGGCGCGGTCTTCGACATCGGCTGCAGTTGCCTTACATCGGTGACGGTGCAGAACCTGAGCGGCGTGGCGGGATCGTCGATCCTTCTGGGTGCCACCACGCTGACCGTCGTCTCTTCGCTCGACACGACCTTCGCCGGCGTGATCGAGCCGTCCGGCAATACGGGCGGATTGACCAAGGCGGGCAGCGCGAAGCTGACCCTCGCGGGCACCAACACCTACACCGGCGCCACCACGATCGCGGGCGGCACGCTGGCGCTGGCCGGGACGGGCAGCATCGCAGCGTCGAGCGGGGTCGCCCTCATCGCGGCGGGGGCGACGTTCGACATCTCGGGCAGCAGCGGCGACCAGACGATCCAGGATCTCAGCGGTGTCGCCGGCAGCATCGTGACACTGGGCGCCAACAGCCTGACGGCCGGCACCTCGAACTCGACGGTCTTCGCGGGCGTGATCGGCGGCACCGGCGGGTTCGTCAAGCAGGGCAGCGGCACGCTGGTCTTCACCGGCAACAACACCTATGCGGGCGTGACCACCGTTTCGGCGGGCATCCTGCAGCTCGGCAACGGCGGCACGACCGGCATGGTCGCCGGCAATGTGGTGATCGCCAGCGGCGCCCTCCTGGCCTTCAACCGTTCCGACGACGTCGTGTTCGCCGGCAGCATCGGCGGCGACGGCGCGGTGTCCTACATGGGGCCGGGCACGGTGACCTTGACGGGCAGCAGCACCTACACGGGTGGGACGGCGATCTCCGGCGGCGTCGTGCAGGCCGGTTCCGACAGCGCCTTCGGCACGGCGGGCACGACGCTCACCCTGGCGGGCGGCACGGTGCAGGCGACGGCGAGCTTCACGAGCACGCGGCCGATCACGCTGACGACGCCGGGCGGCACGTTCGACAGCAACGGCAATACGCTCACCCTGGCGGGCGCGATCGGCGGCCCGGGCGGCCTGACCAAGACCGGCGCGGGGACGCTCGTCCTCGGCGGCGCCAACACCTACGGCGGCGGCACGACGGTCTCGGCGGGCATCCTGCAGGGCACGACGACGAGCCTGCAGGGCAACATCGTGAACAATGCCGCGGTGGTGTTCGATCAGGGCTTCGACGGCACCTATGCCGGCACCATGTCCGGTACGGGCGGGCTCACCAAGAGCGGCACGGGCAACCTGACGCTGACCGGCGCCAACAGCTACGCGGGCGGCACGACGGTGTCGGCCGGTACGCTCACGGGCACGACGACGAGCCTGCAGGGCAACATCGTGAACAACGCTGCCGTCGTGTTCGACCAGGGCACCAACGGCACCTATGCCGGCGTCATGTCCGGTACGGGCGGGCTCACCAAGAGCGGCACGGGCAACGTGACGCTGACCGGGGCCAACAGCTACGCGGGCGGCACGACGGTGTCGGCCGGTACGCTGACGGGCACGACGACGAGCCTTCAGGGCAACATCGTGAACAACGCCGCCGTCGTGTTCGACCAGGGCTTCAACGGCACCTATGCCGGCACGATGTCGGGCACGGGCGGCCTCACCAAGAGCGGCACGGGCAACGTGACCCTGACGGGCATCAACAGCTACACCGGCGGCACGACGGTGTCGGCCGGCACGCTGACGGGCACGACGACGAGCCTGCAGGGCAACATCCTGAACAATGCCGCGGTGGTGTTCGATCAGGGCACCAACGGCACCTATGCCGGCACCATGTCCGGTATGGGCAGTCTCGCTCTGAACGGTTCGGGCAACGTGACGCTGACCGGCGCCAACAGCTACGCAGGCGGCACGACGGTGTCGGGCGGTACGCTGACCGGCACGACGACGAGTCTGCAAGGCAACATCCTGAACAATGCCGCCGTCGTGTTCGATCAGGGCACGAACGGCACCTATGCCGGCACCATGTCCGGTATGGGCAGTCTCGCTCTGAACGGTTCGGGCAACGTGACGCTGACCGGGGCCAACAGCTACGCGGGCGGCACGACAGTGTCGGGCGGTACGCTGACGGGCACGACGACGAGCCTTCAGGGTAACATCGTGAACAACGCTGCCGTCGTGTTCGACCAGAGCACGAACGGCACCTATGCCGGCGCGATGTCCGGCACGGGCGGACTCACCAAGAGCGGCATCGGCAACGTGACGCTGGCCGGGGCCAACACCTACAGCGGCGGCACGACGGTCTCGGCCGGCACGCTGACGGGCACGACGACGAGCCTTCAAGGCAACATCCTGAACAACGCCGCGGTGGTGTTCGACCAGGGCACCAACGGCACCTATGCCGGCACCATGTCGGGCACGGGCACTCTGACCAAGACCGGCTCGGGCAACGTCACCCTGACCGGGATCAACAGCTACGCGGGCGGCACGACGGTGTCGGCCGGCACGCTCACGGGCAACACGTCGAGCCTTCAGGGCAACATCCTGAACAACGCCGCGGTGGTCTTCACCGGCGCTGGCGGCAGCTATGCCGGCAACATGACCGGCACCGGCAGCCTCAACGTGTCGACGACGGGCCTGCTGATCCTGAGCGGCGCCAACACCTATGCGGG
>WBZX01001744.1_pt1 | contig 15848 bp, 14 predicted proteins | sample 5204211 | NCBI WGS metagenome assembly WBZX01 (sample SAMN12344362, study PRJNA552823) | activated sludge metagenome | biome: Activated sludge suspended growth; feature: Nitrification reactor; material: Wastewater; isolation source: activated sludge from nitrification reactor of wastewater...
GCTCCGGACTTCACCCAGCCGATGTCCTGCTCAAAGACGTCGGCTACCGCCCAGACCGATGACAGGTCGGCGACTTGATACAGGGTGTCGCCCGGCATGAAGCGCATGCCCTGGACGGCCTTTTTCTCGGTGATGATGCCGCTGACCGGTGAGCGGAAAGTCAGCGTACGCCTGGTTTCACCGGACTTGGCCAGCGACTTCACCTGTTCTTCGGAGATGTCCCAGTTGCGCAGGCGGGCCAGGCTGGATTCAGCCAGTTGGCGCATGCCATCCTGGGTGTAACTGTCGGCACCCTTCAGGCTTTCTTGCCCCTGGACAGCGATAGCGTATTCGCGCTGGGCAGAAACCAGCTCCGGGCTGTACACCTCGAACAACGGCTGGCCCTTGCTGACCGGCTGTCCCGTGACATTGACGTGCAGGCGCTCGACATAGCCTTCGAATTTTGGGGAGATGGCATAGGTACGGCGCTCGTCCGGTTCGATGCGGCCGGCCGCACGGATGACCTTGTCCAGATTGCGCAGGGTAGCCGCTTCGGTGCGCACACCGAGCTTCTGAATTTTTTCAGTACTGATTTTGATTTGGTTGGCAGAGGCCGGTTCGTCGTCCTGTTCGCCCTCGTAGACCGGAATGTAGCCCATGCCCATCGGGTCCTTCTTCGGGGTCGGCGAGGTATCGGGCAAACCCATTGGATTGCGGTAGAACAGAATCTTCCGTTCCCGCTTGCCCGCATCAGCAGCAACACGGGTCGCACCCTCGGCGTGCGGAGCCGGGGCGCTCTTCTGGCCTGCCCAATAGCCGCCACCCGCAGCCAACACCGCGACCACGGCGGCGGCAATCACGCCCTTGTTCATAGGTCTTCTCCGAGAATTCGTTCGATTTCGGCAAGGCGGACTTGAGCCTCGGCACGCGATTTGATTTGGTTGAGTTTGGCCTGGCGAATCTGGCGCTGGGCATCCAACAGGGTCGCAAAGTCGACCTTTCCTGTCTCATAGCCGGCCAGTGCAGCCTTCAAGGTCAATTCCGCCTGGGGTAGCAGACTGTCAGTCGTCAGTCGTTCGGTCCGCCGGGCGGCCTCAAGCTCCAAAATATTGGCGGAAAGGTCGGACAGGAGTTGGTTCGAGGTGGCATCGCGCTTGGCGCGACTCGCCGACACCATCGCTTCTGCCTCACGTTCCTGGGCACGCCGGCTCGACTGCTGCAAGGGAATGTTGATTTCGAACATCAGATCCCACTGCTTCACTTCGTTTTGCATCTGGTTGGGCACCACGCCGACCGTCAAATCGGGATAACGATTCTTGTAGGCCAGGTCGCGGCTCTTCTCGGTGGCCTTGATGCGATGTTCTTCGGCCGACAGCACCGGATTCCGGGCGCGGGCGCGCGCCTCGAGGGCGGTGTAATCGAGCCTGGCAGGCGCGGGCAACGGCCGCAGGGCTTCGGGCATCGCCAATGGCGCCGCGGCCGGACGCCCCAACAGCGCATTCATGCGCGTCATCAGATGGTGATGTTCGGTCTCGACGGCGATAAGCTCATTGCGCATGGCGGTCTGCTCGACCTGCGCCCGGATGACGTCCTGCTGGGCAGCCAGGCCACCGGCGTAGCGGACCTGGGCAACCTTTTCCAGGCGCACCATCAGGTCGAGGATTTCCCTGGTCAGGCTTTCATTGCGGGCCACGTAGTAAAGCTGTGCATAGGTGGTCTTGATTTTTGTGGCCACCTCGCTCCAGGTGCCGTAGGCCCGCCCTTTGGCGCCTTCGGCCTCCAGCTCGGCAATTTCGCGCTTCAGGTCGCGCTTGCCGAACCAGGGGATGTCCTGCATCAGCGTGTAGCGCGTGCTGCCAACGCGGTTGGGAGACAGGGTGGCGCCTTGTGACCCGCCCTTGGTGATGTCCATCAGTTCCGTGCGCAGCCTGGGGTCCGGCAACGCACCCGCCGGGGTAATGCGTTCAGCGGCCGCATCCGCTTCGTAACGCATGCTGGCGACGTCCGGGTTGCCTTCCCGCGCCAGCGAAAGCAGGCTTTCAACATTGCTGCCCGGTTGAACCTGGGCCTGGGCACCCAGGCACCAGGCGGTGAGTGCGGCGCACAGGAGTTTGCGCGAGGTCCTTATCCGCTTCATCTGTTTGTCCTCGTGATGGTTTCCGGTGACACCGCGTGCCGACATGCCTACTTTGGCAGTTCCAGGCGAACGATGGTCATTGCACCGTCGATGTCGTCCGCTGCGAAGCGGATTTTCTGGCCATCCTTCACTTTATCGAGCCAGGACGCGTCCTTGACCTTGAAGGCCATGGTCATGGCCGGCATGCCGTTGGGCAAGGGACCATGGGATACCGTCACCTTGCCGCCGGTCTTGTCCACCTTCTTCACCAGTCCATCGACGAGTGCGGTTTGGGCAGCATCCGAATGCATGGTGCCATGACCGGCATGCGCGTCATGCCCCGCGGCCATTGCAAAGCCAAGCGCCAGCGTGGCAATCCAAGCAAAGGAGGTAATCAACTTCTTCATGGGGGCTCTCCGGGAAATAAGGTTTAATGTTTCGCGAAAACTTTATAGCTGCCGTCGGCCTGAACGAGCAGCGTGTCGTAGGCGTACAGACACAAATTTTAGGTACCCGTACCCAACAGCAAGCTGACCCAAGAATTACATTTCGGTAATCAAGGGGCTCAGTGGCTATGCTTGTGCGGGCTGTGGGAATGCCCCTCATGGTCATGAGGCGTGACCGAACCCGGGGTTGATTCAGGTGGCGCCATGCCGGCATGCGAGTGCCCTTCGCTGGCGGCAACTTGGGCCTGATATTCGGCGGCGGAGAGCTTCGGCAGGGTTTTGATGAAAGCCACCAGGTTCCAGATGGCGTCATCGTCCATCCCACCTTGAGCCCAGGCCGGCATTCCAGAACCCTTGATGCCATGCTTGATAATCCAGAATCGGCGGGCGTCCGCTTTTTGGTCGTCGCTTGCTGCGCTGGCCTGCGACAAGTTTGGCGGACTGGGATAAAGCCCCTTGCGAATCTCGCTATTCTCGACCCCGGGTGACAGGTGGCAACCAACACACATCGCCTCGAAGTTTCCTGCACCGCGACGAATGCGTTCTTCGGAAGCCAAATCGGCCGGTGGGACGATGTCCTTGGCTTGCCTGGCGACGGACTGTTCGCGCGCCCACTCAATGAACCTGGTCGTACCGGACGCGTGCGGTGAATCGGCGGCAAAGTCGATGGCGCCACTCTGTATGAAGCCATAGCCGGCGATGGTCCCGAGACCAATGACAGACGCAGCGCCTAAAAGAAATTGCTTCATGGATTTCCCCTGATTTCAACATGCACCATTTTGGGGAAGTTGTCCTAACCAGAGGCTGACCGATAAATTACATTTTTGTAATCTGGGTGCTCAAGCGGCGGCCTCAGCGCAAAATCAGCAGTCACACAGGCATCACCGGGAGGAGTTCGATGAGGATATTGGTCGTCGAAGACGAGCCGAAAACAGGCGATTACGTTAAGCAAGGCCTATCGGAAGCCGGCTTTCGGGTCGATCTGGCCAGAGACGGTCTGGATGGGCTTCACCTTGCCCTGACCGAGGCCTACGACCTGGCGGTGCTGGACGTCATGCTGCCGGGCATCGAGGGCTGGCAAGTACTGCAACGCATCCGCCGTGCCGGCAAGGAAATGCCGGTGCTGTTTCTGACTGCCCGCGATTCGGTTGAAGACCGCGTGAAGGGGCTGGAACTGGGGGCTGACGATTATTTGGTGAAGCCGTTCGCGTTTTCCGAGTTGCTGGCAAGGGTGCGCACCTTGCTGCGGCGCGGTGGCAAGACGAAAGAGTCCGACCTTCTCAAGGCCGGCGACCTCGAACTCGACGTGATGCGCCGACGTGTTACCCGTGGTGGCAAAAAAATCGACCTGACATCCAAAGAGTTCTCACTGCTTGAGTTGCTGCTTCGTCGCCAGGGAGAGGTACTGCCCCGCTCGCTGATTGCCTCCCAGGTCTGGGATATGAATTTCGACAGCGACACCAACGTCATCGAGGTCGCCATTCGCCGCCTCCGTGCCAAGATCGACGACGGGTTCGAACGGAAGCTCATTCACACCGCCCGAGGCATGGGATACGTTCTGGAAGCCGAAGAATGAAGTGGGTGGCAGGCAACTCACTTACCACGCGCCTGACGCTGCTTTTCGCGGTCGTATCGACATCTGTCCTGCTCCTCCTTGGCTTGGTCATCGGCTCGCTGGTCGAGCGTCACTTCGAGGACATGGACCTCGAGCTCCTTGAAGGCAAGCTGGAGCTCATCCAGCATGCCCTCGCGGCAACCCGCAACCCTGGCGATTTGGAAGCCATCCCTGCGCAACTTGACGCAGCCTTGATTGGCCATCACGGCTTGGCCGTCGGCATCTGGGATGAAACAGGAAAGCCGCTGTACTTATCCGCAGGCGCTTCATTTCCAAAGAAAACCCCGCCTCAAGGCCCGGTCAAGCATTTACCCCGCACTTGGAAAGGTGACGACCAGTACCTTTATCGGGGAATCATGGGGACGGCGCCAACCGGCATTCCAGGTGGAGCCTCAACGACCGTTGCCCTATCGACTGATTTGACGCATCACGAGCATTTCATGCAATCGTTCAGACTGACAATGTGGGCCATCGTCGCACTTGCTGCCACGTTATCCGGTTTCCTGGGTGGGCTGGCATCGCGTCGCGGCCTAGCCCCCTTGCATGACATTGTTCGCCGCACCGCAAATATTACGGCAGCCAAATTGGACCAACGACTCGAAGAAGGCAGCATTCCCGTTGAGCTGGCCGAAGTGGTGCGGACGCTTAACGGCATGCTCGCCAGGCTAGAGGACTCCTTTCGGCGTCTCTCGGATTTTTCGTCGGACCTTGCACATGAGCTGCGTACTCCAGTCAGTAACTTGCTGACCCAAACTCAGGTCACGCTATCCAAGGCACGAACACTCGAAGAATACCAGGACGTGTTGGCGTCAAATGCCGAGGAATTTGAGCGCCTGTCGAGAACCATTGCCGATATGCTGTTCCTTGCCAAGGCCGACAACAATCTCTTGATTCCGTTGCGGGAAGAAGTGGACCTGCGGGCCGAAGTATCCAGTCTGCTGGAGTTTTACGAGGCTTACGCCGACGAAAAGCAATTGCAGCTCTCGTGTTCAGGAGAGGCATCCATTGCCGGTGACCGGCTAATGCTACGCCGCGCCCTTGGCAACCTTCTGTCAAATGCCGTCCGCCACACACCCACACTTGGCCGCATTTCCATTGAACTCATGGAAACCACCGTGGGTGAAACCGTCGTTTCCGTGAAGAACACCGGGGAAACTATCGCACCTGAACATCTGCCAAGATTGTTTGACCGGTTCTACCGTGCCGATGCGTCACGCCAACATTACGGGGAAGGCTCCGGCCTTGGATTGGCCATCACTCGCTCGATTGTCCAGGCCCATGGTGGCGAGGTCTCGGCAACATCCGAGAACGGCTCAACCAGGTTCTCCATTCGCTTCCCACATTGAGCGGCAGGCAATGCCAACAAAGACTTCAATCTGCATTTTCGGCACGTCGTCCGCCCGAAGCCGCATGAGCGAATGCCCACGGCAGACCTCCGCCAGCCGCCATCGCGTCCATCGACAATCGCTACAAGCGGTGCTGCCGGAAGGCTCTCCACAGCGCCAAATCGTAGGCAATCTTCAAAACCCCGCAAGCCACCAGCGGTGCGGCCAAGCAGCCGGCGGCAAACATCGCTCCGCCGAGCGTCGGACTGATAGCCGAAGCCAGGCTGCGCGGCACTGCCGTAAAGCTGGCCGCCGCAGCGCGCTCACTTGGGCTTACCACTTCCATGACAAAGGCGCTCCGCACGGGCACGTCCATCTGCGATAGCAGCGCGCGCACGAAGAGCAATGCCAGCGCAAGCTCAACGTTTGGCACAAACGCCGCGACGATGAGACACACGCTGGCCGGAATGTGGGTGAAGACCATGGTGTTCACCAGCCCGATGCGCTGGGCGACCTTCGGCGCAAGGAGTTGCGATACGGCAGACAGCAGCCCGGCCCAGAAGAAGAAACGGCCAGCGGCCGCAAGCGACAGGTCGAAGCGCTGCAAGAACCACAGCATCATCAGCGCATTGATGGCCAGACCTCCGGCGAACGCGTCGACGGAGAACAGCAGCGCCAAGCGCAGGACAATCGGCTTCGACTCTCGCAGCGGCTGGGGAGCAAGCGCTTTGGCTTCCGGTGCTGGCATCGGCAACCGGTGATAGAGCAGCCAGACCACGCCGCCAACCAGCGCATAGAGCAGGAACATCACCCTGAAAGCATCCAGTTGAGCGAAGCCCAGTGCGCTCACCAAGAACTGAGGGGCTCCGGATGCCAAGGCCCCGAGCGCGGCGAACAGCGCCCCCAGCAGGGAATAACGTGCGAATAGCGACGTCCGTGCAGCACCCTGGCAGGAATCCGCCAGGCGCGCATGTTCAAGCGGGAGGAACACGCTGACGTCCCCTGAACTCGGGTTCAGGGTGCCCGCGAAGGCCACCAGAAGAAGTGGCCAGAAGGCAGACAGGTAAGCAAAGGAAAGCCCAGTACCCAACATGAGCAGCGCAGCCCCGAGCAACAAGTGCCGCTGGTGGAAGCGGTAGCCCCAGGCACCCACGGCCAGCGTGGCCAACGCCGACCCGAGCAAGGTGGCCGTGCTCAGGATGCCGACCGCCAGTGTTCCGAAGCCAAGCGCCAGCAAATACGCGGGCAGGAGCACGGCGACATAGCCGTCGGCAAACGCTCGCAGCGCCTTGCCCACCAGCAGGGGCAGGACTACGCGGTCAACGCCCTCCGGCAGCAGCCAACGACCAATCACTTGCGCTCCACAAACCGCCCGATTTTCTTCGGCGGCGTATCGGCACACCAAGCGTACAGCGCGTCATAGATGACCATGCCGTGGGCGAGCATCGCGTGGTCGTCGGCGAAGTTGAGGGACAGGCCCTTCGAGATGGCCAGCAGTCCGGCCGCTTCCCTGGCAAGCGCCGGCTGCCCGCAATCGGCGCCGCGGACGATGAGCGCCAATTTGTCGAGCGCGGCATCACGAAGCTGATACCTGGCGATGAAGGCATCGAAGCTGCACTGTTCGCCATGATGGCCAAGCTCGACGTTGGGGACGTCATAGGGCGTCGCACCGGTTTCGGCCGCAATCCGCATCACGTCGCCGGCGGGGACGTAGAGAAACTCCGGTGCCTCGTCGATAAACCGGCTGACCAGCCAGGGGCAGGCAATACGGTCGATTTTTGGCCTTTCGCGGGTAATCCACTTCATCGCGTCACCTCGTTCTGATTGGGCGGCAAGGGAGTCAGGCTCCCGGAAAGCACTTCCTGGTCATCCACGAACAAACGAATGGCCTGGCCCCGCTGGCGGACCTGATAGCACGCTTCGGCTTCCTTGGATTGCATCCATCGCCAGCAAAGCGCGTTGCCGTTCACCCGCCAGTGTCCTTTGGCGGGCTTGCCCATGTTCATGCCCCGTAATTCGCCGCCCGCCATGAACTGGTAGGCAAAGTGAACGCCGTCGCCGAAATCCTGGTTGGCCACGACTTGCGTGAGGGCATGGCCCCGCAGCGCTACCCAGCCTTGGTCGGCGGCCGCAGCGCTGATGGCTGCCGCGAGGGCTGCAATGAATATGGGGACATGGGTCGCTCGCATGTCGCCGCTCAGAGGAAAGTCTTGACCAGCAAGCCGATGACCGCGCAGCCGGCAATCACGTGGATGACGTTCGCCTTGAAGCGGAACAGCGCAAGCGCGGCGCCCAGCGCGATGAGTGCCGACACCCACTCGAAGGTGCCCGCGAAACCCTTCGGCCACAGCACGTGGTAGCCGAAGAACAGCGCCAGGTTCAGGATGACGCCCACCACCGCGGCCGTGATGGCGGTCAGCGGCGCCGTAAACTTCAGGTCGTTGTGGGTCGTCTCGATGAAGGGGCCGCCCATCAGGATGAAAACGAACGACGGCAGGAAGGTGAACCAGGTCACCAGCGTCGCGGCCACCGCGCCAGCCAGGAACAGGCTGTCCGGGCCGAACACCGCTTTGAGGTAGCCACCGACGAAACCCACGAAGGTGACGACCATGATGAGCGGCCCCGGCGTGGTTTCGCCCAGCGCCAGACCGTCGATCATCTGGGTCGGCGTCAGCCAGCCGTAGTGTCCGACGGCGCCCTGATAGACGTAGGGCAGGACGGCGTAGGCCCCACCGAAGGTCAGCAGCGCGGCCTTGGTGAAGAACCAGCCCATCTGCGTCAGCGTATGGTCCCAGCCGTAGCTGGCGGTCAGCATGCCCATCGGCACCAGCCACAGCAGGCCGCCGATGAGCGCCACCTTGAGCAGTTTGCTCCACGCGAAGCGGGCATGCTCCGGCGTTGGCGTATCGTCGTCGATGAGCGCGCGCCCGAACGACTTGTCCGCCTTGCCATGGCCGCCACCGGCCTTGAACTTGTCCGGCGCGATACGACCGCCGACGTAGCCAATCGCGGCGGCAACCGCAACGATGGCCGGGAACGGGGCATCGAGCGCGAAGATCGCCACGAACGAGGCCGCGGCGATGGCCCACAGCACGTTGTTCTTGAGGGCACGCGAGCCGATGCGATGCGCGGCGTGGACGACGATGGCCGTCACGGCCGGCTTGATGCCGTAGAACAGACCGGCTACCAACGGCACATCGCCAAAGGCGATATAGACCCACGACAAGCCAATCAGGATGAACAACGAGGGCAGCACGAAGAGTCCGCCTGCGACGATGCCACCTTTGGTTCGGTGCATCAGCCAGCCGATGTAGGTGGCCAACTGCTGCGCCTCCGGGCCTGGCAACACCATGCAGTAGTTGAGCGCGTGCAGAAAGCGCCGTTCCGAAATCCAGCGCCGGCGCTCAACCAGTTCCTGATGCATGATGGCAATCTGCCCCGCCGGGCCGCCAAAGCTGATGAAACCGAGCTTGAGCCAGAACAGAAAGGCCTGCCAGAAATTGACGTCGGCAGGTTGGACATCCAGCGTTTCGGGTTTGGCTGTCAGGCTGTTCATGATTTTTGGCCTTTCTCAAAGGTGGCCCGCAGCCCGTCGAAGATGTTGCTGGCCAGCGCGAGCAGCGGGTCGTCGTCGAGGATGGTGTCACGCAGGCCCGCCAGCGCGCTTTCGATGCCCGCGGCCTCTGGCGGCTGTACGCCACCTACGTCCATAAAATGCACCAAGGCGCCGATGCGTTGCAGCGCGGCTGTTTCAAGCCCGAAGCTGGCCAGCAGAACTTCGAAAGTCACCCGGGCGCCAACATGGGTGAAGGTGGCGCCATCGAAATCGAAGCCCAGTGCGTCGGGCGGGCAGTCGCCAGGCGATGTCAGCCAGAGCACTGTGGCCTTGGGGTCGATGAAGCGGCGAATCAACCAGGCACTGGCCAGCCGGTCCACCCACGGGCGCTGCCGGGTTGCCCAGATCCGTCCCTTGTAGTCCGCGAGGTTGAGGCGGGCAATGGCCTGATTGACGGGATGCGGTTCGTCAGGCGACAAGGCCCAGGCCGCTCGCTGTTCCAGGTCACGCAAGGCTTCGTCGGCCTGCTTTTGTGCCTCGCCGGCAAAGAAGTCGATGGCGGCCAGATTGCCGAAGGCTTTGCGCAGTTTCCGGGCCTGTTTCAGCGTTTCATTGGCGGTGTCCGGGGTCAGCCTGTCGCGGGCAGCAACGATGTCGCCCAACAGGCTGGCAAAGTCGGCGCCGCGGTCGAACAAGGCGGCAAAGTTGCCATCCTTGGGCTCTTCGAGGCGGACCACCAACGCGGTCCCGCCCGCCGCCAGGACATCCGCGGCCACGGTGTCCAGCGTCTCCCGGCAATCCTCGCGCTCCGGCATCAGATAGACGCCATCCCGAAGAACCGCGGCACCCGAAGCCTTGAGGCTGCGCCAGGCACGCATGCGGGCGGTCGCGTTCTCGGTGGGCAGGCTGGTAATGAGTGCGATCCATGTGCTCATCAACACACTCTACAATTAAGTAGATATCTCTACAACTTCATTCTTGAGCGACACATAAGGCTGGCGCTTCAGGCTCATGCCACAATCGGCCGACGCTTTCGTTTCCACCGCCCGCTTTCGTTTCCACCGCCATGAGTCGCCGAAATCCGGCCTTCAATCCAGGCGTTGTCGCCGCCCTCGTCGCCGCCTTGCTGTTTGGCGCCAGTGCGCCGATTGCCAAATGGCTGCTTCGAGATGCGAGCCCCTGGATGCTCGCCGGGCTGTTGTACCTGGGCTCCGGGATGGGTTTGGGCCTGTACCGTCTGGTGACCCGTGCGCCGCCTGTCTCACTTCAGCCGGGTGAGGCGGGCTGGTTTGCCTGCGCAGTCCTGACCGGCGGAGTGGTTGGACCGGTGCTGCTGATGTTCGGCCTCACCGGGATGCCGGCATCCGGGGCCGCGCTCTTGCTGAATGCAGAAGGTGTGCTGACCGCGCTGCTCGCGTGGGCGGTCTTCAAGGAGAACGTCGACCGGCGCATCGCGCTGGGCATGTTCGCCATTGCCGGCGGTGCGGCGATTCTGAGCTGGCCGGGTGAAGCGCGGTTTGCCGGCGCCTGGCCTGCACTGGCCATTCTCGGCGCCTGCGCGTGCTGGGCCATCGACAACAACCTGACGCGCAAGGTGGCGCTGGCCGATGCAACCTGGATTGCGGCGGTCAAGGGTTCGGTGGCTGGCAGCGTCAACCTCGTGCTGGGGCTGCTGCTGGGCACAGCAATGCCCGGCTGGTGGTCAGTCCAGGCGGCCTTGGTGGTCGGTCTGCTGGCTTACGGTGTCAGCCTCGTTCTCTTCGTCGTCAGCATGCGGCATCTGGGCGTCGCCCGCGCCGGGGCGTATTTCTCGGTGGCTCCGTTTTTCGGTGCCATCCTGGCGGTATCGGGCGGCGAGCCGGTCACGCTCCCGCTTCTGCTTGCCGGCGCGCTGATGGCGCTGGGTATCGGGCTGCACCTTACCGAACGGCATGAGCATCAACATGCTCACGAAGCGATGGAACACAGCCATGAACATGTCCATGACGAGCACCACCAGCACCCGCATGACCCGACCGTTGCGCCGGGCACCCGACACACCCACCTGCATCGGCATGAGCCGATGGTGCACATCCATGCCCATTTCCCCGATGCGCACCATCGAGGGCATACGCACTGAGGTTGTGGGTCGGCCCCATCAATGAACACCGTGCCGGCGGCGAGCAGCCCGCAGGGTTGCCAGCAGTACGTGAAGAGGGCGCCGTGCGGCGGACAGTGACCTGCTACCGATAGTCACCGCGTTCGATGATGCTGGCCATTCCTCAATCTCCTGTTGTGATGGAGCTGGGTATGGCGTCAACTTCGAGGGATGGTGGTCTGACAGGAGGGTGGGTGCTGCAAAAGTGCTGCAAAAACCCTAGAATGGCGACCTTTCGCCGCGCCTGCCGTTCCTAACTGACTGATTTTACTGTGGTGCCGGGAGTGGGACTCGAACCCACACACCTTGCGGCGGCGGATTTTGAATCCGCTGCGTCTACCGATTCCGCCATCCCGGCACGGGAAGCGGCGCATTATCTATGAATCCCGGCAGCGCATCAACACACAGCACCAACTCATGGCCTGGACCCTCGACGACTTCGACTACCCGCTCCCGCCGGAGCTGATCGCCCAGACCCCTCTCGCGCGCCGCACCGACAGCCGGCTGCTGCAGGTCGGCCCGCCGCTCGCCGACCTGCATTTTTCCGACCTGCCGACCCTGCTCGCCCCCGGCGATCTGCTGGTCTTCAACGACACGCGGGTGATCCACGCCCGCCTGTTCGGCACCAAGGACACCGGCGGCCAGGTCGAAGTGATGATCGAGCGCGCCGTCGGCAGCCACGAAGCCCTCGCCCAGGTGCGGGCCAGCAAGTCGCCCAAACCGGGCAGCCGTCTGTGGCTCGAAGGCGCGCTGGAAGTCGAAGTCCTCGGCCGCGTCGGTGAGTTCTTCCACCTGCGCTTTCCGGCCGGCGACGATCTCGTCGTCCAGCTCGAACGCCACGGCCGTCTGCCGCTGCCGCCCTACATCGAACGGGCCGCCGGTGACGCCGACGAATCCCGCTACCAGACCGTTTTCGCCAAAAACCCCGGCTCGGTCGCCGCCCCCACCGCCGGCCTGCACTTCGACGACGCCCTCCTCGCCCGCCTCGCCGGACACGGCGTGCACAGCGCCTTCGTCACGCTCAACGTCGGCGCCGGCACCTTCCAGCCGGTGCGGGTGCACGACCTCGCCGAGCACCGGATGCACACCGAGGCCTACTTCGTGCCGCAAGCCACCGTCGACGCCATCGCCGCGACCAGGGCCGCCGGCCACCGGGTAGTGTGCGTCGGCACCACCAGCATGCGCGCCCTCGAATCCGCCGCCCGCCACGGCCGGCTCGCCGCCGGCGCAGCCGAGAGCGACCTGTTCATCCTGCCCGGCTACCACTTCAACGTGGCCGACGCGCTGATCACCAACTTCCATCTGCCCAAGTCCACGCTGCTGATGCTCGTCTCCGCTTTCGCCGGCATGGACACCATCCGCCACGCCTACGCCCACGCGATCGCGCAGCGCTACCGCTTCTTCAGCTACGGCGACGCCATGTTCCTGACCCGGACCCCCGCATGAAATACGAACTCCTCGCCACCGACGGCGCCGCCCGCCGCGGCCGGCTGACCCTCAACCACGGCACCGTCGACACCCCTGCCTTCATGCCGGTCGGCACCTACGGCGCGGTGAAGGGCATCTCGCCCCAGGATCTGCGCGACATCGGCGCTCAGATCTGCCTCGGCAACACCTTCCACCTGTGGCTGCGGCCGGGCCTCGAAGTGATCGAAACCTTCGGCGGCCTGCACCCGTTCATGGCCTGGGACGGTCCCATCCTCACCGACTCGGGCGGCTTCCAGGTCTTCTCGCTGGGCGCCCTGCGCAAGATCAGCGAGGAAGGCGTGCGCTTCAACTCGCCGGTCAATGGCGACAAGCTCTTTCTGACCCCCGAGGAATCGATGCGCATCCAGAAAGTGCTCAATTCCGACGTGGTGATGATCTTCGACGAATGCACACCCTACCCCGCCACCGTCACCGCGGCCGCCGACTCCATGCGCCTCTCCTTGCGCTGGGCGCGCCGCTCCAAGGATGAATTCGAGCGGCTCGAAAACAACAACGCCCTGTTCGGCATCGTCCAGGGCGGCATGTACGAAAACCTGCGCGACGAATCCCTCGCCGGACTCGAGGACATCGGCTTCCACGGCTACGCCATCGGCGGCCTGTCGGTCGGCGAACCCAAGGACGACATGCAGCGCATCCTGCACCACACCGCGCCGCGCCTGCCGCAGCACAAGCCGCGCTACCTGATGGGCGTCGGCACGCCGGAAGACCTGGTCTTCTCGGTGCAGGCCGGCATCGACATGTTCGACTGCGTGATGCCGACCCGCAACGCGCGCAACGGCTGGCTGTTCACCCGCCACGGCGACGTCAAGATCCGCAACGCCCGCCACAAGACCGACACCCGCCCGGTGGACGAATCGTGCGACTGCTACACCTGCCGCAACTTCTCGCGCGGCTACCTGCACCACCTCAACCGCCTCAACGAGATCCTCGGCGCGCGTCTGGCCACGATCCACAACCTGCACTACTACCAGCAACTGATGCGCGAACTGCGCGACGCCATCGCCAGCGGCACGCTGACCGGCTACGTCGCCCGCTTCCACCGCGAACGCGCCGGCCAGGGCGGCTGACCGCCCCGCGTCTTGCCGCTATAATTACAACTTTGCCCCAATCCGCCCCATGCAGGTTTTTCGTGGAATTCCCGAACGAGCCGACCACGGCTGCGTGCTGACCATCGGCAACTTCGATGGCGTGCATCGCGGCCATCAGGCGCTGCTGGCGAAACTGACGGCAAAATCGCAGGCCACCGGCCTGCCAGCCGCCGTGCTGACCTTCGAACCCCATCCGCGCGAATACTTCGCCCACGAAAACCGTCCCAAGCGCCTCACCTCGCTGCGCGAGAAAATCCTGCTTCTCGCCGGCGAGGGCGTCGACCGGCTGTACATCGCGCGCTTCAACCGCAAGCTCGCCGGCCTCACCGCCGAAGAGTTCATCGAGCAGGTGCTGATCCACGGCCTCGGCGTACGCCACCTGCTGATCGGCGACGACTTCCGCTTCGGGCGCGGCCGCAAGGGCGATTTCGGCATGCTGAAAGCCGCCGGCGACCAGATCGGCTTCGGCGTCGAGGCCATGCACACCCTCGACCACGAAGGCGAACGGGTCTCCAGTTCGGCCGTCCGCGCGGCCCTCGCCGACGGCGACATGCCCCACGCCGCCCGTCTCCTCGGCCGCCCGTACAGCATCAGCGGCCGGGTCATGCACGGCGACAAGATCGGCCGCACGATCGGCTTCCCGACCGCCAACATCCAGCTCAAGCACCGCAGCCCGCCGCTGCTGGGCATCTACACCGTCAGCGTCGAAGGGCTCGCCGGCCACCCCTTGCCCGGCGTCGCCAGCGTCGGCGTGCGCCCCACCATCAACGACGCCGGCCGCCCCAGCCTCGAAGTGCACCTCTTCGACTGGAACGCCGACTGCTACGACGCCCACCTGCGCGTCAATTTCCTGCGCAAGCAGCGCGACGAGGAACGCTACGACAGCCTCGAAGCCCTCACCGCCCAGATCGCCCGCGACGCCGACGAGGCCCGCGCCTTTTTTGCGCACAACAGCATCCAGAATCCCTTCTGATTTCACTGCCAGCCCAACCATGTCCGACACCCGCAAGACCCTGAACCTGCCCGACACCCCCTTCCCGATGCGGGGCGACCTCGCCAAGCGCGAGCCGGGCTGGATCGCCGACTGGCAGCAACGCAAGCTCTACCAGAAAATCCGCAAGGCCGCGGCCGGGCGTCCGAAGTTCATCCTGCACGACGGCCCGCCCTACGCCAACGGCAGCATCCACATCGGTCACGCGCTCAACAAAATCCTCAAGGACATCATCGTCCGCTCCAAGACGCTGGCCGGCTTCGACGCCCCCTACGTCCCCGGCTGGGATTGCCACGGCCTGCCCATCGAACACAAGATCGAAGTCACCCACGGCAAGGGCCTGCCGGCCGACAAGGTACGCGAACTGTGCCGCGCCTACGCCGCCGAGCAAATCGCCGAACAGAAGAAGGACTTCATCCGCCTCGGCGTGCTCGGCGACTGGGACAACCCCTACCGCACCATGGATTTCGGCAACGAAGCCGGCGAGGTGCGCGCGCTGGCCGAGATGGTCAAGCGCGGCTGGGTCTTCAAGGGCCTCAAGCCCGTCAACTGGTGTTTCGACTGCGCCTCGGCGTTGGCCGAAGCCGAAGTCGAATACCAGGACAAGCAGAGCCCGGCCATCGACGTCGGCTTCGTCTGCGCCGAGCCGGCAAAACTCGCGGCGGCGTTTGGCCTGCCAGCCCTGCCCGCCGGCATGGACGCCTACGCGGTGATCTGGACCACCACCCCGTGGACGATCCCGTCCAACCAGGCCCTCAACGTCCACCCCGAACACGAATATGCGCTCGTCGACACGCCCCGTGGCCTGCTCGTGCTGATGGTCGAACTCGTCGAATCGAGCCTCAAGCGTTTCGGCCTCGACGGCACCATCGTCGCCCGCACAAGCGGTGGCAAGCTCGACCACATCCGCTTCCGTCACCCCTTCTACGACCGCCTCTCGCCGATCTTCGTCGCCGATTACGTCGGCCTCGACGCCGGCACCGGCATCGTGCACTCAGCCCCGGCCTACGGCGTCGACGACTTCAACTCGTGCAAGGCCAACGGCTTTACCAACGACGACATCCTCAGCCCGGTGCAGAGCAACGGCGTGTACGCCGAATCGCTGCC
>WBZX01001745.1_pt1 | contig 15846 bp, 12 predicted proteins | sample 5204211 | NCBI WGS metagenome assembly WBZX01 (sample SAMN12344362, study PRJNA552823) | activated sludge metagenome | biome: Activated sludge suspended growth; feature: Nitrification reactor; material: Wastewater; isolation source: activated sludge from nitrification reactor of wastewater...
TTGGGTCTTATCCTTGTACTTGTTAAGCAATCGCTCAGGTGGATTGTGGGGTGAGTGTGGCATCATGGGGGCATACCAGACAAAGAACGGCTTAGCATTTTTCTGGAATTGATCCATGAAGTCATAAACGGGTTGGAGGCCCTGACGTCCGATGGTCAAACCTGCATCACCATGCCCTCCACCATTATCAGGATCACCGTGCGTCATATCTTCCGTGAAGCCACCACAGCGACAGGCATTTCCTTCCCACCATTTGCCCGTTTGCAGGCTGACATATCCCTTTGTTGCTAGCATCTTGGGTAGTGTTGGAGACTGCTCAAACATCTTCGGCATCATCACCCGCTGTGCCTGATACTGAGGGTCCTTGTTGGCGTCTGCACCAGTCTTGCCAACAGGCAGCGGCGGATCGTTCGAAGTTATCTTGTGCTGATGCGGGTACAAGCCGGTAATCATCGTTGCTAAGCTGGCCCGACAGAGGCTAGTTGGAACATAGCCTCGGGAGAATTGCAGACTCTCTGATGCCAGCTTGTCGAGGTGCGGGGTGCTATCGTAGGGTGTCCCATGAAGCCATAGTCAGTCCAAGCCTGATCATCACCAACGATAAACACGATGTTGGGCTGAAAGGCAAAGGCAGTGGCTTGGGTGACAAGCAGTGCAAAGAGTACGAAGCTGATGCGATACATGGTTTAACCTCAGAACTTCATAATGTCATAGTCCTGGGCATTCTGCTCCCAGTCTAGATATGGCAGGATCTCCTCGACCATCGCGTCGATGCTTCGGTCCGTGCCATTCGTGAACCAGCAGACATACAGATGCGAGTGATAGTCTGGATCGTCCTGTCGTACACCACTTCGAGAATCCAGTGAAGCTACGCACATCCACCTCGGTAGCGGGATTACGGAAGTTGGGACAACAACTAATGGTAGAGCCGGTGGGAGCAGTCGTGAAGCGTGTTCGGAGATCTGTTCCAGGATATATTTGCTGGCAGTCTCTCGTGAGCCTTCCATCACCCCTCTGTACGTTGAAGCAAGTGCGAAACGGAGAAGGTATACATCTCGTCCATTAGCCAATCGATATCGACCCATATGATTAATCCTTTGTGTAGTACGTACAAAATAGTGTTTCATCATCCATTGATTGAATTACCCCAGCAATCGCCTTCATCATATTTCTCAGGCGCGCTGTTAGCCAGCTCCCAAAGTTGGGGTGCAAGTTGACAGGCTCGCCATACCCCTCAAAAACCAGATTGCCTGGTTCACTTCGCCAGACGCCACCTGCGAGAAGGCCAATGTTGGCACGCTCGTTATAGAAGTAAGGCAGCTCCGGCTTGCCTTCTTCAGGGCGATGGTAAGTCTTGATGTACTCATCAACGTGCGCCAGCATGGAACGCAACGATGGTTCCAGACTGGTCAGAACGGAGGAGCCATTAGGGAAGCGAGAGAAGTTGAGTATGCCTGGGTTCATCGTGTACCTCCAGATCCTTGGAGGTCATCGAGATACTCAGAAGCAGGATCAACCCCCGAAGTGTGCAGCATGTCCCTTGCTCGGGTGCATGCAACATAGAGCAATTGACGTTCAGTATCGTAGACTTCTTTAAGATCAGAATCATCTCCCACTGCTTCAATTCTCTCTTGTAATGGGAGAACCTCATCATCGCAAGCCATCACTGCAACTACTCGAAACTCAAGGCCTTTTGCCAGGTGCATAGTGCAGAGCGACATATGACCGCTCACCGTTTTGACATGATCGTCTAGTACCTTGTAAGGTATCTTCATATCCTTGACGACCGCTTCTGCCCGCTTCAATTGAGCTGGTGATCGCACGAATACGCCACATTCATGTGGCAAGATTCCTGACTTAAGTTGGTCACTGATCCATTGACCAATTGCCTTGATCTCCGCTTTTTCATCAGGATAGGTTTTGATCGTGGGTGGTGGCCCATTGAATACAGAAACCGTTTCACTGCGTTTTTCACTATTCCCGTCAATATCAATGACCTCTGGCCCGAGGAGCCGATCAGCCTGCATACGAATCTGGTGAGAAGTTCGATAGTTCACACGGAGATTTTTGGATCGACCACGAATATCAACCCCCAGGCTCTTCCATGAGAAGGGTTGTTGGAAGATGCGTTGGCCCAAGTCGCCAGCAAAGAAAAGTGCGTTCGGTTGCCCCTGCCCGAGTGCAGCAAAGAATCGTAGCTGCGGAATACTGAGATCTTGTGACTCATCAATCACAGCATATTCGTAGGGACGATGCGGATTCTTCTGAACAACTGCAGCCAAGGCGGTAAACATTCCAGCGCTGGTTACCAGTTTCTTAGCATTCAGGCCCTCGCGTACCTTTTCGAAAATAGACCAAAGCAGCTGTCGTTGAGGTTCTGGCAACCTGGTCTTTCGTCCTAGCCTGGCCACATCACGGTATGATTCCCAATCGGTAAGCTGCCAGGCATCTACTATCTGTTCCCATTCCGTCACCAGGAATGGAAGTCCGAACTTATGGCCGTCAACTTCTTTTGAAGCATTCTTGATCAGATCAACAACATCACTGCGACTTGCAAGTGTTACTTTGCCTATGAGAAGCTGGTAAAGCCGCTTACCAAGAGCGTCTAGGGAATAAACATCGACCCGGTCCCCACGTCGAGGCTCATTTCCAATCAGGCGTTTAAGCTTGGTTTGCAAGGCGTTAGCCAAAGCATCTGAGAAGGTAGTAAGAAGGACACGGGCATCCGGATAGCTTCGGGCCAGGAAAACCGCCCGATGAAGTGCTACAATTGTCTTTCCGGTCCCTGCTGAACCAGAGACACGAGCTGGGCCAGCAAAATCACGTTCAACAATATCTCGTTGCTCAGGATGCAGGAAAACAGTCCACTTTTCCCAGGGGTATTCTAGCGCCTGCTTGAGTTCCTCTAGATTCGTCATTACCCGGAAACGACGTAACGCATCGGGGTGATCGAACGGGTCAGTTTTGGTATCAATAGTTTTCGCGGTACGAGGCTTCCCTCCAGTGGCAATTTCCAGCAGTGCTTCAGCTGCTTCACCTGGAAGATGATCAGCCAGCGCCAGATAATTGTCATCCGTAGCGCTGAGCACATCATTCAGCCATTCGTTGGGAACGCCGTAACTTAGAAGATCATCACGCGATATCGCAGCGAAGAGAGGAGCCTTAGTAGCCTTTGGCTTAGTTTTCGCTTCTTCAACATACTTGGGTATTTTGATTTCCTGAACAGTTTCACGAATCTCAACTAGCTGAGCTGCCCCTGTCTTTGGATGTGTTTCCAGTTTGCGGCGATTTGCCCAGTCGTATGCCTTGTCGTGGTGATCGACATAGCAAAGAAGCAAACTGCTTGTAGTCTTGTGAACAATCAGCCTAATATCTTTGTTAACCCTCACTGACCAGAAGTTCTTGTCCTTGGCACGATCGAGCTTATGAAAGCTCATACCTGGGTTAGCTGGGTTCAACTGGAGATCGAACGCTGTTGTCTTCACGGCTTTCTGTTCGTCGCCGGTAAGACGCGCCAAACTGTTCGTGAATGTATCGGCGATGCGGAAGTCCATAATTGTGTCCAGAGTATTAGACTAATGCTGTAGCCACCTGTCTGTCAGTTGCCATAGGACTGTCAGCCCAGCCAATGTGCAGTGCTATTTCTCCTACTTGTGTCATATGCATTTGGCCACGTGTTGCAGGGATATTCAACGCTGTGCAAAAGTGCTTATACTCGTCAAAACTTTGGGATGGAGAATGGAATGCCTGAACAATCAGACAAGCATGTTTACAGACAAATCGCTTGGCCTCAATGACCGATGCCGCGCAACGGTGAAGTAGTTGATATCGAATAGAATGATAAGAGTTACTTGATGGTAAATGATCAGCGATATACTGCCAGCGTTTCTGGCGATTGATCCGTGATTGTTCACTCTTTCCCGAGACAAACCAATCGTTCAAATTCTCATCCCCAAAGGCTTCATTTGCTTTTGCCTCAACGGCTAAGGAGATCTGCCCCACTTTTGTCGAAGTTAGTATTGCCCAAAGATCGCATTGCGACTGTGCCCTTCCGGCTGGCAATGGAACTTGGTGTTCAGCAATCCCAAGCAATAGGCTTACTTCGCCAAAATATTCAGTGGAAAATAGTTGTTGGATTTCCACAGGCAATCCAGACTTGCTGTGAGAGGCACGTTCCCATGAAACTGCAGCTTCAAATGCTGAGAAACGGCGTTTCCATTGCCGATCCGGGTGAGCTAATCGCTCTCTCCAGCTTGCAGCCCCACGGGTTGAGATGTTTATTTTGCCCACATTATCCTCGGTGTTGGAAACCTGATCACGATTCCGGCCAATAGTAATACACGGGCCCAAGCCAATAGGTCTTTGGATCAAGTTCGCTTGGTAATCGTGTTTGACTTAAGTCATGTACCCATCGGCCCTCAAACCCCTCACGAGCGCAAATTGCAGCTATGATTGCATCACGTTCGTGCTCTTGTTCGCCTGTAATGCTACTGGTGATTTGAAACTTCTCGCAATAAGCACTCCAAGAAACGACCTTTAATGCTACCCAAACAGCCTTTGGATGACTTTCAGTGACACTGAGGCTTGGATAGATTGTCCTAATTCGATGAACGAGCATTGCACCTTGCACCAAAGCAGCTCCACGTAATGAATTACATGTCTGAACATTGCCTCCTGACAATCCATATTTCTTTCGAATCCACATGTCTGCATGTCGATCACTTGATTTGCTTGAGGACCACCACAAAGGCGCGTCAACTCCAATACCAATAGGTTGAATGCCTTCGATTGAACGAAGTTTGTCGATGCACTCATCAGCACAATCAACGCACCAAGTTTGCGTAGTTCCGTCCGGAAAAAGAATAGCAACGCCAAAGTTCTTAACCCCACCTGGGTCGACACCGATCCACACTTTTTGTTTCATACTCACAACTTCTGAACCTTTGCAACGTAGTTATCGCATGTTAAAAAGACGCCAGTATCGGTTCACGAGTGACAAGTTTCATCCGTGTAAGCCGGGAGTTCTTGAGCATGCAACAGAGCATAATGTGCTATTAGATTGAAGTACTTGACGTGTTGACGACAGATCGCACAGCGGACGATCGTTGGCAGGGTTTCTTGTGGGCCAGGTGGGTTAGGACTCAGAGGCACAACAGGCTTCAACACCCGATTGAGTTCAACACATTTTGTTGTCGATACTGGCTCAGCCGCCTTCTTTTGCACAAATGGTCTCGGAATGATGCCGGGCACTTCTTTGTGAACTTTTTCCAGGTGCTTCATCAGGCTCGACTGACTTACTGAAATTCTACATTTGGGGCAGTTCACCTTTTTGATGCTCTCCACACGCTGTTGAGGCGGTGCAGAAGTGAAGTTTGCCACAAGCTTCTCAGTTTGCTTGGCGGGGTATTGATGAACTCGTAACAAATGACGTTCTAGTCGTCCCATTTGCAATGAACACTTGCATTCTGGGCACTGAGTTTTGTGTTTCTTAGCGGACTTTGTCTTGTTCGATCCTGGTCGAACTACTGCACCGTTCTTTACACGTAGTTTCTCTCCAGCTTTCGCCAATTCGTCTTTCGACGAAACGTAGTCGTATGAGGATAATCCCTCGGCAGTTTCCCAGCGTAGCCGGGCTGCTCTTTTTTTGTCTGTTGCCCTCTTATGATAGTCTGGTGGCATGTGAATTGATCCACAGTTGAGATCACACCTTAAACACCTTCATCACCTCATCGCCCAGGTGATTGATCACCTTCACGGCAATCCTGCCTCCCTTCGGTTTGTCGAACGGGCGGCTGGTGTCGCCATAAAGTGTAGCCCAGGATTCTTCATCTATCTCTGCTTTCAGCGTGGTTTTCAGGCTCTTGTACGGGTCGTTGGCACCGAGGAAGTAGGCGTGGCGGACGAAGAAGCTTTCTTCGTTGTAGTCGGTGTCGATGAACCAGCAGGCGATGCCATCGGTGTTGCTGCTGATCACTTCGCCAGATTGTGGCTTGAATACATCCACTCCGTTGACCTTCACTCGAACTTGCCCGTTCTTTTCCGGTAATACCTCAATGTCCGGCTCGCCGAAAATCACGAACAGGTTTCCCTTACCCGTGTTCTTGAGTTCTTCTGACATATGCAAGTCAGCATTCATCCTGGCTTTGAGTACTGGAATTCGGCCCAGCTTGGTGAACTCGGTGGTGTGTGCCTCGTAGTTGAAGGCACATGCAATCAACACGTCGTAGCCTGCATCACCCGCTTCTCGTGCTGCGAGTACAAGGTCCTGTCGTTGCACTGTACCAAACTCAGGCCCAATAAAGATGGCAGCGCGTTTCTCCTGGTTGCCCTCGATATAGCGCCCTTCTGCGCAAACATACCTTCCAGGCCAGGCCGTGAGCGCTGTGAAACTGATCTTGCCTTCTTTGTGGGCTTGTTGCACGCCGGCAGTACGCAAGTTATCCAGTACCATTTGCTCAAAGCTCTGAGTATCTGTGTGAACTTTTTGCAAAGGGTCAATCAACTCATCGTTCTCATCCACGCCCAGCATTCGGTGCGGGCTTAGGCTCTCTACTGTGAAGGGGCCAGCTACCCGCACTTTCTTCTTGTCTTCATATGGTTTGTCGTACAAGTACTCGTATTCAGCTTTAGCTGCGATACTGGCATCGATTTCATTCTGCCTGGCGATTCGTGTCTTCCACCATTCTGCGTGTAGTTCAATAGATGCAGCAGGCCATCTCTCACCGACTTCTCGAGGAACTTCCCATTCCTGCCATTTCTGTTTCAGGATGATGTTGAGTTTTTCTAAAATTGGTGCAAGCTTTATTTGCCACTTTTCCCAAATGACATCAATCTCAGCGTTGTTCGCAATGCTTTTTAATGTGATATGTGGGACCCGTTCATAGACAAATCCTTGGCGGATGTTGCCAAGCACAGGTTGTGAAGATGGTGATTTTTGTGTAACCTCAGCTTCCTTTAGTTGGCCATCTCGTGAGTCAGCCAGCAGAAAATATGGATAGCGTGCTCCCATGATACGGGCACGAGCTAGTGCCAGTGCTACCCGTGAAGTGTCGATAGTAATCCAGCGACGGCCCCACTGCTCTGCTACAGTGGCAGTGGTGCCAGAACCGCAGGTTGGGTCAAGGACAAGATCGCCTGGATCAGTTGCCATAAGTAAACACTTTTGCACCTGGCGAGTCGAAGTCTGTACTACGTAAATTTTTTCGTATGAAGTGCTCGCGGAGCCTGAGTCCGTCCAGATGTTATCCATTGTTTGAAGTGGATTGTCATCGTAGTAAGCGATTAGATACGGCAATGAACCAAATTGCACAAGTCTGCCTGCCAGTGCCAAGTTCTTAATTCCTGTCTTATTGGTTCGCCAACTCCGTTTCTGTGCTGGTATTAGTTTCCCATGCAGCTCGAAATCAAATGTGCATGTAGGCGTAAAACCCGACGAGAGCATGCTTGATGGTGTAAAGAGCTTCCAATCGGATGGTAGCAGTTCGAGCTTTGATGCCTCGTCTTTGCTCAAGCTGCGACGAACACCATCTTGCATTTCGACATAAGTATATCGTGAATCGACACCTTTCTTCTTAGTCTCAAAAATAGGGCGAACTTTACAACTGTCTTGTCCTTTGCATACCAGACAATGTAGTCTGTGATATTTGCCATACCCCCTGTTCCGAGGGGGGATAGTTTACGCAGTGTAATCAGTGAGAAGAAATTGTCTTCACCAAATACTTCATCTAATAAGGCTCGTATTCTGTGTAGATTCTGGTCGCCGATTTGCACGAAAATCGAGCCAGATTGTGCAAGTAGATCTCGAGCAACTGTAAGCCGATCCCTTAGGTATGAAAGAAACGAGTGGATACCGTCACGCCACGTGTCGCGAAATGCTTTAACCTGCTCGGGCTCACGTGTGATCTCTTCACGCTTGCCATCTGTCACCTTGTATGAAGTTGTTGACCATTGGAAATTTGAGTCAAACTTTATTCCGTAAGGTGGATCGATGTACATACACTGGATTTTTCCGCGTAACCCTTCACGTTCGGCGAGGCTTGTCATCACCTGTAATGAATCGCCTAGAATCATACGGTTTTGCCAATTGGCATCATGTTGATAGAAATCGGTCTTATCCGCTCCTGGAGGTAGGCCATTGAACTGACCAAACATATCAGGCTGAATGTGTTTTTCCTTCTTCTCAGCCTCTTCAGTCTGCCGAAGCAAATCATCAATCAAAACCTTGGGATAGACCTTTTCCTGAATGTAGATCGGGGGAGCATGGACTACCAGTTCGCTCCAGTCCTGCTCATCCTTCCCACGCCAGACCAGTTGGGGGTCGAGATCGGTGTTACGAGGATATTTCACCTTCGTCGGCTTCTGTTGTTCCTGCTTGAGCACCGACTGAAACTCCGCCGTCGGAATGTTCTTCCGCTTAGCATCGTCGTGGAGGATGGTTTCTACGGTCTTCTTGGCTGTGGATTTCTTCGCCATTTGGTCCTCAAGTCATCCCATTTCCGGGCAGATGTCCTGGTTTTGTTCTTCTTAGTGCCTAATTAATGAATCGGGACAGTTTGTCCCGCATTCTGTCCCGATTGTGCATTTAATTATTAATCGCATTCTGAATCGGGACAAAATGTCCTGTATTTTGTCCCGATTCGTGTCTGGGATCGATTTCATGCCAATCGATGGAGCCTGGTAAGGAAGCTATCCGGATGTTGGTTGCAGTAAGTAATGCGTTGCTTTACCCTTCCCCGTACGTTTAACGATGCTGGCCTCTACGAGCCCTGTTAACAATCGCTGAGCTTTCTTTTCGTCTATGGCAAGTGCTTTGGCAACTTCGGACTTAGACAGTCCGCCATCGGTGGTTGCGTGTCCAAGCACTTCCAGCACATCTTTTTCCTCTTTGGAGAGGGATGCAAGGATATTCGCTGGAAGAGAAGCTGTGAGGCCAGCAGAACTGAGATAGATGGTCAGAGTTAAATAAGGATCGTGCCAGGTAAATGTTGGCAGAGGCAGTCCGGCTTCGATTGCCCTCTGCTTGAATGTTTTCAAACCGAGGCCACGTTCTTCAGCTAGTTCCATACGAGCAAAGACGTAGTGCAATATGGGATTGCGGCTGAGTGTCGGAGCGTTGAAAGATTGAAGTTGCTGTAATGTGATGGGTTCGACTGGCTTGCCAGGACTGGCTATTGTAATAATGTCCGGTCTGACATTAAGCTGGCATTTGGCCCCAGCAATACTGTAGTCACGGTGAACAAGAGCATTAACGACCGCCTCTCGAAGTAATTCGTAGAGAGCTTCATTCGTTTCCTGACGGAATGCCTTAGAACGATCGATCGTGTTGGGCAGTTTGTCTTTAAGCCAGGTGATGACTTCGAGCGGGATTGTAACAAGAGGTCCCTCGAAATTGCGGGTTTCTTCCTTACCGTTGGCATAATGTATGGTGCCGATGAGCCCCGCTTGAGGAAGCATCTGTCGGGGTTCTTCGCCAAAGAGTAAGTAACCATATCCAGTGGGGACATGAGAATCATCTTTTCGCTGAAGCAAGCCGAGTTTGAAAAGACGATCAGAGAATTGCGATGACCCAACTGCCTCAGGGATACGAGATTTTGAGCGGAATAGAGTCAGAGCATTGGTTGAAAGATCTTTCAATACAGCATTGTCAATTCGTGATTCAAGCGGTGAAAGCAGAATGGGGCCATTAGTTGTTTGAGGGAGAGAAGCTCGTTCAAGAGCTTGTTCAATAAATGCCTCATTCTCCTCTCGGATGATCTCCTGCAAATCGTGATCAAAGAGATGGACAATAATGCCATGATCCTGGAGATGTTTGATTCCTTTGCGGTCCACGGTGGGGTCAGGATCTTCGATCCCGATCCATACTTCCTTGATCCTTGCATTCACAATACGCTCAGCACATCCGAGTTTGGGATGGTTACGAGATTTTGGAGCGCACGGTTCGAGAGTGGCGTAAAGAATCGAATCATCAAGAATAGAGGAACGGTTTTTGCGTTCGAGAAGCGTGTATTCTGCATGATCACCGTGTCGTAATTCACCACGGAAGGCTGTTTCAATAGTGCCATCAGCTTTGACGAGCACTGCACCAACTTTAGGTGATGCTTTTCCATCATTGCGAGGTTCTGCGATTGAACGTCGCATAACTTCGATTGCCATTTCCATCATTTTTCGAGGCGACTGCTTTTTCATCAGTATTCCAGGAAAAGCGAATGTCTCGTGTTAGCCATGATCATGATGATGATCATCATCATGGGGTGTATGTAAGCATTATTCACTTGTATCAGCCTTGTTGAGATCGTCATCATCAACATCAGGATCATCGAACTCTGGTTCATTGGTTCCTTTGTCTTCAACAACCGGCTTGCCCATGGCATTGCCAATGAGGTCAGACAGCGCTTTGATACGTGAATTGAAGAAACCTTCAAAGTCATCCTTGCGTAGGAAACTTGGGTCGATCAGATGGCTGCGGAGAATGTCATCGAGCTTATCAGAAGTGACACCCGTCTTCGCCTCGATACGCTTGAGGTAGACGGAAGGGGCATCGCCACTGATCTGAATGTTGGATTCTTTCGACAGTGGTGTCTTGTTCACAATGCTGTCGTAGACTTTGCGATCGATCTTCTGCTTTTTACACCAGTTCTGTGGGAAGATATGGTGTACATCGATCTTGCGATGAAAGAAAGTCATTAGTTCCACGCCATCGCCATGGATGAAATCCTTACAGCCATGACGCATCAAGAGCACATGGATCGCTTTGTAAGCTGCTGAGATTCTGCCACGGAGTGTTCGCAGGCGATCCTGTTGAAAGATGGCATCATCGACAGTTTTGGGCGCTGGGCCATTCACGGTAATCCATTCAACAACATCCTGAATATCTTTCGCCATGCGGGACTCCACGCTGGACCCGTAGAGTTCACCGAGGGCACCTGACCAAAACCACCGGTTGAGTTTTTCCTTGGCCGGAATGGTTTGGGCGTTCTTCCCTAGGACGGCAAAGAAAGAAGCCAGTGCTGTGATCTGGGTGGGATATGGAACATCCTGAGGGCCTATGATCTTCTGTTCATACAAGAACAACGCGGCATCCTGATATCCTTTTTCAATGGATGTAGCGTGCTTTCTGTAAGCCTCCAAAGGTAAAGCCAGTAGAGCTGGCCGATTGCAAGCTATTTGTGGTAGTTCTTTACCTTTCGCACCGTCGCTGGCTTTTTGCAATCTGACCTCACGGGTATGCAAAAGTGTGCAGGCCTGAAGGTAATCTGTGCTTTCGATAGGCTTCAGCACCTTCCGTGAGTTGTCACCTCCCAGGAGCCTTTGATGAACGCCGAGATTATCCTTGTTGCTATCACCTTTCCAAGCCGTGCGCAGATCAAAGTTGTCAGAGGCATAGATGGCTGTCAATAGTTCAAAGGCATCAAGCTTTTTACCGCCGACATTCACCTTTTCAAAAACCAGGCAGATAGCTTCTCGACTGTTCTTGCGATCCAGCCGAATGATCGGCATCTCGTAGCGCTGGATTCTATCGATGACTTTCTGATCAAAATCACGTTCCAAATCTTGAACATCCCGGGAGCGGGCTCGCCAGTAATCACGCCAATCGTAAAACCAGTTGCGATTGTCAAATGACAGATTCAGCGGGAACATGTCATGCTGAAATTCCAGATCACGGGTTGACACGTCGAGCAACATGTCTCTGCCAAAATGCGTTCGTAGTTGCTTGTCTGCCGGTACGCCAATAATCGCCTCATATAAGTCAGCTTTGTCTGTGACGGCTTTCTTGATGTCGAGGTAGTAGAAACGATCTATGCGTTTCTTCTGTTGATTTGTCGTTCGGACCGGTAATCTCGAAAAGATTGATTGATAAAGCGACGTAATGCGCTGTTGCCCGTCCAGCAGTAGCTCGACTGGTTCAATCGCCTTAGCTGGAACCCCAGTTAGTAGCCTGGGTTTGAATGTTACTTCGCTCCCAGATTCGAGAGTAAGCAATGCGCCAACCGGAAAGCCTTTCGCAATGGATGCGATCAAACTGCGTACGTCTTCATCTCCCCAGACGTAATCCCTCTGAAAGTCTGGCAGTTGCAGTTTGCCTTCATCGGCTTTACGCAGAATGTCCTTCAAGTCTGCTTTGGTTGAGTCAAACATTAAGCATTGATCTCCTTGGGCTGCTTCACCACTTTATCAACCATCTTCAAGAACTCCGTTTCAATTTTGGCAGCAAAATCAGCTTCAATCTGGTACACCTCGGTGAACTCAGCAAATGCCCAGCGACCATAGGTGCCCAGGCGATTGACGCCTGGTACCCAGTACGTTTCCATGGTTAATTTCTTTTCCTTAGCATCTTCCCGGCGATACCCTTTGATTTCAACGACTAACCGAAGCAAATCATTAGTGCCATGCCCATCATCCAGTAACACGATGAAGTCAGGGCGGTATTTACGATTCTCCGAGCCGAACTGGTAGGGTACGTCTAAGCCAAGATTATGATTCTTCACATAGGCAAAGACTTTGGGGTGTGATTCTGCCACTCGACAGAATTCAGCTTCCCAGTCGCTATCAAGGATTACCCAATTAACATGGCATTTCCGGGGATCAGTCTGCCAGCGATCAGTCTTGGAAGTGTTAAATCGAACATGCATCGATGAGCCAGTGGGATTGAACGGATCGAGAAGTGCTTTGATCGGGTTAGTACCAATGAACTTCTGTGTGATGCCGGCAGTAATCCGGCTGCAAGCCATGTCGGCAAGTTCCTGGTACATCAGTTGACCAGGGTAAGTGCCACCCTTGCAGACCAGGCAGGTGTCGAGCCACTGCTTGACAATTCGTTTGAGTTGACCAAAGAGGTGCAGTTTAGGCTCTTCACCGGGATCGCGCCACTTAGTATAGAGCAACCGGTTGGTGACATGGAAAAGCAGTGACGACGGGCGCATATCTTCCAAGTGGTCAAGCTTCATATCAGCGGTTTGGCCGATGATACCCGAATTGACCGTAATGGATGCTCCGACTAGATCAGGAGTCAGGTCAAGAATGGAATCCTTATTAAAGGTGGCTTCTAATCGTTCTTCCGGCAGCTCAACTCGATAACCTTCTACACGAGGGAACCGAATCTCAAGAGCATCACGATCTGGCCTGATGGCCTTTACTTGGATTGTTTCACGTGGTCGTTGCGGTGGAGCTATCGTTGGCTTGCCTGTGAAATCAAAGGGTATTCCAAAAACATCAGCGTATTCAACGTTGAAGAGGCCTTTGTTCGGGCCATCTTCGTTGAGTTCATATGATTGCCGCCGAAGGGCCCGGCCAATGACTTGCTCGCATAGCAGTTGTGTACCAAATGCACGGATGCCCAGAACGTGGGTGACCGTATTGGCATCCCAGCCTTCAGTGAGCATCGAAACAGAAACGACACAGCGGATTGATCCACCAAGTTGTCCTGGCTTGCCAACTGTATTCATTACCTCTCGAAGCAGTTCCTGATCGCTAATGTTCTCTGCAGCATGCTGGTCGCCGGTACGTTCAACGATCTCACGGCGAAAGCGTTCAATTTCATCTTCCGCCATTGCCCGAAAATTAGAATCAAGTACATCACCAGCTTCAAGTTGTTCACTATCGATCAGCAGCGTGTTGGGGCGTGGTAGTGGATTGCCGGTGGATTCGTCGAAATTGCGGAATAGCGCAAGCCGTCCATTCTCCAGAGTCGATGTGCCGTCATCTTTCTTGCGATGAAAACCGGATATGTAGTCATAAACGAGTTTAGAGATGGCGGTGTTCTGGCAGACGACAATAAAGCATGGTGGAGCTTTGATATTCTCCTTTTCCCACAGCTTGAAAGTCTTCTCGTAATGGCCGTACAAGGCTTCCATTGCTGTCTTCAGGCGAGTAGGAAGCTTGAGTGGATCTAGCTCTTCGCCGGTGCCACGGCCTTTCTTGGGCATATCCTTTCGCACATTTTCCCAGAGGTTACGAAACATCGGCATTTCGCTGCCTGGGATGTTGTCTGCCACAGGCACGCGTGGGAGTTTGACAATTCCACACTCGATGGCATCCATCAGTGAGAAATCACACATGGTCCACGGGAACAATGTTCCCTCTGCATAGCCAGAGCCCCTAAGGAAGAAGGGGGTGGCAGAAAGGTCGTAGACTCGTGCCACGCCGAGCTTGCGTTTTACTGCTTCCAGTCCCGATATCCAGAGCCGAGCTGCTTCATTATTCTTCTTGGCCTCTTCTCTCTCGTCACCCTTCAATTCTTCGTCGTCAGCTTCCCTAGGCTTCTCACGATAACAATGGTGCGCTTCGTCATTGAGGACCAGGATGTTCTTCATGCCCATGAGATCGGGCATGACGCGCTGGATCATTTGCCCTTCGGTTTCCAGGGTTTTGAGCTCCTCTCCACGCCAACCTTCTAATGCCCCCCTGGTGCCTTTGGCCACATCAATTCGCTCACGCAGTTTGAATGCGTGATAGTTTGTAATGACGATCTTTGCCCGTCTGACATCTTCAAGCATATCGCCTGGAACGAGTTCACGATCCGCATAGTAACTGTCAGGGTCGTTTGGCTGGAGAACACGCAACCGATCTTTGATTGTGAGGCCAGGTGCCACGATTAGGAAACCACGGGTGAACTGTTTGCTGTTTGGATGCTGGACAGCATTCACCGTTTGCCAGGCAATCAACATAGCCATGACGGTGGTTTTGCCTGCACCTGTAGCAAGCTTTAACGCGATACGAAAGAGCTCTGGATTGGCATCATTGTTAGCAGCTTCGAGATACTTGAGGATTTTCTTGCCGCCCTCGAAGCCTGGTGCAACTTCACTTAGCCAGATAGCTGTTTCAACTGCCTCGATCTGGCAAAAGAATGGCCGGGTGTTGCTAAACTGGTGATTTCGCCAGTGGTGCAAAAGCCTTGCAGTCTGTGGTGTGACGCCCCAACTATTTGCTCCAGGAAGAGCTCGCCATCGATCGACATGACTACGTATTTCATTGATGATTGATGTCGGATCGTACTGTTGTTGTTGTGTTGATAGTCCTAAACCTTCGTTGAAAACGAACTCACGTTGATCAGTTTTGGCCTTCCGTTTCTTTGGCTTTGGAATCGGGGTGATGAAGTTAGCCCGGCGCCGTTCCTCGATAATCTGATGTGTGGGTTGCCCGTCGGTATCGAGTTCCCAATGCCTTATCGGATAATCGTAAGGTGAATTGAGGATGGGTTGTTCAAAGAATCGTTCAGACATCGATTTTTCCAGAGAAGTCTTGGCAGTATAGCTCAGTCATTTTGAGAATGCCATTAACTCGAATCGCTTTTGGTTGCATGTTGTCAACTTAATTCGTTTCAGATGTTACATTAACTGAAGTAATTGAATCGCTCGGTAAACATCAACCAACGGTGATGAGCAATGATTGGAGAAAATCGACTCATCACTAAGCAGCATTTTCTCAACAGCCTCGTCTGCCCGACCTTGACATGGCGAGCATTTCGTGAAACCGCCACTTCCTCGCTATCAGCTGGTGATCTGCTGCGAATGTCAGAAGGAAAACGCATTGGAGAGGCTGCTCGTCGGCAATACGAGGATGGCGTTCTGGTCAGCGAGACCACATCAGAATTAGCAGTACAGAAAACAATTGATCTGTTGAACGATCTTAATGTAACAGCCATATTTGAAGCCACGTTCCAAGCAGGACGGTTTATTGCCAAGACTGATGTTCTGGTGAGAAATGAGCTTGGGTGGAATCTGATAGAGGTGAAATCTGGCATCAACGATAAGCAAGACTATCTGCTCGATCTGGCCTACACCGCATTTGTGATGAAACAAGCTGGAAAGCCACCTGCCACAGCAAGTCTGCAATTGATTAACCGTGACT
>WBZX01001747.1_pt1 | contig 15843 bp, 12 predicted proteins | sample 5204211 | NCBI WGS metagenome assembly WBZX01 (sample SAMN12344362, study PRJNA552823) | activated sludge metagenome | biome: Activated sludge suspended growth; feature: Nitrification reactor; material: Wastewater; isolation source: activated sludge from nitrification reactor of wastewater...
AAGATGTTGAGCACGATCAGGAACTGCCAGGTCTCGGTGAGCCCGAGGCCGAGCATCGCGTCGAGGAGCCTGTCCGGGATGCGCTGATCCTTGACGAAGTTCATCAGCGCGTTGGCCATCGACAGGATGAGGATGATGGCGCCCGCGAGGGACATCGAAGCCTTCGCGACGCGCGGGACGTCCTTCCGGAGGTCGAGATCCTTGTAGACGAACACCTCGATGATCAGGGCGTATACAGCCGCGACGGCCGCGCTCTCGTCGAGCGCCGTGAGGCCGGTCCCGAGCCCGCCGAGGATGACGACGGGGAGGCCGAGCTCCCACTTGATGAGCCACACGGCGGCGCCCATCTCGCGGAAATTCGGCTTGGATCGAGGCACGTTGTACTTGCGCCCCGTGTAGATCGCGTGCGCCGCGAGCATGAGCATGATCATGATCCCGGGCCCGAGCGCGGCCTTGAAGGCCACGTTGAAGTCGATGCCCGCGACCAGCGCGTAGACGAGGATCGGCAGCGACGGCGGCAGGAGCAGGCCGAGCGAGCCGCCCGTCGTCACGAGGCCGAGCGCGTAGTCGTGCGGATAGCCCTGCTTGCGCAGCGCCGGGTAGAGCAGGCCGCCGATCGCGACGATCGTCACGCCGCTGCCGCCCGTGAGCGTCGTGAAGAAGGCGGAGGCCACGATGCACACGATCGCGAGGCCGCCCGGCATCCACCCGAAGAACGCCGACGACGCGCGCACGATGCGGTCGGGCGTCTTCGACTCCGCCATGAGGTAGCCGACGAACGTGAAGAGCGGGATCGTGACGAGGATCGGCGAGCCCGCGAACGCCTCGGAGAGCACGTCCGGCGCGATGAAGCGGAGCTTGCGGAGGTTCTCCTGCTGGTGCGTGAGCCACAGGATCTCGCTCGTGCCGCCCATGATCGCGAAGAGCGGCGTGCCGATGAGCGCGAGGATCGCGATGAGGAATCCGATGAACGCTCGCATCACGCACCTCCCTTCTTCGGCTCGGCGGCGGTGGTCGTGTGCTGCCCTATCTCTTCCTTGTGGGCGGCGTCGGGATCGATCTCGATCTGCCGCGACAGCGCGAGGAGCGCGCGCAGGAGGAAGCGGAGCGCGATGGCCAGCATGCCGAACGGGAAGACGAGCGACAGATCGTGCACGAGGATGCCGCGCGTGGTCTCACCGTCCGGCGCGACGACGAGCGGCGCGTGCGGCGGCGCGTCCTCCGGCACGAGGACGGAGTCCAGCAGCTCCTTGGGGTAGCGGTCCTCGAAGCCGGCGTCCTTGACCCACTCGTTCCAGGCCTTGGCGCTCATCCACTGGTCGTAGCGATCGCCCTTGATCACGTGGGGGAACGCGCGCACGTCGAGGCCCATCTGCTTGCGCGTCAGGAAGAAGTGATCGCCCATGTGGTCGAGCGAGATGCTCACCTTGGCGCTCACCGTGTCGTCGGCCTTGGCGCCGAACGACTCGATCGCGAGGTGATCGAAGAACCCCCACACCGCCCCGAAGCACATGAGCGCGGCCGCGAGGTAGTTCACCACCGCGATGGGCAGGCGAAACCGCGCCGGCACGAAGCGGAAGATGACGTCGATGTTGATGTGCTTGCCCGCGCCCGTCGCGAGCGAGCCGCCGAGCAGCGCGAGCCACAAGGTGAGCCGCGTCGCGACGCCCCGGAGGCCGCCCATCAGCGTGAGGACGGAGCCCTCCTGGAGCCACGAGCGCAGGTTGTCGAAGTAGTCGACGCCGACGGTGCGCCACGCGCCCGCGATGAGGATGCCGATGAGCATGCCGAGCCCGGCGGCGCCGCGGCGGACGTTCAAGCTCTGCTTGCGCGTGGCGACCCAGCCGAGCGTGGCGAGCGCGATCATGCCGATCACCGCGCGCATCACGTGGCCGGAGGCGTTGCCCGACTGCACGGGGGACGCGAGCCCCGACAGGAGCACCCACAGCACCATCACGACGAGCTGCGCGACGAGCACCCACGTGATGAGGCGCGTCTCCAGCTTGGTCCACGAGGTCTCCAGGCGGAGGAGCGGCGCGCCCCACGCGGCGCCTCTCGACGGCGGCGGGGCCGGGCTCTTCGCGGCGGCCTTCTCGCCGCCCGCGGGAGCGTCCGTGTCGGCCTCGGCGGCGCTCGCCTTCGCGGGCGCCTCCTCGGCGGACGCAGCGCCCTCGGACGAGCCTTCTCCTTCGTCGCCGGTGTCCTCGGCGGCGCTCTCCTGCTCGCCCTTCTCGACGTCGCTCTCCGCTCCGCTCGGTTCCGGCGCGCCCGCGCCCTTGCCTGTAGCCCCGTGGCGCTTCGTCTTCTTCTTCGCCATTGGGGCACGACGATAGGACACCGCGGGGTCCGCCGTCGACTTCCCCGGCGCGATCGTCTCCGGCCCCCGCGCGCCCCCCGCAGTCGCCGGCCGCCGGAGCGCGCGCCCGAGACACGGCCCGCGACGACAGGGCCGCCGCGTCGGCGGGCCGCGAGATGGCCTGTCGCCAACTCCCCACTTCCGGGTGCCGCGGCGGTCTCCGGAGATCCGCGCCCCGACCCGGCCGAGGTGGACGAAAGCTGGACATGCGCCCCGGTGATCGAAAAAACGCCGGCGTCGTCGGGTTGACAAAGATTTGTCCAAGCGCTACACAACCTCTGTCCCGAATCTGGAGGTTCTCATGGCTTCGCTCAGGAGCAAGATCGCCGTCGCCGCATTCGCTGCCACAGTGGGTGGCGCCACCCACTCCGCCCTGGCTCTCCCCGCCGTCGGTGACTCCATGCCAGAGGGCAAGGTGGAGGACGCCGACGGGAAAGCCCTGGAGACCAAGAGCATCAAGGGCAAACCGCTCCTCGTCGTCTACGAGGATCGGGACACGGCGACGCAGAACGCCGAGCTGAAAAAGGAGCTGGGAGAGCTGGCCAAAGGGGACAAGTACAAGTCGAAGATCGCGCTCGCGGCCGTGGCCGACGTGACGGCCTACGACTTCTGGCCGGTGAAGGGCTTCGTGAAGGACGCGATCCGCGAGGAGTCGAAGAAGGTCGGGACGACCATCTATTGCGACTGGAACGGCTCCTTTCGCAAGGCGTTCAAGCTCGCGAAGGGCAAGAGCAGCGTGGTCCTCGTCGGCAAGGACGGAAAGGTCCTCTTCGCCGGCGAAGGCAAGCTGTCCGCGGACGACAGGAAGAAGCTCCTCGCCTTGCTCAAGAGCCAGGTGGAGGGGAGCTGAGCTGTGCTGTCCTCGCGGGATCAGGGCGCGAGCCGCGTGTCCCGCGCCGCATCGAGGCCGTGTCCGTCAAGCGGCGGAGTCGGCGCCGGGGCTGTGCTCCGCGCGAACGGCCTTGTCGAGCGCGCGGCGGATCTCGGCGAAGGGAGCATCCCCCGGGATGCCGCCCCTCGCCTCGACGTGGCGCCGCATCTCGCTCATGCCCTGTCCGCCCACGAGCCACACCGTCCCTCGACAGGCATCGGCATAAGCGTCCACGAGAGCGCGGCTCTGCGCCGCCGGCGGCGGGATGGTGACGGAGAGCGCCACTGCGTCGACCTTCAACGTGGAGACGACGCGGGCCACCTCCGCGGGAGGCGTGCGCGCCCCGAGGAAGACGGATCTGTAGCCCCAAGCGGCGAAGTGGAGAGCCACGCCGTGCAGCCCGAGGACGTGATCCTCCGTCTCGAAACAGCCGAGCGCCACGCGGCGAGAGGCGTCGACGGGCTGGAGGAGCTCGACGAGCTGCTGCACGCGCCCGAGGAGGATGTTCGAGAGGAGGTGCTCCTGAGCGACGGTGATCTTGCCGTCGAGCCAGAGCTGGCCGACGCGCTCGAGGGCGGGCGCCAGGGCGCGCTCGAAGATGGCGATGGCCGGGCCCAGCGCCAGAGACCGAGTCACCTCTCGGCGAAGCCCTTCGACATCGAACCTCTGAACTGCGTCGAGGATCCGTTCGCTGGAGGCCTGGTAGGCGTCGGCGTCTCCATGGGACTCGACAGCGCCAGCTGCGTGATCGCGCAGGGCGCGCGCGGCCTCGGCCGGGGCGACCCCGGACTCGACGAGGTCCCGCATCTGGGCGACGAGCGCGACGTCCTCATCGCCGTACAGGCGGTAGGCGGAGGCCGTGCGCGATGGAGTGGGGACGCCGTAGCGGCGCTCCCAGGCTCGGAGGGTTGCGGTGGATACGCCGGTCAGCTCGGCGACAGCTCGGATTCTGTAGCGGCTCACGTGCCTCTGTCATGGTTCGCGGACCATGAATTCTGCAAGTTCGGAAATCCGCGAGGAGGATTCGATTATGTCCGGTGACACGACCAGTCTCAAGGCCCCTCACGCGATTGTGATCGGGAGCGGATTCGGCGGGCTCGCCGCGGCCATCCGGCTGGGTGCGCGGGGATACAGGGTGACCGTGATCGACAAGCTCGATCGGCCCGGTGGCCGCGCCTACGTCCACGAGCGGGGTGGCCACATTTTCGATGCCGGTCCCACCGTGGTGACCGCGCCGTTCCTCTTCGAGGAGCTGTGGGCGCTGTGCGGGAAACGCATGCAGGACGAGATTGACCTGCGGCCGGTGACTCCCTTCTATCGCATCCGTTTCGACGACGGCGAAACTTTCGACTACACGGGTGACGCGGCCGCGATGCGCGCCGAGGTGGGGCGGATTTCCCCGGGAGACGTGGAGGGGTACGAGCGGTTCCTCACGATGAGCGAGGCGATCTTCAAGGTCGGCTTCGAGAAGCTCGCGGACGTGCCTTTCTCGAAGTGGACGGACATGGCCCGGATCGTCCCCGAGATGGTGAAGCTGCAGAGTTACAGGACGGTGTACGGCCTGGTCGCCAAGTACGTGAAGGACGAGCGGCTCCGTCAAGTGCTCAGCTTCCACCCGCTGCTCGTCGGCGGAAACCCCTTCTCCACGAGCTCGATCTACACGCTGATCGCTTTTCTGGAGCGCAAGTGGGGAGTCCATTTTCCCATCGGCGGCACCGGGGCGCTGGTCCGCGGCCTCGTGGGCCTCATCCAGGGCCAAGGCGGGACGGTCCGTCTCTCGACGGAGGTGCGGCAGATCCTCGTGGAGCAGGGCCGCGCGCGGGGCGTCCTCCTCGCCGGCGGGGAGCGCATCGAGGCCGACGTCGTGGTCTCCAACGCGGACTCGGCGTGGACGTACAAGCACCTCGTGGCGCCCGCCGACAGGAAGCGCTGGACCGACCGGAAGATCGAGAAGGCGCGCTACTCGATGAGCCTCTTCGTCTGGTATTTCGGGACCAAGGTCCAGTATCCCGACGTGGCGCACCACTCGATCCTCCTCGGGCCGCGCTACAAGGGGCTGCTCGACGACATCTTCGTGCGGCACCTCCTGGCGGACGATTTCAGCCTTTATCTCCACCGCCCCACGGCGACGGATCCGGGCCTCGCGCCGCCCGGGCGCGACACCTTTTACGTCCTGTCTCCGGTGCCCAACCTCACGAGCGGGACGGACTGGTCGACCGAGGCCGAGAAGTACCGAAAAGAGGTGGAGAGGTACCTCGAACGCACGGTGTTGCCCGGCCTCTCCGCGAACATCACCGAGAGCCTCACGATGAACCCGCAAGACTTCCAGGATCGGCTGCTGTCGTTCCGGGGCGCCGCCTTCGGGATCGAGCCTGTGCTGACGCAGAGCGCGTTCTTCCGGCCGCACAACGAGAGCGAGGACGTCGAGAGGCTCTATCTCGTCGGCGCCGGGACGCACCCGGGCGCCGGCTTGCCCGGCGTGCTGTCGTCGGCCCGCGTGCTGGATCGCATCGTCCCCCACGGGAGCGCGCTGTCGTGATCGCGGAGGCCGAGGGCGGAGCCCGCGTCCGTTCGGAGGCGGAGCCCTCGGGCGCGAGCGCCGATCTCGGCGCGCCGGAGGACGTCGCGGCGTGCCACGCGCTGCTCGCGCGCGGCTCGAAGAGCTTCTCGGCGGCGGCGCGCGTGCTCCCTCGCCGCGTGCGGGACGCGGCGGCGGTGCTCTACGCTTTCTGCCGCGTGGCCGACGACGCGGTGGATCTCGGCCAGGAGGCGGATCGGGTCGACAGGCTGCGCGCGCGGCTCGCCCGCGTGTACGCGGGGGACGGCCTCGACGGCCCCGTGGAGCGCGCCTTCGCGGGCGTCGTCCGCGCGCACGATCTGCCCGTCGAGGTGTTCGAGGCGCTGCTGGAGGGGTTCGACTGGGACGCCGGCGGGCGCGCGTACGAGACGCTCTCGGACACGCTCGCGTACGCCGCGCGCGTCGCGTCGACGGTCGGGGCCGCGATGACGGCGATCATGGACCGCCGGGAGCCGCACGTCGTCGCGCGGGCCTGCGATCTCGGCCTCGCGATGCAGCTCACCAACATCGCGCGCGACGTCGGCGAGGACGCCGCGGCCGGCCGGCTCTACCTGCCCGCCGCGTGGCTCCGCGAGGAGGGCGTGGATCCCGCGGCGTTCGTCCGCGATCCGAAGCCCGTCCCCGGCGTGCTCCGCGCCGTCCTGCGCCTCCTCGACGAGGCGGACGTCCTCTACGCGCGGGCGGACGCCGGGATCGCGGCGCTGCCCTCGGACGTGCGGCCGGCGATCTACGCGGCGCGCTTCGTCTACGCCGACATCGGCCGCGTGATCCGCGCGCGCGGGGGCGACAGCGTGACGAGGCGCGCCGTCGTGTCCGGGGCGCGGAAGGCGGCGCTCGTGGGCCGCGCCGTGATCACGACGTGGTCCGCGCCGGGCCCCGCGCTGATGGAGCCGGCGGCCCCCGAGGTCCAGTTCCTCGTCGACGCGATCGCGCGGCCCCGGAGCGCTTGAGGGAGCCTTGATCCCCTCCCGCAGGAGCGCCGCTTTCACCGCCTGGTTCGCCGGTCACGCGCGGGGCCGCATCCACAAATCCTTCGGCCGCGTCTTCGTGCGCGGCCTCGCGGGCGCCCGCGAGCTCGCGTCGCGCGCCCCCGTCTTGATCGTCTCCAACCACACGTCCTGGTGGGATCCGCTGGTCCTCCTTCACGCGTCGGAGCACCTCCTCGGCACCGAGGGGCACGCGCTCATGGACGCGAAGAACCTCCGCCGTTTGCCTTTCTTTTCCCTCGTCGGCGCGTTCGGCGTCGATCTCGACGAGCCCTCCGACGGCGCGGCGGCGGTGCGCCACGCGGCGCGCCTGCTCGACCGTCCCGGCCGGATGGTGTGGGTCTTCCCGCAGGGCGACGAGCGGCCGATCACCGAGCGCCCCCTCGGCTTTCGCGGCGGCGCCGCGCAGGTCGCGCGCGTCGCGAAGGCCGCCGTCACGATCCCGGCCGCGATCCGGTACGAGCACGCCGCCGAGGAGCTGCCGCGGCTCTACCTGTCGTTCGGCGCCGCGCTGCCGTACGAGCGCGACGTGGGCGCCGCGCGCGCCTCCCAGGAGGCCGCCGTCCTCGGCGAGATGGACGCGATCGAGGCTTCGATCTGCGGCAAATCCGTCGACGGTGAGCCCTTCGCCCTGGCGCACCGCAAGGACCCCGCGTGGCCCTCCGTCCTCGCGGAGCGGATGCTCGCCGTCATGACGGCGCCGCGGGGCCTGCTGCTGCCTGCCCCGAGAGCTCGCCGCCCCGATCGATCGTGAGCGCGCGCCCGCGCCACGTGAGCGTCCGCGTGAGCGCCGCGCGGGCGAACGCGCACGAGAGAAGGGCGTCCGCGATCGCCGCGCCGGTGATCGTCGCGATCGGATCGAGCGGGGCGCCGGCGAGCGCGCGCGCCGCGAACGCCGCGATCAGCCTGGATCCGAGGGCGAACGCGATCGCCGTGAGGGCGAGCCGCTCCGCGAAGGGGAGGAGCGCGAGCCCCAGGAGCACGAGGAGCGGGGCCGCCAGGAACAGCAGCGGATAGCTCGCGAGGAGGTGCGGGCGCTGCGCGCGGATGACGGTGAGCCAGCGCGCGTACCTCTCCACCGCGCTCGCCCACGTGCGGCCCGTCTTGAGGCTCCGCGCGACGGTCGGGGCGACGCGCACGGTGCGCCCCTCGGCCAGGAGCCGCCGGGCCAGCTCCATGTCCTCGCCGAGGACGCGGGCCATGGAACCGAACCCGCCCGCCGCGCGGATCGCGTCCGCGCGCGCGGCGAAGAGCTTGCCGACGAGCGCGGCGCCGTCGAGCGCGCCGAGGATCGTGAACGCGTGGAGCGACCCGTCGAGCAGCGCGTGCGAAGCGCGATCTCCGCTCGCCGTGAGCGCGCCGATCTCCACCGGAGGCACCCAGATCGCGCCGCCCCGCTCGTCCCCGAGGAGCGGCTCGATCAGCGCGTCGAGATCGAACCCGTCCAGATCCACGTCGCTGTCGGCCACGACGACGACGTCGAAGGGCTCCGTCTCCGCCGCGATCACGGCCTCGAGCTGGGCCGCCTTGTGGTTCGGCGCGTCGGCGCGCGTGATCACGACGGTCGCGTCGATCCCTCGCTCGCGCAGCCGATCCGCCGCGCTCTCGGCGACGGCGCCCGCCGGATCCGAGGCGGTCCCGATCGCGAACCGGCATCGGATCTCGGCCTGCGACAGCGCCCCGCCCAGCGAGCCGAGGGCCCTCGCGAGCTCCTGTTCGAGCCCCGCGCAAGGCCGGACGACGAGCACGCGCGCGGGCCCGATCGAGCTCTGCGCGCGCCGTACGGAGAAGGCGCGCGGCGCGCCGTACGAAGAAGGCGCGCGCCGCTGCCAAGCGGCCCGAACCACGCCGTAGACGGTCGTGCACGTGACGGCGTAGCTCCACGCGACGAGCCCCACGCCGAGCGCCGTCGCGATCACGCGTCGAGCCTCCGCATGCGGTACGGCAACATCCGCTGGACGATCGGCGACTCGAAGCGGGCCATGTCGACCACCTCGTGGACGCCGGAGGCGGGCCTCCCGTCGAGCGTCCCCGTGACGTGCGATCGCGCGTAGAACGGCGTGTCCTCCAGCGTGCGGCCCAGCGCGGCCGTCGCGTGGCCGACCGTGCGCACCGCCCTGTCGATCTGCCAGCGCGTCCTCGCGAGCGGCACCTGGGAGATCGGGCCCTCGCAGGTCTCGCGCGCTCCGGTCGCGTGGAACGCCCGCGCGATCCGGTGCGCGCCGCCGCCTCGCCGAGCGACGTCGTAGACCACCGTGGTCTTTTGCTCGGAGGTCACGCGCGACCACGTCCACCCTTCGAAGCCGCGCGCGAGCGGCTCGTCGCCCGCGTTGTGATCGAGGTACGCGGGCCCGCTCCAGGAGAGGCCGGGCTCGCGGAGGCGCACCTCGACGCGGCCGAAGGGCGCGATCGGCGACCAGACGTGCTTGCCGTTCGCGTCCAGCGTGTGGACCTCGTCGGCGACGGCGGAGGGGTGGACGATCAGCTCGCCCTCGATCGGCGACGCGAAGGGCGCTGTCTCCTCGCGGAGGCGCACGCGCAGCGCGTCCCCGGTCCAGTCGGCGGACGTGCGGCCGATCGCGAGAGAGGCTCTGTCGCGCGCGAGGCGGCCTCCCTCGGTGAGCACCCACAGATCGCCGGAGCGCCTCCCGAGGGCGGGGCCGAGCCAGCTGCCCCCGGGCTTCTCGAGGTTGTAGAGCGCGAGGTTCACCGCGGCGTGGCGCGACGGATCGCCTCGGCCCCGATCGATCGCCCGCTTGTAGTGGGGAGAGAACACGCTCCCGACCATCAGGATGAGCGTCAGTCCGTGGCGGCCGTCGTCGCTTATCGCATCGACATACCACCAGCCATAGCCGCCCATCGCGATCTCGATGTCGAAGCGAGGTCCGACGACACCGCGGCCGCCGCGAGTCGCCCGCTCTGCGCCGCCATCGGCACCCCCGCCCCCGGGTGCGCGCTCCCGCCGCAGAGGTAGAGTCCCGCCATCCGCGACCGCGCCGCCGGACGGGAAAACGGAGCCGTCCAGCCGTGCGACGCCGCCCCGTAGAGCGCCCCTCCTGTCGCCGGGAACATCCTCGCGAAGTCCGAGGGAGTGGTGACGACCGGCGGAGCCGCCCGCGAGATCGACAGGCCACAGAGAGACAGGGTTCGATTCATCGCCGTTTCGCATCGCTCGATCTCCAGAGAGGTGGGTTGTTTCCTGTCGCCGTTGGCGGGCGCGTTCACGAGGCAGAACAGGCGCTCTCCCTCCCCGGAGCCCTCCGCGATCCGGGCCTGATCGTCGCGGTCCTGCGCGCAGATGTAGACAGTCGGGCCGTCCGGCACGGAGCCCTCGTCGAAGAGCTGGCGGAACTCACGGCGGTAGTCGCCGGAGAAGAAGACGTTGTGCCGGACGAGCGGGATCCCCTCGCTTCGCCCGACGACTGCCCACGTCATGGCGGAGAGAGACCGCGGCCCCGGGGGCTCGCCGGCGCGCCGAACCTGCTTTCCGAACAGGCCCTCTTCGAGCGCCGCCGCGTCCGCGTTGAGGACGATCGCCCGCGCGTTCAGCGCCTCTCCTGTCGCCAGGCGGACGCCCGCGGCGCGCCCGTTCCGGACGAGGATCTCGTCGACGGCCGCGCCCGTGCGGAGCGTGACACCGAGCTTGCAGGCCACGGAGGACAGGGCCTCTGCGAGCCGGTACATGCCCCCTCGAACGAGCCAGACGCCGGTGCGCTCCACGTGGGCAATGACGTTGAGCGTCGCGGGCGCGAGGAAAGGAGAAGAGCCGGAGTACGTCGCGTATCGCCCGAAGAGCTGGAGGAGCCGCGGATCCTGGAAGAAGTCCCCGAGCGCGCCCCACATCGTCCGGGTGCCGTCCATCTTCTTCAGCGCGCCGAGGCCGATCGAGCCTATCGCCTTGACGATGGAGACGATGTTCGGCCTGTCCGCCATGAGGAACGGCGCCTCCACGGCCTCGTGGATGTCCCGCGCGTAGGCGCAGAAACGCCGGTATCCGTGGGCCTCGCGCGGGCCGGCGAACCGGCCGATGGCGTCCGCGCTCCGCTCCATGTCGGCGAAGAGATCGAGCCGCGATCCGTCGGGCCAGGCGTGCCGGGCGAGGAGGTCCACGGCGTCGAGCTGGACGTGGTCCCCGAGGCGCTCCCCGGCCGCGGCGAACACCCGATCGAAGACGTGCCGCATCGTGAGGACGGTGGGCCCCACGTCGAGCGCGCGCCCGGCGACGACCACCTCTCGCATCTTGCCGCCCGGACGACTGGCCCTCTCCAGGACGGTCACCTCGATCCCGCGCGCCGCCAGCTCGATGGCCGCGGTCAGGCCGCCGACGCCGGCACCCACAACGAGCACACGTTCGCTCTCCGCCATGAACAGAGGGTAATTAGTTGACCATCATTTGTCCAGGTACGGATCAAAATTTCGGACGTCGCCTTGACATATATTAGACAATGCCTCTCAATTCGACTTGATGGAAATCCAGACGACCGCCGGGCCCCGTACCCACAGGACACCCCCGACCTCGGCCGAAGCGCCCTCCAATCCGGCGCTGTTCCAGGTCACACGCATCGAGCGCGCGCTGCTTTCGGCGCTCCAACCGGGCGAGGGGCACACCCCTCCGCGCCTCGCCGGAGCCGTTCGTCATGCCCTGTTCCCCGGCGGCGGCCGCTTGAGGCCCAAGCTTTGTCTAGCCGTCGCGACCGCGTGCGGGGATCCGGACCCGCACCTGGCCGACGCGGCGGCGGCGGCGATCGAGATGATGCACTGCGCGTCGCTCGTGCATGACGACCTGCCGTGCTTCGACGCGGCCGACACGCGGCGCGGCCAGCCCACGGTCCACCGCGCCTTCGGCGAGAGCACCGCGGTGCTCGCGGGCGATCACCTGATCGTGCTCGCGTTCGAGCACATCGCGCGGGCCGCGGCCGACGCGCCGCGGAAGCTGCCGCACCTCGTCTCGCTGCTCGCGCGCGGCGTGGGCGCGCCGTTCGGCCTCATCGCGGGGCAGGCGTGGGAGAGCGAGCCGCGGGTCGACGCGTCGCTCTACCGCCGCGCGAAGACGGGCGCGCTGTTCGAGGCCGCCGCCGCGCTCGGCGCCGTCGCCGCGGGGGCGTCGCCGCAAGGCTGGTCGGTGGTCGGCGCGCGCATCGGCGAGGCCTACCAGGTGGCCGACGACATCCTCGACGTGGCCGGCGATCCGGGCCGCGCGGGCAAGCCCGTCGGGCAGGACGCCACGCACGGGCGGCCGAACGCGGTGCACGAGCACGGCTTCCAGGAGGCGTGCTGGCTGTTCGAGCGCCTGGTGCGCGACGCGGGCGACGCGATCCCGCCGTGCGCGGATCCGGAGCCGATCCGCGCGTGGCTGCGCGAGGCGGAGCGCCGCGCGCGGAGCTTGCTCTGACGTCCTCTCCGGCGCCCCCGCGCCCGCCGGGCAATCGCCCCCGCGCCGCCCCTTGTCCGTGACAGGGGCGCCCGAGATTGGCTATCCTCTGCTGTTCCGAGGTGATGCCATGTCGACCGTTCGCCAGGCGCGAAAAGTCCTGCTTCTTGAGTTCAACGAGATCACGTGGACCGTCGCCGACCGCTTCATGCAAGCCGGCAAGATGCCTCACCTCGCGCGCCTCCGGGCCGAGGGCACCGCGGCCGCGCCGGAGGCGCTGGAGCGGCCCCCCTTCCTCGATCCCTGGATCTCGTGGGTGACGCTGCACACGGGCGTCGATCGGAGCGTCCACGGCGCCCTCGTCCTGGAGCAGGACGTCACCACCATCCGCGCGAAGCGCACGTGGGACTACGCGCTCGAAGCCGGGAAATCGGTCGGCATCTTCGGCTCCATCAGCGCGTACCCGCCGCGGCCCGTGCCGGGGTTCATGGTGCCCGGCCCGTTCGCGCCCGGCCCCGAGACCTACCCGAAGTACCTGGAGCCCGTGCAGGCGCTCAACAGGAAGTACACGCAGGTCCACCACAAGAACGCGCAGGCCGACACCATCTTCTCGATGGCGAAGCAGGGGATCGATCTGCTGCGCCTGGGGCTCCGCGCCGAGACGTGCGCGCAGATCGCGCTCCAGCTCGCGACGGAGCGCGTGAAGCCGCACATGCACTGGAAGCGCGTGACGCTCCAGCCGCTCGTCAACTACGACTTCTTCGCCGGCCTCTACGATCGCTACAGGCCGGACTTCGCGACGTGGCACTCGAACCACGCGGCCCACTTCCAGCACCACTACTGGCGCGCGTGGGACGACACCGGCTTCCCGGCGCCCGCGACCGACGAGGAGCGGCGGAAGTTCGGCGGCGCGATGGAGCACGGCTACCGCGTCGTCGACGATCTCATCGGTCGCTTCGCGGGCCTCGTCGACGACGACACGGTGCTCGTGATCGCGTCCGCGCTCGGCCAGCGGCCCTACAACAACGACCTCTACCCCGAGGGCAAGGTCTGCGTGAAGTTCAAGGACGTGCGGCAGGTGCTGGACATCGTCGGCGCGAAGGGCGTCGCCGACGTCGTGCCGGTGATGGATCCGCAGTGGAACGTGAAGATCCCGGACGACAAGGAGCGCGCCCGCGTGCGCGACGCGCTGCTCGCGGTGCGGCGCGATCGCGGCCCCACGCCGGACGGGCTCACCTGCGAGGAGGTCGGCCAGATCCTCACCGTCACGCCCCGCGGCCTCGCGAAGATGGACGGCGGCATCACGTACACGTTCCCGACGGCGGACGGCGGCTCGCGCGCGTTCACGTTCGACGAGCTGTTCCGCGGCTACGGCGACACGCCCAAGGAGGGCATGCACGATCCCACGGGCATGATGCTGATGGTCGGCCCCGGCATCGAGCGCGGCCTCTTCATCGATCACACGACGGATCTCGACGTGGCGCCGACGATCCTCTCGCTCCTCGGCATCCCGGTGCCCGACATCATGCACGGCCGCGCGCTCAGCGAAGCGTGGGGCGACAAGCGCACCGCCGCGCAGCGCATCGCCGACCGCGCGAGCTCCACCGCCTCCGCCTGATCCTCCTCCCCAAAAACAAAGCTGACGCGCGCCTGCGCGCCGTGACACATTCGACGTCCGGCCTGCATGTACGCGCTCCCTGGCATCCTCGGCCTCATCGTCTTCGTGTACATCCGACCCCAGGAGTTCACGCCGGCGATCGCGGGGATCCCGTGGATCAACCTCTGGCTGGCCATGATGGTCGGCGGGTTCGTGATGGACTGGACGTCGGGCCGCCTCCGCAAGGAGAAGACGCCGATCCTGTGGTGGGTGGTCTTCTTCTACTTCTGGTGCTTCTTCACCATGGCGCTCAAGGCGCCGGGCGAGATCGCGGGCCGGGTGACGTACCTCACGACGGGCATCGGCCTGTCGCTGCTCATCCAGCACACGCTCCAGAACATGCAGGCGTTCAAGAAGGTCATGGCGACGATCTTCGTCACCTCGATGTTCTGCGTGAGCGTCGCGTTCCACCAGGGTTTGCAGGACTTCCAGTGCATCCTCGTCGAGCTCAACACCGAGGATCCGGCGCTCCCTCCCAACACGACGCCCGACGGGCGCGGCTGCGAGCGGCAGGCGGACTGCTACGAGCAGGCGGGCGCGAAGGAGGACGCCGACTACTGGTGCGAGCACGTCGGCATGTTCGGCACGACGTCCATCTCGAACGGCCGCGTCCGGTGGCGCGGCGTGCTCATGGACCCCAACGAGACCACGCTCGCCGCGGGTACGTCGATCCCGATGGCGCTCGCGTTCTTCGAGTCGAAGCGCACCGCGCTGCGCCTCCTGATCGTCCTCGCGACCGTCGTGATCGTCGTCGTCACCGACGTCTTCTCGCAGTCGCGCGGCGCGATCCTGATCTTCCTCACGGTCATGGGCGTCTACTTCGTCCGCAAGTACGGCATCACGGGGATGATCGTCGGCGGCGGCATGGGCGCCCCCCTCATGATGCTCGGCGGCCGCAGCGGCGAGGAGGCCGCGCAGAGCGCCGAGGAGCGCATGGCGGTGATGACCGACGGGCTGAACATGTTCATCGGCAGCCCGGTGCTCGGCGTGGGGTACGGCCAGTTCTGCAAGCACACGTTCCTCACCGCGCACAACGCGTACATCCTCGCGGCGGCGGAGCTCGGGATCATCGGCTTCTGGGCGTGGTCGGTGGTTGTCTGGACGCTGATGAAGACGATGGTCGTGGCGTACAAGCGCTACGCGAACGTCCCCGGCGGCGAGGAGATCCGGGCGTGGGCGCTCGCGCTCTTCGCCTCGTTCTGCGGCTTGCTCGTCGGCATCTTCTTCCTGTCGTGGACCTACCACTACGTGACGTGGATCTACTTCGGCGTCGCGGCCGGCTTCTACTCCACGATCCGCACGACGGATCGGGGCTTCGTCGTCGCGCCCAAGCGGATCGAGCTCATCGGCCTCTTCATCTTCGACGTCGGCTTCATGATCTTCATGAAGCTCTACATGCGCATGAAGGGCCACGTCTGACGCGGGCTCGCGCGGCGTGATCGACGGGAGAAGCGCGAAGCGCGGCGCGAACGACGGGAGCTTACCGGCCCAGGCCCATGACCATGACGAGCGGCGTCTTCACGATGATGCCGAGCTCCATCCGCAGGAACGCCGGGAAGCTCTCGAGCGCCGCGGCGTACGCGAGATCGAAGAGGAGCTTCATCCGCATGCCGTCGGCCTCGGCGCCCTCCGCCTCCTCGAGCTTGAAGGGGTTCACGATGGCCGCCTCGAACGCGGCGATCTCGCTCTCCTTCATCGCGCGGCCCTCGTACCCGAGGGACACCTGCGCGAGGCCGGTGATGCCCGGCTTCACGTCGCGCATCCGCTCTTCGAAGTAAGGGATCGCCATCGCGAGGTGATCGAGGAGCTCGGGGCGCTCGGGGCGCGGGCCGACGAGGCTCATCTCCCCGAGCAGCACGTTGAGGAGCTGCGGCAGCTCGTCGAGCCGCGTCTTGCGGAGGAAGCGCCCGACCTTGAGCACGCGAGGATCGTTCTCCTGCGCGAGGACGGCGCCCGTGAGCTTCTCGGCGTCGGTCCGCATGGTGCGGAACTTCACCATCTCGAACTCGACGAACTGAGGCTTG
>WBZX01001748.1_pt1 | contig 15835 bp, 10 predicted proteins | sample 5204211 | NCBI WGS metagenome assembly WBZX01 (sample SAMN12344362, study PRJNA552823) | activated sludge metagenome | biome: Activated sludge suspended growth; feature: Nitrification reactor; material: Wastewater; isolation source: activated sludge from nitrification reactor of wastewater...
GGCGCCGGTCGATGTGCCGGTCGACCCGCCCGCCGCGGCGGACCCGCCGCCCGCGTGTGAAGCGCCGCCGCCAGTCCCGCAGGCGCCGGCGGCGAAGCGTCGGCGCAAGGCGCCCACCGCGCTGCAGCAGCGCGACGATCCGGCGCTGGCCGCGCTGCGCGACAAGCTGGCCGCGGCGGTGGGCCGCCTCGACGACCTGTCGGCGCGCAAGGCGGATATCGACCAGACCCTGCTCGCCTTCCAGATCGCCCAGTACGAAGCCCTCGGCCCGACCCTCGAAGCCTGTCTCGCGCTGCGCTGCGAATACCTGCAGTTGAAGGCCGCGCGCAGCGGTGCCGAGGCCGACATCCGGGCGGCGCGTGAGGCCGCCGCCGAATACGAGGCCTGCCAGATGGCCAGTGACGGCGACGAGGCCCTGCACGAACTCGACGACGCGGCCCGCGCCGAACTGCGGCAGCGTTACCGCAGTGCGGCGATGCGCTGCCATCCCGACCGTGTCGCGGAGGCCGACCAGCCGGCCGCCGCAGCGCTTTTCGTGCGCGTCCAGCAGGCTTACCGCAGCGCCGATCTGCCGGCCTTGCGGGCGCTGTGCCGGAGCATGGACGCCGGGCATGCCGGCGCCGCCGACGGCCGCAGCGGCGACGGCGCCGACGCGCTGCGCCGCCGGCTCAATGAAGTGCACGACCAGACCGCCGACCTGATGGTGGCGATCCAGAGCGCGCGGCTCGACCCGCAGTATCGCCAGGCTTACCACCCCGAGGACTGGGCCACGCTGTTCGCCGCCACCCGCACCCGGCTGGAGGCCGAATGCGACACGCTGCGCTGGCAGATCCGTGGCATTTCGCGCGGTTGAATGGATATTGCTGGCGCCGCCGCGCGCCACCGCCCGAAAGCTTGAGCCAGGTCAACAAGCCCGGGCGGGCGACGGCTAGCATCACTGCATTGCTGCGCTGCACACACCCGAACACCGGTCGGGTCGCCATGAAAACCGAAAGCCGCGATGCCCGCGAAGGGCACGAAATCCGAACCGAAAGCCGCCCGCGACGGGCCGCTCCGGGGCTGCGGCCGGCGGCCGGATTGGTGCGCTGCGGTAACCGCGGCTGCGTGTGCCGGCCGATCTCCATTCCACGCTTGATTCCATCCGGCAGCGCCGGCCCCCGGCGGGGCTGCCGCGCGCCTGCCGGCCGCGCCGACAAGGACTCGCCATGACGACCTATCTCAATCTCGACGGCAACGAGGCCGCCGCCCGGATGGCCTACCTCGGCAGCGAAGTGATCGCCATCTACCCGATCACCCCCTCGTCGAACATGGGCGAATGGGCCGACGAATGGGCCGCGCAGGGCAAGCCCAACCTGTGGGGCGTCGTCCCGAAGATCATCGAGATGCAGTCCGAGGGCGGCGCCGCCGGCGCGCTGCACGGGGCGCTCACGTCGGGCGCGCTGGGCACCAGCTTCACCGCCAGCCAGGGCCTGCTGCTGTTCGTGCCCAACCTCTACAAGATGGCCGGCGAGCTGACGCCCTTCGTGCTGCATGTGGCGGCCCGCGCGCTGGCCACCCACGCGCTGTCGATCTTCGGCGACCACTCCGACGTGATGGCCTGCCGCGCCACCGGCTGCGCGCTGCTGGCCAGCAATTCGGTGCAGGAGGCGCAGGACATGGCGCTGATCGCCCAGGCCGCGACGCTGGCCGGACGCATTCCGGTGATCCACTTCTTCGACGGCTTCCGCACCTCCCACGAGGTCGCCAAGATCGTCGCCGTCGAAGCCGACACCGTGCGCGCGATGATCGACGACCGCCTGGTCGTCGCCCACCGCGCCCGCGCGCTGTCGCCCGAGCGCCCGGTGCTGCGCGGCACGGCGCAGAACCCGGACGTCTTCTTCCAGTCGCGCGAGCGGGCCAATCCCTTCTACGACGCCTTTCCGGCCCTCGTCCAGCAGGCCATGGACCGTTTCGGCGAACTCACCGGCCGGCATTACCGCCTGTTCGACTACGTCGGGGCGCCGGACGCCGAACGGGTCATCGTGGTGATGGGCTCGGCCGCCGAGACGGTGGAGGAAACCGTTGAACACCTCAATGCCCGCGGCGGCAAGGTCGGCCTCGTCAAGCTGCGCCTGTTCCGTCCGCTGGCCTCGGCGGCGCTGCTGGCGGCGATCCCGCCCAGCGCGACCGCCGTGGCGGTGCTCGACCGCTGCAAGGAAGCCGGCGCCGACGGCGAGCCGCTCTACAAGGACGTGGTGACCGCCTTCGCCGAGGCCGCCGCCGACGGCATCCGCCCGATGCCGCGGCTGATCGGCGGGCGCTTCGGCCTCGCCAGCAAGGAATTCACGCCGGGCATGGTCGCCGCGGTGTTCGACGAACTGGCCGCGGCGAGGCCGAAACGGCGCTTCACGGTGGGCATCGTCGACGACGTGACCGGGCTGTCGCTGGACTGGGACGCGGCCTTCCGCTCCGACGCCTCGCGCCGCCTACAGCACGCGGTGTTCTGGGGTCTCGGCGCCGACGGCACGGTGTCGGCCAACAAGAACTCGATCAAGATCGTCGGCGAGGCCACCGCGCTGCAGGCCCAGGGCTATTTCGTCTACGACTCGAAGAAATCCGGCGCGGTGACGGTGTCGCACCTGCGCTTCGGCGACGCGCCGATCCGCTCCAGCTATCTCGTCGAGGACGGCATGGCCGGCTTCGTGGCCTGCCACCAGACGGTGTTCGTCGAGCGCTACGATCTGCTCGCCCACGCCGCGCCGGGCGGCGTGTTCCTGCTCAACACGCCGGACGCTCCCGACGCGGTGTGGGCCGCTCTGCCCGCGGCGATGCGCGCCGGCATCGCCGCCCGCGGCCTGAAGCTGTGGGTCATCGACGCCTACAAGGTGGCCCAGCAGGCCGGCATGGGCCGGCGCATCAACACCATCATGCAGACCTGCTTCTTCGCGATCTCCGGCATCCTGCCGCGCGACGAGGCCATCGCGGCGATCAAGAAGGCGGTGGACAAGACCTACGGCCGGAAGAGCCGGCGCCTCGCCGAGCTCAACCACCGCGCCATCGACGTGACCCTCGCCAACCTGCACCCGGTGGCGACCGGCGCGGCCGGGCCGGCCGCGGAGACCGTCGCGGCGCCGGCCGGCGCGGCGTTTCCGGCGGCGGTCCGCGATTTCACGCTGCGCATCTACCACGGCGAGGGCAACCGCCTGCCGGTGTCGGCGCTGCCGGTGGACGGCACCTTCCCGACCGGCACCGCGAAGTTCGAGAAGCGCAACATCGCGCTCGAGATCCCGGTGTGGGAAAGCGACCTGTGCACCCAGTGCGGCAAGTGCGTGTTCGTGTGCCCGCATTCGGCGATCCGCGCGCGCGCCTTTCCGGCCGAGGCCGCCGCCGGCGCGCCGCCGACGTTCAAGCACGCGGCGGCGAAGAGCAAGGACTTCCCCGCCGGCACCCGCATCAGCTACCAGGTGGCGCCGGAGGATTGCACCGGCTGCGGCGACTGCGTCGAGGCCTGCCCGATCCACGACAAGACCCACATCGGCCGGCTGGCCGTGAACATGGCGCCGATCGGCCCGCTGCGCGAGCAGGAAAAGGACAACTTCGACTTCTTCCTGCGGCTGCCGGATTTCGACCGCAGCCTGCTCAAGCACGCCACCCTTCCCGGCGCGATGCTCCTCGACCCGCTCTTCGAGTTCTCCGGCGCCTGCGCCGGCTGCGGCGAGACGCCCTACATCCGGCTGGCGACCCAGCTCTTCGGCGACCGCATGCTGGTTGCCAACGCTACCGGCTGCTCGTCGATCTACGGCGCCAACCTGCCGACCACGCCGTGGACGGTGAACGGCGCCGGCCGCGGCCCGGCGTGGTCGAATTCGCTGTTCGAGGACAACGCCGAGTTCGGCCTCGGCATGCGGCTGGCCGCCGACCAGCTGATGGCCTACGCCCAGAAGCTCGTCCGTGACATGGCCGCGGCGATCGGCGGCGATCTGGCCGGCGCCCTCGTCGATGCCGACCAGCGCACCGAGGCCGGCATCCGCGCCCAGCGCGAGCGGGTGGCCGCGCTGCTCGCCAGGCTGGCGACCTGCGCCGACCCCCGCGCGACCGAACTGGCCTCGCTGGCCGAATGGCTGATCCGCCGCTCGGTGTGGATCATCGGCGGCGACGGCTGGGCCTACGACATCGGCTACGGCGGGCTGGATCACGTGCTGGCCCTCGGTTACGACGTGAACGTGCTGGTGCTCGACACCGAGGTGTATTCGAACACCGGCGGCCAGACCTCCAAGGCGACGCCGCTCGGCGCGGTGGCCAAGTTCTCGGCCGGCGGCAAGCGCACCGCGAAGAAGGATCTGGCGCGGCTCGCCGCCGACTACGGGCATGTCTATGTGGCCACGGTGGCCTACGGCGCCAAGGACGTGCACACCCTCAAGGCCTTCCACGAGGCCGAGAGCCACGCCGGCCCGTCGCTGATCGTCGCCTACAGCCCGTGCATCGCCCATGGCGTCGACATGCTGTACAACCAGCGCCAGCAGGACATGGCGGTCAAGTCGGGCCACTGGCCGCTGTTCCGCTACGATCCGCGGCTGGAGGCCTCCGGCGCCAACCCGTTCCGCCTCGATTCGGCGCCGCCGAGCCAGCCGATCAAGGCCTTCATGGACAGCGAGACGCGCTTCGCGATGCTGGCCCGCAGCCACCCCGAAACCGCCGAACGCCTGCTCGCCGAAGCCCAGCAGGAAGCCGACCGGCGCTTCCGGATTTACCAGGAACTGGCCGCCGCGCCGAAGGAGCGCTGAGATGATCGACCTGACCACCCCCTACCTCGGCCTCACGCTGAAGAACCCGCTGGTGCCGTCCTCGACGCCGCTGTCGAAGCAGCTCGATACCGCCCTGCGGCTCGAGGATGCCGGCGCCGCGGCCCTCGTGCTGCACTCCTTCTACGAGGAGGAGCTGATCGCCGAGGACGCGATGACCGACCGCTTCCTGCTCCACGCCGACCTCCACGACGGCGAGGCGGCCGGCTTCCTGCCCGACCACGGCAGCTACGCGAGCAGCCTCGACCGCTACCTCGACCATCTGCGCCGGCTCAAGGCGCGGCTGTCGATCCCGGTCATCGCCAGCCTCAACGGCGTCACCCCGTCGGGGTGGGTCGATCTCGGCAAGGAGATGCAGGAGGCCGGCGCCGACGCGCTGGAGCTCAACGTCTACCACGTGGCGGCCGACCCGGCCGAGAGCGGCGACGAGGTCGAGGCCCGCTACCTCGCGCTGCTGGCCGAGCTCAAGCGTGTGGTCAGCCTGCCGATCGTGATGAAGCTGCCGCCGTTCTTCGCCTCGCTGCCGCATTTCGTGCGCCGCCTCGAAACCGCCGGCGCCGACGGCGTGTCGCTGTTCAACCGCTTCTTCCAGCCCGACATCGATCTGGACGCCCTCGAACTGGTGGACCGGCTCGAACTTTCCAGCCGCGACGAAGCCCTGCTGCGCATCCGCTGGATCGCCATCCTGCGCGCCCGCACGTCGCTGACGCTGGCCGCCACCGGCGGCGTGCATGGCCACGAGGAAGCGCTCAAGCTGCTGCTCGCCGGCGCCGACGTGGTGCACCTCGCGTCGTGCCTGCTCGAACACGGCCCCGGCCGCCTGACGACGATCCTGCAGGACATGCAGGGCTGGATGATCGAGCGCGAGTACGCATCCGTCGCCCAGCTGAAGGGCAGCATGTGTCAGGCCAAACTGCGCGACCCGAGTGCGCTGGCGCGGCAGAGCTACATCCGGGTTCTCGACAGCTTCACGCCGCGGCCGGGGGTGTGGCGCTGACTCGCTGCCCCGGGTGAAGCCGGCCGGCGCCTCCGTTCGGGCCGGCGCACGGGTATGCTGCGGGCTTGAACGCGGGGCGGTCATGCCGGAGTGGCATGGTGTCGCAGCGGCGGAATCCCTGTTCCGTCACGCCGGGCGCCCCGTCCGCGAGAGGACGATCGATGGAAAATGCGGCCGGCGACGACGTTCGGACCCACGGCGGCGACGGCCGCGGGTTGAAGGTCTTCATCTCGTATTCCCGCCGCGATCTCGATTTTGCCGATCAGCTGGCGCTGGCGCTGGAGACCCTCGCTTACACGGTGATCATCGACCGGAAGGGGATACACGGCGCCGAGAAGTGGGAGGCGCGCCTCGGCCAGATGATCCTCGAGGCGGACACCGTCGTCTTCGTGCTGACCCCGGCTTCGGCGGCTTCGGATGTGTGCCGCTGGGAGGTCGATCAGGCCCTCGCCTGCCGCAAGCGCATCGTGCCGGTGCTGGCGGCGCCTCTCGACGGCGCGGCACCGCACGAGGTGCTGCGTGATCTGAACTACGTCCATTTCTATCCGGAACCGGCGTCGCCCGGTGCGGGCTGGGGTGGCGGTCTGGCGCGTCTGCATGCGGCGCTCGGCGTGGATATCGAATGGATCAGGGAGCACACCCGCGTGGCCGAAATGGCGGCGCGCTGGGAATCCGAAGGGCGCATCGGCGACTTTCTGGCACGCGGTTCGGAACTCGCCAAGCTGCAACGCTGGCGCGATGCGCGGCCGGCCAACGCGCCGGAACTGAGTCCGGCGCAACGGGCCTTTCTGCACGCCGCCGAGGAGGCCGAGGCCTGCGCCCGTGACGAGGCGCGCCGGCAGATCGAGGCGGTGCGCGCAGCCCAGGAAGCGCGGGCGGTGGCGCTGGAGGCCAGCAGCAGGGCGCAGGACGAGCGCGCGACGGCGCTGCGCACGATCGCTCGCCGGACCCGCTGGGGCATGCTGGCGGCGGTCGTGCTGTCGTCCGTCGCCGGGGTAGCGAGCGTCGTCGCGTATCGCAATGGCGAGCAGGCGCGGCAGGCCCTGGCGCAGATCCGTGATGAGCGGAATCTGCAGGACCGTCTGATTCGCCTGGCCGGGAACCGCGATCCGTTGCAGGTCGAGTGCCGTGTCGACATCCTCGCCCGCCGCTACGAAGGGGAGACGGCCGATCACATCGGCACGGATTTTCTCGGCGGTGTTTACTACGGCGTCTATCGCATCAAGGCCGGGCGCTCGATGGCGTCCTTCATGGCCTTCCTGCGACTCCGGGGGCGCCCGTTCCACGACCGGCTGGTGGCGGCGGGCGGTGCCGAGGCGGCGGCAGCGCAAGCCGAGCCCTTCGTTGCGGCCTGGCGCCAGCTCGCCACGGCGCCGCAGAGCGCCAGCGAATTTGCCGACCTGCAACTGGAGTTCGTCAGGCTCAGCAACTACCAGCCCCTGATCAACCGGCTGGCGTCGCCGCCGCCGGTGGAGGGGCGCCGGCCCGTGAGCCTTCAGGCCGACGAGCGCTCCTTCGCGCTGCGTGCCGTGCTGTTTTCGGTCGCCGTGCAATACGGCCCGGCGACGCGCCTCGTCGAGGATGCCCTGGGGGCGCTGGAGGGGCCGCAGATGCGCAGCGATGCGCAGATCATTGCCCAGCTCTACCGGTTCCGTGACAAGGTCGACGTGTATTTTCCGGAGATCCGCGACAAGAGCCCGAACTTCGTGGCGCTGATCCGGGAACGCAACCATTGGGAGCAGAAGGATGCCTTGCAGATTCTCGACTGGAAAAAGTGTTAGCCGCGCCGGCGGGCGGCTCGGGCGGATGTGCGGCGGTGCCGTCCTCATGCTCGTCGCCTTGTGCGCCGCCGCGCAGCCGACGAAACCCTGTGCGCTGGTCGAGCCGAAGTATGAGGCGCAGGGCGCGTCGGTCCGCTTCACGATCGTCATCGACTGCCGGCCCGGCGTGGCCAACGCCCGGCACTTTCCGCTCGGCCGCGAGGTGCTCGTCGGCCTGACCGTCTATGCCGGTGCCGATGGGGCGGGCGAGGACGACGCCGTTGCGTCGAGGACGGTGGATGCCGCGCCGGAAATCCGCGCGGCCCTGGGCGCTGCGGGGCGCTCGCAAGGTGTTCGCGTGGGGGGGGCGCCGAGGTGGATCACGCTGGTCGATGCCGAGACGGAGTCCTACGACTTCACCGCCCGATCGGTCCGGATCGAAGCGGCGGGTACGCGCATCGCGGTGCAGTTCGAGGGCGCCGAGAAGACCATTGCCGGCAAGTCGCACCTGCTTTTCGCGGCCTGGCCGTCGTCGGCGCGCAAACCCTGCAAGCGGAGCGACAAGTACGCGCGGAGCGGCTGCCGCCGTGACGGCTATGTGCTCGGCAGCGGTGCCGGCATCGCGTCGATTGCCGCCTATCCGGGCCTGGAAACCGTCGGATACCGGAACGGCGACGTGGCCGAGCGCTGGATCGTCGAACGTTTCCGCTGACTCCCGGCCGTGGCCGAGATCGTGCTGCTCGTGCTGTGGCTGCGGATGGCCGCCTGTGCCGTGCTGGGACTGGCCTTCCGGCGCGGCCGGTGCCGCGCTTCCGCCCGCGGCGCGGCGCGGCCCGGCGTCGCGGTGGTCATCCCGGCCTTCAACGAGGCCTGCAACATCGGCGGCACCTTGGCGTCGCTGCGGTCCCAGGTGCCGCCGCCGGCGGAGATCGTGGTCGTCGACGACGGGTCCACCGACGCCACCGCCGTGCTGGCCCGGCGCAGCCTGACCGGCTTCGGGCCGGGCCGGGTGATCGTGTTGCCGGCCAATCTGGGCAAGGCCGAGGCGCTCAACGCCGGTATCCGCGCAACGCATTGCGAGCTCGTCCTGACCCTCGACGCCGATACGCGCCTTGCCCCTGGCGCGCTGGATGCCGCGCTGGAAACGCTCGAGGCCCGGCGGGCCGATGCCGTCGCGTTTCATGTGGACGTGGACAATGCCGCAACATGGCTGGGCGGCCTGCAGCGGCAGGAATATCTCGCCGCCCTGAATTTCGAGCGCGCCGGCCAGGATGTCGTCGGCGCCATTTCGATCCTGCCCGGCGCTGCGACGCTGTTCCGGCGCGCGGTGCTGCTCGATCATCCCTTTTCGGCGCGCACCCGCACGGAGGATGCCGATCTCAGCCTTGGCCTGGGGCGCCGGGGCCTGCGTCTGGCCCTGGCCGACGGGGCGGTGGCGGCCACCGTCGTGCCGGCCAGCGGGCTCGCGCTGGTCCGGCAGCGCGTGCGCTGGATCGCCGGGCACCTGCAGTGCTGCGCCGTGCATGCCCGCGGGCCTGAATCGGCAGGCCGGCTCTTTGGGCTGCTGACCTTTCCCAATTTCGTCATGGCGACGCTGTCGCTGCCCTGCGCGTCGGTCGCCATGGCGGCGATCTGGGCGACCGGGCCGACTGCCTTCCTCGGCTTCACCTGGGGCCAGGCGGCGCTCGCCTCCGGCGTGCTGATCTACGTTCAGCGGGCGGGTGCGTGGCTGCTCGGCGGCCGGCGCCGCGCCTCGTTTGCCTGTCTGGTGCTCGAGCCCTGGGTGACGAGCGTCGTCGCGACGGTTTCCTTTGCTGCCGCGCTGGGCTGGCTGGTGCGTGCCCGAGGCGCGCGCCGGGTGTCGCGCCATCCGCGGCGCGCCGGCTGAGTCGCCGTCCGGCGAGTGCTGGCGCAGCGGCCGGCCGCCACTACAATGGCCGCTGTCTATCGCCCATCCTCGAGAATCGCCATGGAAGCCACCACCCGCATCGTCCTCGTCACCGGCGCCACGATGGCCAAGCCGGACCCGGAAACCCATCTGCTGGTCGCCGCGCTGGCGCGGATCGGCGTCGAGGCGGTGGTCGCCCCGTGGGACAGCCCCGAGGACTGGGCTGCCTATCCGCTGGTCGTGGTGCGCACGCCGTGGGATTACTTCCGGCGCCTGCCGGAGTTCCTCGCCTGGGCCGAGCGGACCAGCCGGCTCACCGCCTTCGTCAATCCGCTGGCGGTGATCGACTGGAACAGCCACAAGGAATACCTGCGCGAGCTGGCCGCCAGCGGCATCGCGACGGTGCCGACGCTGTGGCTGGCGCGCGGCGCGACGGATGGCGTGGCGCAGTTGCGGGCGAGCGGCTGGCGCGAGGTGGTCGTCAAGCCGGCGGTGTCGATCGGCGCGATTGGCGCGCTGCGCGCGGCGGCGGCCGACCCGGCCTGCGAGGCGCACCTCGAGGCGCTGCTGGCGGGCGGCGACGTGCTGGTGCAGCCCTTCATCCCGAGCGTCGCCGCCGACGGCGAGGTGTCGCTGATCTATTTCGGCGGCCGCTTCTGCCACGCGATCCGCAAGCGGCCGGCGGCCGGCGACTTCCGCGTGCAGGACATGTACGGCGGCACGGTCCATGCTTATGTGCCGGCGGCCGACGAGATCGAGCTGGCCGGCGTGGCGCTGGCCGCCACGCCGGCGCCGACCACCTACGCCCGCGTCGATCTGGTCCGTCTGCCCGACGGCCGGCCGGCGGTAATGGAGCTGGAGCTGATCGAGCCGGAGCTGTTCCTCGGCGCCACGCCGGATGCGGCGCTGCGCTTCGCCGAAGTGCTGCGCGATTACGCCGGTTAGCGCGGCTGCAGGCGCCGGACGGCGTCGAGGTTGCGGCGGATGCGCGGATCGTCGGGGGCGAGTTCGGCGGCGCGGCGCAGTTCGGTTTCGGCGCCGTTCCAGTCCTTCCGTTCGCCGGCCAGCAGGCCGAGGGCGAAGTGCAGTTCGGCCGGGCGCGTGGAGGTGGCGATGCCGTCGCGCAGCACGCGGGCCGCGGCGTCGGGCTGGTCGGCGGCCAGCAGGCGGGCGAGGCCGAGGCGGGCGGCGTTGGCGCTGCGCTCCTGGGCGATGGCGCGGCGGTAGTGGCGCTCGGCCGCGGTGGGGTTGCCGAGGTCGATGTGGAGCAGGGCCAGGTTGATCTGTGCGCTGGGCATGTCGGCCATCGCCTGCTGGGCGGCGATGAATTCGTCGAGGCCGCGACGGCGCAGCGCGAGCTGGTCGGCCGACAGCAGTCCGTCGGGTAGTCCGGCGAGGCCGCGGGCGGCGGCGATGCGGACCGCGCGGAGCGGGTCGGCCAGCAGCGCCGGCAGGTGGCTCAGCCGCTCGGCGGGCGGGCGCGCGGCGAGGGCCGCCGCGGCGGTGCTGCGCACCACCGGATCGGGGTCGGCATAGGCCGCTTCCGGCGGACGGCCGCCGAGCCCGGCCAGGGTTTCGATGGCGGTGGCGCGGACGATGGCGTTGTGCTGCGGGTCGGCCGCCAGCGCGGCGAGGCGGGCGCCGGCGCCGGGCTCGCCGCTGCGCGCGGCGGCGATGATTTCACCGTAGTGTTCGGGGCGGTGGCGCGGGCCGTGGTGCTCGTCGATGGCGGCCGCGGCCCAGCCGGCGGGGCGGTCGGCGTGGCAGCCCTGGCAGGCGTCGGGGGCGCCGGTCCGGCGCGTGAGGTCGGGACGCGGGATGCGGATCGCGTGGTCGCGGCGGCCGTGGACGACCATGTAGTCGCGGCTCGGCATGTGGCAGTCGACGCACTGGCTGCCGGGCTGGCCGGTGGCGTGAAAGTGGTGCTGCGGCGCGTCGTAGCGCTTGGCCTGCAGGCCGGGGAAGCGCGGATCGGGCGTCTCGCCATGGCAGCGCACGCACAGTGCGTTGCCGTCGGCGCGCAGCCGGCCGGCGTGGGGGTCGTGGCAGTCGCTGCAGGCGACGCCGGCCTGGTACATGCGGCTCTGGCGGAAGGAGCCGTATTCGAAGACTTCGTCGAGCTGCTGGCCGTCAGGCTGATAGAGGCCGGTGCGCAGGTTGTCGGGGATGTAGTTGTCGAGGAAGGGCTGGCCGGGGACCGCGTCTTCGACGAGGCGGGTGCGCCGGGCGTGGCAGGCGGCGCACTGGTCCACCTGGCCGTGGGCGTGCCCGAGGGCCTGGTTGGCGGTGGGCGTCGGCGCGCCGTCGTGGCGGCGGGCGCTGTCGGCATGATCGCGGCCGGGGCCGTGGCAGGCCTGGCAGCCGACGTGGGGGGCGGTGTAGCGGGTGCGGTAGCGGTCGCCGGCCTCGTCGTAGCCCTTGCGGTAGGCGGTGGTGTGGCATTCGCCGCACATCAGGTTCCAGTTCTGGTAGCGGCCGCTCCAGTGCAGCGGCGAGCCGGGCGCGAAGGCGTCGCCGGGGTGGAGCGAGAACCACTGGCGGCGGACGGTATCCCAGGCGATGTCAAAGGCCTGCAGGCGGCCGCCGGGCAGCGGCAGCAGCACCTGTTGCAGCGGCCGGAGGCCGAACGCGTGGGTGACCGGAAACTCGGCCGGGCGGCCGTCGGGGCCGTCGGTGCGCACGTAGAGGCGGGCGTCGCGGCGCAAGAAGGTGGCGCTGTGCGGCGCGGCGCCGAAGCGCGCGCCGTCGAAGTCGCCGAGGACGCGGGCGGGGCTGGCCGGCTGCATCGCCAGATCGTGTTTGGAGCCTTGCCAGGCCGCCGCCTGCCGGGGGTGGCAGGCGGCGCAGGCGCTGTCGGCGATGTAGCCGGGGCGTGCTTCGGCGCGCGGCGGCGCGGCGCCGGCAGGGAGCGCCGCCAGTGCGAGCAGCGCGCCCAGGATGCGGTGCAGCCAGCCGCGCATCGACCGCGCTCCGGGCTTACTGTGCAGCGCGCGGCTGCATCTTCACTTCGATCGACAGGTCGTCGTAGTACTTGGCGCCGTTGCTGTAGCCGGGCCGGTTGGCGAGGTTGTCGATTTCGAGCGTGCCGGTTTCGGCGACGTAGCGCTTCCAGTCGGCGACGAGCTCGGTGAGCTTGGCGGGGTTCTTGGCGGCGAGGTTGCGGCTTTCGCTGCGGTCCTTGGCGATGTTGTAGAGCTCCCAGTCGCCGGTGCCCCACGGCTGGTTGGCGTAGACGATCTTCCAGTCGCCCTTGCGCAGCGCCTTGCGGCCGCCGAGTTCCCAGCCGATCGGCTCGTCCTTGCCGCGCACGAGCTTGGCCTTGCCTTGCAGGTAGGGCAGCATCGACTTGCCGCGCAGCGGCAGCACCTCGCGGTCGTTGTAGCGGGTGCCGGGGTGGTGGGTGCCGGCCAGCTCGTAGATCGTCGGGGCGATGTCCATCACGTGGGCGAATTCGCGCTTGACGGTGCCGCCGTTGATGCCCGGGCCCCAGGCGATGGCCGGCACCGAGATGCCGCCTTCGTACATGAACGACTTGTACATCTTGAACGGGGTCATGCCGACCTGCGCCCAGCCGGGGCCGTATTCGGCAAAGGAGCCGGGCCGGCCGATGTTGACGGTGCTGTTGTCCATGTCCTTGTGGATCCATTCGCGGGTGCGGCCCACGTCGTACACCGAGTTGCCGTCGGCGCCGTTGTCGGACATGAAGAACACGAAGGTGTTGTCGAGTTCGCCCTTCTCCTTGAGATAGGCCAGCACGCGGCCGATCTGGCGGTCCATGTTCTCGATCATCGCCGAGTACACCGCCATGCGGCGGGCTTCGGAAGCCTGCTGTTCCTTGGTCAGGCTGTCCCATTTCGGCCAGCTCGGGTGGCCTTCGTAAACCGGGGTGCCGGCGGTGAGCAGGCCGAGCTTCTTGAGGCGCTCGACGCGTTCCTTGCGCAGCGCCTCGTAGCCGTCCTTGTAACGGTCTGCGTACTTGGCGATGTCTTCGTCGGGGGCGTGCAGCGGCCAGTGCGGCGCGGTGAAGGCGAGATAGCCGAAGAAGGGCTTGCCGGAGCCTTCGCCGCTCTTGATGTATTCGAGGAGCTTGTCGGTGAAGGCTTGCGACGAGTAGAAGCCGTCGCGCGGAATGTCGATCGCCTTGCCGTTCTCGCGGTAGATCGCCTTCGGCGGCTTGGCCGGGTCGACGGCCACGATGCCGCCCTGGTCGCCCCAGTGGCTGGCGCCGCCCATCACCATCGCGTAGGACTGCTCGAAGCCGCGGCTGGCCGGGCTGAACTGTTCGGCCACGCCGAGATGCCACTTGCCGGCCATCGCGGTGCGGTAGCCGGCGTCCTTCAGCACCTGCGCCATCGGCACCACGCGCTCGTTGAGATTGCCCTCGTAGCCGGGTTTGCCGCGCTGTTCGGGGGTGATCAGCTCGGCCATGTCGCCGAAGCCGACGAGGTGGTTGTCGCTGCCCGACATCAGCATCGCGCGGGTCGGCGAGCAAAACGGCGAGGCGTAGAAGCTGGTCATCTTGGCGCCGGTGGCGGCCAGGCGGTCGAGGTTGGGAGTGGCGACTTCGGCGCCGTAGGCGCCGATGTCGGTGTAGCCGAGGTCGTCGGCGACGATCAGCAGGATGTTGGGGCGTTTGGCCGGTTCGGGGGCCGCCTGGGCGACGAAGGGCAGGGCGAGGAGGGGGGCGCACAGTCTGGCGAGGCGCGCCGCGCGGGGCTTGGTCATTGCGTGTCTCCGTGGTTTTTAGTTTCGGCCGGTGGTCGGTGCCGGGCATCAGGATAGTTGCACGCAATCTCGAGATTTGCTTTTCGAGATGCGCTCCGTTTCATTCAACGGAACGTTTTTCAGGGCTGGCGTCGGCCGCGGCGGCGATCGCGGCGGCGGTTTCCTGCATGTCGGCGAGGTGGGCGCGGACGATCTGCGCCTTCAGCTTGTACTTGCGCGGCCACACCAGATTCATGATCGCCAGCAGTTTGCCGTCGTGGCGGACCGGGACCGCGATGGCGTCGATGCGGTCGTCGTAGAGCTGCATTTCGTTTTCTTCGGTGCCGCCGAACAGCGGGTCGCGGGAGGCGTAGCCGAGGCGGCGGGCTTCGTCGAGGATCGCCGGCAGCTCGCCGCCGGCCAGCACCTGGCGGGCGCGCGCCAGCGTGGGCGGATGGGCCGCCGCGTCGGCGAGCACGGCGTCCCGCTCGGCGTCGGTGCAAAAGGCCAGGAAGGCGCGGCCCGGCGCCGACAGGAACATTTCGACCCGGAAGCCGATGGGATAGGTGGTGACGCCGAGGTTGCTCTGGCGGCGCGAGGTTTCGACGAGTTCCATCCGGAGGTTGCGAAAGACCAGCACGTCGGACGGCCAGATCACCTTGCGGCGCAGGTTTTCGAGGAAGGGCGCGGCGATCTCGCCGATGCGCAGCAACTCGTCGTCGAGGCCGGGCCGGAAGATCAGCGACACGCGGCGGCGGTAACGCCCGTCGGCGATGGCGCGCCACGCGAAACCGCCCTGTTCGAGGGTGTCGAGGATGCGCAGCAGGCTGGCCTTGGGCACGCCGGTGGCGCGGTGGAGTTCGGCCAGCGATTGGCCACGGCGTTCCTCGAGGCTGCGCAGTACCTCGAGGCCGCGGGCGAGGGCGTCGATGGTTTTCATGGGAGCGGGCGGACGTCGGCGAAGTCGGCGGGTGTGCCGGATGATGCCATCAAAACGCCGCCACGCGGCCGGCCCGCCGGTTTAGTGCAGATCGTCCTTGTCGGGCGGAACCGGCAGCACCGGAATGCCTTCGTCGATCAGCTCGCGCAGGTCGTCGTTGTTGGCCTTGCCGCGGATCGCCCGCTCCTCGGCGTCGCCGTAGTGGATGCGGCGGGCTTCCTCGGGAAAGCGCTCGCCGACGTCCTCCGACTGGCTGGCGGCCTTGCGCAGCGCTTCGACCAGGCGCGCGGCGATGGTGGCCGGATTGGGCTCCGCCGGACTCGCCGAGTGCGACGAGGTTTGAACGTAGGGCGCCGACGGCAGGCGGCGGATGTGGCGGGATGCGCACTGCGGGCAGCTCACCTGGCCGGCGGCACGCTGCGCTTCGAAAGCCTCGCCCGACGCGAACCAGGCTTCGAAGCGGTGCTCCCGGTCGCAGATGAGGTCGAGGACGATCACGGTGTCAGTGTAGAACGATGGTGCCCGGAGCGGGACTTGAACCCGCAAGGCTTGCGCCGGCGGATTTTAAGTCCGCTGTGGTTACCGATTTCACCATCCGGGCGGTGGGTTTATTTCGGCTGTTCGGGCAGCGTGATGTTCACTTCGAGGATTTCGCAGTTGTCCTGCTTTTCGAGCTGGACCTTGATGTCGTCGGCACCGACATTGACGTACTTGGAAATCACTTCGATCAGTTCGCGCTGCAGCGCCGGCAGGAAATCCGGTGCG
>WBZX01001750.1_pt1 | contig 15832 bp, 18 predicted proteins | sample 5204211 | NCBI WGS metagenome assembly WBZX01 (sample SAMN12344362, study PRJNA552823) | activated sludge metagenome | biome: Activated sludge suspended growth; feature: Nitrification reactor; material: Wastewater; isolation source: activated sludge from nitrification reactor of wastewater...
CTCCGCAGCTCCGGCCTCGGCCGGCTCAACGACTGCGCACCCAAGGGGTCAATATTGCACGCCGATAAGGGGTCAAAGTTCGACGCCGATTGACAGTCATCATCGAGCCGCCAATCTTCGAGGTGGTCCAGGTGGCGCTCAAGCAGCGCAACCCGCGCGTCACGCCGCCGCGGGTCGTCACTGGGCCGATCCTGCTCACGGGGCTCGCCCACTGCGCTACCTGTGGTGGCGGCATGACGCTACGCACCGGAACTTCCAAGACCGGTAAGGTTCACCGTTATTACACCTGCGCGACCTGCGCCCGGCAGGGGAAGAGTGTCTGCAAGGGGCGCTCGATCAAGATGGATCTGCTCGACAACCTCGTGACCAGCCACCTCCTTGACCGGCTGCTGGCGCCGGAGCGACTTGAAGAGCTGCTGGCCTCGCTGGCCGCAAGGCGTGCCGAGAGGTCGGCCGCCGTGGACGCGCGCGTTCAGACGTTAGCAAAGTGCGCCGATGAGGCCGACGAGCGCCTGCGCCGGCTGTACAAGCTGGTGGAAGACGGTCTCGCTGATATGGACGACATCCTGAAGGCCCGTATTACGGCGCTCAAGGCCGAGCGCGACACCACGCGGGCGGCACTCGACCGCGCCTCGGGTGCCAACCGGCCGCCCATCGTTATTGAGAAATCCCGCATTATGGCGTTCGGCACCCAGATGGGCGAACGTCTGACGAAGGGTGAAATAGCGTTCAGAAAGGCTTACTTGGGCGCCGTCATCGACCGCATTGAGGTCGATGACCACCTGGTCCGGATCGTCGGCAGGAAGGACGTGCTTGAGCGCGCCGTGCTCGCCAATGGCGGTCCCGCGCCCGGGGTTCGCAGTTTTGTTCGCAGATGGCGCACCCAAGAGGATTCGAACCTCTGACCTTTGCCTTCGGAGGGCAATGGTTTTGCAGTGCTCACGCTTCCCGTAGATACCAAAATTACGGTATTTCAACAGGTTATATGTTTAATTGTTGCACCATGTAGCACGATGTTTCCCGGTGTGTGATTGCTAGGCGATTGCTGGCGGGCTGTTGCCGTCGCGTCACCCTAAGCCGTACCCGCTGCCGCCCAGCGCCGGCTGCTGCATCACGGATTGACGAGCCCCCGGCAGGTCGTCGCGGCCAGCGCATAGCGGGAAGCCTGATCGGAGCCCATCGAGATGAGCGTGAACTGCTCGCCGGCTACGTTCGTGATCATGCCGCCGAACGGCTGCATACCGACGTACCCCCCGAACGAGTTCCTCGAGTTGACGTAGCCACAGGCGAACACGTCGCCCTGCGCATTACGGCCGCCGACAATGCCCTCGAACTTGGCCGAGTCCGGATCCTTCAATCCCCGCCGCGCGCCTTCCTCGACGGTCTTGATCTGCGCCGGCGTCAGTGGCATCGGCGTCAGCGGCGGTATGGTGGCGCACGCGCCCAGCGCCGCAGCTGCCAGTATCACCGAGCGAACGTACATGTGTGCCCCACTATCTGCCTACGCTCATGGTTTCAGGACCGAGCGCCGAACGCAAGGGACAGCGGCAGGGCATCCACCGAGACATGCAACCCCTGCCGGCGATACGTTGCGCCATGTCCTGGCACCGCCTGCCGAGCAACGATGCGTGGAAGACCGTAACGCTGACCAGCGTGCACGGGCTCGGACAACGCATATGGCTGCGGTGCAATCAGTGCGGGCATGAGAACCTGGCGGACGCCATCGGCTTTGCAGCCGATCACCACCTCGATCCCGGAACGCCGCTGCTCACCATCGCGCGGCGGCTCAAGTGCACGCGGTGCGGCGCGCGCAAGGCCCACTGCTGGCCGGAGCCCTACGCGATCAGGTCGCGGAGTTGACCGCTCGCCGGCGGGCGAGCGCTTCGGCTATCGCGATTTGCGCGCCGATGGTGGCTTCACCTTCGCCGATCGGGGCTTCACCTTGGGCGCCCGCTTCCGCGGCGCCGGCCGCGCCATGCTCACCACAACGTCGCGGAGGTCCGGCCGCTCGAGGAGAAGCCGCAACAGCAGGTCGACGCAACCCGGCACTCGGGCCTCACCCAATGCCCATTTCTGTCCTGTGCGTGCCGACGCACCGACAAGCTCCGCGATCCCTTCTTGGCTGTAGCCGAGGGTCTTGATCGCGGCCCGGAACTCGTCTCGATCCATGTCTCTTCGCGGCTGTATGCGCCGGGCTCGGCCCGGCAGAGTCGATACGCCTTATAGCCGTTCTTACAGCGCCGGTCACGCCATACCTACCCGTCTTGCCTGATACGCCTTTTTGGCGTATCATATTCTTGCATCGCTGGAAACGATGCGGCCCCGGAAGCGCGCCAACGCTGCCGGGGCCTGCTGGAAATCCCACCCTTGCACAGGAAGGACATCACATGCGAACCCCTACCACACGCTGCCGCGTGCCGCTACTCGCCTGGGGGCCGATCTCGGCCGCCATCGTCGCGGAAAGCGCCTCCAACGTGCTGCGCGGCTACGGCATCGGCTCGAATCTGGCCGCCTACACCGTCACCGCCGGCCCCTACACCGTCAGCCTCACCGGCGTCACGCTCGGCCTCGCGGCCGTGGCGCTGGCCATCTACCAGACCAAATCGGCCACCGTCGCGCTGCTGCCCATCGCCCCCGTCCGCCAGCGCCTTCTCGCCGGCGTCCTGGCGGCGCTGCTGCTCGCCGTCTCGGCGGGCGCGTGGTCGTCGCACATCCTCGAGGCGCAGCGCGCCAAGGCCGGCGGCGAGAGCAGCGAGCGCACGGCCTGGGCGCTGGCCAAGGCCGCCTACGACAAGGCCAAGGCGGAGAGCGACCGCCTGGGCACGGGATCGACCACCGACGAGGTGCGCCGCGCCATGGACAAGGTCCGCGTCGCCCCGTGGGCGTGGACCGAGACGCGGCAGTGCACCTCCGACGCCTCCGCCATGTCGGCCGAGGCGGCGCGGGCGTGCAAGCCGATGCTCGACCTGCGCGTCGCCATGGCCCAGGCCATCGCCCGCGCCGAGGCCAAGCGCGAGCTCGCCGCCGCCGGCGCCAAGCTGGCCACCCTGAAGCCGCAGCCCGAGGCCACCGCCGACGAGACGATGCTGGCGCGCGGCTGGGCGTGGCTGATGGGCGCCGCCGTGGTGCTGGCCGCCACGTTCGGCCCGGCGCTGTTCGCCCAGGTGGAGCAAGTGCCGGTCCGCCGGACCGATGGCCATGGCACAGCCGCCGCCGGACAGTCCGCCATCGCGGCCGAGACGACGCCGGAGGCGGACGGTTCGCCGGACCGTCCGGAGCACGCTGTGTCCGGCCCGGACCATGGCGGCGGGTCCGGCGGACCTGGCGGCGTCCGGCCAGACAAGCAGGCCGTACTCAACGCGCTGCTGACGGACCTCGCCCTCGGCCGGAGGTTCGGCAGCCAGGACGAGCTCGCCCAGCGCTTCGGCCGGCGCAAGAGCACAATCTCGGACTGGCTGCGCGAGTGGGAGGAAGCCGGTCTGATCCCGGTCCGCCAGACGCGCGGGCGCTGCAAGGTGATCGAGGTGGCGTGAGGCTCACCATTCGTCGACGGCAGAAGCCACAGGACGGTCCTCCGCCCTGGGGCTTCGTCTTTCCCTATTCCACGTCTACCACCGAGATACGCCGGCCGGATGCCTCGATCGCCGCCAAGCGGTCCTCGAAGCCGATAGCCGGCACGCCACAGAGGTCGATCGTGCCGCCCTCGCCATCACGCCGTTGATTGAGCACGATCCCCAGCGCGTGGGACACGTGGCGGGCGTCAGAGTCGTAGAAGTCGACCCATTGGCCGGCGCGGACAGCCATCAGGTCACCGGCTGGAACGGCTCCGCGCAGCGCCTCGAGACGTTCCCGCAATGTCGGCTGCGGCGGCTCCGGCTCCACCGGCTTCGTTGCCCTCGCCGCTCGCGCGCCGGCCAGGCTTTCCGCCTGTGCGAGGCGCGAGCGGAAAATCCCCAGTCCGCCGGGCTCGACCCCCGCGCGATCAGCCAAGTACCGCACGAGCGCGAGCGCTGCCGCACTCTCGACCCCGTCGCCGATCGCGGCGGCATCGTTGACCACCGCCTGCTCCAGCAAGACCAGCCCCACGGCCAGCGCGTCCTGATCACTCTGCGGCTTGCCAGTCGCGATCTGCTCGACCAGCCCGCGCTCGCGGCTGATCAAGCCATCGGCGATGGCATCGCGCTCCTCGAAACCCGGCGCGCTCGCCGGCGCCTCGTTCAGCCATGCGAGAAGCGGCTCCAGCTCGCGATGCACGGCCGCCAGCTCTGCAACGGCATTCCCCACACTCATCTGCGCCATGGTCGACTCCTACTCTCGTTCGCGCCTCGGTCCACCAGCGCCAGACGTGGCGCCATGTCCTGAGGCGGACATTGCGCCCTTTAGGCGTACCGCGTCAAGCGCACGATGACGGTCGTCAACCGCCATGCGCTGCCGGAGCGCCCGCGCGCGGTGCACGATTCGCAGTTGACCATGCACGCATCCGCGATCAGACTTTCTTTGTGATTCGCGCTGTCAAGCGCGGCGATGCTGATCGGTCGGACGCACGGCACCATGCCGAGGACACATACACGGGCAAGACGAACGAGCGGGGCCGCTCCCTTGGCTCCGGCGCCGCGCGCCTTCATTCATCGGCCGCGTTGTGAGCCCGTCGAATCGGAGCGGATGGCAGACGCGAACGCCGAACTCGACGCGATCGAGGCCGGCATTCGTCGCGTCCTCGACGCGGGCGGCGAGCACGCTTTGCGGCTCCGGATCGCGAGACTTCTCCCCCCATCATGAGAGGCCGCTTGCCGTGTCACGCGGCGCGTGTGAGCGCCGCTGGCGCCACGGGCGCGGCCACCCTGGGCGGGATACGATAGGCGCGCTGCCGATCGTTCCCGCGGCCGATATACTCCTTGCCATGCCCCAGCATGCGGCGCAGCTCGCGGCCGATGCCCGCCCACCCTTTCGGCTCCCAGTTTCGTTCAGCGCACAGCTCCCGGTGGATCTCCATCAGCTCGGATGCCAGCACAGTTCCGGTCCTGCCGCCCGGCCCCTGCAGCCACTCGAGCAGCGCGACGGCGTGCTCTTTCGTCGTCATCGCGGTTAGCGTCGGGATGACCTCCACCGACGCCGGCAGCGCCGGGGCACTTAGGCGAGTCGATGGGCGCCGATGGGAATCGCCGCCATCCACCAGCGGCGGCTGGGCCTGCGAAGAGTCGCCGCAATGCCCGGCCGCGTCGTTGTCCCGCATGGAATCGCTGGGCACCGGCTTGCGGCGGCGCCATCCACCTTTCAAGCCGAACATGGCGTCACCCCACCCATTCTCGACGCCGGCGCTGGCGTCGCTTCTTTGTCGGCTCCGCTGCGACCCTTGATCGTGCACGTGACCGAGAACGGTCCGGGCCGCAGCGACCCGAGACGACGAAGGCCCATCGTCACTACCAGCAAGGCGACGAGTCGCACGTCGTCTGGCGCCGCGTCGTCCAGCGCGACGGCGGCGGCGCTCTCGATGTCGGCCACGGCTCGTGCTGCCTCAGACGCTGCGTCGGCCTCTGGCGCGCCAAGGACGCCCGCCGGCACCGACACCCCATGACACCCCCGGCCGGCAGCCGTTTGCCGCTCTGCGGCCTCCTGGCGGCCCGCAGGCATGGCATCCGCCCCGGCGTCCGCGAACTCGGCCACAACCGACGCAGCCAGGTCATCCCTCCGCGTCGGCGCTTCGCTCGGCACTGCGTCGGCCTCTGGCGCGCCCAGGACGCCCGCCGGCACCGACAACCCCATGACACCCCGGCCGGCAGCCGTTTGCCGCTCTGCAGCCTCCTGGCGGCCCGCCAGCGCATCTCCACGCCCGGTAGGCTCGCCGCCATGCAGCTCCTCAATGCGCGCCGCCACCTTCGGCAGCTTGCGGAGCCGCCGGCCGCACTCGCCAAGGTGTTTGCGGCGCATGCTGGCACCGTAGGCGAGACGATAGGCCTCGGCGCCGTTGCCGAGCCGCACGTAGGCCTGTGCGAAGGCTTCTTGCCGATCGGTCAAGCCCGCATGCCGGGTGACGGCGGAAGGGTGCTCAGGCTCGGTCATGTCGCGTGGTCCTCGATGATCCCCCATTCGGAGAGGATTCGGCTCGCCTCGGCAACGGAGCGCGCCACGGCATACTCGCCGCCGGCGGCCCGCCACCGCGCCGCCATCTCGCGTTGCGCGTCGGACAGCCGCCCGCTCGCTGTTTTGAGCTCGAGCCCGAACACCCGGCCCTCGGCGATGGCCACGAGGTCTGGGATCCCGGCCACCACACCGAGCGCTTTGAAGCGGCCGGCTTCGGCCTTGCTACGCCGCCCGCCATTCGCCGGGTGCCAGACCAGCGCGTTCGGGCGTGCCCGCGCGGCGACCATGGCGACGACGTGGCGCTGGATCGCCTCCTCGGTCATGTCCGGCGCCACCGCGTCTGGAGCTGAACGGAGCGCGCGGCCGAGTGGGCGCTCTCGCTCGAGTGCGGCCCGGATGCGCGCGGCGAGCGGCGAGGCGGGATTGAGCGCTCCCAAGTTGATCCTCATGCCGTCCCCCCGGTGGCGAGTCGCTTCCGGATCAGGCCTTCGCCGAGCTTCCGCAGATGCGCGCTCATCGGGCCATCGGGCAGGTTCGCCAGCGCTGCTTCGACTGTGCCTTCCGACTCGTCAACTCCACCGAGCGCGGCGGCGGCCATATGGCCGACGCGCTCGAGTGGCCGCGGGGGTAGGGGGGTAGAATCTATATCTCTATCTCTATTGCTTAGCGCGCGCTTGGCGTCCGCTTCGCGGTTGCCTTGAATTTGCGGCCCAATTTCCGGCCTTGACGGTTCTCGGGAATTTGAAATCTGCCGACTCGGCGCCGACTCGGGCTCGAGATTTTTTTCGCCACTTGATGACCTGGCCCTGCCGCCCTTCTGGCCGGCGACCGCATTGCGGCTACTGACCCCGGTCCTATGCGCCCATTCGCGCTCTGCCCATGGCGCGCTGATGCGCCCGCAGAGGTCGCTGGTGATGTGGCCGGACGCAATCAGCGCGTCGCGGCAGCGGACCCATTGGCCTACCGTCCTCATGCCCGTCACGCGCATCCAGGCCTCTGGCGTGCGCTCGATCGGCGGGCGCTCCTCCATCAATGCGCCGATGATGCGGAGGAACGGGCGAACGTGCCGATCATCGATTCGGTCGAGCCCCTGGCCAACGTCGGCCGGCAATGTGCGCCACCAGGGCCAAGGCTGCGCTTTGGTGCCCTTCATGGCCTTCCCCGTGACGTATCGCTGGCACCATCAGGGAACCGAGCCGCTGTGACTGCCGGCGCATGTCCTGCTGCGCCGTCCCACACCGGGGCACCGCGACGCGGCACGAGCGCGGGGCCCCGGTTGTTCCCGTATTGCGAGGTGACGGTGGCGGCATCCGTCGATTGCCCGCGTCGAATCGGCAGCAATCGAAGCCGGCACGTGACGACGATGAGCCCGGAACGCCGGCGCTCCTGGCGCCAGCGCCGGCACGCCAGGTGCGGATGCCCGTCGACACGAACGATTGAAGCGCTCGACGTGGCCACGCGTGCCTTTCCAGGCGGCGCGAATTTCGATAGAAGAGACATTGCGAACGCGTCCTGTTCGTGGCTGGGCACACGCCAACGCAACTGCGACGCAACTACTCTCCTCGGGCTCGAACGGCACCACCCGTTCGGGCCCGAAACGCTTTAGTGCGGCTTGCCGCCGCCCAGCGAGCCGATCGGCGACGCCGGCATCGCGGGCGAACCGTTGGCCGGCGGGCGCGGATCCGTTGCCGACGGGTGGCGCTCAGGATCCCGGATGCGGGCGATGCGCTCAAGGACAGCGGAGCGGCTCGCGGGCGTGAAGCCGAACTGTGTCTCGAGCGAACGGATCGCGGCCTCGAGCTGAGCCCGCACGCGCACCTCCGCCTTGACCTTCGATACGGTGCCGTAGCCCTTTCTCTGCTGCCGCTCGACCAGCCGCAGACGGCCATGCGCATCGCGCAGCTGTAGCGTGGCGTCGATCCACTCGTGCACGTACGTGCAAAGCCTCTCCAATGCGAACGCATCGGATTGCCGGATGGTCGCCGCGCCGACCCGGCTCGACGCGTAGTCCTTCCAGATCTCCCGGACTTCAGGAGCCAGGTGCGCCGGCGGCTCGATCACGGCGGCATCGCCGGGCCCCTCCATTTCGGCGGCCAGTTCGAGCGCCTTCCTCTGGCGGTGTCCAGGGTTGCCCCTCCGGATGGCCTGCTCGGCCGTGACTCGCTTGGGTCTGCCTCGCATGGGTTAGTCTCGCGCTCCTGGAGCCGTGATCGACCAAAAAAGCGGTCCGAATTCTGCGCGCCGGAAAAAGTTGGTGGGGGCGCGGTCAAGGGGCTATGGGGCTGAAAAAAATGATCCCCCCCTAGGGGGGGCCACGACGTTAGCCCCGCCTCACTCCCAAGTCGCGCATGGCTGTCGACCAGTCCGCAAACCCCCGCGCCGATTCCGAGTCCGGCACCGAGCCCCAGCCGACGCGCTCGGTTACGGGCGTCTCGCTCGCTTCGAATCCGACACCATCAGGGCCGCACGGGCCGTGCAGCTCGCGCGCGTCGTTGGCTCGCAACGGCTGTCCAGTCACGGCATCGACATACAGGGCGCAGTACAGATCTTTGAGCTCGTTCCAATCGGCCGCCTCTGCCACATCGAGGAATCGTCTCTCTATGAAGCAATGCCCGCATCGCACGCACGGTCGATCCGCGACGGTCACCTCTTCGCCCTTCGTCTCGATCACCAGCGTATAGCCACTCATGGGTTTTCTCTCCTTGTCAGACACCGAGCCGCGCCAAGCGCGGGTCGCGATCGAGCATCTCGCGCACGCCGCGCACGATCTGGTGCGGGATCGACTCTGCGACCGCCTGGATGTGCGCCGCCGCACCCGCATCGGCGCCTGGGGCGTGGATCGTGATCGAGGGCGCGAAGGTCATTCCGCTGCCCATCTGGTCGGCGCGCGCCACGGTGCCCGGCACGGATGGAATGAAGAACTCCTGCCCCCGCTCCTGCCACTGGTAGGCAACGCCGGGCAGCACGTCGCCGCCCTGGGCGCGCGCACCGCCGAACAGGCCGGTCCAGATCCCCCCGAGAAGGCCACCGCCCTGCGATCCCGTGCCCAGCAGCGTTTGGAGCCCGCTGTGCAAGAGGAGTTTCGAGGCATCGGCGAGCATGCCATTAATCATGTCCGACCACCTCACACTGGTGCCCTGCATCCATTTGCCGAATGCGCCCTCGAGGTTGTTGGCCACCGATTGCCCCAGGGACTGCATTAGCTGGAAGCCATGCTGCGCTGACGACGCTGCGTCGGCGGCCTGGCGGATGCGATCTCCAGCAGCGGCGACGCGGGCCGCCCACTCCTCAGTAACCGGGATCCCGGACCTGATGAGTTCGTTGTAGGCCGCCGTCTCGAACTTCAGCCGAGCCTGCTCGTCGGCCGTCTTGCCGAGCGCCTCGATCTGGGTCTGGTACCCGCTGACCGCCTGCTGTACCGAGACGTCCATGCGATACCCGGCCTGGGCCGCCGCCTTGGCGTTAGCCGCACGCTCCTCTTGTTCGGCCAACTCCTGCAGCTCTTTTTTGCGCTCTTCCGTCATACTGACGTGCTGGCGATCAAGCGAGAGCTGCAGGTGCGCCATCATCTGGGCGCGAGCGGTCTCGCCGGCGCTCTTGCCAATCTCACGCGTTGTCGCTTCCTCGAGCGCGATGCGCTCACGTCCCGCCGCAATGATGCGCTCGAAACTCTGCTCCTGCTTGATGCCGAGGCGCAGCCCTTCCTCCTTAGCGGCGAGCGCGCCGACCTCGTTGACTTTGGCGTCGATCGCCTTCTGCTGCTCATCGGTGGCGCTGTGCTTGGTCTCGCCGATCTTCTCGTCGATCGCCGCCCTGGCCTGCATCCGGGCCCGTTCTTCGACCGACTTGCCGATGAGATCAATAACGCGCTTTTGCTTCTCGATCTGGCGATCCATCATCTCGTCGAGCGCCTTCATCTCGCCGAGTGACAACGTGTTGTAGAGGATCGTGTTGATATAAGAATTGGCGCCCTTGGCGACCTCGGAAAACTTCCCGCCCGTCCGCTCGGCCTCGTCGCCCAGCGCCCGTAGCTCATCCTGTGTGCGCTCCAACGAAACGCTGGTAGCCTCAGAAAACGCCCCCTGAATCTTGCCGATCGTGCTATCGCCGCCGCTGGACCAACCACGGGAAAATGCAGATCCAACCTCCGAGAGATATTCGCCGAAGCCCTTCGTCTTGAGCGATGCCTCGTCGAGTCCCTTGGCAAAACGATCCAGCTCTCCGGTATCAACCCACTTCGTCTTGGCGAGCTCGGCCCCCTTCTCGAGTAGCAAATCAAATCCAGACGCAATCCCCACCTTCCCGACATTCCAGGCACCGTCGAGCAACGGCCCGAGCTTGCCGAGCTTCGACGTCAACGAGTGTACAATGCCGTCAAGCCAGTCCTGCGTCGCCTGCTTGGCCTTGTCGATGCCGGAGGTCAGCATCGCCTCGGTCTTCTCGGCACCGCCCTCGAGGGCGGTGTTGATATCGCCAGCAACACCTTTGATCGCGCCTCCGATGCGGCTCCATACGCCCTCGGCCTGTCCCGCCGCGGTGTCCATGCTGGCAGCAACGGAGCCCGCGAATTGTGACTGGGCCTTATCTGCCTCCTTCAGCGCTTCGAGGAAGGTGGAATTGTCGGCCGTGATGTCGAATGCCAGACCGCCGCCGCCACCAGATTTCGAGCCCATCACGTCACCGCGTCAGTTGAGGTTGGGGAGGAGTAGCGTGTCAGGATGGCATCGAGGCCACCCTGCGTGAGGCCACCGCCGGCGGCGGCAATGAGGTCGCGCAACACAAGTAGGAACGACGCCAATGGCAGGCGGCCAATTAGTGCTAGATCGGCCTCGAGGCCATGCGGCTCGACCATGGCGGCGATCATCGCCGGATACTTTTCGACGGGTGCGTGATCGATCGCCCGTGTCAGGTCGCTGATCGACGTGACGCGCAACAGCCCGCACAACGCGCTGAGGTGCGCCGGAATCCCTGCCACCTCACCGCCGGGCCAGGGCGCCCAGCGCGCGCCGAGTGCGATTGTGGATGTCATCGGCGGCGTCCTCGGCGGGAAGTCACGCATCTTCGCCGCCTCCGAGGTCGCTGGTCGATACCCGGCGCCCAGCGCGCAGCCAGGCTTGAAGCGCGTCGACCTCGTAGCCGACCGCCTTCTTGCCGAGACGCACGAACGGCGGTCCATGACCACTCACGCGCCATTTCTCCATGCACGAAACCGACACTCCGATGATTTTGGCGGCGGCCGGCGTCCGAACAGTTTCACCGCTTTTGACCATGGTGCTGGCGGCGGTCCGACGCCCAGCGCGCAGCCAAGCCTTCAGAACGCCGACCTCGTATCCAACCGCCTTCTTGCCGATGCGGACAAACGGCGGGCCACCACCACTCTGGCGCCACTTCGCCAAACACTGCGTCGTTACCCCGATGAACTCTGCAGCAGTCGGCGGCCGCATGATCGCAGAGCGCACGGTCGAAACGGCTGTGCGAATGGGCTTCGCCTCCGACCGATCCGAGCAGCAGGTCAGGAGCGCGGCGGTAGTCATCTCCGACGTCGAAACACCAGTTGACGACGCGTGATCCGACATTTGCTTCCTCCGTAGGGTGGCACCTGATGGAGGAACAGTAGCGATTCGACTGGCTACGCTCCGAGCGGTGCGTAGCCAGCTATTTGCAGCCGGCTTTTCTCAAGCGCGCCCTAATAGCCGAAGCCCCCAACAAGGCACCATTGGCCGTTCTAAACAGCCTGCGTTGAGCCATTTTTTCTGATGCATGCCTGACGCTGAGAGAAGGCATGATCAGGCGGAGACGTTTGAATTCCGTGACTATGTCGTCAGTGAGAGGCATGTTGAGTGCCTTCGTGCCGCTTGCCCAGAGCCTGTTTTGGTCGGCTAATCTCTTGGAGGCTGTGTAGCTGCGCAGAGCGGCGCCCTCGTGCTCGAACTTCCACCAGAGGCGCTCGCGAAGCTCGAACATGCGGGCTGCAAGCCGGCTTGCCCTGAGCACCTCGTTGGCGCTGACCGCCGACTTCCAGTTGATGTAAGCGATGATGATCTGGTGCGCGAACCACTCCCGCGTTTCAGGCGTCGTCTTGGCCTCTGGCTGCGTTGTCGCGCTCAGTACGAACTGCTCAGTTGTAACGAGAACTGTGATCTGCTGCGAGAAGTCGTCGTCGGGATCGCGATATTCGGCAATGGCGTCACGCAAGACGCAGTTGACGGCTTCGAGCAATTCCAACAGGCTGATGCCGCTCTCGAGCAACAGGTCGGCATCACACTTCCCATCGATGAGGTCGAGAAAGTCGGCCATCGAGAAGTCGAATGCCCAGCGCCGCGTGAGGTGCGAACCGACCTCCCTGACCGCGCTCACACTCACGCCAAGTCGCCTTAAGAGCGCGTGCGCCTCCTTAACCTTGCTCTCGTCGCGATGCCCGAAGTCGCGCAATTCGCGAGCGCAAGCCTCTGCCCTGGCCCTGTCGAGCTTCGCCTGGGCCTTTTTGACCCGGTCATCGCCGTGGTGCTCTAGGCTGCCCACCGTGGATGCGTCAGTTTCAGCCATCACCGTTCTGCGCGGGCTCTTTCGTGCCATCGAGTGCCTCCGCGATGTTCCCCGCGATCCTGTCGGCGGCCACTCGAGCCGGGTCGTCGGCGAGGTGTGCATATCTCGCTGTCGTCTTGGGATCGCGGTGACCGAGAAGCTTGCCGATGACCAGCAATCCAACCGCAGCTCCTGCGCCGGCGCTCGCGAAAGAGTGGCGGAGATCATGCAGGCGGACGTCGGCAAGCCCAGCGCGAAGACGAACGCGGGTCCAGATCCTGGGGAGCCCGACGAAGTGGCTCTGCGGCTTGTCACCCGGAAACACAAATGGGTTGCCCACTTCGCGCGGCAGCGAGGCCAGGAGCTCGGCCGCCGCGGCTCCGAGGACGATCGCCTTTGCACCGGTCTTCGAGTCGCCGAGCCGCAGCACCGCGCGGGTTAGATCGACCTCGGCCCAGCGCAGCCGCAGGACTTCAGATAGGCGGCATCCGGTCAGGATCAGGGCGCGGATGGCGGCTATGGCCGTCCTGTTCTCACCCTCCGCTTCAGCAGCGGCGAGGGACTCCCCCAACCGGCGCAACTCGGCCTCGCTCAGAAAGCGCTCGCACTTGCGGTCGGCAAAGCGCTTGACGCCGCGAACTGGATTGTCCGGCCGGATGCCCTCCTGCACGGCGAAGCTGAAGATCCCACCGAGCAGCCCGACTGTTCGCGTTGCCGTTCCCCGACCGCCGGTGACGATGGCCCGGCCACGCGGCCCGGTACGCTCATCCGAAGCCGTCTTGCCGCTGGCCACGTCCGAGAGGAACCGGCGCACGTCCGCCGGCGTGATGTCGGCCACCCGGCGCTTGCCCAACAGCGGCACGATGTGCCGCCGGATGCGCCCACGGTCGGCGCTCAGTGTCGATGGCTTCTTGGTGGCCACGCCTTCGTCAAGGTAGCGCTCGCACAGCTCGGCGACGGTGATCGCCCGGCGCGCCTCGTCCACTCGGCGACGGGCGCGCTCTCGCGGGCTGATGCCTCTCTTCACGTCGCCGCGCAGCCGCTCAGCTTCATCGCGCGCCCGGTCTGCCGTCCAAGGGTCGCCGTGCGTACCGATCGTGGCACGCTCGGGCGCCGCTTTGCCCGGCACACGGTACTGGAACAGGTAGACCTTGCGGCCGCTCGGGGTGACCTTCAGACCGAAGCCCGAGACGGCCGTATCCCAGACGAACACGTCGCGCTCGCCCGGCCGAGTCTCATCGACGATGCGCTTGCTGATCCTGGCGCGCACGCCCGCCCCCTCAATGCATTTTGGGGACACTAGGGGAATGGTAATGCTGGATCAACGGCAGGCGAGCGGTGATTGCTATGTGATTGCTGGATCTGTATGCCGCCAGCAACCAAAACCACAACTCATTGATATTATTGGCGCACCCAAGAGGATTCGAACCTCTGACCTTTGCCTTCGGAGGGCAACGCTCTATCCAGCTGAGCTATGGGTGCCTGCCGGGCCGCCTTGATAGCGCATCCGGCGGGAACCCGCAAACGCCTTGCTCCGCGCGGCTCGGCGGGGGCGGCGGCCGCCCAGGACAGGCGAGATCACGGTGTTCAGCCGAGGCGGCGCGGGGGGCAGGGTCAGCGCGGCGGAGAGGGGCGAAGGGCACCCGGCGGCGGCGGAAGATCACCTTAGCGAACACGCGAAAAAACGTCGCGAACCTGCGGAAAGAACGCCGCGAACATAGCGAACCAGGCGAACCGGCGCGCCGGCCCGGATCAGCCCGCCGCCGGCGCCCCTCCGACAGCGCATCGCAGCGGCATCGGCGCGCGAACCGCGCTACACTTGGCCCGGACACCGCGCCCCCGTTGCCGACCCCCTCCGGCCAGCTCCGGTGGTCCCGGGTTGCAGCGGCAGCGAAGCGGTGCATAGAGAGGACCCATGACGGCCGACATCGTCAACCTGAGGCGGGCGCGCAAGGCGAAGGCGCGCGGCGATCGCGAGGCGCAGGCGGCGGAGAACCGCGCGCGCTTCGGGCGGACGAAGGAGGAGCGGCGGCTCGAGACCGCGCGCGGCGAGCTCGAGCGGCGGCGGCTCGAGGCGGCGCGGCGGGAGGGCGAGGCGGTGGAGCCGGGCCGCGGCGAGGACGAGACGTGACGCGGGATGTGACCCGGGACGCGAAGGCAACGGAGGCCGATGCCGGGACGGGGAGCCGCGCGGCGGACGGCGCGCGGCCGGTCAAGCGGAGCTTCTCGATCCGCGGGCACAAGACGTCGATTTCCCTGGAGGCCGCGTTCTGGGAGGCGCTCCGCGAGGCGGCGGCGCGCGAGGGCCAGCCGATGGCGGCGCTGGTGGCGGCGATCGACGCCGGCCGCGGCGGCGCCGGCCTGTCGAGCGCGGTGCGCGTGTGGCTGCTCGACGACTGCCGGAGGCGCGCGGGGGGCGGGTAGGCGGCTTCACTAGACCACTTGCTGTATGGCCTCCGCTCCGGTGGGGATGGCGCATCTCGCCGCCTTGCGCATGAGCGGTGCTCGTCCGATGATGCCGGGGCGGATCAAACGGGGCGGGGCAATGGCGGTCGAGACCGAGGCGGAGGGGCGGGCGGAGGCACTGCGGCGCATCGCCCATTGCCGCGACACGCGGAGTGAGGAGCTCGACCTCGGCGGGCTGCAGCTCACGGCGCTCGACGACGAGATCCTGACGCCGCTGTGCGAGCTGACATGGCTGCGGCGCCTCTTTCTCGGCATCGACGCCGAGGCCCGGGAAAAGCCACAACTCGCCTTTACCGGTACGGGAAAAAACAAAAAGAGATGCAACGCGCTCGGCGCGCTGCCCGGCGCTCTATTCGACGCGCTGACGCGACTGGAGCAGCTCGATCTGGCTCTCAACGAGTTGACTGGGCTGCCCGCATCGATCGCGAGCCTCGCGGCGCTGACCACGCTCGACCTCACCAAAAACGGCATCGGGGACGAGGGGGCGCGGGCGCTCGGCGGCCTCACGGCGCTGACCACGCTCTATCTGTCCAACAACAACATCGGGGCCGAGGGGGCGCGGGCGCTCGGCGGCCTCACGGCGCTGACCACGCTCGATCTGTCCCGCAACGAGATCGGGGCCGAGGGGGCGCGGGCGCTCGGCGGCCTCACGGCGCTGACCACGCTCTATCTGTCCAACAACAACATCGGGGCCGAGGGGGCGCGGGCGCTCGGCGGCCTCACGGCGCTGACCACGCTCAATCTGTCCATCAACAACATC
>WBZX01001751.1_pt1 | contig 15829 bp, 14 predicted proteins | sample 5204211 | NCBI WGS metagenome assembly WBZX01 (sample SAMN12344362, study PRJNA552823) | activated sludge metagenome | biome: Activated sludge suspended growth; feature: Nitrification reactor; material: Wastewater; isolation source: activated sludge from nitrification reactor of wastewater...
TCACCGCGCTGCCGGCGGCGCAGCGCGACGCGGTGGCCGACGAACTGCTGGCGCGCCACACGGAGATGCTCAAGGGCGGCCGCGCAGCCGCCAGCGCGAGCACCAGCGCCGAAGACATCGTCCGGCACCTGCGCGAGGAGGACGACGCGACCGGGCCGGGAGGGCTCGACCCGCGCCTCGCGCCACCGACGGTCATCGACGAGGGCCAGCTCGACACCTTGCCGGCCGAGATGGTGGACACGGCCGCACCGGGGCGCTCGCTGCGATGGCTCGACGGCGCCCAGCCGGGGCTGTGGTGCCACCTGTTCGCGCAGGGCGGCTGGCGTGCCGCGCGCCTGATCTGGGTCAGCGAGACGCGCGCGCACTGGCTGCTGTCCAGCGCTGCGGGCGCGACGCATTCACTGACCGCGCGCGCCGTCGAACGGCTGGCCCGCGACGGCCTGCTGGCGCCGCTCGAAGAGCGCAACCTTCTCGAGCGCGCCATCGACGGCTGGCTCGCCGACACACGCAAGCCGCACCGCTGACCGCAGGGCTCGCAGGGCCGCCCGCCGCGGCCTCGCCATGCAGGGCGTGGCTATCATTCCGCTCATGCCTGCATCGCTCGACGGCTGCCTGGTGGTGGCCATCTCGTCGCGCGCGCTGTTCGACTTCGAGGAAGAGAACCGCGTGTTCGAAGCGCACGACGACCGCGCCTACATGCAGCTGCAGCTGCAGCGCCTGGAACAGCCGGCACGCCCCGGCGCGGCGTTCTCGCTGGTGAACAAGCTGCTCGCTTTCAACCAGGGCGGGCAGCGCCGCGTCGAGGTGGTGATCCTGTCGCGCAACGACCCGGTGTCGGGCATGCGCGTGTTCCGCTCCTGCCAGCACTACGGCCTGCCGATCGAGCGCGGCGTCTTCACGCGCGGGCAAAGCCCCTGGCGCTACCTCAAGCCGCTGGCCGCCGAGCTGTTCCTCACCGTCAACGAGTCCGACGTGCGCCAGGCGCTGGCCGCCGACGTGCCGGCCGCGCGCGTGGTGGCCCAGTCGGCGCGCGCTTCGGGCACCTACCCGCACGAGGTGCGCATCGCGTTCGACGGCGACGCCGTGCTGTTCTCGGACGAGTCCGAACGCGTGTTCCAGCACGAGGGCCTGGCCGCTTTCCAGGCCCACGAGCGCGACCGTGCGGCACTGCCGATGGCGCCGGGGCCGTTCAAGCCCTTCCTGCAGGCGCTGCACCGGCTCCAGCGCGAGCCGTCCGGCCCGATGCGCGTGCGCACCGCGCTGGTCACCGCGCGCAGCGCCCCGGCGCACGAGCGCGCCATCCGCACCCTGATGGACTGGCAGGTCGACGTCGACGAAGCCATGTTCCTGGGCGGCCTGCCCAAGGGCGCGTTCCTGCGCGAGTTCGAGCCCGACTTCTTCTTCGACGACCAGACCGGGCACGTCGACAACGCGTCGCCGCACGTGCCGTCCGGGCATGTGGCCGCAGGGGTGGCCGGCGGCGCCTAGTCCGGCCGCGCCCGCTGCAGCGCCGCCAGGTCGAGCACGCGCACGCCGCCGTACTCGACGCGGATCCAGCCGCGCTCCTGCAGCCGGGTCAGGGCCTCGTTGACGCGCTGGCGCGACAGGCCCACCAGGTAGCCCAGTTCCTGCTGCGTGATGCGCAGCACCTCGCCGACGCCGGGATACAGCACCGGATGGAACAGCGCGCCCAGGCTGCGCGCGACCTTGGTGTCGGGGTCGGCCAGGCGGTCGATCTCGCGCGCGGCGATGAACTGCCCCAGACGCTCGTTGAGCTGGTTCATCAGGTGGCGGTTGAACGGGATGCTGCGCTCGAGCAGCCAGTCGAAGGTGGCGATCGGCAGCCCCGCCACCACGCTCGGCCGCAGCACCTCGATGTTGTAGCGGTAGACCTCGTGCTTGAGCAGCGTGCCCTCGCCGAACCAGGCACCCGACGGCAGCCCGGTGAAGGTGACCGAGGCGCCCTGCGCGCTGTCGTTGCTCATCTTGAGCAGGCCTTCGACGACGCCGAGCCACAGCGTGGCCTGGCGCCCGATGCGGCACAGGAACTCGCCCGGCTCGGCGTCGGCCACCTGCATGTCCGCGCCCACGCGCTCGCGCTGCGGCGCGTCCAGCAGCACCCACCACGGCACGCGCTCCAGTTCGGGCGGCGTGGCCGCGCGCACGCGATGGCGCAGCGACGGACTCGGCGGAGCGGTGAACGACGGACCCATGCGCTTTGCGGTTGACGCCTCGCTGACACGAGGGCCCCGGGAAAGTCCCCCACGGGCCGACCCTAGGATTGTCGTCAGAACGACAACCGGGCGTCAAACTTCTCCCTAGCATCGCGCTCTCACACACGGCCCGACCGTGACCAGGAGACGCCCGGTGCAGACCACCTTTCCCCGCCTGTTGCTCGAGCACGCGAAAGCGCGCCCCGACGCGCCGGCGTTGCGCGAGAAGGAATACGGCATCTGGCAGACCACCACCTGGTCGGCGCTGGCGCAGCTCGTGCGCCGCCTGGCCTGCGGCCTGTCGCACGCCGGCATGAAGCGCGGGGACCACGTGGTGGTGGTGGGCGAGAACCGCCCCCGCCTGTACGCCACGATGCTGGCCGCGCAGTCGCTGGGCGCGATCCCTGTGCCGCTGTACCAGGACGCGGTGGCCGCCGAGTACGCGTTTCCGATCCAGAACGCCGAGGTGGCGTTCGCCGTGGTGGAAGACCAGGAGCAGGTCGACAAGATGCTCGAGCTGCGCGCCACCTGCCCGACCCTGTCGCGCATCTGGTACGACGACCCGCGCGGCCTGCGCAACTACAACGAGCCGGGCCTGGACTCGCTGGACGCCCTGGTGGCTGCCGGCGCGTCGCACGACGCCGCCAACGCCGCGCTGTTCGACGACGAGGTCTCGCGCTGCCAGCCCGGCGACGTGGCGGCGATGTTCTTCACGTCGGGCACCACCGGCAACCCCAAGGGCGTGGTCCACACGCACTACACGCTGCTCGACCGCGCCGGCGCCGGCGCACGCTTCGACCGGCTGACGGACCGCGAGGAGGTGCTGGCCTACCTGCCGCCGGCCTGGATCGGCCAGAACATCTTCAGCTATGCGCAGTGGCTGGCCTGCGGCTACGTGGTCAACTGCCCAGAGAGCGCAGCCACCGCGTCGATCGATCTCAAGGAAGTCGGGCCCACCTACTACTTCGCGCCGCCGCGGGTGTTCGAGGCCCTGCTCACGTCGGTGACCATCCGAATGGAAGACGCGGGCGCGGTGAAGCGGTGGCTGTTCCGCCACTTCATGGCGCTGGCGCAGCGCGTGGGGCCGGCGCGCATGGACGGCAAGCCGGTGGGCGCGCTCGACCGCCTGCACTACGCGCTGGGCAACCTGTTCATCTACGGGCCGCTGCGCAACACGCTGGGCTTCTCTCGCGTGCGGGTGGCCTACACCGCGGGCGAGGCCATCGGGCCGGACCTGTTCACCTTCTACCGCTCCATCGGCATCAACCTGAAGCAGCTCTACGGCTCCACCGAGACGGCGGTGTTCGTGTGCCTGCAGCCCGACCACGAGGTCAAGGCCGACACGGTCGGCGTGCCGATCGAGGGCGTGGAGATCAAGGTCGACGACAACGGCGAGCTGCTGGTGCGCTCGCAGGGCCTGCTCAAGGGCTACTACAAGAACGACGCGGCCACGCGCGAGGTGCTCACGCCCGACGGCTGGTACCGCACCGGCGACGCCGGATTCCTGGACGCGACCGGGCACCTGAAGATCATCGACCGCGCCAAGGACGTCGGCCGCCTGGCCGACGGCTCGATGTTCGCGCCCAAGTACATCGAGAACAAGCTCAAGTTCTTCCCCTTCATCAAGGAGGCGGTGGCTTTCGGCGACAAGCGCGACGAGGTCTGCGCCTTCGTCAACATCGACTTCGAGGCCGTGGGCAACTGGGCCGAGCGGCGCAACCTGCCCTACGCCGGCTACACCGACCTGGCCGGCAAGGCCGAGGTGCGCGAGCTGATCACCGACTGCGTGAAGAAGGTCAACGCCGACCTGGCCGCCGACGAGCGCCTGGCCGGCTCGCAGATCAGCCGCTTCCTGGTGCTGCACAAGGAACTGGACGCCGACGACGGCGAGATGACCCGCACCCGCAAGGTCAAGCGCGGCTACATCGCCGAAAAGTACCAGGTGCTGCTGGACGCGCTGTACGGCGGCCAGAAGGAGCAGTTCATCGAGACGGCGGTGCGCTTCGAGGACGGCCGCACCGGCAGCGTGTCGGCCACGCTGCAGATCGTGGACGTGGCGGTCGCCCCGCCGATGAGGCGCGCCGCATGAACGACATGACCCAGCCCGTGGCCGCCGGCGCGCGCACGCGCCGCGTGGGCGAGGTGATCCTCGACATCCGCAACATCAGCCTGGCCTTCGGCGGCGTCAAGGCGCTGACCGACATCAGCTTCGACGTGCGCGAGCACGAGGTGCGCGCCATCATCGGCCCCAACGGCGCGGGCAAGAGCTCGATGCTCAACTGCATCAACGGCGTCTACACGCCCCAGCACGGCAGCATCACCTTCCGCGGCAAGACCTTCAGCCACATGGACAGCCGCCAGGTGGCGGAAATGGGCGTGGCGCGCACGTTCCAGAACCTGGCGCTGTTCAAGGGCATGAGCGTGCTGGACAACATCATGACCGGCCGCAACCTGCGCATGAAGAGCAACCTGCTGCTGCAGGCGCTGCGCTTCGGTCCGGCCGAGCGCGAGGAGATCGCGCACCGCGCGGCGGTCGAGCGCATCGTCGACTTCCTCGAGATCCAGGCCTGGCGCAAGACCCCGGTGGGCCAGTTGCCCTACGGCCTGCAGAAGCGCGTCGACCTCGGGCGCGCGCTGGCGATGGAGCCGCAGGTGCTGCTGCTGGACGAACCCATGGCCGGCATGAACGTCGAGGAGAAGCAGGACATGTGCCGCTTCATCCTGGACGTGAACGACGAGTTCGGCACCACCATCGTGCTGATCGAGCACGACATGGGCGTGGTGATGGACATCAGCGACCGAGTCGTCGTGCTCGACTACGGCAAGAAGATCGGCGACGGCTCGCCTGACGAGGTGCGCTCCAACCCCGACGTGATCGCCGCCTACCTCGGGACCAGCCACTGACATGGCCTTCTTCCTCGAAACCCTGCTCGGCGGCCTGATGGTGGGCATGCTGTATTCGCTGGTGGCGCTGGGCTTCGTGCTCATCTTCAAGGCGTCCGGCGTGTTCAATTTCGCCCAGGGCGCGATGGTGCTGTTCGCCGCGCTGGCGATGGCGCGCTTTGCCGAGTGGGTGCCGCTGTGGACGGGCATCGACAACCTCGTGGTGGCCAACGTGGCCGCCTTCGTGATGGCCGGGGCGCTGATGTTCGTGCTGGCTTGGCTGATCGAACGCCTGGTGCTGCGCCACCTCGTCAACCAGGACGGCGCCACGCTGCTGATGGCCACGCTGGGCATCACCTACTTCCTCGACGGCGCGGGCCAGACCCTGTTCGGCAGCAACATCTACAAGATCGACATCGGCATGCCCAAGGAGCCGATCTTCGTGCTGGACACCGTGTTCCAGGGCGGCATCCTCGTCAACAAGGAGGACCTGATCGCCGCGGCCATCGCCGCGGGCCTGGTGCTGCTGCTGTCGCTGTTCTTCCAGAAGACGTCCACCGGCCGCGCGCTGCGCGCCGTGGCCGACGACCACCAGGCCGCGCAGTCCATCGGCATCCCGCTCAACCGCATCTGGGTCATCGTGTGGTGCGTGGCGGGCGTGGTGGCGCTGGTGGCCGGCATGATCTGGGGCAGCAAGCTCGGCGTGCAGTTCTCGCTGGCCACGGTGGCGCTGCGCGCGCTGCCGGTGGTGATCCTCGGCGGCCTCACGTCGGTGCCGGGCGCGATCATCGGCGGCCTGATCATCGGCGTGGGCGAGAAGCTCTCGGAGGTGTATCTCGGCCCGATGGTGGGCGGCGGCATCGAGATCTGGTTCGCTTACGTGCTGGCCCTGGTGTTCCTGCTGATCCGGCCCCAGGGCCTGTTCGGCGAGAAGATCATCGACCGCGTCTGAACGCAAGGCCACCCCATGCTCTACCGCGAAAACGGCCAGTTCAAGACCACCTACCGCGCCGACCAGCAGGTCTTCCCGATCCTGCAGGACCGCATCTTCATCGGCCTGGTGCTGGCGTTCGCGTTCGTCGTGGTGCCGATGCTGGCCAGCGACTACCTCTTCCGCGCGATCCTGGTGCCCTTCCTGATCTTCTCGCTGGCGGCGCTGGGTGTGAACATCCTGGTGGGCTACTGCGGGCAGATCTCGCTCGGCTCGGGCGCCTTCATGGCGGTCGGTGCCTACGGCGCCTACAACTTCTTCGTGCGCGTGCCGGGCATGCCGCTGGTGCCGGCGCTGATCCTCGGCGGCCTGTGCGCCACCGCCTTCGGCATCCTGTTCGGCCTGCCGTCGCTGCGCGTGCGCGGGCTGTATCTCGCGGTGGCCACGCTGGCGGCGCAGTTCTTCGCCGACTGGATGTTCCTGCGCATCAAGTGGTTCACGCTCGACACGCCGTCCGGTTCGGTGGCGGTGTCCAACCTGCAGGTCTTCGGCTTTCCCATCGAAAGCGCCCTCAGCAAGTACCTGTTCTGCCTGGTGGTGCTGGTGGTGATCGCCATGCTGGCCAAGAACCTGGTGCGAGGCGCCATCGGCCGGGAGTGGATGGCCATCCGCGACATGGACGTCGCCGCCGCGGTGATCGGCATCCGGCCCATGTTCGCCAAGCTCAGCGCCTTCGCCGTCAGCTCGTTCATCATCGGCGTGGCCGGAGCGCTGTGGGCCTTCGTCTACCTGGGCGCCTGGGAGCCCTCGGCGTTCTCGGTCGAGTACTCGTTCCGGCTGCTGTTCATGGTGATCATCGGCGGGCTGGGCTCGATCATGGGCAGCTTCTTCGGTGCCTTCTTCATCGTCATCCTGCCGATCGCCCTGAACCAGTTCCTGCCGGTGCTGGCGGGCTGGTTCGGCCTGGAGATCTCCACCGCCGGCATCGCGCACGCCGAACTGATGATCTTCGGCGCCCTGATCGTGTGGTTCCTCATCGTCGAGCCGCACGGCCTGGCCAAGCTCTGGTCCACCGCCAAGATGAAGCTGCGGCTGTGGCCGTTCCCGCATTGATGCAGCGCACCCAGATGCGACGCAGCCCCCCGTTCCCTCCGCACGCACCGTGCCCTTCCATCCACAGGAGACATCGCCCATGAAGATCAGATCGATCGCTCTCGCCGTCACCACGGTCTGCGTGCTGGCCGGCGGAAACGCCCTCGCCCAGACCCCTGCCAAGCCTGCGGCCAAGCCCGCGGCCGCAGCCGGCGCCAAGGAGCAGTTCATCCCCGTGCTGTCCTACCGCACCGGGGCCTACGCGCCCAACGGCACGCCGTGGGCCAACGGCTTCGTCGACTACATCAAGCTCGTCAATGCCCGCGGCGGCATCAACGGCGTGAAGCTGGCCTGGGAAGAGTGCGAGACCGGCTACGACACCGCGCGCAGCGTGGAGTGCTACGAACGCCTGAAGGGCAAGGGGGCGTCATTCGTGCAGCCGCTGTCCACCGGCGCCACCTTCGCCATCACCGAGAAGGCCCCGACCGACAAGATCCCGGTGGTCACCGTGGGCTACGGCCGCAGCGAAAGCGCCGACGGCTCGGTGTTCAAGTGGAACTTCCCCATCGCCGGCACCTACTGGGTCGCCGCGGACGCCATCCTTCAGGCGATCGGCAAGAAGGAAGGCGGCCTGGACAAGCTCAAGGGCAAGAAGCTCGCGCTGGTCTATCACGACAGCCCCTACGGCAAGGAGCCGATCCCGCTGCTGCAGGAGCGCTCCAAGATGCACGGCTTCGACCTGCAACTGCTGCCCGTGACCGCGCCGGGCGTCGAGCAGAAGGCCACCTGGCTGCAGATCCGCCAGTCGCGCCCGGACTACGTGCTGCTGTGGGGCTGGGGCGTGATGAACTCCACCTCGCTCAAGGAAGCGCAGGCCACCGGCTATCCGCGCGACAAGATGTATGGCGTGTGGTGGGCCGGCGCCGAGCCCGACGTCAAGGACGTCGGCGACGGGGCCAAGGGCTACAACGCCGTGACCATGCAGCACGGCGCCGAGCCGCAGTCCAAGCTCGTCAAGGACGTGCTGGCGATGGTGCACGACAAGGGCCAGGGCACCGGGCCCAAGGCCGAGGTCGGCCAGGTGCTCTACATGCGCGGCGCGATGAGCGCCATGCTGGGCATCGAGGGCATCCGCGCGGCGCAGGACCGCTTCGGCAAGGGCAAGGTCATGTCCGGCGAGCAGGTGCGCTGGGGCCTGGAGAACCTGAGCCTGACGCAGCAGAAGCTCGACGGACTCGGCTTTGCCGGCGTGATGCGGCCGATCAGCACGTCGTGCGTCGACCACATGGGCGCCGCGTGGGCCCGCATCCACACCTGGGACGGCGCGAAGTGGAACTTCACGTCCGACTGGCTGCAGGGTGACGAGCAGATCATCAAGCCGCTGGTCAAGAGCACGGCCGCCAAGTACGCGACCGAGAAGAAGCTGACGCCGCGCACGCCGGCGGATTGCCAGAGCTGAACCACCCCCGAAGGCGGCTTCGCCGCCCTCCCCCTCAAGGGGGCCGCGCCTGCGGACCGGCGAAGCCGGATCCGCGGCGCGTGCGGGGCTCAACTTCCCACACACCATGGCCAACGTCCTGCTCAACGTCAACGGCATCGAGGTCATCTACAACCACGTCATCCTGGTGCTCAAGGGCGTGTCCCTGCAGGTGCCCGAGGGCGGGGTGGTGGCGCTGCTCGGCGGCAACGGCGCGGGCAAGACGACCACGCTGCGCGCGGTCAGCAACCTGCTCGCGGGCGAACGCGGCGAGGTGACCAAGGGCTCGATCGAGCTGCGCGGCGAGCGCATCGAGAAGCTGACCACGTCGGACATGGTCGATCGCGGCGTGATCCAGGTGATGGAGGGGCGCCACTGCTTCGCCCACCTCACCATCGAGGAGAACCTGCTCACCGGCGCCTACACCCGCAAGGACGGCAAGGCCGCGATGGCCGCCACGCTGGAGAAGGTCTACAACTACTTCCCGCGCCTGAAGCAGCGCCGCACCTCGCAGGCCGCCTACACGTCGGGCGGCGAGCAGCAGATGTGCGCCATCGGCCGCGCGCTGATGGCCAACCCCAAGATGGTGCTGCTCGACGAGCCGTCGATGGGCCTGGCGCCTCAGATCGTCGAGGAAGTGTTCGAGATCGTGAAGGACCTGAACCAGCGCGAGAAGGTCACCTTCCTCCTGGCGGAGCAGAACACCAACATGGCGCTGCGCTATGCCGACTACGGCTACATCCTCGAGAACGGCCGCGTCGTGATGGACGGCCAGGCGCAGGCGCTGCGCGAGAACGAGGACGTCAAGGAGTTCTACCTCGGCATGGGTGGCGGCGACCGCAAGAGCTTCCGCGACGTCAAGAGCTACAAGCGCCGCAAGCGCTGGCTGTCATGAGCGACGCCGACGGCTGGATGGCCGCGCCGCCCTTCCGCCCCGACGCCGCCCTCGAGACCCTGCGCCGCACGCTGCGCGACCTGCGGCTGGCCGAGCGCGGCGCGGGCTTCGACCTGCGCGGCAAGCGCGTCGTGGAACTCGCCGTCGAGGGCGACGCGATCGCCGCGCGGCTGGCTCGCCGACTGATGAACACCCCCGAGTGGGACCGCCTTTCGGTGCGTTCCGCCGCCGACCAGCGCAAGCTGGTGGACGAAGTGAAGAAGCGCCTCGCGCGCTGGGAGAGCGAGGAATGAGCGACGCCACGGCCACGCCGTTCTACGACACGCTGGAAACACGCGCCCCCGCGGAACGCGAGGCCGCGCTGATGGCCGCGCTGCCGCGACAGGTGGCGCATGCGCAGGCCCGCACCGGCGCATTCGCGCAGCTGCTGGCCGGCGTCGACGCCGCGGCGGTGACCAGCCGCGCCGCGCTGGCGCGCCTGCCCGTCACGCGCAAGGGCGAGCTGCTGGAGCAGCAGAAGGCCGCGCGCGCCAGCGACCCCTTCGGCGGCTTCTCGGCGATCGGCTGGCGCGCGCTGGGCAAGCCGGCCGCGCGCCGCGTGTACCAGTCGCCCGGACCGATCTACGAGCCCGAAGGGCACGCCCCCGACTACTGGCGCCTCGCGCGCGCGCTGCATGCCGCCGGCCTGCGCGCCGGCGACCTGGTGCACAACTGCTTTTCCTATCACCTCACTCCCGGCGGGCTGATGATGGAGTCGGGCGCGCACGCGCTGGGCTGCACCGTGTTCCCGGGCGGCGTGGGCAACACCGAGCTGCAGTTGCAGGCGATGTCAGAGCTTCGGCCCGACGCCTACATCGGCACGCCGAGCTTCCTGAAGATCCTGGTCGAGAAGGCGGCGGAAAGCGGCGCCGACATCGCGTCGCTGAAAAAGGCCCTGTTGGGCGGCGAGGCGTTTCCTCCCTCGCTGCGCGACTGGCTGGCCGAGCGCGGCATCGCCGCCTACCAGTGCTACGCCACCGCGGACCTGGGCCTGGTGGCCTATGAGACCAGCGCGCGCCAGGGCCTGGTGCTCGACGAAGGCGTCATCGTGGAGATCGTTCGCCCCGGCACCGGCGACCCGGTGCCCGAGGGCGAGGTCGGCGAGATCGTCGTCACCACGCTCAACCCCGACTACCCGCTGATCCGCTTCGGCACCGGCGATCTGTCGGCGGTGCTGCCCGGCCCCTGCCCCACCGGCCGCACCCACGCTCGCATCAAGGGCTGGCTCGGCCGCGCCGACCAGACGGCCAAGGTGCGCGGCATGTTCGTCCACGCCAGCCAGGTGGCCGAGGTGGTCAGGCGGCATCCCGAGATCGCACGGGCGCGCCTGGTCGTCGAGGGCGAGATGGCCGAAGACCGCATGACCCTGTTTGCCGAGCTGGCCGTTGCCGAGCCCGAGGGCCTCACCGAGCGCGTGGCGCAGAGCGTGCGCGACGTGACCAAGCTGCGTGCCGCCGTGGCCTGGAAGCGCCCGGGCGAGCTGCCCAACGACGGCAAGGTGATCGAGGACGCGCGCAGCTACCGCTGAGCGTCGGGCTTCGAAACCGAAGCGTCCTCGGCCGGGGCGTTCGCATCGGCCGCGCGGGCCGCAACAGCCAGCGGCTGCTGCACGAGCTGTTCCACGAGCACGGCGCGCGCGCGCCGCTGGTCCTCGCTGCCCTGCCGGTGCAGCACCGACTCGGCCACCTCGTAGCCGTAGAGCAGGAACGCGCGCGAGCGCGCTTCCGGCAACGCGAAGCCGATCGAGGCGAACAGGTGCACGTGATAGGCGATGCGCGACGCGTCGGCCTCGTCGACCGCGGCGCGCGCCATGTCGTCGCGCCGCGCCCAGGCACGGATCGCCAGCTCGATGCGTGCCGCGCGCGCTGCGGCCCGGCCGCGGAAAGGCAGCGTGATCACGTCGTGCAGCTGCTGGCGCGGGTCGGTGTGGGCGCGCTCCAGGCGGCTGGTGAGCTGCTCGGTGCTGCGCTCGCGCCACGCGGCCAGCACGCGGCGAAGCAGGTCTTCCCGGTCGCGGAAGTGCCAGTAGAAGCTGCCTCGCGTCACGCCCAGCCGGCCGGCCAGCACGTCCACGCGCACATGGTCGATGCCCTGGTCCACCAGCACGTCGGTGGCGGCCTCGATCCATGTGTCGGGCGTGAGCGGCGTGCGCTCGGCGTCGGCGGCGCGCACCCTGGCGCGGCGCGGCGGCGCGGGGCGGGTCGCAGGCGTGGCGGCGGCAGGCATGGTGACCGCATGATGCCATGCAGTGCTGTACGTTCTCCAGTTGATCTGCGACCCAGGAAAACCCTGACATTCTTGCAATGGCGAGGCCCTACGATCCGCGCCATAAACGTACACAACTGTATGGAATCCGCAGGCCGCCCCGGCTTCTTCGACGACCCGCAGCAGCTGGCACCGCGCCGCGCCGTGCGCACGGGCCTGGGTGGCGGTGCGTTCACCCTGCACCACCCCGAGCCGCTGGGCCCGTATGCGCGCTGCATCGGCGACTGGCTGGAGCAGTGGGCGCGTGACACGCCCGACGCGCCGTCCTTCGCCGAGCCGTCCGCGGCCGGTGGCTGGGCCGTGCTCAACTGGCGCGAGCTGCGGCGCCAGGTCGGTGCGGTGGCGCAGCGGCTGCTCGACCTGGACCTGCCGCCGGGCCGGCCGGTCGTGATCCTCTCGGACAACGCGCTGCACCACCTGGTGCTCACGCTGGCCGCGTTGCACGTGGGACGCGCGGTGTGCGCCGTCAGCAGCGGCTACTGCCGGCTGGCACAAGGCGACTTCGGCAAGATCCACGGCATCCTGCGCACGCTGGAGCCGGCGCTCGTGTATGCGTCCGAAGCGGCCGTGTACGCGCCGGCGCTGGTCGACTGCGGCGTGCCCGACGCGCTGCGGGTGTTCAGCCGCGGCGCGGACACCGTGACCGGCGCGCAGGCCTTCGAGCCCTGGCTGGACACCGCCGAGACTGCGGCCGTGCGCGCCGCGTTCCTGGCCATCACGCCCGACACCGAGGCCAAGTACCTGCTCACGTCGGGCTCCACCGGCACGCCCAAGGTGGTGATCAACACCCACCGCATGCTGTGCGCCAACCAGCAGATGCTGGCGCAGACCTGGCGCTTCCTGGAGCGCGAGCGGCCGGTGCTGCTGGACTGGCTGCCCTGGAGCCACACCTTCGGCGCCAACCACAACATCGGCATCGTGCTGCGCAACGGCGGCACGATGTACATCGACGACGGCCGGCCGATGCCCGGCCTGGTGGACCGCACGCTGGCCCACCTGCGCGAGGTGCAGCCCACGCTGTACTTCAACGTGCCGCGCGGCTACGAGATGATGCTGCCCGCGCTGGAGGCCGACGACGAGCTGGCGCGCCGCTTCTTCGGCCCGCTGAAGATGCTGTTCTACGCCGGCGCCGCGATGCCCGAGGCCACCTGGCGCCGCCTCGAGGCCGTGGCGCGCCGCGTGCGCGCCGAACCGGTGTGGTTCACCACGTCCTGGGGTTCGACCGAGACCGCGCCGGCCATCACCTCGGCCAACTGGCACCTCGACAAGCCGGGCGTCATCGGCCTGCCGCTGCCCGGCGCGTCGGTCAAGTTCGTGCCCAACGGCGGCAAGCTCGAGATGCGCATCAAGGGCGACCACATCTTCACCGGCTACCGCCGCAACGACGCCGCCACGCGCGAGGCCTTCGACGAGGAAGGCTGGTACCGCATCGGCGACGCGGGCTTCCTGGCCGACGATGCCGACCCCGAGTCCGGCATCGTCTTCGACGGCCGAGTGGCGGAGGACTTCAAGCTCGGCAGCGGCACCTGGGTGTCGGTGGGCATGCTGCGCGTGCGCGTGGTCACCGCCCTGGCACCGCTGGCCGCCGACGTGGTCGTGACCGGCCACGACCGCAGCGAGATCGGCGTGCTGGTGTTCCTCACCGAGGCCGGCCGCCAGCTGCCCGAGGACACCCTGCGAAGCCGCGTGCAGCAGGCCCTGCGCTCGCTGCTGGCCGACGGCGGTGGCAGCTCCCGCTCGCCGTCGCGCGCGCTGGTGCTGGCGGACGCGCCGAGCATGGCCGCCGGCGAGATCACCGACAAGGGCTACGTCAACCAGCGCCTGGTGCTTCAGCGCCGCGCCGCCGACGTGGCCGCGCTCTACGACGACGCGAATCCGCGCGTCATCCTTCCCTGATGTCCCACCCGAGGCGGCCGGGCCCGGCCGCCGCCCGAGAACCCCGAGGAGAAGCTCCATGACCCAGATCCAACGCCGCCAGATGCTGCTGGCCGCCGCCGCCGCTGCCCTGCCGCTGGGCGCTCGCGCCCAGACGATCGAGCAGCCGAAGTTCCTGTACGGCTTTCCGGCCGGCAGCGCGGGCGACATCGTCTGCCGCCGCGTGGCCGAGAAGGTGGCCGGCACGTCCTACGCACGCAATGCCGCCATCGTCGAGAACAAGCCCGGCGCCGGCGGCCGCATCGCGCTGGACGCGCTGAAGATCTCGCCTGCAGACGGCTCGGTGCTGGCGCTGTCGCCCTACTCCACCGTGTCGATCTATCCGCACGTCTACCGCAAGCTCAGCTACGACCCGACGGCCGACTTCGTGCCGGTGTCGATCGCGGCCATCATCCATCACGGCTTCGCCGTGGGCCCGATGGTGCCGGCCAGCGTGACCGACGTGAAGGGCTTCATCGCCTGGGCCAAGGCCAACCCGGACAAGGCCAACTACGGCTCGCCGGCTGCCGGCTCGACGCCGCACTTCCTCGGCGCGCTGCTCGGCCTGTCGCAGAACTTCGACTTCAAGCATGTGCCGTATCGCGGCTCGGTGCCCGGCATCACCGACGTGGTCGGTGGCCAGATCGCCAGCATGGTCACGCCGGCCGGCGACTTCCTGGCCAACCACCGCGCCGGCAAGCTGCGGCTGCTGGCCACGTCGGGCAACAAGCGCCTGCCCTTCGCGCCGGACGTGGCCACCTTCGCCGAGCAGGGCTTCGGCGACCTGACCACCGAGGAGTGGTTCGGCTTCCATGCCCCGGCACGCACGCCGGCTGCCGTGGTGGCGGCGGCCAACGCCGCCATCAATGCCGCGCTGAGGGACAAGTCGGTGATCGACGGCCTGGCCGTGGTCGGCCTGCCGGCCCAGGGCTCCACGCCCGACGAGATGGCCCGCAGCCAGGCTGCCGAGCTGGCACGCTGGGCCCCGCTGGTCAAGCGCATCGGCTTCACCGCGGACAGCTGATGCTCGCGCGCGGCCGCGCCGCGTCCCTCGTGCGCCCGAGGCGCGGGCTGATCGCGTCGCTGCGGGCCGCGCTGGGGATGGCGGCGGGGGTCGCGCTGTGCTGGGCCGCCGCCGTGACCGTCGCGCGGGCCCAGGGCCAGGCGTTCGACGTGCCCACACGCGCCGGCGTGACCACGTCGATGTACTGGGCCGCGGCACCGGGGGCGCGCGCCACGGTGCTGCTGTTTCCCGGCGGCGACGGCGGCTTCGGCCGCGTCGAAGGCGGCCGGCCCGGCAGCCGCAACTTCCTGGTTCGCTCGGTGCCGCTGTTCCTGGCGCGCGGCCTCAACGTGGCCGTGTTCGGCCGCCCGAGCGACAAGCCCGACCTCGACTACGCCGACCGCGTGGCCGAGCCGCACCTGACCGACATCGAGCGCGTGCTGGACGACCTGCGCGCCCGCAGCGCAGCGCCGGTATGGCTGGTGGGCACCAGCCGCGGAACCGTCTCGGCCACGGCGGCCGCCATCCGGCTGCAGGGCCGGGTGGCGGGCCTGGTGCTCAGCTCCAGCGTGGTCAGTCCGCGCCGTACCGGCGCCGTGCCGACCCAGGCGCTGGCCGCGCTGCGCGCGCCGGTGCTGGTGGTGCACCACGCGCAGGACGCCTGCCCGATCTGCGCACCCGGCGACGTGCCGGCCATCCTGCGCGGCTTGTCCAACGTGGCCGACAAGCGCCTGGTGATGGTGCAAGGCGGCGGCCCTCCCGAGGGAGACCCCTGCGGCGCCCTGCATTGGCACGGCTTCTTCGGGCAGGAGGCCCAGGTGGTGGGTACCATGGCCGACTGGATCGACGCGCACCCCCCGCGCTGAGCGTGCAACGGCCCGCTTCTTGCGCTGGTGCAGGGGCGCCCGGGAACTCCAGGTGCAAGATCGGCATCCAGGCACAGTACGTGAACAAGTACAACCCCACCGCTCAAGCCACCCGCCAGGACCGCCGGTCCGGCGCGGACCGGCGCCAGGACGACAAGGGCCCACCCAAGGGCACGCGCGAGCGCCGCGTCAGCGTCGAGCCGCGCAAGCCGGACGTTCAGGAAGTCGAGATCAGCCCGTCCGACTGGGCC
>WBZX01001752.1_pt1 | contig 15827 bp, 11 predicted proteins | sample 5204211 | NCBI WGS metagenome assembly WBZX01 (sample SAMN12344362, study PRJNA552823) | activated sludge metagenome | biome: Activated sludge suspended growth; feature: Nitrification reactor; material: Wastewater; isolation source: activated sludge from nitrification reactor of wastewater...
GGCGCAATACTGAGGTAGGGCGTGAGCACGCCGCGGGCCCACGGCGAGAAGCGGGCTGGCGAGAGCGGCACGCCCGGCGGCAGCAGGAACAGCTCGCTGGGGATCGCCGGCAGCCAGCTCCACTCGATCTGCCCGGCCATCGCCAGCCACAGGCGCACCTCGAAGTTGGCCCGCTGCGCGCCACCCAGGGCTTGCACCACGCGCACGGCCTTGACCATCGCGTCGGTGTTGCGGTCGTCGCCCGCGTCGGCGAGCGCCCAGTAGGCCAGCGCCGTCAACGAGAGATCGGGGCGGCCGTGCACGTCGAGCCATGCGCCCGAGTCGTGTTGGCTGGCGCGGATCCATCGCGTGAGGCCGTCGCGCTCCGCGGCCGTGAGTCCGTGCAGCAGCCGATCGGCCAGCAGCACCTCGCAGCTGGGGCCGACGTCCGGCACCTGCAGCGCCCAGCGTGGCTCGGGTCCGCCGTCGTCGCCTCGCGTGATCGCCCGACGCACGCGGGCGCGCCATGGCGCGAGCCAGGCGTCGAGCTGCGCGAGCGCCTCGGCGAGTGCGGGTCCCCGCAGATCGACGGCGGAGCTCTTCACGGCGGGGGACGGCGGCGTGGCGGCGGGCGGAACGGCGGTGAGCATGGTGGCAGGCGTCAGGGGTCGACGGTGCCGCGCGGCAGCCGCGGCGCGGCAAGCTATCACGTGGTCTCGCGGCGGTCGGCGCAACGTCGGCGGCGATTGTGATCCCCGTCACAGCATCGCGAAAGCCACCGCAGCACGCGAATCGCCGCCGGCCGCGAAGGCCGGCAGCCCCGCCCCGGCCGGACCTGCGATCCACGCACCGGCACTGCGCAAGGCCCTGCGCACGATCGGGCGGTGAAAGTGGAGGGGCGTTCCCGCATCTGCGATGCTGTGCTCACCGAAGATGACTGCACTCCGCCTTGCCCTGTCCGTCGTCGCGCTGTCCCTCTTCGCCGGGTGCGCCCAGGACGAACGCATCTTCACCAACGGGTACGTGAAGCTCCGCTTCGTCCGCGGCGAGTCGGAAGCGGACAACCCCTACGTCTCGACCACGCGCGTCACCGTGTCGATGGACTACCAGACGTGCCTGCAGGACTACTACGACGCCGATCCCGACCAGCGGCAGGACGGTCGCGATGGCGAGCTGGTGTTCGGCCCCGCGGATCTGGGCGGCGAGGGCTGGCAGGATCGCCTGTGCGAAGACCTCGAGTCGTCGCAGGCCGCGTGCTCGATCAACAAGATCACGCAGGAACTCGAGATGGGCATCCCCCACATCACCGTCGAGTACAACCTGACGGCGCCGGAGCTCGAGGGCCGCATCCTGCTGTTCGGGCCGCTGCCCACGTCCGAGACCGCCGATTGCCCCGACCCCGAGGTGCGGGTCTCGTCGTCGCTGCCGAGCGGCTACAACGGCCCCGGCGATCAAATCTGGATCGCCGAGAACATCTCGCCGCCGAAGGCCTACACCGGCCAGGGTGGCGAGGTCGTGATCAAGTCGCGCAAGAACTAAGCGCGCGTGTCGGTGCGCTGGTACGCTTGGTGGGTGCTCGGGCTGTTCGCGGCGTGCGAGAAGCCGCCGGAGCCGGTCGCGAGCACGCCGCCGCCGGTGGTGCCGGTGCTGCCGCAGCCGCTGTGTGACGGCTCGATCGCCCCAGCGACCGCGGTGGCCGAGTGGCGCGCCGCCGATGGTTGCCCGATGTGGCTGTCGGTGCAGGGGCAGCGGCTCCACCTCGCCGGCAGCTCGCGCACGCCGGTGCCCGTGGTCGAGGGCGAACCGCCGCTGTGTCGCGTGGCGGCGTGCCGCTATGAAGGGGTTCAGACCGCGCTCGGTCCGATGATCGTCGCGACCGAGCCGGGCGCGCAGAGCGAGGTGCCGGTTGCCGTGCACGTGGGCTTCGTGCTCGGGATGCGAACGCTGGTGTTCGTCGATCTCTGGGCGGCGGCCGGCGACAGCGTGGTCGAGGACGCGACGATGTTGGGGCCCGCGCACGCGCTGTCGCCGATGCGCTGCGGCGCGAAGCTGGGCCTGTTCGCGCGCGCGCGCCTGCCCGCCGGCGAGCGCCTCGAGCCGCCGCCGGAGCTGCTCGCACGCCAGGGCATGGTCGATCTCGGCAAGCCCGCGCTCGCGCTCGAGCCCGGCAGTCCCGCCGGCTGCGAGGCCATCACGCTGCCGTTGCCGTGATCGCCTCGCCGCGGGCGATGGACGGCATCAGCTCGGCACGAAGCACGCGCCGATGAACTCGGAGCCCGGGGCGGGCGCCTCGAACAGCGTGTTGCAGGTCGCCGGTGCCACGCAGCTGTCGGCGTCGAGATCGCAGACCGACGTGCAGCAGTTGTCGGCCACGCACTCCGGCACCAGCGCGCCCGGCAGGCACACGTAGCCCTCGCCGCAGCCGGCGTCGCCCTTGCTCGTGCACGGCTCGGCCTGGCCACCGACGTCGTCGGCGTGGGGGAAGCTGCACGCGAAGCGATCCTCGGTGCGTCGGCACGACAGCGGCGGGATGCAGTCGCCGTTGAACGGCGAGCACTCCTGGGCGCAGTACTGGATCGCGTGCTGGTCCTCGGCCAGGCACACGCCCGACGGGCAGTCGCTCGACTTCAGGCACAGCGGCGTGCAGATGCCGTCGCCGTCCTCCGGCGACAGGCACGCGTAGCCGGCGGGACAGCCGTCGACGCCGGTGCCGAGCGCGGGCGTGCAGCTGCCGAAGGGATCGAGGTCCTCGTCGTCGATCACGCAGGTGTACGTGGGGTCCCCGGCCTGCAGCACGACGGTGCACTTCTGATCTTCGGTGCATCCGCTCTGCAGCACGGGATCGCAGTCGAGCTCCGTCATGCCGCCGTCGCCGCTGGTGTCGGCATCGGACGCGGACGCGGACGCGTCGCTGTCGGTGTTCGGACCGGTCTCGCCGCCGCTGCTGCTGCCGTCGCCGGCGGTCACGCTGACGCTACCCTCGCCGCCCTCGACATCGAGGCGCTGGCAGGCCGTGGCCGCGATCATGCCGAGCGAGAGTGCGAGGCGTGCGGGGAGTTGCATCGATGAAGCCATGAATGCGGGGCAGGCTAGCGCGTGCGGCCCTGACGGGCCACCCACGCTGGTAGCAGTCAATGCTCGAGCCCGGTCGCGGCTTACACCCGCCAAGCCGGGCGCGCTGGAGCGCGACCACAGGCGGAGGGGGCGACCCCCCGCCACGCCGTCGCCTGTGGCCCCCGCCCCCGCGTCGCGCCGCTCTCGAGATTCCGTGGCGCGTTGCGGCGGCCGCAGGCTTGCACGATCGTGCAGCGCATGTGGTCCTCGCGTCCCATCCCGCTCGTCTTCGTCCTCGTTGCGTGCGCCGGTGAGCCCGGCGATGGCGATGACCCGACCGGGGCCGCCGATGCGTCGGGCGCGTCGACGGCGACGTCCACCGCCGCCGACGCGAGTGCGAGCGCGAGTGCCACCGCCGCTGCGAGCACCAGCGCGGACGTCACCACCGACGGCGGTAGCAGTGGGCCCGGCACCGACGACTCCAGCGGTGGCACCGGAGGTCCGTTCGAGCCCAACCCACTGTTCGCCGATCTCGCCGACGAGACGGTCATCGATCTCGGGCCCTTCGCCTGCGAGCCAGTGCCCGGCGAAGAACCCACGCTGTGCATCCGCACCACCGACTACAGCGGGATGGTCTACGACCCGCATCGCCATCAGATGCTCGCGTTCGGCGGCGGCCACTCCACCACGATGACCGATGCGATCCACGCCTTCGATCTCGCGACCGCGACGTGGAGCGACCTGTATCCGCCGACGGCGTGTGACGCGATGACGGCGGCCAACCTCGACGCCGACGCGGGCGCGTGGACGATGGGCCGTGGGCCCTACCCGCGGCCGGTGTCGACGCACACCTACGACATGTTGGCGGTGTCGCCGATGATCGACGAGTTCCTCGTCATCAGCCGCAACTTCTCCGGCGGCTACTGCAATGCGGTCGGCAACGACATCGGCGGCAAGATCGCTCACTTCGATCGCGCCGGCGGCAGCTGGTCGTTCTCACCCATGGCGCAGGGCGCCAGCTACGATCTCGGGGTCAACCTGCCCGGTTCGGAGCCCGATCCCGTGTCGGGTCGCATCGTGTTGTTTGGTGGCGGTGGCCTCGCCAGCTACGATCCCGCGACGCGGGTCTACACCCAGCACGTCGACACCTACGCCGGCGACGACGGCAATCTCGGCAGCCTCGACGGCATCGGCTACGCCAACCACCTGGTGTACTTCCCGCCCGACGATCGCTTCTACTTGTTCGCCCACGGCAGCCAGTCCGTGTGGGCGCTCGCCTATGATCGTGACGCGCCTGCGCAGTCGGTCGCCGAGCGACTCGATACCAGCGGCCCCAGCCCCGGAGACGAGCTCGGCTTCGACTACGACGCCCGCAACCATGTCATCGGCGGCGGTGTGCGGGACGGAGTCTTCTACGCGTTCGACCCCTTCGACGCGACCTGGAGTTCGCATGTGATCCAGGGCGGCAACCCCGGCACGCTCGCCTTCCACGCGCTCGCCTACGACGCGGTCGACAACGTCTACGTGTTCATCGCTTCGCCGGACTCGGGCGCGCACACGTGGGCGTTTCGCCTCGCGAACTGACGCCCGCGACCCCGCGGGGCGCTGGACAGCCGGGACCGCGCTGATCGAAAATCGCGGGCATGCAGCTGCTGCGCGCGCACGAAGCCACGCAGGTGCCGTGGAAGAACGGCCTCGGTGTCACCACCGAGCTCGCGGTGTGGCCGCGCGGCAGCAGCTTCGACCGCGACGACTTCCGCTGGCGGCTGTCCGCCGCGGCCGTCGAGGCCGACGGCCCGTTCTCGCGCTTCGACGGCTGCGATCGCGTGCTGGTCGTGACCGCGGGTGCTGGGCTCGTGCTCGACCACGGGGGCGCCGCGCCGGCCGCCACGATCGTTCGGCTGCAACCCCACGCGTTCGCCGGCGAGTGGACCACCACCGCGCAGTTGGTCGATGGCGCCGTGGTCGACTTCAATCTCATCCATCGGCGTGATGTGCCCGCCGAGCTTGCCGTGTTCGCCGGTGACGAGCGCCCGTTCGAGGAGGACCTCGCGCATGCGCACGTGTTCGTCCACCTGTTGCGGGGCAGCGTCGGGCTCTCGCTCGCCGGTGCCACGGCGCAGCTCGACGCCGGTGACAGCGCGTGGATGCACGGCGCGCGGGGGTCGCAGCGCCTGCGGCTGTGCCCGCGCGACGCGGAGTGGTTGATCGTGCGCATCGGCTGAGGCCCACGCGTCCACCCGCAACCGCACGTGTCGTCGCCGTGAGCGCGCGGGGGGGCGCCCGAACCCGCGGCCGCCGGCCGCGAGCTCCTGCAAAGCAGTGCGCCGGAACATCGCGCACAGTCTGCCGTCGCGTGGCGGCGCCGCCATGCATCCGCCTCCGCCCGACGCTCGCTATCATCCGTGCGGCGGCCGTGCGGCGATCGTTCGTCGGTCGACGGCAGCCGCTGCGAGGGGGGCGAGATGGGACGCATCGAAGATCTACCGCGGGTGGCGAACGCGAGCTGGCTCGGCAGCTTCGGCCGCACGACCGCCGAGCGCCTCACGATGCAGCGCGAGGTCGCGGCCGCGAGCACACCGCTGGTGCGCGGCCGCATCCTGCACCTGCCGCTGGTGCTGCCGGCACAGCCCGAGGCCTGCCACCAGGTGCTCGTCACCAAGGCGAAGAGCTTCGAGAAGTCACCGGGCCTGCGGGTGCTGCTGCACGACCTCGCCGGGCAGGGGTTGTTCACCAGCGAGGGTGAGCTGTGGCGTCGGCAGCGGCGCTTGATGGCGCCGATCTTCACGCCCGGTGCGCTCGGTCAGTACGCCGAGGCCATGCGCGCGACCGCGGCGCGGGCGGCCGACGCGATGCGGCCGGGGGCGTCGATCGACCTGGCGCGCGAGACCACGCGCATCGCGATGACGGTCGTGGGTGCCGCGTTGTTCGGCGTCGACACCTTCGACGAGACCGAGGGGTTGGGGGCGGCGCTGACCACCGCGTTGGGTTGGGTCAACGGCGTGCTCGCCTCACCCGCGATCGTGCCTCACGTGATCGCGCTCGATCTCACCCGTGGGCTTGCCGCGCGCAGTGGCGGCGGGTTGCGACGCTGGGCCGAGCGCATGCACGCGCGCTTCGAGTCGCCGTTCTTGATCGGCGGCTCACGCAGCGCCGAGCTGCGCGGGGCGGTCGCCGTGGTCGACCACCGAATCCAAGAAATGATCGGCGAGCGTCGTCGCGAGGGCCTGGGCCGCGCGGACCTGCTGACACGGCTGCTGGCTGCCCGCGACGCCGACGAGGGCGGCACGATGACCGACACGCAGGTGCGCGACGAGGTCGTGACCCTGTTCGTGGCCGGCCACGAGACCACCGCGACCAGCCTCGCGTGGGCGCTGTACCTGCTCGCACGTCACCCCGACGTGCTCGCGCGGGTGGTCGCCGAGGCCGACGCGTTCGGCGAGGGCCCGATCGGTCACTTCGAGCCCGAGCGACTCGACCTCACCACCCGAGTGTTCCGCGAGACCCTGCGGCTGTACCCACCGCTGATGATGTTCCCGCGGCGCTCGCTCGAAGCGGTCGAGATCGCCGGCACGACGCTGCCGCCGCGAACGCTGGTGTTCGTCAGCGCGTACGCGCAGCACCGCCGCGCCGACGTGTGGCCCGAGCCCGACCGCTTCGATCCCGATCGCTTCCTCCCCGAGGTCGAGGCGCTGCGGCCCAAGGGCTCGTACCTGCCGTTCAGCGCGGGGCCACGGTTCTGCATCGGCATGCACTTCGCGATGATGGAGGGGCCGATCGTGCTCGCGACGTTGCTGCGGCGGCTACGGTTCGAGATCGATCCTGCGCTCGACATTGCGGAGGACGACTTCGCGACCCTGCGGCCGCGCGGCGGAGTGCCAGCGATCGTGCGAACGCGGTGACCCCCGCCCGCGTCGACGTGGCGGGGTGGGAGCGCGCCCACGGCTCGCGCCCCGGCGCTGGACCGGTCGCGTCGCGGTGGCCGGCCGGGACGCGAGCAACGCGCGAAGCCGGTCGTCGCGACCCACGGCGGGCCGGCGCGAGCCTTCGACCGCACGCCGACACCCACGTGTCGTTTCGGCCCAGCGCGCGGCCCGCCACCTCGAGGGATTCCGATTGGGTTAACACGACACGCACCTCGGCGACGGCGGTTGCCACGGCGGGAGGGGGCGTGGCACAGAAGGCATCGACCGCCATGCGATTCCCTCGGACATTCGCCGTGCTCGGGCTCTCGCTCCTGCTGCCCATCGCCTGCACGACGCTCAGGGCCGACGAAGAGCACGAGGAGGCGAGCGAGCACGAAGGCGGGCACCCCATCGTGCTGACGAGCCCGCTGATCAAAGACGTCGTCACCACGCAGGAGTACGTCTGCCAGATCCACTCCCGACGCCACGTCGAGATCCGTGCCCTCGAAGAGGGCTACCTCGAGGAGATCCCCGTGCAAGAGGGGCAGAAGGTCAAAGAGGGCCAGCTGCTCTTCAAGGTGGTCGCGGTGCTCTACAAGGCGCGGCTCGAGGCCGACAAGGCCGAGCTCGAGCTGGCCGAGATCGAGCTCCGCAACACCCGCAAGCTGTTCGAGAAGAAGATCGTGTCCGACCAGGAGGTCGCGCTCGCCAAGGCCACCCGCGAGAAGGCCAAGGCCAAGGTCGATCTGGCCAGCGCCGAGCTGGGCTTCACGCGGGTGAAGGCGCCCTTCGACGGGATCATCGATCGGCAGTACCAGCAGCTGGGCAGCCTCGTCGAGGAGGGCGACATCCTCACGACGATGTCGGACAACAGCCTCATGTGGGTCTACTTCAACGTGCCCGAGGCGAACTACCTCGAGTACGAGATGCAAGAGGGCGCGGTCGACCCCGCGAGTCCCCAGCAGCTGCGTCTGCCCGAGGCGAACATCGAGCTGCGCCTGGCCAACGGCAAGATCTTCGATCAGACCGCGGGTGACACCGTCACGGTCGAGTCGAACTTCGACAACGAGACCGGCAACATCCAGTTCCGCGCCGACTTCAGCAACCCCAAGGGGCTGCTGCGGCACGGGCAGACCGGCACGCTGCTGATACACCAGAAGCGCAAGGACGCGGTCGTCATCCCGCAGCGCTCGACCTTCGAGATCCTCGACAAGCAGTACGTCTACGTCGTCGGCGAGGACGACATCGTGCACCAGAAGGCCATCACCGTCGCACACGAGCAGGACGACATCTTCGTGGTCGACAGCGGCGTCATGGCCACCGATCGCATCGTGATCGAGGGCGTTCGCCAGCTCCACGACGGCGATCACGTGAAGTACGAGTACAAGAAGCCGGAAGAGGTGCTCGCGCACCTCAAGCACCACGCCGAGTAGTGCTCGCGCGGCGACCGGCCAAAGCCCGCCCCGACTCCCGCACGTCTGTCACATGTTCACGAAGATCCTCTACCGTCCGGCGCTCGCGCTCGTGACGGCGATCATCATCCTGTTCCTCGGTGGTCTCGGTATCGTCCGCCTGCCGATCGCACAGTTCCCCGATGTCGCGCCGCCGACGGTCTACGTCAGCATCGCGTACCCGGGCGCCAGCGCGAACGTGTTGGTCGACTCGGTGCTCATCCCGCTGGAGCAGTCGATCAACGGCGTTCAGAACATGCGCTACATGGCGTCGAGCGCCACCAGTGCGGGCGAGGCGACCATCGCGATCTATTTCGAGCCCGGCACCGATCCCGACATCAACGTCGTGAACGTGCAGAACCGCGTCAACATCATGCTGAGCCGCCTGCCGCCCTTGGTGGTACGCGAGGGCATCCTGGTCAGCCAGGTCGTGCCCAGCATGCTGATGTACCTGAACATCTACAGCACGGATCCGAACACCGACCAGAAGGACCTCTTCAACTACGCGAACGTCTACGTGATGCCGGTGCTCAAGCGCATCCAGGGCATGGGCATCCCGCGCAACCTCGGCAACCGCAACTTCGCGATGCGAATCTGGCTGAACCCCGATCGCATGCGTGCCTACAACGTCTCGGTCGAGGACGTGATGAAGGCGTTGGCCGAGCAGAGCATCATCGGCTCGCCCGGTCGACTCGGTCAGGCCACCGGCATGACCTCGCAGTCGAAGGAGTACGTGCTCACGTACATCGGCCGCTACAACAAGGCCCAGCAGTACGGCGACATCATCCTCAAGGCCAAGTCCAACGGCGAAATCTTGCGGCTCAAGGATGTCTGCGTGCCGCCCGACGAGGTCGCCGAGGGCGGCGCGGTCGAGGCCACCGGGCCGCCGGGCGCGCCCGACGAGCCGCCTGCCCACCCCAAGAAGAAGCGTCAGGGCATCGAGCTCGGCTCCGAGTTCTTCGACATCTACTCCGACGTCGACGGCCACCCTGCGGCCTCGATCGTGCTCAAGCAGGCGCCCGGATCCAACGCCGCCGAGGTCATCGAGGAGGTCAAGAAGACCCTCGACGAACTCGAGAAGTCGTTCCCGCCGGGCATGAAGTACGAGATCGCCTACGACGTCTCGAAGTTCGTCGACGCGTCGATCGAGAAGGTACTCCACACCTTGCTCGAGGCGTTCATCCTGGTCTCGCTCGTCGTCTTCATGTTCCTCGGCGACGTGCGCTCGACGTTGATTCCCACGCTGGCGGTGCCGGTGTCGCTGATCGGCACCTTCTTCGTGCTGCAGCTGCTGGGCTTCTCGATCAACCTCATCACGCTGTTCGCGATGGTGCTGGCGATCGGCGTGGTCGTCGACGATGCCATCGTCGTGGTCGAGGCCGTGCACGAAAAGATGGCCGACAAGCACCTCTCGCCCTATCGCGCGAGCATGGAGGTGCTCCACGAGATCAGCGGTGCGATCGTCGCAATCACGCTGGTGATGACCTCGGTGTTCGTGCCGATCACCTTCGTGCCCGGCCCGGTCGGCGTGTTCTATCGCCAGTTCGGCGTGACGATGGCGACCTCGATCGTGCTCTCGGGCCTGATCGCGCTGACGCTGACGCCGGTGCTGTGCGCGATGATCCTCAAGCCCCACGCCCACGGCGAGGCCGGCCATGCCGGCGGCGGCAAGAAGAAGCGCCGGGGCCTCAAGGTCGTGCTGACGTACATCTTCGTCGGCCTGCCGCTGCTCGCCGGCCTCACGTACCTCGCCTACGAGCTGTGGGGACCGATCGGCTTCCTGCTGATCGTGGTGCCGTTCGTGCAGCGGCCCTTCAGTCGCGGCGTCGACACCGTCACCAACATCTACACCGGCATGCTGCGGCCGATCGTGACCCGCCGCCTGCTGACCCTGCTCATCATCGGTGGGTTCTCCTTCGGCATCGTCGCCGCCAACGCGCGCATGTCGAGTGGGTTCATCCCCGGTGAGGACCAGGGCATCATCTACGCGGTGCTGCAGACCCCGCCGGGGTCCACACTCGAGTACACCAACGCCAAGTCGCAGGAGCTCGAGGCCATCGCCAAGGAGATCGATGGTGTGGTCTCGGTGACCTCGGTGGCGGGCTACGAGGTGCTGACCGAGGGCCGCGGATCCAACGCGGGCACCGCGATCATCAACCTCCGCGATTGGTCGACACGCGAGCTGACCGCGCGCCAGATCATCGAAGAACTCGAGGAGCGCACCGAGGAGATCACCAACGTCAAGCTCGAGTTCTTCGAGCCGCCGGCGATCCCGGGCTTCGGCGCCGCCGGTGGTGTGTCGCTACGCGTGCTGGATCAGACCCAGTCGAGCATCACGGACTACGAGAAGCTGGGCAAGGTCAACGACGCGTTCATGGCGGGGTTGGCGGAGCGCCCGGAGGTGAAGAACATGTTCACCTTCTACGCCTCCGACTATCCCCAGTACGAGCTGGTGATCGACAACGATGTGCTGATGCAGAAGGGCGTCTCGATCGACAAGGCGCTCGACAACCTCAACATCCTCATCGGCAGCACCTACGAGCAGGGCTTCGTCCTGTTCAACCAGTTCTACAAGGTCTACGTGCAGGCGTGGCCCGAGTTCCGCCGCATGCCCGAGGACCTCGACGAGCTGTTCGTGAAGAACGAGGCCGGCAACATGGTGCCGTACTCGTCGTTCATGACGCTGCGCAAGCAGCAGGGCTTGAACGAGATCACCCGCTACAACCTCTACCCTTCGGCAGCGATCCAGCTGGTGCCGGCGCCGGGCTACTCGACCGGGCAGGCCATCCAGGCCATCCACGAGGTCGCCGAGGCGACGCTGCCCAAGGGCTACGGCATCGGCTGGGAGGGTCTGTCGTGGGACGAGTCGAAGAAGGGCAACGCGGCCATCTACATCTTCGTGGTCGTGGTGGTGTTCGTGTACCTGGTGCTGGTCGCCCAGTACGAGAGCTTCTTGATCCCGCTCGCGGTGGTGCTCTCGCTGCCGATCGGCATCTTCGGGTCGTTCTACTTCCTGCAGGCCGCCGGCCTCGCCAACGATGTGTGGGCGCAGCTCGGCCTCATCATGTTGGTCGGCTTGCTCGGCAAGAACGCGATCCTCATCGTCGAGTTCGCGGTGCAGCGTCGCCGAGAGGGCGTCTCGCTCAAGGACGCCGCCATCGAGGGCGCCAAGCTGCGCTTCCGGCCGATCCAGATGACCTCGTTCGCGTTCATCGCCGGCCTCGTCCCGTTGGTCATCGCGACCGGCGCGGGCGCGATCGGCAACCGCACCATCGGCACCACCGGCGTCGGCGGCATGTTGCTCGGCACGGTGGTGGGCGTGATGGTCATTCCGGGCCTGTACTACCTGTTCGGCAAGCTGTCCGATGGCCGCGAGCTGCTGCGCGACGAGACCGCACAGCCGCTCGGGGAGCGCTTCGAGCACGCGCCTTTCGTGCCCGTCGATCACGAGCCGGTCGGTGACCAAGGCCAGCGTGGGCCCGCGTCGCATGCCCCTGCCTCGCGCACCGAGGTGCCGACCGCGACCGCCAGCGCACGGACCGAGGTCGCGCCGATGCCGACACCGTCGCGGACCGAGGTCGCGCCGGTGCCCGCCGAGGCCTCGCCGCCCGCCGACGACGCGACTTCGTCGACGGACCCGAACGATCCGAACCCCCCCGAGCCGCAAAGCTAGCGGGTCCACCGCGGCCACGCGCGCGCATCCTGAACCGGAGCTGATCATCCGCCATGGCGAACGAACGTCCCATCCTCGTGGCGCTGCCTCTCGACGAGCAGACCGCCGACATCGTCGCGATTGCGGCCGAGCTCGGCCGCCGCCTCGGGGCGCCCATCGTGGTGCTGCACGCGATTCCCCGGCGGCGCCTCGAGAGTGAGCGGGGCATCGATCTGCGCATCGCCGAGGCTCGTCACGAGCTCGAGCCGCACATCGCATCGTTGCGCGCGAACGGCCTCGTGCTGCAAGACGTGATGATCGAGCTCGGGCACCCCGCCGAGGAGGTCATCGAGGCGGCGCCGCGACTGTGTGCGCAGATGATCGTCACCGGCGGTGGTCAGCCGGCCACGGTGCGGCGTTGGGTGGTCGGTTCGGTGGCGGAGACCATCGTGCGTCAGGCCTCGATCCCGGTGTGGGTCGCGCGTGGGGTCTCGCCGGTGGGCCGTGCGCTGCTGTGCCCGATCGATCTCACCGCCGAGTCGCGCGTGGGCCTCGAGACCGCGATCGACATGGCGAAGCGGTTCCAGATGTCGCTGTCGGTCATCACCGTCCTGCACGACGAGGGCTCCAATCCCCACCTCGCGAAGGACGAGGGGGCGATCCACGCCCAGCTGAAGGCGTTGCTGGCCACCTACGACACCCAGGGCCTGCAGGTCTCCATGACGGTGACGGCGGGCGATCCGGCCGAGGAGATCGTGAACGCTGCGCAGGACGCTGGGCTGTTGGTGGTTGCGACCCGTGGCTACGATCCGCTCGTGCGCGACTGGCTGGGGCCGGTCAGCTCGCGTGCGCTCAGCCACAGCACCTGCAGCGCGCTGACGATTCGCCACCTCGAGCGCGGGCACCACGAGCGCGAGCGCGTCATCTCGCGGCTCGCCGAGCTGCACGAGCGCGCCAAGTTGCTGCTCGCCGACGGCCGCGGCGCCGAGGCGCTGCCGATGCTGGCCCACGTCGCGGAGCAGGCCGCGACCAACGCCTCGGTGCAGGAGACGTATGCGCGCGCGCTCGAGCAGGCCGGGCGCGCGGTCGAGGCCACCAGTCGTCACGAGCTCGCGGCGCTGATCCGCAGCCGGCTCGATTAGTCTCGCCCGCGGTGTGCCGGGGCGGCGCTCGGCGAGCGCCGTCGCGATGCCACCATCGCCAGACGTGACGAGGGCGCGTTCGCGCGGCCGAGGCCGCCAGGCCTTCCCAGCTGCGGCCGGTGGCGCTAGCGTGGGACGACTCGAACATGACCACGTCGCTCGCCCTCGATCTGGACCTGCTCCACCTGCTCGCCACGGCCGGCACCGACGCGTTGCCGCGCGAGCGCATGCAGCTGTTGCTCGGCCGCGAGCTCGCGCGCTTCGCCGCGGCGATGGAGGGCCACTTCGCCCACGAGGAGCAGGTCGCTGGCGTTGCGAACACGGCCCTGGCCGACGAGCACGAGCAGCTGAGCGCGCGGCTGGGTGCGGTGCGCGACGCGGTCGCCCGCGCGTCGCTCGACGAGGCCCGGGTCGCGCTGGTCGAGTTCCTCGACGCGATCAGCGAGCACGAGCGCAGCGAAGTCGTCACCGACGGCTGAAGCGCCGGTTGCGGGTGCGCGCGCAGGGCCGGGTCGCGCGCAGGTGCCCCGCTCGCGCCCCGCTGGTGTTTCACGCCGACCCGTCATCATCGGACGGACCCACGACAATGGGGGGTCGGCACTCGGAGTGAACGGGGCCCGAGGTGGTGGACATGTTGGGATTCGAAGGTCGTCGCGCGTTTGGCTTTGCGACGCTGCTGGGATGTGGGTTGTGGAGTGGATGCGCCGCGGATGGACTCGCGGTGATCACGTACGAGGGCAGTTCGTCGGGCACGGACGCTGGCGCCACGCAGGCCGGTGATCCCACACCGTCGCCGACGGCGACCGACGGCGATGCAGCGTCCAGCAGCGGCGGCGAGTCGACCGGCGAGGACCCGGCCGCTCGCTGTGGCGACGGTGTCGTGGACGGCGACGAGCAGTGCGATGGCTTCGACCTGAACGGCAGCAGCTGCGCCGCGATGGGGGCGGTCGGGACCCTGGCGTGCACGGCGGCGTGCACGTTCGACACCTGTGACTGCATCTGGGAGGGCGAGCCGCCGTGCGGTCCGCCGGTGTGTGGCAATGGTCGGGTCGAGGCCGGCGAGGCGTGCGACGGCAGCATCGAAGGGGTCGATGGCTGGACGCCCACCTGCACCGATCTGCTGCGGACCCCGCACGCCGGCGAGCCGACCTGCGCGGTCGACTGCACCTACGACACCTCGGCTTGCACGCTGTGTGGCAACGGCGTGCTCGACGAGGGCGAGCCCTGCGACGGCGACGCTGTGACGTGCGCCGAGCTCGGCCTCGGTCTCGGTGCTGCGTCGTGCACGGACGAATGTGAGATCGACGTATCCGCGTGCACGCTGTGTGGCAACGGTGTGGTCGATGCGGGCGAGGACTGCGACGGCGATGCGGTGCCCTCGAGCTGCGCCGCACAGGGATTCGCGCTCGGCGACGTTGCCTGCGATGCCGCGTGCCACTTCGACGTGTCCGGCTGCAGCACCTGCGGCGATGGCATCGTCAGCGGCGCGGAGCCGTGCGATCCCGCGGCGCCGGGGCTGTGCGCCTGCAGCGAGACCTGTGTCGAGGACGCGCAGAGCTGCGTCTCGGTGGTGATCTCCGAGATCCTGTACGCGCCTGCGGCGGATCCGGATGCCAAGCCCGGGCAGTGGATCGAGCTGCACAATCCCGGCGCGACCGCCTGGGATCTCCAGGGCTGCGTGGTCACGGGGGACCTCGCCATCGATACGTTCGACGTCGATGTACCGCTGGTGATCGAAGCCGGTGGCTACGCGACGCTGGGCTCCGGCACGGACGCCGAGCTCGGCTTCACGCCGGACTTCCCGATGCCGATCGGCGTCGGCCTCTTCAACGACGGCGACATCGTCACGCTCACCTGCGACGGGGTCGTGATCGACACCGTGTCGTACGATGACATTGCGCCGTGGCCAGTGGTGGCGCCGGGCACGAGCATCGCCCTCGCCGTGCTCGACGCCAGCGCCAACGACGACGGCGCCGCGTGGTGCAGCGGAGCGACCGCCTACGGGCCGGGGCATCTGGGCACCCCGGGCGCACCGAACGACTGCCCGTAGTGCCCGCGACCCCGCACCTGGGCGGCGAGCAGCGCCTCGGTGCACGGCACGACCACCTCGGCGAGCACGCGACGACGCACCGCCGCTGCGGTGTGCGACGCGAGCAGGCCGGTGGTCTCGTCGCGAAGGTCGGTGGCGGTGTCGACCACCCGTGCGAGCTCAGCCCGCACGGCGTCGAGCTCGGTCACGATCCGTGCGTGTAGCTCCGCGCCGCCGCTGCGCAGCGCCCAGGCCAGGATCCGGTACGAGAGCTCGGCGTGGCGCCCCTCGTCGTCGGCGATGCGCGCGAGCGTGTCGCGGACCGCCGGTGAAGCGGCCCGACGCGAGGCCTCCGCGACGCACAGCGCCGCGACGGTCTCGTTGACGCAGCCGTCGCGGAAACACTCGACGGCGAGCGCGGTGATGCTCGCCGCAGGCGTGAGGGTGGCCAGCGGTAGCGGTCCTGGGCCCATCGGTGCGTCGGCGAACGCCGAGGCGATGCCGTAGCACTGCTGCGCATGACGAACCTCGTCGCGCGCGGCGGCGTGGGCGTCGTCGACGAGATCCGCGGGGGCACCGTGGACCATGAGGTCGATGGCGAGCCGGGCGAACGCT
>WBZX01001753.1_pt1 | contig 15824 bp, 10 predicted proteins | sample 5204211 | NCBI WGS metagenome assembly WBZX01 (sample SAMN12344362, study PRJNA552823) | activated sludge metagenome | biome: Activated sludge suspended growth; feature: Nitrification reactor; material: Wastewater; isolation source: activated sludge from nitrification reactor of wastewater...
TGGCACGGGTTTTCATCCCGAGCTTACCGGGAGAGAGAACATCTATCTCAACGGTGCCATCATCGGCATGCGTCGTGATGAGGTCAGTCGCAAACTTGAGAGTATCGTTTCCTTCTCCGGCCTCGAAGCATTCCTGGATACGCCTGTCAAACATTACTCGTCAGGCATGTATGTAAGGCTTGCCTTCTCAGTAGCCTCACATCTCGAACCCGATATCTTACTGATCGATGAAGTGCTGGCAGTAGGTGACCAGGAGTTTCGCAAAAAATGTATGGCCAGACTGTTGGATGTATCCGGGCAAGGCCGCACGATCATCATGGTCAGTCACCAGATGTCGTATCTCAAAGACTTATGCCACACCGGTGTGTACCTGCATGCAGGGTCTGTGATGTATCATGGCACTATGGATGATACCATCAACCACTATGTCAATCATTACAGTGAAACAAAACGAATAGCGGTAGGTGACAGGGAAGACCGACGCGGGTCAGGTCTCGTGCGACTGACCAGTTTTGAAATGCTGGACAAAAGCAGCTACCCCATCCATAATATTGCCGCAGGAGAAGCGGTTACCTTGCGCATGCAGCTTGGCACCAACGGTTCGATGGCTTTCAATGTGGTCATTCAGATTGAGTTTTATGACATGTATGGACAACTCTGCTTTGTCGCCAACAACAGCATCAGTGATCACGCGATTCCAAAACTGGAAGGTCAGGAAACCATCACATGCCACATTCCAAAATTTCCTTTAAATACAGGATTGTATTTTATCAATGCATCCATCTATACCAGCAATCAACTGGCTGATGAAATATTGAACCTGATGGAAATCGATGTTGATCCCGGCACTTTCTATAAAACTGGCTTGCTCCCACCTGCGCATAAAGGGTTCCTGGCAGAATACTCCTGGAAATAATTTACTCTTTCAGACACATCACCAACTGTGTCGCTTGCTGCCTGTTCACCATTTCAATACTATGCACAGGGATGTAGTGACCTACAAAGCGCTTCAACTCCGCCATTGACCATTCGCGGTAATGTGCCGGATTAGGTGGCGGTCCATAATGAAACTTCCCCCTGCGCATATTTCTCTCTGGCGTGCTGATCAGTATGCATTTCCAGTCATCGACAGACATCACGGATTTCAAAAATGCGTCCGGATCTTCGACATGTTCCAGGACATCCGCGCAGATGATCATATCTGCCTGATGATGGGCAGCAATAAAATCTTCAGCATTGATCCATTGTTGCTGAGGATGATCAATCCTTGCCTGATCAATAGCTGGTGAAAAATCAACCCCAGTTGCTCCAAAGTGACCGAGATAATGTGCCAGTTTATATCCTGATCCGCAGCCAATATCAAGGACAGTTTTCCATTGATGCCCATGCATCAACGAAGCGGCTCTCTGATACACTTCCTTTTGAAAACTATCTTCATATCCTCTGTCATCGTGAGGTACAACGGTTGCCCGATGCTTGTATCCACGCTTGATTTCAAACTGCGCAGGTTGATAGACTGCACGCGTCCATCCCTGGATCAACCTTGACGCCCTTGATAGAATTCTTCCAATTGAAAATCCTGCTCCGTTCGCTGCCATCATTTCTTCCTTGGATAGCGTAGCGTACCGACCCATTCCCCTGAACTAAAGGCGAGTGGCTGGAGTGACTCATACAATGCCCGCTTCAATGAATAGGATTTATTAAATAGCGATGAAGCCAGGTGTATAGGTGTCCAAAGAAATCTCCCGGCAAGCGTCCTGATCAGATGAAATGATGCAACAGGCAATGAGACCGGATCAAAAACCATCCTGTCCCTTTGCCTGGCATATTGAGACCTGAGGGCCCAAGACAAGCTGAGTTTGTCCGTTCTCACGTAATGCCCGGTGCGAAGAGATGGTGCATACGCAATTATATATCCGGCATCACGCATCCTGACCTGCAGTTCAAATTCCTCACCATAGCGCAATACATCGCCTGTAACACCAAGTGAGGTTTTGAATCCACCAAGTTCTTTAAGCACACCTCTTTTGATCAGCATACAACCTCCACGGATATATCCTTTGCTGATAATTGTCACATCGTCGTAAGGCATTGAGAAATCGCCAAAGCCCTTGGGCAACCAATCGGGTATGTCCCCGTGGAAAATCGAATCAATAGGTCCGCCAATCGCATCAAAAGATGTGTCACCATCAATAAGATCGAGCGCTGCATTGACGATATGACCCGGTGGCAGGCAATCATCATCGAGATAAAAGACCCATGGATATTGTGCGCCTGCCCATCCTTTGTTTCGCGCATAGCTCAAGCCTTGCTGAGGTTCAAATACGTATCGCACCATAGTATATTCCGCAGCAAGTGCCTCAACATATTCCTTTGTTCCATCCGTGGAGTGATTGTCCACTACAGTCAACAATGTCTTGCCAGAAACCAATTGTGGCAAAAGTGCTTCTATGCAATATCGGAGATAGTCTACACGATTGAAGGTGCAGATACATAGCTCGATGCCTGTATGTACGTCGGTTGTTGGCATCAGGCTTTAAAGAGTTTTCTTTTAATCCTGGAGAGTAACCGATGCAAGACAAATACTGCGGTCGATGTAAGGGATTGAGGCAGGTCTCCCGGTTGCAAACCAAAGCGGCTGGTAATATCAAATTCCAGCAATGGAACACCATTAGTTCTGCTGGACATGTTTCGTTCATGGATGATCTTGAGCCACGCAAACCTGGAATCCACATCAGTCACAGTGCTCCCTTCAGGAGGCCTGCCATGAGGATAGCCAACGACTGTGGTCAGGGGCTGATCAGCAACTCTTTGCTCTATAAGGCTACCGTAATGATTGAAGCGGCTGTTCCTGATCTCTGTCAGCACGAGCCGATGTACATCGTAGAGCACACCTTTGGTAAAGTTGATGATGTGCTTGTCCCTGGCTACAAAATGATCTTGTACGTCCTTGATAAAATCCGGGCCCAGCCCGTCGTCATTATCTACACGGGAAGTAATCACATATGGTGCCGGCGCATCTGCCAGCAATCCTTTCAGATCATCGAGCAGGGCAGGAAAATCAGCAACAAGGCGGACCTGGGTATTGCTGAACCTGTTCACCTCTTGCCTGATGGTTTCAAGATCTTTAGCCCCGGTCAACAGATCGCAATAGACGAGCCAGACAAAATCGTTGCAGCGCTGTTGACGGATCGTGGGGGCGCAATATTTTTGGAACAAAACAAGCCGTTCCTGCATCCAGGCAGCGTCGAGCACTGGCTTGCCTGCCTTGTCCTTGTCCCAGTTTTTTACCGGCACATTAAAACGGGTGATCAGATAATGCGTAAATTTCCCACTCATAATATCAAGCTAAGGTAAAACTATGCAATGGCTCCGTAATGCAGCATATATCCTGATCGTCATCCTCGGCGGTGGCTTTCTACTCCTGGCAGGAAAAGACCTCCTGTTTCCGTTCCTTTTTGCGATTTTCTTCAGCTTTCTGCTGATGCCCCTCGAAAAACGAATATTTAAATTACTTCCTTACAAAGTGATTTCCATCACGTCCAGCGTTTTGTTCGTCCTGGGGATCATAGGCGGATTGGGCTTTATATTCGGGTATCAGCTGGTCCAGATCGTATCTGAAATGAATTCGATCCAGGATAGTTTAAAAAATGGCGTAAAGGAGATATTGGTATTTACGGAAGAAAGGCTGCCCTTTCTCAATATGCATTCAGACGAGGAATCTACCAATCAAATGTTGAGTAAGTTACTTGATGCTCCGGTAGAGTATGTTGGTGCAGGGATCACCAGTGGTGCAGGGCTATTGTTCAATACTGCCCTCACCTTGATATATATGGTATTTCTGCTGATTTATAAGGATGCCTTCAGGGACTTCCTGATGATTCAGTTTCCAAAAGATAAGCGGGACGAAATCGAGGCTATCCTCTCGCAATCTGTACATCTGATCCAGCGGTATCTCACTGGCATGGTTACGGTAGTGATTATACTGGCTATCATGAATTGTACCGGGCTGATGCTGATAGGTATAGATCACGCGATTTTCTGGGGGGTACTGGCGGCATGCCTGGTGATTATTCCATTTATCGGAACAGCCCTCGGCGGTCTGTTGCCCTTTCTATATGCCCTTACAACATCTGAGCATAATTGGCAGCCGCTTGCAGTGGTCCTCCTATTTGTCTTTACTGTGCAACTGGAAGCCAATTTTATTACCCCAAAGGTTGTTGGGTCCAGTGTGCGTATCAATCCCCTTTTTGCGCTCATGGGTATCGTGATCATGGGGTCGCTGATGGGTATAGGTGGTATTGTACTGGCCATCCCGATGATGGCGATCCTCAAGCTGGTAGCTGAAGGTATTGATGTGCTCAAGCCGGTTGCCTTGTTGATGGACAAAGACCTCATGAAAAAACGGCATCTCTTCTTTGGCAAATATGATCGTGAGGACTACCGTTTTTCTTCTCTTATGCATGAGGAAGACAATAAGCGATGAATGCAGCTCTTGCCTGGAAAGACAGGGTGCGTCAAATCCTGCCCTGGAAGGTTTACTGGAAACTCAAGCGGCTGAGGGAAGAAATCAAGGCTGTGTCAAGCCATGGCAACCTGACGACCCTTGCCAAAATATATAAAACCGATAAATGGGGATATCATTACTACACTCCTGTGTATCAACAATGGTTTGGTGCCTTGCGACACACCCCTATTAAGTTGCTTGAAATCGGCGTTGGCGGTTATGCCAAGCCTCGTCATGGTGGTGATTCACTCCGAATGTGGAAAAGGTATTTTTATAAAGGCTCGATCACAGGGATAGATCTCTATGACAAATCAGCCCTGCAGGAAAGCCGGCTAAAGATCTATCAGGGGGATCAGACCGATCCTGCATTCCTGAAAAATGTCTCTGCGGCAGAGGGACCATTTGATATCATCATCGATGATGGTAGCCATGTCAATTCCCATATCCTCAAGAGTTTCGAAACCCTCTTTCCATTGATGCCACCAGGTGGAATCTATGTCATTGAAGACACCCAGACCTCCTACTGGCCTAAATATGAAGGAAGCACGCAGGAGATGAATAGAATCCCTTCGGCAATGAACTATTTTATCTCCCGTGTACATGGAGTCAATCGGACTGAATGGCTCAAAGAGGAAACACATCCGGATATTCCTGATCAGGGAATTGCTTCAATCTCCTTTTACCACAATCTGATTGTTGTAGTAAAACAGTAAATAATCTGTGCCCTTCATGAAGGGAATATTCAATGGAGTTTATTGATGTTGGAAATTGGGGTTAGACCCTCATCGGTTCAAAATCCCCAGATATTCCTTCCACGGACCCACCTCTGTCTCATACTGCTTTGCAATGATCCTGGAGATCTGGTAGATATGCGTCATGTCATGGACTACCCATGAAGCAAGCAACTGTCCGAGGGTCACCGGGCCAAACGCCGGATGAATACCTTCCTTGAGGAGATCATCTTCTGTCAGGTCGGCAGCAACAAGGATCAGGATGTTCTCCAGACGAAGTTGTTCGAATTGATGCAGCAACGAATCAATCGATCGTCCGGCAGCAATCGGAAAATGACCAGTACGATCAAATGTGGTAAATTTCTTATCGGACTTTTCATCCAGGATGATGCGCATCCTCGGTATCCAGTCGGTCTGCTCGCCATAGATCAGGTGCGCAACGATTTCATGAGGAGACCATGTGTCAGGAGCTTCCCTGGCATGCAGCCAGTTGTCCTCCAGGCCTGATACCAATTCACGCACCGTAGCCGGAGTGCGGCTGAGGATGCTGATGACAGAGGTGACGTCTACTGGGATCATGGTGTGAAATTTACAAAAGCATGTGAATGATACCTGCTGTCAAAGAGAGCCATCATGATTATTGCCAGAACAATGTTTCTTTTGATCTATCATACGCGGGCGCAGGTACAACCAACGCCCAACTTTGCTTTTGAATAGAGGCCTTCGGCCTCTATTCATGATTCACAACTCACAACTCACGACTCACGATTCACAACTCACGATTCACAACTCACAACTCACAACTCACAACTCACAACTCACAACTCACATTAGTATTCATTATTCTGATCCAATGTCCCCCCTGTGAGATCTATCTCAGACTGTGGCAATGGAAGCAGGATATGCTTGGTAGGCACAAAACCTGGTTGTACTAATGGCATGACATCCCCAAGCAGGCCCCAGCGTGCAAGGTCAAACCAACGATGTTGCTCCATCGCCAATTCTACCCTGCGTTCATGGTAGATCTTTTCACGAAGGATAGATTTGTCTGTATCTGTGACATCTGCCAATATGAAATTATTGGTCCCGCGGGCACGCTTCCTGACCATATTGAGGTATTCGAGTGCTTTGGCAGAATTGTTTTCCTCATTTTGAGCTTCTGCAGCAAGCAACAGAATATCTGAATACCTGAGCAGGCGAATATTGCCCGGACCATTGTCCTGCAAGCCCGCATGCGCTGGCACCCACGCTTTCTGGTTATAGCGCTCATTGAGTACTTCAGGATTGTCCTGTACGATGGTAGATCCATCAGGCAATACTTCTCCGACATAGATGACCGTAGCTTGCCTGCGCGGATCTCCTGGTTCGTATGCAGCTATCAGATTATCGCTGGGCCTGTTAAATCCCCATCCAAGGTTGGGCACACCTCTTACACCCTGTATCATATTAAATGGAGTAGCTCCTGGTCCCGCTATAGCTGCCTGGGCAGCTACAGCACCTATTTCAAATATACTCTCAGCCCCATTTTCACCGATAGGCAAGAAATTGTCGGCATATTTCGTCAGCAATGAATACTCTCCCGAGGTGATGATCGATTCACATTGAGCGGCTGCATTGGCATACTGATGTCTCGCCATATAGACCTTGGCCAGGATGCCACGGGCTGCTCCTTTAGTCACACGACCCAGATCTGCAGAAGCATAATCGGATTTTTCAGGAAGTAACTCAATTGCAGCCAACAGGTCACTCTCGATAAAGTCATACACTTCATCCTTAGGCGTCCTGGTCTGGTTGTAATACTCATCATCATTGAGTATCCTGGTGACCAGGGGGACATCACCAAACCATTGCACTAGCCTGAAATAGGCATAGGCTCTCAATACCTTTGCTTCCCCTACGAGTCTGTTGCGCAATACTGTATCCATGGATATGCCGGGGATATTTTCGATTGCGAGATTAGCCCTGAAGATCGCCTGGTAATGTCCGGTCCACGCTCCTGTGATGGCTGCATTGTTGGCATCAAAAGTGAACTCATCCAATTCCAACACATACAAAGCATCGTTGGGCGTGCTACCCTTGTCTGCATCATCACTGATGATATCGGTGATCCCAATCCAGGGAAACGCACACATCTCCCATGACCTGTATTGCTGATAGATGGCATTGGTCGCCCATACAGCATGGTCAGCTGTTTCAAAGTAGGTATCATAAGTGAGCTGCCCCTTGGGCTTACGCTCTAGAAAATCCTCACTACAACTGAAGGTAGAAGCCATCAGCACAATCATCAGGATCCTCCAACTGGCGTTTGCTTTTATATTCATTGATCGTGTTTTATTTTTCATGATCTGTGATTTTGTCATTTGGGAGATAAGGTTAAAACTGGATTTCAACACCGGCCTGCCATGATTTGGATACAGGATAACTTCCGAAATCAAATCCTACTTCATAGGTATTGCCCACATTGGGAAATTCCGGAGAGTATCCACTATAGCGCTGGCTTGTCCAGACATTCGTCCCGGTCACATACACCCGGAGCCGGTCTATCTTGGCCTTTGAGGTCACCCTGGAAGGAATCGTATAGCCCAGGCTGATGCTTCTCAATCGGATGAAATCACCTTTCTCAAGGAAGCGGTCACTGACCCTGTAATTGTGCCCTCCATTCGTGATCCGTGGCTCTGTGGTTGAAGGATTGTCAACTGTCCAACGGTCTGTCACATGCTTTTCCCAGTTGTATACACTAAATCGGAAGGTCTCTTTTGCATTGAATACATAGTTACCACTGGATCCAAGAATATCTGCATTGAGATCAAAACCATTCCACTCGACACCGGCACTGAAACTGTATGTGAGTTTGGGAATCGGACTTCCAAGATATACCCGGTCATCCCCATTGAGGATACCATCTCCATTGGTGTCTTCAAACCGAATATCACCGATTTTCTCTCCTCCTATCTTCGGACTGTTGTCCAACTCTTCCTGGGTTTGGAATATACCGGCAACCTTATACCCATAAAAGGCTCCGATCGGCAGACCAACCACAGTATGTGAGGCAGGCTGGCCATCGATAAAGGCAGCAAATATTTCACTGCGCCCTTCGGCGAGTTTCTCAACAGTGTTAGTCACTGGTGAAAAAATAAAGCCAAGATTGTAGGCTACCTTGCCCCCTTCTCTCCAGCTGGCACTAATATCCCATCCCTGATTATTGACCTGAGCGGTATTGACTACAGGGTCTGCCTGTGATCCTACATAGTCAGGGATAGGTACTGCTGCGATGATATCATAGGTCTCGCGGTTATACCAATCCACTTCCATGTTGAGCTTGCCGTCAAAAAAGCCCATCTCAACACCAATGTCTGCTTGTCGCGAAGTCTCCCATTTCAGGTTGGCATTAGAGAGTGAGAGCAGGGTGGCTCCCTGGTTAAGGCTCTCATCCGGCCCGAAGACGCCATATAATCCACCACTCACTGCACCTGTGGATGGATATCCTGAAGCCGATGCCTGGTTACCAAGTAAACCATAGCTGGCCCTCACCTTCAATCTGTCCAAAAAGTCAAGGCCCTGTACAAAGGACTCATCCGTCATATTCCATCCTATACTTGCGGAAGGGAAATTACCGGTCCTGTTTGCCTTTGTAAAACGACTTGAACGATCCGAACGCCAACTGACCGTAAGCAGATACCTGTTTTTAAATGTGTAGTTGACACGAAACAACAAGGAAGTTAGCGCTTCATCAGATGCTCCCTGGAAGTTCATTTGTGTAGTATCATTTCCTGCTGAGAGGTATAATAATTCATCTGCTGTACCCGGAAAGTTTTCACGGCTTCCCCCAAGCCACTGCCCTGTGCGCTCCTCTGCCGTGTATCCGCCAAGTACAGTGACATGATGCTCATTCCAGTTGTGATCATAGGTCAGCGTCTGCTCCCAGATCCAATCGTTTCTGTTTGGCTTGGATTCTGTGCCGGATGATACACTCAGCCGGTCATTTTTGTTGAGCTGAGAGGCGGAGACTTCAAATTTTGGTTCAAAGTATTTTGATTCCCATGTACTCTTGTCAAAACCAAAATTGGTCCTGAATTTGAAATTTTTAAGGAACCTGACATCGGCATAAAGATTTCCAAAGAGTCTTGAGCCTTTGTTATGATTGTCGCTTTTATAATAGAGGTCCGCGGCTGGATTGGCGATGGCAAGGCCAAAAAATGTAGGGTCAGTGAAATCACCTGTTGAATCCCTTGGGGTATATACCGGAGGCATTCGGTATGCACTATTGACTACGCCAGGAGCGACATCCTCCCTTACACTGGAGTTGGAGATGTTATGCCCGATAGACATAAAGGAGTTTAGCTTAAACTCTCCATTGATCCTGAAAGTCAGTCGGTCATAATGTGAATTTTTGACAATGCCATCCTGGGAAAAATAATTGGCGCTGAAATTATATTGATATTGCTCAGAACCACCATTGGCGGAGATAGAATAATTGGCGATTGGAGCATTCCTGAATATTTCATCCTGCCAGTTAGTGCCTGGACCGAGGGAATCCGGATTGGGGAAAAAAGATTGTCCCCTGAGATCATTATAGGCAGAAGCAAATTCAGCTGCATTGAGCAGTTCAATTTGCTTCGTGACCATTTGGGTTCCGTAATAGGCAGAAGCCGTGATGGATGCCTTGTCCCTGGTCTTTCCACCTTTAGTAGTGATCAGGATGACCCCATTAGCTCCGCGGCTGCCGTAGATCGCAGCTGCGGAGGCATCCTTGAGCACCTCGATGCTCTCGACATCTTCAGGATTGACATTGGAGGCATCGTAGGTGATCATTCCATCGATCACATAGAGCGGATTGGCATTGTTGAGTGTCCCTGTGCCACGTATCCGGACTACAGCACCCGCACCTGGTGATCCGGAAGAAGGAGCGACATAGACCCCTGAGACTTTCCCTTGCAGGGCATTCTCCACATTAGCTGTTCCGATACGGGCGATGTCTTCACCTTTGACAGATGACACTGCTCCTGTCAGGTCGCTTTTCTTTTGCGTACCATATCCTACAACCACGACCTGGTCAAAAAGCGTAGCTTCCTCCGTCATGCGGACTTCCAATATTTCACGGCCTTCCAATTTGATCTCCATGGTCTTATATCCGGTATACCTGAAGATCAGCGTAGGATCACCTGTAGTCAGCGAAATCGAAAACTTACCATCAAGATCAGTCAATGTGCCCTGGTCAGTCTGCGCTTCGAGTATAGTCACCCCGATCAGCGGTTCATTCGAATTTGCATCAACCACCGAGCCTGTTACCCTCATCTGGGCGATGGAGGCCAATGGAAGTGATAAGAAGCAAAAGAGGAGTATTTGTAAACGTTTCATTTCCATATGCAATCTTTTTGCGCGTTAGGACTATTTCATTTCTGGCAATGCAGCCATTGTATTTTATTCAATGAGTCGTATTTCCCTTTTCTGTAGTCGTTCTGAATCAGGACCAGCCATGATCCAGAAGGTGCCTGGTTCGGCTTTGAACGTCATATCTGCGGTGTGGAAGGCCAGGTCATTACTGGTCAGTTTAAATATAACATTTTTACTCTCCCCCGGAGCCAGCATCACTTTCTCAAATCCCTTCAACTCTTTGACAGGCCGTGTGACGCTCCCTACAAGGTCACGTACATAGAGTTGGACGATCTCTTCACCTTTGACTGATCCTGTGTTGGTGATTTTTACTGAAGCAACTATCGTGTCCTTAAAGGTGTATTGCTTACCAGAGACCTTCAATGAATCGTAGGTGAACGTCGTATAACTCAATCCAAATCCAAATGGATACTGGGGCGAATTGACAATATCCTGGTATCTGGAATTCCATTTTGTATTGGGGTCATACGGACGACCTGTATTCTTCTGGCTATAGAAGATCGGCACCTGTCCTATATCTCTGGGAAAGGTCATCGTCAGTTTGGCAGATGGATTATAATCACCATAGAGAATATCAGCGATTGCAAGTCCGCCACGTGAACCAGTCCACCAGGTTTCCACGATGGCAGCAGCATGCTCTGCGATCCATGGGAAGGTCAGCGGCCTGCCATTCATCAAGACCACCACCACAGGTTTGCCGGTGGCTACGAGTTCCTTGATCATTTGTTCCTGCACACCTGGCAGTGTAATAAAAGCCCTTGAAGAAGCTTCACCGCTCATCTCTTTACTTTCCCCAACTACCGCTATGATGATATCTGCATCACGGCTGATACTGACTGCTTCACTGAAGCCGGAGGTATCATCACCTTGAATGGCGCAGCCTTTGGCGTGAGTGAGTCTGAAGCCATCCTTTGCGGCTCTTTCCCTGAATGCATCGTATACACTGACGCATTTATCGCCTTCACCTGCTCCGCTCCATGCCCCGATGAGATTCTCCCTATCTGCGGCCAGAGGGCCAACCAATGCAATGGATTTTCCTTTAGTAAGCGGCAGTGTTTTGTTGTCGTTCTTGAGCAGTACGATTGACTTGCGGGCTATAGCTCTGCTCGCCTCAAGGTTTGCCTGCGAAAACACCTCAGCTTTCTCGCGTGCTTCATTGCAATACTTAAATGGATCCTTGAAGAGGCCCAATTCAAACTTGATACGCAGGATTCTACGTACAGCTTCATCCACTGTTTTTTCAGAAACAACACCTGCAGCGATCGATTCCTTGAGGTAACGCTGAAAGACTGCACCCTGCATATCCATATCAACGCCTGCATTCGCAGCGAGTTCACCGGCGTGCTTATCATCGGCGGCAAATCCGTGATTGACCATTTCATTGATGCTGGTGTAGTCGGTTACCACAAAACCTGTAAAGCCATTTTCTTTGCGCAGGACATCGTTGAGTAGCCACTTATTGCCAGTAGATGGTACGCCATCGAGTTCGTTAAAGGAAGTCATAATGGTCCTAGCACCTGCAGCAATACCTGCTTCGTAAGGTGGCAGGTAAACGTCCCTGAACATACGCATGCTCATGTCAACTGTATTGTAGTCACGGCCGGCAATCGGGGCACCATAGCCTGCAAAATGCTTGATGCATGCCAGTATCTTGTCTGTGCCATTAAAATTGTCACCCTGAAATCCATGTACCCTGGCACGCGCTATCAACGAACCCAGGTAAGGATCCTCTCCAGCGCCTTCCATGACTCGTCCCCAACGTGGCTCGCGGGAGATGTCTACCATTGGGGCAAAAGTCCAATGTAGTCCTGCTGCTGCAGATTCCGCCGCAGCTATAGCCGCAGACTGCTCTATAGCAGCCAGGTCCCAGCTACAAGATTCGCCAAGTGGAATCGGAAATATAGTCTTGTAGCCGTGGATCACATCATAGCCAAACAGGAGTGGAATGCCGAGCCTGCTTTCCTTGACAGCGATTTCCTGCAGTTTCCGCGTGAATGCCACCGTATGGCTGTTGAACAGCGCACCGCAATTCCCATTACGTATATCATTCTGATAGCCTTCGCGTATCGTAGGCCCTGTAGATTCCCAGTCTGTAGTAAAGATGGTCATCTGGCCGATCTTCTCGTCAAGGGTCATCAGGGCGAGGACGCTGTCCACTTGCGATCGGTATGGGTCAACTGTTTGCTTACTACCCGCAGGCACATTCGTCTTGCAACTATTGATCAACAGTAACAATGCCAACACTGGCCAAATTCTCAATCTCATCTTTATCTGGTTTCGTTTTCTAGTTTATTCATTTCACTCACCCCTGGTATTCCGGAACACGACTTAAAAGTCGTGGCTATTCAATCACTCTTCACTTTTCACTCTTCATTTTTCATTTTGTTTCCGGTTGCTGAGTGTAGCCGAAGCATCACTTAACCAACCACCGGTAAACCCTGCCTTCTTCAAACCCGCAACGATATACGGATTCTTCTTCATCACATTCCATATGATCCCACTCTGGTGATTGGCGATCATCAACAAGATAGGTCCCTGGTCTAAGCCGAGATAGTCTATATCGAACCATCCGTTTGGTGTTTTATCAGTCACATACGTCAGGTTGAATGCATCCTTGAATCCATATTCACCTACGAGGTCATGGTAATAGGTATTCCACATATAACTCAGCGTACTGTCGCAGACTTCCGGTGCAAAAGGATAGGATCCTCCTGCGGCAGTTGGCGTGATCGTCCCATCATCCACAATCTGCATGCTGGCTGCCCCCCTGGCCCGATAATCGTAGAATGCCCAATCCTTACCATCAATCTTCATGGTCGTGCTGGCAGGGCCATCACAAGCACTAAGTCCCCAACAATATTTATCATATCCTTTGGCCCCCATGGGATTCGCTATGCAATAATAACGATTGGACAAGGTTGCCCTCCGGCTGTTTTCAAAATAATCGATGCCTTTAGCTTTCATGTATGGATCCTGTATGCCCCTGAAATCTATCCAGATGTGGCTATACTGGTGCCCAAACAACGGGTCAAATTGCACGTTCTCTTCCCCCTGAAATTTACTCCATTCGTACGTGGAACACCAGGCCGACCAGGCTGTGGAATCTATGGGGTGAGTGGGTGAACCCATCGCCAGGATCACGATCATCATCGCTTCATTGTATCCTTTCCATTGCGCAGGGATAAATCCACGCTCCGGATGGTACCCCATAGACATCGTTGCATTGCCATTCATCATCCAATCCCACTCCACTCTCCTGAATAAACCATCCGCGATCTGACGTATAGTTTTCTCAGTCTCATTTTCCTGGTCAAAATAAGTCATTGCTGACAGTATACCAGCCATGAGCCATCCTGTATCTACAGAGGACAATTCAACATCCTTGTATCGGGTAGCCTGATCCAGTGTAAGGAAATGATAGTAAAATCCCTTAAAACCGGATACACCAGTTTCTTCAGGCCCTTGCTGCAAGCTCCATAGTGCCTGCAATGTCTTTAATGTGCGTTCAGCCGCTGCTTCCCTGGTCACATATTTTTTTTCTACGCCTACGATATAAGTACCCAGGCCCCATCCTGTGGCTGCAATGGAAGAAAAAGTTAGTGTTGGATATCGGTCTGGAATTTGGTAATTAACACTGTCGGCAAGCTCCCAGAAATAATTAAATGTCCGGCGCTGAAGTTCTTCTAACGAATAAGGGACGAATTCCCCCTTTTCAGGCATTTGGCCCGGAGATTGGCAACCGGAGATCAGGATGCTCAATAAGCATACAATAGTGCGCATGTAACTGGATTAAAAAAAATCGGGGAGACAAAGGCCTCCCCGATTTGAATCGTTGTAAGATTTAAAGTTTAACAAAGCGTGACAAGGCTAAGATTTCACCCTTAGCATTGTAGCCGGTCAGGATATATGTACCCTGTGTGAGGTTGCTTACCTGGATCGCTGTACTGGTAGCTGATCCTGTAGCAATCGTAGCGATACGCTGTCCATACATATTATGGATCACGAGTCTTGATACATCACCTAGCTCATCGATACGCAGTTCGTCGATCACTGGATTTGGAGAGATCGTCAGATCTTTTGGCTTTTCAGGTCCGCCAAAAATACTGGTCGTACTGCAGCCACCTGCGCTCAGCTGGATATCATCAAAATAATACGTGACATCCTCTGCAGGAATGTTGTTGATATCCCATATCAGGGTCACACGTACATATTGACCATCATCTGTGATCGGTGTCTGAGAGAAATCCCATGACAACTCTTCCCACTCATTGGCTTTGGTATTGGCCACTGTAAGGTCACCTGAACCAGGTGCCGGAGGAGTTGCTTTACTGTTTTCGATTTTCATCGTCACACTAGCAACCTGTGGTGACCAGATTTTCATCTTGACGATCTTATCATCACCAAATGCAATGACAGCAGGAAGGTCTGTATACATCCCTTGCCATGGTTGACCGCTGGTTGATTTCTCAACAGCCTTACCCACCTTGGCGCTGGTATTGATACCACTCGGATCAGGATTGTCTACTTCCTCAAATGAACCTGAATCATCAGCAGGGAAATACTTCCATGTTGAAGATGTAAATGCAGGCTCCTCATAGTTGATCATACATCCTGTAAATGGTGCATGAGCAAACTGTACATTGTCGATATAGTAATCATCTACAGTGGTTGTTTCAACTCCACCATTGAAGAAGATACATACACGCTTGTGATCTTGTCCTACCTGGTTGGAGAAATCTACGCTCAGTGTTTCCCACTCACCTGGTTTGGTGATGGCTGTCCAGATTTCTGAGGCAGGACTTGATCCGCCTTCCAGCTTCATCAGGATAGGTACTGCAGCCTGGCCAATCACCTGGAATGACAGTTGATTGAAAGCAGACAGATCTATACCATCAGGAAATTCCCAGCACAAAGCTGCCCAAGGCTGGCCTGGCTGATCCTTATACAATCCAACATAGGATGAACTGTTGACTGTTGTGATAGATGGATTGCCTACAGGCGTGATCAGTTCAGCGCCAGCACCATTTTCCTTATTGCGCTGGCATTCGTAGTCATCGATGATGTTGGCGATTGCCACAGTGCCTTCGCAAGGATCTACTGTGCTTGCAGTCTGGTTGAGGTTGTCAAAATAGAAGACAGCTCCTTCTTCAGCCACTCCAGGATTAAAGATCAGGCGCATTGACGCCCAGTCT
>WBZX01001754.1_pt1 | contig 15818 bp, 16 predicted proteins | sample 5204211 | NCBI WGS metagenome assembly WBZX01 (sample SAMN12344362, study PRJNA552823) | activated sludge metagenome | biome: Activated sludge suspended growth; feature: Nitrification reactor; material: Wastewater; isolation source: activated sludge from nitrification reactor of wastewater...
CCGCTGCGCTGCTGCAGCCGACGCTGAAGACCTGGATGCCCGCCTGCGCGGGCATGACGGAGTGGCCGTGCGCTGGCATGACGGCGGTGGTGGCGGCGAGGGAATGACAGCTATGCGCCGCAAACCGTCCCTGACCTTTGACGTCCCCCGTCAGCCGGGCGTATGGTTGCCGCCTGACATTGCGCAGTGCTGTCAACCACACCCACCCAGGAGCCCCCATGCTGAAATCCGGTATCGACCAGGACGCCCTCATCGAGCAATTCGCCAGTGCCAGCGCCAAGCAGACGGCGCAGTTGAAGGCGGCCGTGACCGAGGCCACGCTCAAGGCCCTGCAGGGTCGCGAGATGAGCCTGAAGAACATCCGCAGCGTGATCAAGTCGGTCACCGAGGCGGCCAGCACCGGCGCAGCACAGAACCTCACCGGCAAGGTCGACATCGCGCAGATGCTGGACACCGCCGTGGCCGGCATGGACGAAGCCCTGTTGAAGGCCGTGGAAGCCAACAAGATGGCGCTCTCGCGTCTGGCCGACCAGGGCGCCGACCTGAAGGACAAGCACCTCAAGAAGGCCCTGGCCGACCTGGAAAAGTTTGAAGACACGCTGTTCTCGGCCGTCAAGAAGGCCGCCGGCTCGGCGGGTGACGGCCTCACCGCTCCCTGGGCCCAGGTGATGGAGAAGTTCCAGGCCGGCGGCAGCGCATCAGGTGCCCAGGCCACGGCCACGGTGGAGCAACTCACCAGCCAGATGCAGCAGGCCCTGCGCGAAGGCCGTGCCACCAGCCTCAAAGCCGCCCAGACCCTGGCCGAGAGCTACACCGCCATGGTCAGTGGCGTGCTGATCGGCATGACCGAGGCGCTGAGCCAGGGCGGTGCCGCCGCCCCGGCCGCCAAACCCGCCCGCAAGCGCTGAAGCCCTGCCCCCACGCAGGCCGGCGCACGGCCGCTCCGAAGCGGCCTGCGCACCCTCTCGGAGGGTGGCTGCGGTATTCCGCTGCCGGGTGCGCCAAATCACACGCGCTCGGTTTCCCTGTGCCTCCGGGCGATGCAGGCTGCCTACACTGGCAGCCTGTTTTCTTTGGACGCACACACCATGACCCGAGTCGTCATCAGCGGTACCGGCCTGTACCAGCCGCCACACGTCATCACCAACGCCGAGCTGGTAGAGGCCTTCAACGCCTACGCTGCCCTGCAGAACGAGAAGAACGCGGCCGCCATCGCCGCTGGCGAGATCACCGCGATGACGCCGTCCAGCGTCGAGTTCATCGAGAAGGCCTCGGGCATCAAGCAGCGCTATGTGCTGGACAAGGCCGGCGTGCTCGACCCGGCCCGCATGTACCCGCGTTTTGAAGCGCGGCCCGACGACCAGATTTCGCTGATGGCCGAGATCGCCGCCGACGCGGCGAACAAGGCCCTGGCCGCTGCCGGCAAGACCGGCGCCGACGTGGACGCCGTGTACTGCGCTGCCGCCAACATGCAGCGCGCCTACCCGGCCATGGCGGTGGAAATCCAGCAGGCCATTGGTGCCGGTGGCTATGGCTTCGACATGAACGTGGCCTGCTCCTCGGCCACCTTCGCCATCGAGCAGGCGGTGAACGCAGTGAAATGCGGCAGCGCCAAATGTGCGCTGGTGGTGAACCCCGAGATCACATCAGCCCACCTCGAGTGGCGCGACCGCGATTGCCACTTCATCTTCGGCGATGTCTGCACCGCCATCGTCATCGAGCGCGCCGACACCGCCACGTCCAACGACCAGTGGGAGGTGCTGGGCACCAAACTGGTCACCCAGTTCTCGAACGCCATCCGCAACAACTTCGGTTTCATGAACCGCAGTGAAGATGCCGACCCGAACGCCCGCGACAAGACCTTCCGCCAGGAAGGCCGCAAGGTGTTCAAGGAGGTGGTCCCGATGGCCGCTGCGCACATCGAGGCGCACCTGAAGACCCTGAACTTCGAGCCCACGCAGGTGCGTCGGTTCTGGCTGCACCAGGCCAACCTGGGCATGAACCAGCTGGTGCTGAAGAAGTTGGTGGGCCGCGAGGTGGGCGACGACATCGCGCCGCTGATCCTCGACACCTATGCCAACACCGCCTCGGCCGGCTCCATCGTCTCGTTCCACGAGCACCATGGCGATCTGATGGCGGGCGACTTGGGCGTGATCTGCTCGTTTGGTGCCGGCTACTCGATAGGCAGCGTCATTGCGCGCAAGCTTTGAGTGCCCCCAGGTCACGCCCGCGAAGGTGGCGCCCCGTCGTCATGCCCGCGAAAGCGGGCATCCAGGCTCTGTTCAAGGAAGATGGATCCCGCCTGCGCGGGAACGACGAGACGGCGCAGGCCCGCAGGTCTGACCCGCGTCGCCATCAAGGCTGCCGCCAAGCCACCTTGCCGCGTTTGAAGGCCGCAGCCAGCGCACCCGACTGGGCCATGCCGTTGATGGCCTCTTGCACCGCCAGCGCCAGGTCGGTGGCCTCGGCCTTCACGGCGCAGCCCACCACCCAGCCCTCTTTCATGCGCGGCAAGGGCAGCGGCTCGATGACGAAGCGCTCGTCGCCGGCCAGCACGCTTTCCAGCTCCGACGCATGGCCGGCCGCCGCCGCCACCTCACCACGCTGCAGGGCGCGGGCGGCCTCGGTGCCGTCCTTCCACTGCGTCAGCAGTTGCTCGCGGTAGGCGCCGCTGTCGGCGCCGATCAGCAGCCAGCCAGCCAGGGTCTGACCCGGCACAGCGATCTTGCCGCCCTTGAACGCGGCCATCGAATCCATGGCCGGAAAAGCCTTGGCATCGCGCGCCACCATGATGCGTTCACGGTAGTAGGGCGCAAAGATCTTGACCTTGGGGTTCTCGTTCATCAGCGGCCGGTCCACCGGCACGTGCAGCATCACATCAGCCGGGCCAAAGCCCAGGTAGTGGCCTTTCCAGACCATGTTGCGCAGGTCGTCGTTCATGTTCTCGTCGGCATTGAACGGCAACAACGAGAGCTTCAGGCCCAGGGCCTTGGCCAGTTGCTCGGCGATCTCCACGTCGATGCCCTGGCCCTTCACGTGGAAGGGCGGCATGTCGTGGTACAGCGCCACGCTGAGCGTGCCGCGCAGGCGCAACTTGTCGAGCGTGGGCGTGGCGGATTGGGCCCAGGCCGCGCCCGGCAGCAAAGCGGCCGCAGCGGCCCCGGCCAGCCCACCCAGGCACTGGCGGCGCGTGAGGGCGGTGAGCAGCGGGCGGCGCATCAGAGCGGCTTCTCGCGACGCGACTCCAGGTAGGCCTTGATGGCCCACATGGCTTCCTGGTTGAAGATGCCTTCAAACGGCGGCATGTACACGGCGCCGTTGCGGGTGCGGCCGTGGCGGATGGTGGTGAGGAAGAACTCGTCCATCTCGTTCACGCACATCTGCTTTTTCTTGTCGTCTTTCAGGCTGGCGCATTCATTGTCGAGCCGGCGCAGGTCGGGGGCAATGCCGCCCGAGATCGCTTCCAGGCCGTGGCAGCGGGCGCAGTTCTGGTTGAAGGCCGAGGTGCCGATGCGGGTGGCAATGTCGTTGCCGCGGTAGGGGTTGGTGGTGCGCCAGGCTTCGCCCAGGGCGGGCAACTCGTGGGTGTCCACCGCCTGCGGCGTCACATCGCCGTGGGCGTGGGCGGCCACGGCAATGGCGGCCAGGCCCACCGAGAGGGTGGCGTGGCGCAGGGGCCTGAGCAGGTTTGCGGGGCTGAACATGGGTCTTGTCTCCGGTCGGTATGGTGAAACTTGTGGTGGCAGGCGGGGTGCGCCGGGCGGGGTGCCGGGCATCAAATCTGCAAGGGATGTGCCACCAGAGCCGGTCGGCCTGCAAATGGCACTTTGGCGACAGCTGCATCGGGGTGAGCCCCTAGTGAGTTGCGCCGAAATGGCACGAAACCCTGCATTGACCGGGGTTGGGAGCAGCCGTACCGTGTGAGGCTGTTAGATTTCAGAACAGTGACAAGACACAGCAGGTGGCGGCACCCCGCGCCACCGATGATTGGAGACGAGCACCCATGACCGGATTCTTTCCCCCGTCTGCGCCCGGCGGGCGCGCCCGGCGCCAGGCCGAACCGGCCAACCGCGGCCTGGCTTCGCGCGTGACTGCGGCATCGCCGGCGCACGCCTCGGCCATCGAGCATTCGCACGAGCGCTGCGTGGCCATGGGCATCTCGCGCATTGAGCGGCCCGACCACGCCCTGCTGGGTCGCAGTGATCTCACCATCGCCCGCGAGCGCAACCTGCGCCTGCATTCGCATGCCGCGCCGGTGATGGAAATGCTGTTCGAGCAGATCGTCAACACCGAGTCGATGGTGGTGCTCACCGACGTCACCGGCACCATCCTGCACTCCATCGGCGACGACGACTTTCTCTCCAAGGCCTCCAAGGTGGCGCTGCAACCCGGCGTGAACTGGTCGGAATCGAGCAAGGGCACCAACGCCGTGGGCACGGCGCTGATCGACGAGGTGCCCACCCTCGTGCATGCCGACGAGCATTTCATGCACGCCAACCACTTCCTCACCTGCTCGGCCGCGCCCATCCTCGACCCGCGCGGCAACATCCTGGGCGTGCTGGATGTGTCGGGCGAGCAGCGCAGCTACCACCAGCACACCATGGCACTGGTGAAGATGTCGGCGCGCATGATCGAGAACCACTGGCTCACCGACGATTACCGCAACGTCATGCGCCTGCACTTCCACAGCCGGGTCGAGTTCATCGGCACGCTGATGGAAGGCATCCTGGCGGTGGCACCCGACGGCAAGATCGTGGGCGCCAACCGCGGCGCGCTGGAGCAACTGGGCCTGTCGGGCGCCGCGCTGCGCATGCATTCGCTGGGCTCGCTGTTCGGCACCTCGGTGGGCACCCTGGTCGACCGCTTCCGGTCGCCTTTGGCCATGCCGCTGCAGGTGGAGATGACCAATGGCCGCCAGTTCCACGTCTACGCCCGCTTCAACTGGCCAGTGTGGACCAGTGTGACCGAGGCCGCGCAGAACACGCCCGCCGCCAACCCTGCCACCGCGACCGAAGACGCCACCGTTCGGCCGGCCGCCGGCCCAGCCCCGTCCAGCACCGCCACCAACGCCGACACCACCGGCTTGCGCCAGCTGCAAACCGGCGACGCGCAGATCGACACCGTGGTGGGCAAGATCCGCCGCGTGCTGAACCGCGACATCCCCATGCTCATCCTGGGCGAAACCGGCACCGGCAAAGAGCTGCTGGCCCGCGCCATCCACCAGGATTCCGAGCGCTCGCGCCAGCCCTTCGTGGCGGTGAACTGCGCGTCCATCCCCGACACCCTGATCGAGGCCGAGCTCTTCGGCTACGAGGAAGGCGCCTTCACCGGCGCACGGCGCAAGGGCTCGGTGGGCAAGATCGTGCAGGCCAGCGGCGGCACGCTGTTTCTCGACGAGATCGGCGACATGCCGGTGAGCCTGCAGGCGCATTTGCTGCGCGTGCTGCAAGAGCGCCAGGTGACGCCGCTGGGCAGCACCAAGTCGGTGTCGGTGGATGTGGCCATCATCTGCGCCACGCACCGCAACCTGCGCGACATGATTGCCGCGCAGCAGTTCCGCGAAGACCTCTACTACCGCCTGAACGGCCTGGCCGTGCGCCTGCCATCGCTGCGCGAGCGCACCGACCTGATGGCCCTGGTGCAACGCATCCTGGACCGCCAGAGCCCCGGCCGCCGCCTCACGCTGGCGCCCGAGGTGCTGCGCCTGTGCCAGGCCTACCAGTGGCCCGGCAATGTGCGCCAGCTCTTCAACGTGCTGCGCACGGCCGCCGTGATGGCGGCCGGTGAATCGGTGATCACGCTTGACCACTTGTCGGACGACTTCATTGAAGACGCGCGCCAGACGCTGAGCCAGACCGATGCGCGCCAAGGCGTGGTGGCCCCCGCACCCGTGGCGGCGGTAGCCCATGCTGCGAGCGAACCCACGCCGACGCAGCCCCCCCTGCCAAGCTACGCCGAGCCTGCGATCAACGCGGCCCCGCAGTCGCTGCAGGACATGGAGATCGACGCCATCCGACGCGCCGTGGAGGCCGCCGGCGGCAACATCTCGGAAGCCTCGAAGCGCCTGGGCATCAGCCGCAACACCATCTACCGCAAGCTGCGCTGGCAGGCACCGGGCGGTTGAGCCAGGCGAGCCACGCTCAGCGCCCCGGCGCAGTTGCGGGCTCGTCGAAGGCTTGCGCCTCCAGCAGATGCCAGGCCCGCTGCCAGTTCAGGCTGTGGCGCAGGCCGTCGTCCAGCGGCAGGCTCTGGGCGGCCGGTGGTGGTGGCGGGTCGGTTTCCAGCGTGCCTTGCCGCAAGGCCGCCAGCACATCGGCTTGCAGTTGCTGCAGGTAGCGCGCGTGGCGCACCGGCGCGTCGGCGCCCATCACCTCGCCTTGCTCGGGCAGCCAGCGTGCGGCGTCGCCATCGGCAGTGGCCAACTCAGCCAGCTTGGCATACGACGCGGCCATCGGCCGCAGTTCGGCATCGCGCAAATCGGGCGGCGCGTCGGCCCACAACAGGCCGTGCGCCACCCACAGCGGCTGCGTGGCCAGACGAAACACCGTCACCGCTGTGGCGTCCGAGCGCTGCAGCCGCCACCACCGGAACGGCCCCACCGTGCCCTGCTCGCCCTGCAGCAGGTGCTTGGCGATGCGTATCGGTCGCGGCCCCAAGTCGCCTGCGGCGCCGGCCAGACGCGGCTTCATGCGTTCCACGCAGCGCGGGCAGCGCTCGCGCATCGCGGCGGCCACCTCGGCATGCGACCACAGCCGCGCCTCGGGGAAGGCCGTGGCCCCCAGCACCAGCTCTGGCCGCGGCCAGGGTGAGACCACGTCGGTGACGCGCCAGCCCAGCGCCGCTTGCAAACGACACTTCAGCGCCCGACCAAAGGCCGGCGTGGGGCCCGAGCCCAGCAGCCAGGTGCGCCGGCCCTGGTGCACCACCAGCAGGTTCGAGATGGCGCCCCGGTTGGCTTCGGTGGCTTCACCGTTCTGGCCTGCCACGCGCCAGACCTGGCCGGACAGGCGCTGCAGCGTCACGGCCGGCCCCGGGCAAGCGGTTGCTGCGACCGCGCTGGTGGCGGACCACCCCAGCGCCAGCAGGGCCATCAAGCCGGGCACCACGCGCCGGGAAAACCCCTGTGTCAACTTCGGACGCTGGCCCGCCAGGCTGTGCCAGCCCTGGGGCGTGGCCTGCGGGTTAACGGGCACATTCGCCGGCTGGCAGGCGGCCATCGCGGCGCCGCGCTGCGGGCATGTGTCTTGCACCGTGAACGGCACATGCCACACACCTCTTGTCCATTGAAGCAAGCATCTCTGCATCGCCCGCATCTTGCCGCAAAGGCGGGCCGCACGCGCAAAGGCACGGCCGCATGAAGCTCATCGTGCTGCGCGGGGGTGCCAGCCTCTGCCCGAACGACCGCATCGCCGCAGCCGAGCCGGCCGCCACTGGCCACCGCGGCGCCATGGCTCTGTCCGACAACGGCGACCAATGGGTGCTGCTGAACCTGGCCCCCAACGTGGCCTGCCAGTTGCAAACCGACCCGGCCCTGCAGCCCCACGCCGGGCTGCGCCAGGGTGAGGCCCGCACCGTGCTGCTCACCGACGCGCAGGTGGACCACATCAGCGGGCTGCTGAGCCTGCGTGACGGCCCGCCGATTGACCTGTACGCCACGCCAGCGGTGTTCGAAGTGTTGAGCCAGACCATGCCGGTGCTGCAGATCTTGCAGCAGTTCTGCGGCGTGCACTGGCACGTCATCCCGGTGGCCGGCGAAACGCTCTCGGCCACCTTCCATGTGGCCGCCTTGCCCGAACTCGAATTCACCGCACTGGCCACCGAGAGCCCGGTGCCCATTGGCCTGGGCGCGCTCGACGTGCCCGCCACCACGGGCCTGTCCATCGCGCTGGCCGTGCGCGACCCCCGCACCGGCCAGCGGCTGTTTTGTGCACCAGGGGCACAAGCCCTGGGCGCCGCGCAATACGACTGGCTGCGCAGTGCCGACTGCGTGCTGCTGGACGAGCACACCACCTGGCCCGAGGCCGCCGTGAACGACGCCGAGGCCTGGCTGGCACAACGCAAAGTCTTGTTCGGCGATGCGCCCGCGCTGTCAAACCCAGGCAATGCCGGAGGCTTCGAAGCAGCCCACGATGGTATGGTCATTGAACTCTGATTCGCGACCTGTGCCCCGATGTTGGAAGTCCAGACCCTGACCAAACGCTATGGCGAGCGCGCCGCACTGAACGGCCTCACGCTGGCCATCCCGTCGGGTCAGTTCGTGGCCCTGTTGGGGCCCAACGGCGCAGGCAAATCCACCCTGTTCCAGGTGCTCACCGGCCTGTTCGTGGCCGACGAGGGCGAGGTGAGTGTGGCGGGCGAATCGCTGCGCCACTCGGCGGTCAAGGCGTTGAAGCACATCGGTGTGGTGTTCCAGCAGATGTCGCTGGACCTCGACCTCTCGGTGCGCCGCAACCTGCAGTTCCACGCCGACCTGCACGGCCTGCCGCGCGCCACCGCGCACGAGCGCATCGCGCAAGGCTGCGAGGCGCTGGGCACCACGGCCGATCTGGACCGCCCGGTGCGCGAGCTCTCGGGTGGCAACCGCCGCAAGGTGGAGCTGGTGCGCGCGCTGCTGCACCGCCCGGCCGTGCTGCTGATGGACGAGCCCACCGTGGGCCTCGACCCCAAATCGCGCCGCGACCTGCTGGGGGCCGTGCGCGCCGACGTGGCCGCCCGCCAGACCAGCGTGCTGTGGGCCACCCACCTGGTGGAAGAGGCCGAGGCGGCCGACCGTGTGGTGGTGCTGCACAAAGGCAAGCTGCTGGCCGACGGCTCACCGGCCGGCGTGGCGGAACAACTGGGCGGCACGGGGCTCGAAGAAGCCTTCATCCGCGCCACCACCTGAACGAGGCAAGACCATGAGCCAAGCGCAGCTTACGGGACCCCGTCATTCCCGCGAAGGCGGGAATCCAGGCACGGCCAAGCCCTGGATGCCCGCCTTCGCGGGCATGACGAGGGGGCGGCTTGGATGGCTGGCGGCAACGCTGCTGCTGGCCAACGCCGCATCGGCCCAAGGCGTGGCCTGGGTCACCAGCGAGAAGGACAACGCGCTCACCTTGATCGACATGGAGAAGATGTCGGTCATCGGTACCGTGCCCACCTGCAAGCGCCCGCGCCACATCCGCCTCACACCCAGCCGCAAAACCCTGCTCACTGCCTGTGGCGATTCGCACCAGGGCGACCTCATCGACGTGGCCACGCGCAAGTCGGTCGGCCGCATCCCCATGGGCGAAGACCCCGAGGCATTCGATCTCTCGCCCGATGGCAAGACGCTGTACGTCAGCAGCGAAGAGGCCGGCGAGCTGGCCGTGATGGACGCGGCCACCGGCAAGAAGATCCGCGCGGTGAAAGTGGGCGAAGAACCCGAGGGCGTGCTGGCCTCGCCCGATGGCAAGGTGGTGTACGTCACCTCCGAAGTGGCCAGCCTGGTGCACGTGGTGGACCCGGCCAGCGGCAAGCTGCTGAAGAACATCGCCGTGGGCAAGCGCCCGCGCCGTTTTGCGCTCACGCCCGATGGCTCGCAGCTGTGGGTCACCTGCGAGCTGGGTGCCAGCGTCAGCGTGCTCTCCACCAAGGATTACAGCGTTCTGGGCACCGTCAAGTTCGAGATGAAGGGCGTGCGCAGCAGCGAGATCACGCCCGTGGGCATCGCCATGGCCAAGGACGGCAAGCGTGCCTACGTGGCCATGGGCCAGGCCAACCACGTGGCCTTCATCGACGTGGCCACGCGCCAGGTGACGAACACCGTGCTGGTGGGCAAGCGCGCCTGGAATGTGAGCCTGAACAAGGCCGAGAACAAGCTCTGGGTGGTGAACGGTTTGTCGGACGACGTGACCGTGGTCGACGTGGCCGCCGCCAAGGCCATCAAGAGCATTCCGGTGGGGCGCGTGCCATATGGCGCGCTGCTGGTGGAATGAAGCGCCCTGCCCTCGCCCTGCTCCTGGCCGCCGCCGCCAGCGCCCACGCTGCGCCGTTCAAGCTCACGCTGATCGCCCCGGCCGACGACCCGCGCCTGGACCGCGCCCGGGTGGAACGCGCCTACTTCGGCCACCCCACCGGCCCGGTGGCCGACGGCCTGCAGATGGCGCTGAAGGACAGCCAGCTCGAACTCGACGCTGCCGGTGCCAGCCTGGCGCTGGAGGTGGTGAACGTGGCCAACGCGGCCGAAGCCAAGGCCGCCGCCGCCAAGGCCGAGAAGGCCGGCCATGTGGCCCTGGTGACCGACCTGCCCGCCGACTGGACCCTGACGGTCGCCGACGCCGTGAAGCTGCCGGTGCTGAACGTGGGCAACGCTGAGAACCGCCTGCGCGAGCAAGACTGCCGCGCCCGCCTCTACCACCTGCTGCCCAGCGAGCGCATGCGCGCCGATGCGCTGGCGCAGACGCTGGCGGCCGCGCGCTGGAGCCAGGTGCTGCTGCTCACCGGCTCGGCACCTGAAGACACCGCCCGCATCGCCGTGGCACAGGCCGCCATCAAGCGCTACGGCCTCAAGCTCACCGGCACCAAGCCCTTCAAGCTCAGCGCCGACCCGCGCGAGCGCGACCTGGCCAACCTGCGGCTGCTGACCAACGGAAGCTACGACGTGGTGTGGGTGGTGGACAGCGACGGCGAATTCGCCCGCAGCCTGCCCTACCGCACCGCGCTGCCGCGCCCGGTGGTGGGCGACGCGGGCCTGGCCGCGCTGGCCTGGCACCCGCAGTTCGAGCGCTTTGGTGCGCCACAGGTGACGCGCCGCTTTGCGCGCGGTGCCGGTGGCCGGCTGATGCAATCGGCCGACTGGTCGGCCTGGATGGCCGGCAAGGCCTTGGCCGCCGCGGCCAAGGCCCAGCCCAAGGGCAACGCCGCCGCCTTCGCCACGGCCCTGGCCAATGTGGACGTGGACGGCTCCAAGGGCGTGACCATGGGCTTTCGCCCCTGGGACGGCCAGTTGCGCCAGCGCATGCTGCTCACCGACGGCCAAGGCGTGGTGGCCATCGCACCGGCCGACGGCATCCTGCACCCCAAGAACACACTGGACACGCTGGGCGCCGACGCGCCCGAGAAGCTCTGCAAGGCGCGGGGCCAATGATGTGTCGGACCTCTTGAGAGACCACATGCGCCGCGCCACCAAAGCCTCGTCATCCCCGCGCCGGCGGGGATCCACCTGCCCGCGCCAATGCTGGATTCCCGCCTGCGCGGGAATGACGAGGCATCGATGGTGCCCGGACCGTTCGCAAGCCATTCCATGAGACACGCCTTCCAGGCCCTGTGGGCCATCGTCCAGCGCGAGCTGTTGAAGTTCATCCGCCAGTACGGCCGGCTGGCTTCGGCCCTGGTGCGGCCGCTGCTGTGGCTGGCGGTGTTCGCGGCCGGCTTTCGCAATGTGTTCGGCGTGGCGGTGAACGAGCCGTACGACACCTACATCGCCTACGACGTCTACATCGCCCCCGGCCTGGTGGGCATGGTGCTGCTGTTCAACGGCATGCAAAGCAGCCTGGCCATGGTCTACGACCGCGAGATGGGGCTGATGCGGCTGCTGCTCACCGCGCCGCTGCCCCGCTGGTGGATTTTGTTCGCCAAGCTGGCCGCCACGGCCACGCTCTCGCTGGTGCAGGCGGCCGCCTTCGTCGTCGTGGCCTGGGCGTTGGGCACCGAGCTGCCGGTCGTTGGCCCGCAAACACCCCAGGTGCTGCTGGCCGCCGTGTGCGCGGCGCTGATGCTGGGCGCGCTGGGCCTGCTGCTGTCGGTGCACATCAAGCAGTTGGAGAACTTCGCCGGCACCATGAACTTCGTGATCTTCCCCATGTACTTCATGAGCACCGCGCTCTACCCGCTGTGGAAGCTGGAAGAGTCGGGCGCCGAGTGGGTCTGGTGGATCGCCCGCTTCAACCCCTTCACCCATGCGGTGGAATGGATGCGCTTTGCGCTCTACGGCAAGGACCCCGGCCTGGCCCCGTTCGTGGTGCTGGGCACGCTGGGCCTGTGCTTCGCGCTGGCGGCCTGGGGCTATGACCCGCAACGCGGCTTTGGCGCGCTCACCAAGCGCGGCCCCGGAGGACCGGCCTGATGGATCTCATGCAACGGCTGGGCGCCCTGGCGCGCCGGCCCAAGCCAGGCCAAACCGGCCACAGCCTGCATACGCCGCACGCCGACACCGAGCCCCTGTGGTTCGAGTGGCTGGCCCTGGGCGGCCTGCTGCTGTTCGGCACCTGGCTGCTGGGCGTGCGTGGCGTGTGGGGGCTGCTGCTGCAATCCGACCCCACCGGGCTCACGCTGGTGATCATCGTGGTGTTCGCCACCAGCACACTGTGGGCCGGCAGCCGCAGCCGCGAGCTGGAACGCCAGCGCCGCGCACTGGCCGACCTGAAGCGCGGTGCCCTGGCCCAGCACAGCGAAGGCTGGGCGGCCGAGTACCTGCGCGCCATCGCATCGCCTTCGCGCGACAGCGCGGCCCCGCTCGACCTGCTGCTGGAGAACACCCACGGCCCGCACCAGACCGCCTGGTGGGTGAACGGCATCCAGCTCAAGCTGGGCCTGCTGGGCAAGGTGATCGGCTTTTCCATCCTGGCGCTGCAGATCGGCCAGATGCAGAACTTCGACGCCTCGCAGTCGCAAGACCTGCTCAAGAGCCTCACCGCCGGCCTGGGTGTGGCCCTGCTCACCACCATGGTGGGTCTGGTGGGCAACATCCTGCTGGGCCTGCAGCTCACACGGCTCGACCGCTTTGCCGACAGCTTCGTGGCCGATTGCCAGCGGCTTGGGTTGAAAGCGGCAGCCGCCGCACCCGAGACCGCGTGATCCCCCATGCCCAGCCGCCGTCACGCCCGCGAGCCCGAGGTCGATCCGTTCTACGACATGTTGTTCAACATGTTGATCGCCTTCGTGTTCTGCTTCCTGATCGCGCTGCTGGCCATGAACCCCAAGGCGTTGAAGGCGGGCGACATCCCGGCCAAGGCCGAGTTCATCATCACCGTGAGTTGGCCCGACCTGAACCCCAACGACATCGACACCTGGGTGCAAGACCCGGGCGGCAACCTGGTGTGGTTTCGCGCCCGCGAGGCCGGCCTGATGCACCTGGACCGCGACGACCGCGGCCTGACCAACGACGTCATCGTGGTGGACGGGCACGAGATCGTGAACCCGTTGAACCAGGAGGTGGTGACCATCCGTGGCATTGCGCCGGGCGAGTACACGGTGAACGCGCACTACTACGACAGCAAGGACGGCAAGCCCGTGGACGTGACCGTCTCGGTCGTCAAGGTCAACCCGCGCGCCGAGGTGGTCTTCTATGGCCAGCTCACGCTGGCCCGCAAGGGCGAGGAAGGCACGGCGGCGCGCTTCACCGTGCTGCCCGATGGCTCGGTGACCAACGTCAACACCCTGCCCAAGACCCTGGTGGAAAGAATTTGAAGACGCCCTGCATGAGGACCCGTTCATGACCCTGGCTGTGGTTTTGTCATTCGCCGTGCTGCTGCTGCTGCTGGCACTGGCGCTGTTGCATTCACGCTGGCCGGGCTGGCTCAAGGGCCTGCTGCTCGCCGGCGTGGCGGTGTTCTATTTCTGGGCCAACGACGTGGTGCATGGCATGTGGGGCTGGCCAGCCGCCGACCCCCTGCCCGAGCGTTTCGTGCTGCTGGCCGCCGTGATCGACGAGCCCACCAGCAAATCGGCTGGCGCGCTCTACGTGTGGGTCAATGCCATCGAAAAGGGCAAGCCGGTGCAGCAGCCGCGCGCCTACAAGTTGCCCTACGCCAAGGACCTGCATGCGCTGCTCAACGAGGGCATCAAGAAGTCGCGCCAGGGCGTGAGCCAGATGGGCACGGCCACGCCCAAGGCCGGCAAGAAAGGCTTCTCGTGGCTGCGCCCCGGCAGCGACGAGCAGGAGATCAAGATCCGCGACCTGCCCTCGCCGCAGTTGCCCGAGAAGTGATGCGTCGCCTGCACCTGCTCCTCCCGGCCCTGGCGCTGCCCGCGCTGGTGGGCTGCTCGCGCGCGCCGGGCAGCGAGTTCTTTCCGCTCGACAAGGGCCACCACTGGAACTACGAGGTCACCACCGAGTACGAGAACGGCACGGTCGACCACGACCCGCTGACGCTCAGCACACTGGGCAGCGAAGGCCTGGAGGGCGGCCGCGCTTTCCGCCGCCACAGCAGCGACGGCGTGGACTACTGGCTGCGCAGCGACGACACCGGCATCTACCGCGTGGCCGCCAAGAGCGAGCTCGACGCCGAACCCCAACCCGACAAGACGCCGCGCTATGTGCTGAAGCAGCCGCTGGCCGTGGGCACCACCTGGCAGGCCAGCACCACCGCCTACCTGCTGCGCCGCAAGTCTGAATTTCCGCCCGAGATCCGCCACACCCACCCGGCCGTGCCCATGAACTTCAGCATCGACGCGCTGGCGCAAGACGTCAGCACACGGGCAGGCAACTTCAAGGGCTGTGTGCGTGTCAAAGGCGTGGCCACCCTCAAGCTCTTTGCCGACCCGGTGGTGGGTTGGAAGGACATGCCCATCACCACGCGGGAGTGGTACTGCCCCGGCGTGGGCCTGGTGCGGCTGGAGCGAACCGAACCCGCCAACTCCACATTTCTCACAGGCGGCACATTGACGATGGACCTGGTGTCATGGGACTGAACAAACAAGGGCGCGGCCTCTCTCGCCGCCATCTGCTGCAAACCGGCGTGGCTTTGGCCGCCAGCGGCTTGGGCCTGGCCGCACGGGCCCAGGCCTTTCCAAGCCGGCCGATCTCGCTGTGGCTGCCCTGGCCGGCCGGCGGCGCCACCGACCTCACCATGCGTGTGCTGGCCGAGCTGGCCGGCAGGCACCTGGGCCAGAAGGTGAACCTGGAGAACCGCGGCGGCGGCGGCGGCACACTGGTGATGCCGGTGCTGCAGCAGGCTGCGCCCGACGGCTACACCATCGGCCAGATGCCGCAGCCGGTGTTCCGCGCACCGTGGACGCAGAAGGTGCTGTGGGACCCCATCCGCGACACCACGCCCATCATCCAGATCAGCGGCGTCACGTTCGGCATCCTGGTGCCGGCCAGCAGCCCGTTCAAGAGCTTGGACGACCTGTTCGCCTTCGCCAAGGCAAGACCTGGCGAGCTCAGCGTCTCGACCAACGGCGTGGGCACCACGCCCCACCTGGTGATGGACGAGCTGATGGGCAAGCGCGGCCTGAGCTACATCCACGTGCCGTACAAAGGCACCGGCGAGCAGATGATGGCCGTGACCGGCGGCCAGGTGATGGTGGGCATCAACTCCAACGGCTTCGCGCCTTTTGTGGACAGCGGCCGCCTGCGCCTGCTCGTGACCTTTGGCGAGCACCGCACCAAGCGCTGGCCCACAGTGCCCACGCTGAAGGAGCTGGGCCACGGCATTGTGGCCAGCTCGCCCTACGGCCTGGCTGGCCCCAAGGGCCTGAGCCCGGCGGTGGTGCAGACCCTGCACGACGCCTTCAAGGCCGCGATGTTCGACCCGCTGCACGTGGCCGAGTTGGCCAAGTACGACCAGGAGCTGAACTACCTGGGCCCCGAGGACTACGGCCGCGCGATGCGCGAGACCTACGCTGCCGAGAAGCGCGCGGTGGAACGCATGGGGCTGGCCAAGGCGGGCTGACGCCCCTGCGTGACGACGGCAAGGCGCGCACGGCAATCAGACGGCAGGAATCGGCCGCGCATAGCCGTCGGTGGTTCTCGCGCCCCAGCTCTGTGTGCGGTGGTGCAGGTGGCCCGGGGTTCGTTCTCCGGGTCAGGCTCGCGGAACACGGCCCGTGCCCTTGGCAGGTCTGGGCAACCTTGC
>WBZX01001755.1_pt1 | contig 15811 bp, 10 predicted proteins | sample 5204211 | NCBI WGS metagenome assembly WBZX01 (sample SAMN12344362, study PRJNA552823) | activated sludge metagenome | biome: Activated sludge suspended growth; feature: Nitrification reactor; material: Wastewater; isolation source: activated sludge from nitrification reactor of wastewater...
ATGACAGATCTTTTCTAAGGCTTCATCCGCGTTGGGTCGTAGTGACCGCCATGGATCCGGATCACCTGGACATCTATGGCACATATGAATCGATGCTTGACGGATACCGCCAGTTTATGCGGCAGATACAGCCGGGTGGGGTGTTGTTGTTCAGATCAGGACTTGAGGCACTGATAGGCGAGCGTGTGATAAATGAGCTGAAAGAAAAACAAGTGCATGTGATGTCCTATGGCTTGGAGGAAGGGGATTATCACACAGCGGCATTGAGAGTCGAAAGAGGTGTGTGGCACTGGAACCTCGTGACCAGTGATGGAGGCATTGATGACCTGGCATTGATGATGCCGGGGAGGCACAATGTCCTGAATGCGACGGCTGCCTGTGCGATGGCGCTAAATGTAGGAGCTGAAGGAAGGAAACTACAACAGGCATTGCCCGGATACAAAGGTGTATCCAGGAGATTTGAAATACGATACAAGGATGATGAGCATGTGTTGATTGATGACTATGCGCATCATCCGGAAGAATTGGTGGCAGCGATCACAGCGGCACGCGAGACATTTGGCGGGCCGGTGACCGGGGTGTTTCAGCCGCACCTGTATTCCAGGACAAGAGACCTGGCGCAGGGATTTGCTGAAGCATTGGACTTGCTCGACTATCCGGTGATCATTGATATCTATCCGGCAAGAGAAGAGCCGATTGAAGGTGTAAGCTCCCAAACCATATTTGATCTCATGAAGAATCCCAATAAGAAATGGAGCAGGGGGGACAGTTGGGTAGCGGAGATCATCAGGCAAAAGCCCCGTGTATTGATCACGCTTGGGGCGGGCGATCTGGATAAACACATTCCTGAGTTGATCAGGAAACTATATTGAAATGAAAAAATTTAACAAACAACGAATCAAGGCTTATGTATGGCTGGTCCTGCTGACCGTGCTGACAGGGATCACCCTGACAGCTGCGCGTTTCCAGGCGGACTCAGTCATCACCGGAGTAGAAGCTGAGGTAGTGTTGTTGGAAAAGGGTAATAACCTGATTCTTCCGGAGGAATTTGTGAGCCTGGTGACTAAGAAATTTGGTCCGATGACAGGCTTGCCGGTGGATATGGTGGATATGAGAAGCATTGAAACGTACCTGCAGACCAATCCTTATGTGAGGAAAGCAGATGTGTATCTCGGAGCTTCAGGCAAGCTGATCCTCAACCTGCATCAACGATTGCCGTTGATGCGCGTTGTTGACAATAGTGGAAGACATTGGTATATCGATACGGATACCGTGATGATGCCTGTGTCAAGGCATTTTACAGCAAGGGTGCCGCTGGTCAATGGAGATTTTCCATCTACCACCGATGTAAGGAAATGGCCTGTCAGGGATTTGTTTGAGATCACCGCCTTGTTACAGGAAGATGATTTTATGGGATCGCTTATCGATCAGATCTATGTGGAGTCTACTGATAAGATCTGGCTGGTGCCGCGCCTTGGCCCTTCGAGGATATTGATTGGGAATACCACGGACCTGGAAGATAAAGCAGAACGAATACAAAAATTATATAAGAAAGCCTTGCCTTCTACCGGCTGGGATACCTATGCATATATCGATACGCGATTTGCCGGGCAGATCGTAGCCAAAAAAAGATTAAACCAATAAATTTTTTCCTCATGAGATACAGAGAAGTTCAAAAGTCAAAAACGGTCGTGGCCCTCGATATAGGTACGACTAAGATTTGTGTCATGGTAGGCCGTCGCAATGAGTATGGGAGTATCGAAATCCTTGGCGTCGGAAAGGTAGCCTCTGAAGGCGTTCGTCGTGGAGTCGTGGCCAATATTGACAAGACGGTCCGCTCTATCGAAGAAGCCGTCATCCAGGCCGAAAAAAGTGCGGGCATGGAGATCATTGAAGTGTATGCCGGTATAGCCGGACAGCATATCAAGAGTCTGCAGCACCAGGGCATTCTCACCCTTGCTGATGCGGACAAAGAGATCGCCAAGTCTGACCTCCAGACCCTTTTGGATGATATGTATCGATTGGCATTGCCTCCGGGCGATAAGATATTGCATATCCTGCCACAGGAATATACTGTCGATGATGAGGAAGGAATCCTGGATCCTGTAGGTATGTGCGGGCACAGGCTGATCGGCAATTTCCATGTCGTCACCGGGCAGTTGTCTGCGCACAAGAACATAGAGCGTTGCGTAGAAAAGGCAGGCCTCAAAGTTGCTGACTTTGTACTCGAGCCTATTGCTTCTGCTGCAGCTGTATTGAGTGAGGAGGAAAAGGAAGCAGGCGTAGCCCTGGTGGATATTGGTGGTGGTACCACGGATATCACGATCTTCCAGGAAGGCATCATCCGTCATACGGCGGTGGTGCCATTCGGTGGTGATGTGATCACTGCGGATATCAAGGAAGGATGTACGGTGATGTATGAGCAGGCTGAAAAACTAAAGAAGAAATTTGGTTCTGCATTGGCGGAGTGTATCGTCGACAACAGGATCATCACGATCCCTAGTTTCAATGGACGTGATTACAAGGAGATCTCTGAAAAGAATCTCTCCCTCATCATCCAGGCCAGGATGGAAGAGATCCTTGAACTCGTGCGAGTGGAAATAAAGAAATCAGGATATGAGCGCAAACTGATCGGGGGTATCGTCCTCACCGGCGGTGGAGCGCTGCTCAACAAGGTGGATTTGCTGGCAGAGTATCGTACCGGGATGAGTGCGCGTGTAGGGCTGCCTATCGAGCACATTGCCTCGCGCCAACGTGACGATGTATCCAGTCCGATCTATGCTACTGCAATAGGATTGATCATCCATGGCCTGCAGACACCTGATGTGGTGGATGAGACCGACAAGATGGTCAATACCAAGGCACCTGAAGTGATCAAGACAGAAGTTGAAGCACCTAAGGTAACGGCTGAACAAGAGCATGAGCATGTCGAAGAACGTCATGGACCAAAGTGGTATGACAAGCTACTCAACAAGACCAAGGAATTTTTCGAAGCCACACCGGACCAGGATTTCCTGTAAGCCGGCAACATATCAGGATCAAATTATAATACCAAATCTAAAACTCACTCATCATGTTATTTGATATACCAAAAGTAGAAAAGAGCATTATCAAGGTCCTCGGTGTAGGCGGTGGTGGAAGTAATGCTGTGACATATATGTTTAAGCAAGGCATCACCGGTGTTGATTTTGCCATCTGCAATACAGACAACCAGGCGATGGAAACCAGTCCGATTCCTGTCAAGATCAAGCTCGGCCCTGAATTGACCGGTGGACGTGGTGCAGGTTCCAGGCCGCAAATGGGCAAGCAAGCTTGCATTGAATCCATTGACGAGATCCGGGAGTTTATCCTCGATGGGACCAAGATGCTCTTTGTGACTGCAGGTATGGGTGGTGGCACTGGTACAGGTGCAGCGCCGATCATTGCCAAGGCCGCACGCGAAGCTGATATCCTCACCGTAGGTATCGTCACCCTTCCCTTTACGTTCGAAGGCAGCCGTCGCAAGAGGCAGGCGCTCGAAGGACTGGAAGAAATGAAATCCAATGTGGATGCACTCATCGTGATCTCCAATGATAAGCTGAGAGACCTGCATGGTGACCTCAAGCTATCTGATGCCTTCAGCCGTGCTGACAATATCCTGACGACTGCCGCCCGTGGTATCGCAGAGATTATCACCATGGAAGGTTATGTCAACGTTGACTTTGAGGATGTCAATACCGTGATGAGGGATAGTGGTGTAGCCATCATGGGTACCGCCACATTTGAAGGTGAAAACCGCGCTAAGAAGGCTGTGCAGGCTGCGCTCAATAGTCCTTTACTGGAAGACAATGATATCCGCGGGGCTCAACATATCCTGCTCAATATCACATCAGGTCGCGTAGAAGTGACTATGGATGAAGTCTTCGAGATCACTGAATATGTGCAGGCTGAAGCGGGTTATGGAACAGACCTCATCTGGGGTAACTGCTTTGATGAATCGCTCGGTGAGAAATTGTCCGTAACCATCATTGCTACCGGTTTTGAGCAGAACATGATGAAGACAGAGAAGCATGATACACAGAAGATCCTGGTCGGTATCGATGAGGATATGGGTATCACGGCCAAGGCTATGGACGATGAGGATGATTTTGAAATCACCAACGAGCGTCCGATGGACATGGAGCCTGTCATCATGCCAAAAGAAACGCCGGTTGAAAAACCAAGGCACACCTACAATGAGCCTTACATGCGTCCGGACGATATGGAGCGCAGGGAAGAGATCCGTCGTTCGCTGAAGGAAAAGGAAGCCCAGCGTATGCGTGAGGAACCTGCGACACCTGCCATGCAGGTCAATCCAAGCCGTATGCAAAATTCAGAGTGGATTGCAGAGATGACCAAGGTGCCTGCGTTTGCACGTCGTAAAATACAATTGGATGATGTGACTCCTTCTTCAGAAATGAGGATGTCCCGGCTGACGGTGACAGATGATGAAGGAGATGATCAGATCAAAGGAAATACATATCTGTTCGAAAAGCCTTGTTGAGCTTTTCGGAATAGGTAAAGCGATTTATTTATTCTCTTTTCTTGAGGTTGGTTTAATGGTCTGAGGTGAGAACTCAGACCTTTTTTTTTACCATGGGTTTCACCCATGGGTATTGAAATGGCATCCCTTCGGGATGCTAGGGATGCTGGGTTTTATCCCTTCGGGATGTGGAATTAAAATTTCGATCCCGAAGGGATCATACGTCTATAGCCCCGGGCATAGCCCGGGGCTATAGAAGGAAGGGAATTCCGACCCCGAAGGGGTCGCACAATTTTCTGTTAGAAAAAATATGATCTGTGGTAACAAATCGCCCTGGCAAAGACACTACATATAAAAGTAATAGTGTCATGAGTACTTATACCCAGATTATATACCAAATCGTCTTCAGCACAAAGTACAGGAAGAAGACATTGTTGAAGCCATCACGCCAAAAAGTCTTCGCATACATGCTAGGTATCCTGAAAAATAAAAAGTGTCATCCCTATATTATCAACGGGGTGGAGGATCATGTGCATATCCTGACCCATTTACACCCTACTGTCTCTCTGGCCTCACTTGTGAAGGAAATAAAAATTTCAAGCCATTCCTTTATTGATGAACAAGGATTGCTTCCAGGATTTACGAATTGGCAAAATGGATATGGGGCATTTACATACTCAAAGGACTCATTGCCAAATCTGATCAGGTATATTGAAAACCAGGAAAGCCATCATCATCGCGATACCTTTGAAGATGAGTACAGGCGATTATTGGAAGAACATGGTGTGGAGTATGATGAGCGATATATTTTTGAATAAACCGATGGTTTAATTATTCGAAAGGGTTTTTTACAAAATTCATAAGAAAGAGCCGCTGGGCTGAGTTTGCAACTAAGTGGTTGCTGAGCTGCGCCGTGCTGAGCTAAGTCGAAGTATAGCACTTGGATGCGGGATAGCAGGTCGAACCACCGCGTGCGAAAGATCAAATGAATTATGTTCCAGGCATTGTCATGAGAGACGTTTCCCGACGGCAGGTATAAATCAAACAGCCACTCACACGCCCACTCCTCTCACTGTCTTACCTTCTCACTGTCTTACAAAATGCTAGAGCCTATGTAAAGTCCATTACCCCCTTTAGGGGACAAGGGGGTAAAATGAAACTAACATCTCATTAAGCAACTCGCCACACCTGCTGCCCCTCTTTTCTCTACCTTTGCCGCCCTATGGCACAGCATAACAACCAAAAAGAACCCGCCACAGAAGAGAAAACCAAGAAAATCACCCTAAAACAGCTAAAGGAAGTAAAAGGGATGCTTTCCTTTATCCGGCCTTACCGATGGCATTTTATCGGTGGTCTGATACTTCTTTTTTTTGGAAGCCTTACGTTTATGGCTTTTCCATACCTCGCCGGTGAGCTGGCAGATGTGGCGACAGGTACGAGTAAATTGGGTATGGATCTCAACCAGATCGGGTTGATCCTGATCGTCATCCTGTTGCTGCAGGGTGTCATGAGCTACCTGAGGGTGATATGGTTTGCAGTAGTGAGTGAGAAAGGGGTGGCAGATGTGCGCAGCAGTATCTACCAAAAACTCATCGGACTACCTGTTTACTTTTTTGAGCGGAACAGAGTAGGGGACCTCACCAGCAGGATATCGGAGGATGTCAACAGGCTATCCTCTGTATTTTCCAATACACTAGCTGAACTCATCCGCCAGGTCCTGATCCTGATCACAGGTATCGTATTCCTGATGGTTACTACACCCAGGCTGAGCCTGACGATGCTGGCTACTTTTCCGGTGATCGTGGTTGGAGCGATGTTCTTTGGCCGTTTTGTGCGCAATCTCTCCAGGAGCAGGCAGAAGTCACTGGCCAATACCAATACGGTCGTCGAAGAGACACTGCAAAATATCAATACGGTCAAGGCATTTACCAATGAAACGTTTGAGTACAACAGATACAAGACGGAGATGGGCCACGTCGTCAAGACTTCACTCCAGCTGGCAAAGTACAGGGCGGCTTTTGCCACCTTTATCATCGTGGTATTGTTTGGTGTGATTTTCTTTATTCTCTGGTATGGTGCCAGGATGGTGCAGGATCATACAATGACCATTGGCCAGCTGGTTTCCTTTATCAGTTATACTGCTATCATCGGAGCAGCGATCGGTAGTCTAGGCAATTTCTACACGGAGATTGTTACTGCATTGGGTGGTACTGAACGAATCCGAGAGATATTGAATGAAACGGTCGAGGTCAATGTGCCAGTGGTGGTCAATCGCCCTAAAGTGCAGGGCCATATTCGTTTTGAAGATGTTTACTTTGAATATCCTTCCCGTCCTGACATGCCTGTTTTGCGTGGTATCGATCTGGATATTCTGCCAGGACAGAAGATAGCCCTTGTGGGGCAAAGTGGTTCGGGGAAAAGTACCATTGCTTCCTTGCTCATGAGATTGTATCCATGGCAAAAAGGGCAAATCACCCTCGATGGTATTGATATCAATAAGATGGATCTGTCTGCATACCGATCTGTGTATGCGATTGTGCCGCAAGAGGTATTGCTCTTTGGAGGTACGATACGGGAGAACATATTATATGGACATCCAGGTGCATCTGAAGAAGAACTGATGAGTGCAGCACACTCATCTAATAGTCTTGATTTTATACAATCCTTTCCAGATGGTTTTGATACCATCGTAGGTGAGCGTGGTATCAAGCTCAGCGGTGGCCAGCGCCAAAGGATTGCCATAGCCCGTGCTGTATTGCGTAATCCTGCAGTATTGATCCTTGATGAAGCCACATCATCACTGGATGCCGAATCAGAGAAAGTAGTACAGGAAGCGCTTGAACGCCTGCTCGAAGGCCGGACAGCGATCATTATCGCCCACAGGCTGGCGACTATCCGCAATGTCGATTGCATCTATGTACTCGAAGACGGCAAGATCGTCGAAAAGGGGACGCATGATGAACTGATCGAGAAGGAAGAGGGACTGTATGGGGCGTTAGCCAAGTTGCAGTTTGACATTTGAGCACAGAGCATAGTGCAGAGGGACAAAGAGGCTGAGATGCCTTCGCCAGAAAGGGCTATGGCATCCGAGAGAGGCTCATGCTTCGACCTGCTTTCCCACATCCTTGTGCTATACTTCGACTTAGCTCAGCACGGCGCAGCTCAGCAACCGAGGCGAAAGAGGCCGAAATGGCTAAAGGGCCTGAGGACATAATATTGCAATGACTTTGTTTCATTCCACTGCCCCTTAGGGGCTAAAGGTCGGTGGCAAGAAGGATTTTATTGATAATTCTCGCGCCGTAGGTGCGAAACAAAGAGCTGTAACAGATGTAATGCTCTGTATTCTTGTTAAGGTTGATATTTCAGACACCTACCTCACGATTCACCTCTCACGTTCTCACGCTTCACGATTAGGGCCTCACGTTTCCTGATTCCACGTTTTATGTATTATTTTGCTGCCTGTGGAACTGATCAACAACGCGCCGCTTAAAGCCTTCACCACCTTTGGGGTGGAAGCTACCTGCGACCATCTGTACCGGGTGGAGGATTATGAAGAACTCAAGCTGGCTGTGCAATATCTCGAGCGACCTTTGATCTTAGGCGGTGGAAGTAATATCCTACCGATAGGAGACATCCACCGCAATATCCTGCGGATGGAGATGAAAGGCATTTACATACTAGAAGATGGGGATCACCCTATCATAGGCGTGGCGGCTGGTGAGGTATGGCATGAGTTTGTCATGTGGGCACTAAGTCATGAGCTGGGTGGTGTAGAAAACTTATCCTTGATCCCCGGTACGATAGGAGCTGCACCGATGCAGAATATTGGTGCGTATGGCGTCGAACTCGAATCTGTATTCCATTCCCTACAGGCTGTTGAGATCGGAACAGGCAATGTAAGGGTGTTTTTTAAGGAGGAATGTAAGTTTGGATACAGGGATAGCATTTTCAAGAAAGAAGTGAAGGATAAGTATGTCATCACGGGAGTCAACCTGCAATTGAACCGTGATCATCACGTCAATACATCCTATGGTGCAATACAGGATGTGCTCAAGGCCCAAGGGATCACGCATCCGACAATTCATGATGTCAGCGATGCAGTCATCAGTATCCGTCAGAGTAAGTTACCAGATCCTAAGGTGATTGGAAATGCCGGTAGCTTCTTCAAAAATCCGGTCATCCCTGTTGATCAATATAATAAGATTCGATCTGCACATCCTGATTTGCCTGGCTATACTGCTGAAGGGGGAAATGTCAAAGTCCCTGCGGGTTGGCTTATAGAGCAATCCGGATGGAAAGGGAAGCGTAAAGGCAATGCAGGTTGCTATGAGAAGCAAGCGTTGGTGTTGGTCAATCAGGGTGGGGCAAGCGGAGAGGAAATTTGGAGCCTGGCTCTTGATATCATTTCATCTGTGAAGGAGAAGTTTCAGGTAGAATTGAGTCCGGAGGTGAATCTGTGGAATGGTGAGTTGTGAATGGTGAGTTGTGAGTTGTGAAATGTGAGTTGGCAATCGTGCTTTGTGAAAATAATTGACTGCGCCTCTGCGTCTCTGCGCGATATAAGCTTGTAGCCGTGAAAAATCTTCAATAATTTTCCTGTCAAATGAAAACCAAGACGATCAAACAAACTGTCACATTTTCAACAACACCAGAAAAGCTCTATGCCTTACTGCTTGATTCGAAGAAACTGACAAAGCTACATGGCTCCAAAACAGCTATGACCAAAAGGCCAAAAGGGAAGTTTACGGTCTTCGGCGGGTATTGCCATGGATACAATATCGACCTCGTGGAGAACAATAAAATAGAGCAGGCATGGGTTTTTAAAAAGGATGGATGGCCGGAGGACCACTATTCCATATGTACCTTTCTCCTCGAACCCACTGCCAGGGGTGTAAAAATGACCTTCACCCAAAAAGGTGTGCCGGAGCACAAAGTGGAGGATCTGAAGGAGGGATGGTATGACTATTACTGGAACCCTATCCTCCGGTATCTGCAGCCATAAACCTGACTGGCTGCAATATAGCCGACATTGATGGGTGAAAACGGTCAGGGCTATGCCGATTCATTTGCTATTTTTGACATCTATGAACAACCTATCGAGACGCTCCCTCCTCATCCTGCTTGCCTACCTGATTACTGCCATCGGACTGACCATAATCATACTGCTCAATGCTGAAGAAAACCAGGTTCCTGAGCAGCCCGTTAAGGAAGAAGAAGTCAAGCCTGCCGATAAGCTTGGTCCAAACGAATTTTTCTTCCTGGACAGGAATTATCCAAATACAGAACCAGATCCTGGTATATATAGCAAGAGATTAAGACAGGCAATGGCCTACGACCGGGCTGCGAAAAGAACAAATCGTGGGCTTGATTTCCCATGGGCCCTCCAGGGACCCGGAAATATAGGCGGAAGGGTCAACTCCATTGCTGTGCATCCCCTGGAGCCTGAAATTATCCTGATAGGATATTCACAGGGTGGAATCTATCGCACAGATGACGGCGGCCAGGCCTGGTACCCTGTATTTGATGACCAGCCTAATCTATCGATCAGCAACATCAGTTTTGACCCAACTGATCCCGATAAAGTGTGGGCCTCAACAGGAGATGTCAATATATCAGGTTATCCTTTTATTGGAGCCGGGGTATATCAGTCTTTGGATGGCGGGCAGACATGGAACTATAAAGGCCTTAATAATACTGGTGTGTTATCCAAAGTGGTGGTGGATCCAAACAATGACGATATTATCTACGTCGGGTCGATGGGTTACCCATCTTCAAAAGGTAATGAAAGGGGATTGTTCCGCACAGTCAATGGGGGAGCAACCTGGCAGAAAACCCTCACCATTGATGACAGTACAGGCGTCATCGACCTTGTGACTGACCCATTGAAAGCAGGTCGCATATGGGCTTCAGGATGGAAGCGAATTCGTTCAAGTACAAAGAGCAGTTCATTAGGCCCCGGGACTTCACTTTACAAGAGTGAAGATTATGGGGCTACCTGGGTCAATGTGACCAATGGGCTTCCGGACAGAGTGCATTCACGCACCAGCGTGGAAATCACCAATGACGGTACCTTATTTGTCAGTTATATCGGCGACATTGAGGATGGAGGATGTATAGGCAATATTGAATCCCTTCAAAGTATCTATACATCGTATGATAGTGGATTGACCTGGGATACGATCCCGATTGCTCCTGAAAACGGAGTCTACTGTGATCTGTACGGGCAGTTTGGATGGTATTTTGAAGCGATAAAAGTGAATCCTGAAAACCCCCAGGACATCGTCTTGCTTGGCGTTGATATATTGCGCACCATAGATGGGGGGATCAATTGGTTTGAGGCCGCACCACCTTGGTGGACGTATGAAGTCCATGCGGATAAGCATGATCTTGTTTTTGCACATGGCAATATGTACCTCGGTACAGATGGTGGAGCATACATGACGGATATCGATCAGTTGAATTCATGGACAGATATCGAAAACATTCCTTCCACACAGTTTTACCGTACCACCTTCAATCCGCACGCACCAGACAAGTATTATGGTGGCGCGCAGGATAATGGTACAAGTGGAGGAAATGCAGCATCCTTCAATGAATGGGAGCGCATCCTTGGTGGAGATGGTTTTCAGCCTTTGTTTGATCCTGACGAACCTAACTGGATATATGCTTGTACACAAAATGGGTTTATTTACTTTGCTGAAGACGGGGGATTTGACTTTAATGGGCTGAACAAAGGCCTGAGTGGATCCAGGTATTGGGATATGCCGCTGGTGATGAGCACACAGGATTCAAAAATCTTGTTTTGCGGATCGGACAGGATGTTCAGGATGGATATGCGAGACACCTTGAGAGAGTGGCATGAGATTAGCGGAGACCTGACACGTGGGGATAGCATTTTCGGAAACAGGTATCCGGCGATTACGTCAATTGCACAATCTCCACTTGATGAGATGAGATTATACGCAGGCACACAAGATGGATTACTTTGGACTACACCGGATGGCGGCCTCACATGGATGAACATCACTGATGGGACCCCAGGGTACTATGTGACTTCCATCACGTGTTCTACAATCAATCCTGAAGGCGTCATTGCAACCTATTCCGGTTACCGTGATAACGATCATCAACCATATATCTACCGCAGTGAAGATGCAGGGACCAACTGGGATCCAATCCAATCGGATCTGCCCATGATGGGTGTCAATAGCCTGTATATCCTGCCGGACTGGAATGATGCAGTCCTGTTTGCCGCCACAGACGGTGGTGTATATCTCAGCCAGGATGCCGGCGAGTCGTGGGAGCGAGTGGGATCCAATATGCCTTACATGCCAGTGTATGATCTGGATTTCAATCCAATAGAGAATACGCTCATCGCTGCTACATTCAGCAGGGGGATCATGACTTTTCCAGTGGATGAACTGGACCTGGTGAACTCCACCAGGTATACTAACGGTGAGAGGGAATTACAGGTTTCTGTTTATCCTACATTAGTCAGGGATCAATTCACTGTAGATTTTTCGGATATCTGGTTGGTTGAAGGCAATGTCGACATTACCTTGACAAATAGTAATGGGGCAATCGTCCATCAGCAACGCTTTGATACGTTTACTGCCAACCAGGTTCAAGTGAATCTTGATCATGGACTGGCGCCCGGTTTGTACTTTGTCAATATCCAAACTCCAACAGGCTATGGAATTTCGAAGATTATGGTGGCTGGGTAATTTTTCGGCAGCGCTGATCCTCCTGTCTTGTCATGATGATGACATGAAAGTCACAAGAGAACCTTTCATGCCTGAAGATATGGTTGGTCATTATTCTGGCTATTGTATCACAGAGACAAGGACATTCCATATAGAGACAGGCAAGTACACAACTGCGAGGGATACAACCACCGGTACTCCATTCCGGATTGATTCGATGAGGTACCTGCCTGAAACCCAACTTTACAAAGTTTATACATTTGGATATTGTGAAGGAGTGATCAACTATTTTGTGCCAGAGGCCTCAATGGAAGAGGATACCATACCTCTTGTTCAATTGACTGTTGATTATAAGTCCTACGCCTATGTGGATACCTTATCCCTGGATATCAACACATACTTTGACAAGCCCTTTCAGTCAGTACCCGGGGGGACTAAGGTGTGGGGATTTTACCGCAGACTTCAGTGATGGTATTGGTATAGCCAACTTTAAGTAATATCTTTAATTCTCTGATGTCCCGAGCATCCACTAACAAATAGTTCCAGAATTATTTCATTTAACCACTTTCATAGATTCATTACGCTGCTGATGAAACTAAATGTATTTAGTCTCCTTTCCACAGGATTGATTTTCGGGATGACCGTTGGAGCAATCCATGCCCAGTCAGGAATTACAGGAAGGGTATCTGATGAAACTCATCAACCCGTTTCCTATGCCAATGTGCTGTTGCTTTCCGCTTCAGACAGCTTATTAGTCAAGGGCGGCATTTCCAATGATGATGGTTCGTTTGTCATCAATGGCCTGGCACCAGGAAATTATTTGCTCAAGATCATGATGGTAGGTTACACTGACCATGATTCAGAAGCCTTCACCATTGGTAAGGAAGATGGGGCTATAGATTTTGGAGAAGTGGTATTACATGGCGATGCTGTCCTGATGGATGAGGTGCAGGTAGTAGCTAAAAAAGCTCTCTTCGAGCAAAAGATGGACAGGATGGTGGTCAATGTCGCCAGCAGTATAACCCTGTCCGGTACAAACGTACTGGAAGTCCTCGAGCGGTCTCCAGGTGTATTGGTCAACCGGCAGAGCAATACTATATCCCTCAGCGGTAAGAGCGGGGTCATCATCATGATCAATGGACGCGTCAATTATATGCCTGCCGAAGCAGTGACCCAGCTATTGGCCGGGATGAGTTCTGATAATATCGAACGCATTGAAATCATGACTACACCACCGGCAGGGATGGATGCTGAAGGTAATGCAGGTTACATCAACATCATCCTCAAGACCAATCTTGGGGATGGCTTCAATGGAGGTTATGCCTTTGGCGCCGGGTACGGAAAGGGTGCCGTCGGTAACGCCAGTCTCAACTTCAACCTCCGCGAGGGGAAAACAAACTTTTTTGGGGACTACAGCTATCTCCACGAATCGCAGGATCAGACTTTTGAATTCTACAGGAGTATACTGCTCAACAATGAGCAAATTGAAACGGAGACGAAGTCTGACAGGTTCCCAGATCGTAATAATCACATGGCAAGGCTTGGAGTGGATTACCAGGTCAATGACAAGTTGATCATCGGTGGCTTGCTATCCGGATATGACACGAAGTGGGTCATGGATGCGACCAATGTGGCCAACCTCACCAGCGATGGTGTGCTTGATACCATCATCACCATTGATAACCACGAGTTGAACCAATGGAAGAACCTGAGTGGCAACCTCAATCTGCAATACTCGTTTTCAGCAGGGCAGAAGCTGAGTGTCGACGCTGATTATCTCTGGTATGAGGATAATAATCCTACTGCGTACAACAACCATTACACGGATGGGGAGGGAAATTTTCTCTTTGAAAACTATACCCGTTCTTCAAAAGTGACACCCATCAATATCAAAGTAGGCAAGATAGACTACATGACACCTATCGGGAAAAAAATAAAAATGGAAACGGGCATTAAAGGAACCGCTTCTAATTTTACCAATGATGTAAGTGTGGAATATAGTGATGATGGGCAGCGTTGGGTTGAAGATCCGGCGCTCACTGCCAAATACAATCTTGATGAATCAATCGCTGCCGCCTATCTATCGCTGGAGGCTCCGATAGATGAGAAAACGGATATCAAGGCAGGATTGCGCTATGAATACACAGATTCCAACCTCGGGTCAGAGACCGAACAGGATATAGTAGATCGTCAATTTGGTAGTTTTTTTCCTTCAGTATTTCTATCCAGGCGATTTGACGAAAGCAATACTATCAATCTTAACTATGGGAGAAGGATCACCAGGCCGACCTTCAATGACATGGCCCCGTTTGTTATTTTTCTTGATCCGTACACCTTCTTCTCTGGAAATCCTGCTGTGCAACCTGCAATTTCAAACAACTTCGAACTAAATTATTCCTATAAGTCTGCGCTGATCTCCCTAAAGTATGGGATCGAGGATAGTACCATTGCCAATTACCAAAGCACCATCATAGAGGGTACCAACAATCAGTTGATCTACACTGAGAACCTTAAGCAAATGCAGGTCTATTCGCTGACATTTTCATTTCCGCTGACTCCGGTCAAGTGGTGGAATATGTATTACAATGTCAGTAGCGCATGGCAGGAGGCCCAGAAATATGATGAACTGGGTCTGCAATCCTATGCATCAGGAAATCTTAGTGCATACACTTCACAGACTTTTACACTTCCCCGGTCATTCACATTTGAGATCACAGGGATGTATGTGAGTGGTGGTTTGTTTGGCATATTCCAGATGAAGCCTTTTGGATCAGTCAACCTTGGCTTGCAGAAGAAGTTTGGTGAGCAAGGTGGTCTTTTGCGTCTTGGCTTCGATGATATCTTCAATACCATGCCTTATCGGGACGAATTGAACCTGGAGGAGCAGCAACAATATTTCAGTTCGCGGCTTCAGTTTACACAACCTACGATCAAGCTGACCTACACGCGTAATTTTGGCAACCAGAAAGTACAAGGCAGCAGGAAGCGTGAGACGGGTGCAGAAGAAGAGCGAAGGAGAGTCAATAACTAATCAATATGAAACTGAATGTTATCATCACAGGCTCCACCGGAATGGTCGGTAAGGGGGTGTTGCTCGAATGCATCGACAGTCCTGATGTAGAGCGTATCCTGGTCATCAACCGCAGTCCTGTAGGCATCACACACCCTAAGCTCAGGGAGATCATCCACAAGGACTTCTTTGACTATGCCACCATCAGGAGCCAGCTTGGAGGGTACAATGCATGTTACTTCTGTCTCGGCGTTTCTTCTGTTGGTATGAAAGAAACAGAGTATAAAAGGATGACCTATGATTTGACGCTGGGCTTTGCCAGGGAAATATTACCACTCAATCCGGACATGACTTTTTGTTATGTCTCAGGAGCAGGTACAGATGGTTCGGAGAAGGGAAGGTCGATGTGGGCCCGGGTCAAAGGGAAGACTGAAAATGACCTGCTGGCCTTAGGCTTTAAGGCAGCCTATGTGTTCAGGCCGGGCTTCATACAGCCGATGAAGGGGATCAAGTCAAAAACCCCTTTGTACCAGGGCATCTACAACGTCATCAGTCCATTGTATGGATTGCTCAGGCGAATGCCCAGGTATGTAACCA
>WBZX01001756.1_pt1 | contig 15811 bp, 17 predicted proteins | sample 5204211 | NCBI WGS metagenome assembly WBZX01 (sample SAMN12344362, study PRJNA552823) | activated sludge metagenome | biome: Activated sludge suspended growth; feature: Nitrification reactor; material: Wastewater; isolation source: activated sludge from nitrification reactor of wastewater...
CACCCGTGACTTGGAGACACCGAGGCGGCGCGCCGCCTCGGAAAAACTCCGTACCTTGACCACATGCGCAAACAGAAGCAAATCATTGATGTCGTGCACAAGGCCTCCGGCTGTTATCAAAATGGAAACAGTTTTGTGCAAAACCGCCGGCTTATCAAGCCCGGCATCCGGCCCTATGATTGCAACGTTAAAAAATGATCACCGCTTCACCCTGCTTCCGCACCTGCGCCAGCAACACCTCGATTCAGGATCGCAAGGCGCTTGGTCATTGTCGCCATGCCGCCATCAATGCCTACCTCACGAGCCTGGGACGACGGTGCCGACTCGGGGGATCCTGAACAATTCACCACACACAACGACCCAACGAGAAGCGATGCGCTATCAGAGCTTTAACGAATTCATCCGGCAAGCAGCCGCCCGCAACCCCGGGCAACCGGAGTTCCTGCAGGCAGTCACCGAAGTCATAGAGAGCCTGTGGCCGTTCATCGCGCAGCACTCGAAGTACGCCGAATACGGCCTGCTCGACCGGCTGATCGAACCTGAGCGGGTCATCATGTTCCGCGTCTCGTGGGTCGACGATCACGGTGAAGTCCAGGTCAATCGCGGCTACCGCATACAGCACTCGTCGGCCATCGGGCCCTACAAGGGCGGCATCCGTTTCCACCCGTCGGTCAATCTCTCGATCCTCAAGTTTCTGGCTTTCGAACAGACTTTCAAGAATGCCCTGACCACCTTGCCAATGGGCGGCGGCAAGGGCGGCTCCGATTTCGACCCGAAGGGCCGCAGCCCGGGCGAAGTGATGCGTTTCTGCCAAGCTTTCGTCAGCGAACTATTCCGCCATATCGGCGCCGATACCGACGTGCCGGCCGGCGACATCGGCGTCGGTGGTCGCGAAGTCGGCTTCATGGCCGGCATGATGAAAAAACTGTCGAACCGCGCCGATTGCGTCTTCACCGGCAAGGGCCTGAGTTTCGGCGGCTCGCTGATCCGCCCCGAAGCAACCGGCTACGGCACGGTCTATTTCGCCGAGCAGATGCTCAGGCAGCGCGGCCGCAACTTCGAGGGCCTGCGCGTCAGCGTTTCCGGAGCCGGCAATGTCGCCCAGTATTCAGTCGAGAAAGCCATGTCCCTCGGCGCCAAGGTCATCACGGTGTCGGATTCGAGTGGCACGGTCGTCGACGAAAGCGGCTTTACGCCGGAGAAACTGGCCGAACTGATGGAGGTGAAAAATCATCTCTACGGCCGCGTCAGCGATTATGCCAAGCGCGTCGGCGCCGCCTTCCGCCCGGGATTGCGCCCCTGGCACGTGCCGGTAGACGTCGCCCTGCCGTGCGCGACGCAAAACGAACTCGACGGCGAAGATGCCAAGCGCCTGCTCAAGAATGGCGTAATCTGCGTCGCCGAAGGCGCCAACATGCCGTCGACCGGCGAGGCCGTTAAGGTTTTCGAAAGCAACGGTGTGCTTTACGCGCCAGGCAAGGCCAGCAATGCCGGCGGGGTGGCGACCTCGGGCCTTGAAATGAGCCAGAACGCCATGCGCCTTTCCTGGCAACGTGAAGAAGTTGATGCCCGCCTGCACGAAATCATTTGCAATATCCATGAAGCCTGTCTGAACTACGGTCGCGATGCCAACGGCAAGGTGAGCTACGTCAACGGTGCCAACATTGCCGGCTTCGTGAAAGTGGCCGATGCCATGCTCGCGCAGGGCGTCATTTAACCCAGTTTCAATACCAAGGAGGGATTCCCATGTTTCCTGAATATCGCGACCTGATTTCCGAATTGAAGACGAGCGACAGATATTTCCTGAATCTGTTCGAAAAACACAATTCACTCGATCGGCAGATCAAGAACATGGAATCCCGGCTCGAATCGGGAACACCGGACGAGATCGAGGTGCTCAAAAAGAAAAAGCTGGCAGTCAAGGACGAGCTTTACGCCCTGCTCCAGAAAATCAGCCTGACGCGGATCAAGACCTGACGACTGCTCGGCCGGCGGGTTGCTAGCGGTCCCAATACGGCTCGGCGCCGATATGGGCAACCATGAAGTCGATGAAGACCCGGACTTTGTTGGGAAGGTGTCGCGTCGGCAGGTACATTGCATAGACTTGCCGCTCCACCGGGATGTACTCGGACAACACGGCCTGCAAACTGCCGCTCTGCAGGTCCTTGCCGATAATGAAGGTCGGCAGCAGACCAACCCCAAGTCCGCCGAGGACGGCCTGTGACAGCGCCTCGTCGTCATCGACACGCAAGGGGCCGCTGACCGGCACGGAAATCTCCCCTGCCGGCCCGGTGAACCGCCAGAGCCCCGGCTCCCCGGAGCGCGTGTAGTCCAGGCAGTCATGACCCACCAGGTCGGGCGGCGTTCGCGGAATTCCCTTGCGCCGAAAATAGGCGGGCGTTGCGCACAGCCGGCGGCGAACCGGTGCCAGTGGGCGCGCCACCAGATTAGGCTGGGGGTCGCCGGTGACATGGATGGCGACATCGTAACCCTCCTCGGCCAGATTGACCCAGCGGTCGGTAATGCTCAAGTCGATCTTCAGTTCGGGGTGGTGCGACAGGAAGGTGGCGAGCGCCGGGGCAACGTGTAGCGTCCCAAAGGCGACCGAGGCGCTGACGCGCAGGACCCCGCGCGCCTCGGTGCTCAGGCTACCGACCAGTTGCTCCGCTTCCGTCGCCTCCTCCAGCATGCGGGTGCAATGCTCGCTCACCGCGGCACCTATTTCGGTAAGACTGAGGTGGCGCGTCGTCCGGTTCAACAAATGGGCACCAAGCGATTTTTCCAGCTTTGCCACCGCCTTGCTGACGCTCGAACGCGACGTCCCGAGGCGGCGCGCAGCCTCGGCAAAACTACCGGCCTCGACAACGCGCGCGAAGATCGCCATCAAATTCAAGTCCGCCATCGTTACCCGCTCTCCAATAATTTTCTCCCCCAGCTGATTGTAGCTTATACGGATACATTTTGATGCCCTGCCGATGCCTAGCGCAAGGCGCTCCGCTCCCGTATCATTGACCTCATGATGACTATCCAACTTACGAACACAGATTTTTTACCCAGTGAATCCAGTTACTTCGAGCCACCCGTTGTCAGTATTACCGACTGCATGCGCCTGCGGCAATACCCTTTGAGCGACGAGTTGACCGACGAACTGGACCGGGCGATTGTCGTCCATCCGGAACATATCCCGGATGACGTCGTGACCATGTATGCCCGCTGCGCTTACATCGACGAGCGCACCGGCATGCGACGCGAAATCGAACTGGTCTATCCGGATGAAGCCGACCCTGGACAAGGGAAAATTTCCGTCCTGACACCGGTCGGCAGCGCCCTGCTCGGCCTGCGCGTCGGCCAGGAAATCCCTTGGGACTTTCCCGACGGTTCCGTGCACCGCCTTAAAGTCGCGAGCGTGACCCAGAAAACCCCGTAGTCCATGGCCGTGTCCGCCGCATGGTGTGGCGGGCAGGCCGTACGACGCGCCGACGGGAAGGCGAAAGCTCTCTCGTCGGCATTCCATCGCAAGGAGATCCCAATGCAACGTTTGTTTGAATCTGCCGCAAATGCCCACAACGCATCCCTCGAAGCTGCTGCCGGGTTTGGTGATGCCTATCTGAGCGCGGTCGAGCGACTGGCGCAACTCTGTATCGAGGCAAGCCGCGCGGCCTGCGAAAATTCCACGGAAATGGCTCTGTTCTGCCTGGACAAGAGTCTTGCCCACAACAACGCCGCACTCTGGAGCAGTTCCTTCCAATCGGGCATCGAACGCTTTTTCCCGGCCCCGCCGGAAAAACCGTGACCTGAAGCCGGCGGACGCACAACCAAGGCATGGTGAGCCATCCCTGGCTCGCCATGCCTTGTTGCCGCCGCTATTCAGAACCTGGTGACGCGGCTGCCCCCCCCGCTTGACGCTGTTGCGGTCGACGCCTAAATTTGGCCGATTTCCATCCTCACCGCACCCGCTAGGAGAACCCCATGAAGATCGGCACCCCGCTTTCCCCAAGCGCCCTGCGCGTCATGCTGCTCGGCGCCGGCGAACTCGGCAAGGAGGTGATCATCGCCCTGCAGCGGCTGGGCGTCGAAGTCATTGCCGTCGACCGCTACGCCAATGCCCCCGGCCACCAGGTCGCGCACCGCGCCCATGTCATCTCGATGACCGACGGCGCCGCGCTGCGCCAGCTGATCGAACAGGAAAAGCCGCATCTGGTGGTGCCGGAAATCGAAGCCATCGCCACCGACACGCTGGTTGAAATCGAGCAGGAAGGCCTGGCCGAAGTCATCCCCACCGCCCGCGCCGCCAAACTGACCATGAACCGCGAAGGCATCCGCCGCCTGGCCGCCGAGGAACTCGGCCTGCCGACCTCGCCCTATCGCTTCGCCGACTCGCTGGCCGAACTGCAGGCCGCCATCGACAACGGCATCGGCTACCCGTGCATCGTCAAGCCGGTGATGTCGTCATCCGGCAAGGGCCAGTCGCTGCTGCGCGGCCCGGGCGACGTGCAGAAGGCCTGGGACTACGCGGCGAGCGGCGGCCGGGTGAACCAGGGCCGCGTCATCGTCGAGGGCTTCATCGACTTCGATTACGAAATCACCCTGCTCACCGTACGCGCCCGCGCTGCCGGCGGCGAAGTGCAGACTCACTTCTGCGAACCGATTGGCCACGTGCAGGTCGCCGGCGACTACGTCGAATCCTGGCAACCGCAGCCGATGACCCTGGCCGCGCTGCAACGGGCGCAGGAAATCGCCGCCGCCGTCACCGGCAACCTCGGCGGCCGCGGCCTCTTCGGCGTCGAACTCTTCGTCAGGGACGACATGGTCTGGTTCTCCGAAGTCAGCCCGCGCCCGCACGACACCGGGCTGGTCACCCTCTGTTCGCAACGCTTCTCCGAATTCGAACTGCACGCCCGCGCCATCCTCGGCCTGCCGGTCGACACCGCCCTGCGCGAACCCGGCGCCTCGGCCGTCATCTACGGCGGCATGGAAGAACAGGGCATCGCCTTCGACAATATCGAACAAGCCCTCGCCGTCCCGCGCAGCGACCTGCGCCTGTTCGGCAAGCCGGAATCGTTCACCAAGCGGCGCATGGGCGTCGCTGTCGCCAACGGCACCGACACCGCCGAAGCCCGCGAACGCGCCAAGCTGGCGGCGGGGAAGGTCAGGCCGGGCAAGGGGTGAACTCACACTTTCGACCCTCTGCTGCTAGTAGAGCCGCCAGCGGTTCAACGGCAAGTATCCGAGTGGAGCAGTCGCCCGAGCCGGTTACTCACGAGCAAGGTCTCGGCCAAAACCGACCTTGAACCCTCAACCCTATTCGGTCCACAACAGATTAGTTAGCCGCCGCTCAACCCGATAAAAGTGTAAACGACAGCATCTACCTTCAGGGAATTCGTATTCCAAACTGAGGCTTTGTGGAAATACCCGAAAAAGGAGGTGGGATAGCGAGGAACCAGTCTCATGCGAGATGAGTTCTGCGCGATGCGTTCCACAACGAGGTGTGCGACTGAAATGGTCATTTTTCTCGGTCGCTTGCCTCGATAACTATATGTACATGTCTGGCGGCTGAGGGTGTCCGGGTCTTGCTCAATCCTTTTTGTCTGAGATGGATGCAGGGGGCGCACCGGACAGTGGTGCCGCACGTAAAATACGTGATCCATGATGAATGAACCGTCGCTTGCGCGTTGTAACCAAAATGGTGAATAATCCCAACCCACGGCTCGGGCTATCGCCGATCTGCCCCAAACCACTTGACGACAACAATCGTCGGTTGGGGCGCAATCGTTTGTATGATCTCGATGTCGTTCAGGCGTTGGTTAAGGCGCATGGTGTTTGCCTGATCAACGACGATGCGCAGGATGATGCAGAAAAGCAGTTGCACATGTCGCCAGATGAGGTTGCACGATTCATCGCGCAACTTTCACCGGGTAACTATGTCAACTCGCAGTGGTGTAATACATCTGTCAACCGGATGGTTGATTGCGATTCATATGCAATGAAATACAACAGAAACAAGCAGGTGCCGTGGCAAAGTGGCCCGAAGATCTACGTCAAGTTCGGGTTTTTTCCGAATCAGTCGAAATGTGTCGTTTGCTCAGTACACCTAGGGTAAAGATGTCGAAAAAAGAGACTTGTTGCCCGCTGTGTGAGGGTCCGCTGGAATTGCGCCGTGATCGGACCTACACGTTCAAATTCAAGGGCGCATCACACATCTTCGAAGGCTTGGAGCGACTGTTTTGCCCGGCATGTGGCCTCGGGATAAGCAGCGATGCAACAGCGGCCCGCAACAAATTGGTGATCCGTGAGTTTGAGCGCGGGATTACCGGCGAAATGGCACCGGACGACATTCTTGAACTGCGGGAGAAATACAGCATCTCGCAAGAGCAGGCGACACGCATTTTCAAAACCGCACGGCGTGCGTTTTCAAAGTGGGAGCGTGGCGAAAATTCCCCTGTTGCTGCCGTTGCGCGAATGCTACGCCTGGCACTAGACGAGCCGGAATACATGCGGATGATGGCCGACAAGGCTGGGGAAAGAATCGATATTCCACCTCGTGAAAATACCGTTTCGCACGCCGAGTTTTCGATCTTGAAGGAGCAACTCGCCAAGCGTGATCGTGAGGATCGTGCACGCCGTCAGGAGGCTTACGAGGCCGGTCGCAAGGCAGGGATGATGCGCAGGCAGTTCCGCGTCAGTCTAGAGTCATGGGGCACGATTGCGTTAGGCGCCGGATTTGATCCGGATCGATCAGAAAAAATTTGTCAGGAGCCGATGCGGTGGCAAAAAGAAAATCCGCGGCAAGTCTGCCTGCAATAGAAACCATGCTGGCGCGTTTTGTCCTGATTGGATTGAGTGGGCAAAACGATCTCGTGGGTACCGGGGCGGGGCGTGTGGATATTCGCCACGAGAACGAGATTGACCTGGAAACGATCGCGCCAGATCATGAAACAACCTACTGCCGGGTGGTGGTGCGGATCAGGATGAAGATTTTTGGCCGGCGGGAAAAGGATGAGTCAGTGGCTATCAGTGTCGAGGGAACTTACGAGGGACGCTTTATGGTTCATCCCGACGTCACCATCGAGGCGCTGGACGCCCAGGCTGCTGATGATAAATTTCAGTATGGACTGGCATCTCAGGTTTATCCCTTGGCTGCCACTCACCTGAAGGATCAGCTACGGATGATGGGGCTAACCACCCGGCATATTCCTGTCGGAATCTAATTATACTCAAACAGGTTGCCGTTCTTTGGATCGATAACCGGTTCAATGCGCTCAACCTGCATCAGTCTCGGCTTTCCGTTGAACTGCCCCATCAAGCCTGTGATTTTGACGCGCTGATTGAGGAATCCTCCGAAGCTTTTTGATCGAACGTCTGATAATAAATACGCCACTCTGACGCAGCCCCCCCTTCGCCAACTGGAAGCTGATGAACCAGTTTCCATTTTTGCCCATTTCTGGAGGTCGACCGCAACAGACCTCGTTCCGGCCAAAACACCCGCTACGCTTGGTCGCATTTCCGCTTTAACGGCAACGACAGCGCCGGAAGTCGCTTTCAGAAGCCCGCGACGCGACTGGCAGGGAAGCGGGCGGCGAAGCGGCTGCCCTGGCCGAGGACGCTCCTGATTTCGAGTTGCGCCTGGTGGCGGTTAAGCGAGTGCTTGACGATCGCCAGACCTAGCCCGGTGCCGCCGGCGTCGCGCGAGCGGCCACGGTCGATGCGGTAGAAGCGTTCGGTGAGGCGGGGGATGTGCTTGGGGTCGATGCCGATGCCGGTATCCTGGACGGCGAATTCCGCCCCCTGCGCGCTGGCGTGCCAGCTGATGCGGATGGTGCCGCCGGCCGGGGTGTAGCGCACGGCGTTGGCGACGAGGTTGCCGAAGGCGCTGACCAGTTCCGGCTCGGCACCGCGCAGGTCGCCCTGGCCGTCGGTTTCGACGACGATCTCGTGGCGTCCGCCCGAGAGGGCTTCGGCGTCGCGCCGCAGCTTGTCGATCAGGCTGGCCATGTCGACGGTGTCGTTGGCCGGCGGCGGCGCCGATTCGATCGACGAGAGGGTGAGCAGGTCCTGGACGATCGATTCCATGCGCTGCGACTGTTCGCTCATCAGCGCCAGGTAGCGTTGCTGTTCGTCGCGGTCGACCTCGATTTCCTGCAGGGTTTCAAGGAAGCCGGCGAGGACGGTGAGCGGCGTGCGCAGTTCGTGCGAGACATTGGCGACGAAGTCGCGGCGCGTGCGGTCGAGGCGGTCGCTCTGGGTGACGTCCTTGATCTGCATGAGGCGGCGGTTGCCGGCGTAGGGGACGACGAAAATCGAGAGGACGCGGTCTTCGTTGCGTTCCGAGCGCAGGGTCAGCGGCCGCGTGAAATCGCCGCCCTGCAGGTAGGCGACGAATTCCGGCTGGCGCACCAGATTCACGATGGGCTGGCCGCGGTCGGTACGGACGACGAGGCCGAGCTGCATTTCGGCCGTGGTGTTGCAGAACAGGATCTGGTTGTGCGGGTCGAGCAGCACGACGCCGTCGGTCAGCGCCTGGCCGGCGGCGATCAGCATGGCGATCTCTTCGTCGCGGCGGGCAATCTGCGCGCGCAGATCCTTCTCGTGCCGGTAGAGGCGGCCGAAGACGCCATCCCAGGCGCCCTCGCCTTCGAGGCTGCTATCAACGACCGGCGCCCGAGACCAGCGTTCGAGGCGGGCGAAGTTGCGGAAGTGGAAGGCCATCTGCAGCCCGAGGCCGACCGAGAAGAGCGTCCAGCCGGCCCAGGGGGCGACGAAATGGCCGACCGGCAGGGCGACCAACGCGCTCAGCAGGGCCAGCAGCAGGGCCCGGATCAGTTGTGCCGACACCCGTTTCAGGCGCCCCGGAAGCGATAGCCGGTACCGCGCACGGTCTCGATGCGCTCATGGTGGCCGCTTGCTTCGAGCGCCGAACGCAGGCGGCGGATATGCACGTCGACCGTGCGTTCCTCGATGAAGACGTGGTCGCCCCAGACTTCGTCGAGCAGCTGGGCGCGGGTGTAGACGCGCTCGGCATGGGTCATGAAGAAGAAGAGCAGGCGGAACTCGGTCGGCCCCAGCTCGATCGGCTGGCTGCCGGCAAGGACGCGGTGCGTCGCCGGGTTGAGCGCCAGGTTGCCGACCTCGACCGCCTCGCCGGCCAGGTGCGGGGCGCGCCGGCGCAGCACGGCGCGGACGCGGGCGACCAGCTCCTTCGGCGAGAAGGGCTTGGTGACGTAGTCATCGGCGCCAGCTTCGAGGCCCTGCACCTTGTCTTCCTCATGCACACGGGCGGTGAGCATGATGATCGGCATCTCGCGGGTGCGCTCGTCGGCGCGGATCTTCTTGGCCAGCGCGACGCCGGACTGGCCGGGCAGCATCCAGTCGAGCAGGACGAGGTCGGGCAGCGCGGCGCGGATCGCCGATTCGGCCTCCTCGGCGCTGCCGGCCCGCACGGCGAGAAAGCCGGCGTGCTTGAGGTTGATGACGATGAGTTCCTGGATGGCTGGTTCGTCTTCGACGACCAGAATCGTCGGTGTCACGCCTTCGCCTCCTTGGCCGGATGACGGATGTCGCGCCCCTCGACGATGAACACGACATGCTCGGCGACGTTCTTGGCGTGGTCGCCGATGCGCTCGACAGCGCGGGCGATCCAGATGATGTCGATCGAGGTGGTGATGGTGCGCGGGTCTTCCATCATGTGCGTGATCAGCTGGCGCATGATCGACTTGAACTCGGTATCGACATTGGCGTCGGCCTGGATGACCTTGACCGCCAGCTCGGTATCGAGCCGGGCGAAGGCGTCGAGCGCCTGGCGCAGCATGCCGAGCGCGGCCTCGGCGATGTGGCGGACACCGATGCCGTACTGCGACGGCATCTGGCCGGCTTCGTAGATGCGGCGCACGCCCTTGGCGATCTTCTTGGCCTCGTCGCCGGCGCGTTCGAGATCGGTGACGATCTTGCTGATGCCGAAGACCAGGCGCAGGTCGGAAGCCGCCGGCTGGCGCTTGGCGATCAGGTGGGCGCAGTCGTCGTCGATGGCCAGTTCGAGGTCGTTGACGGTGCGATCGGTTTCGACGATGTGCTTGACACTGGCCACTTCGCCCCGGCTGTAGGCGTCGATGGCGGCGGAAATCTGGGTTTCGACGAGGCCGCCCATCTGCAGTACGCTGGTACGCAGGCGCGAGAGGTCTTCGTCGAACTGGCTGGAGAGATGCTGGCTTTCGTTCATTTCACTGTCCTCGTCAGCCCATGCGGCCGGTAATGTAGTCTTCGGTGCGCTTGTCTTTCGGCTTGATGAAGATCTCGTCGGTCTTGCCGAACTCGATCATCTCGCCGAGGAACATGTAGGCGGTGTAGTCGGAGACGCGCGCCGCCTGCTGCATGTTGTGCGTCACGATCAGGATGGTGACGCGCTTCTTCAGCTCGTGCACCAGTTCCTCGATGGCGGCGGTGGCGATCGGGTCGAGCGCCGAGGTCGGCTCGTCGAACAGCAGCAGTTCGGGGTCGGTGGCCAGTGCACGGGCGATGCACAGGCGCTGCTGCTGGCCGCCGGAAAGATTCGACGCCAGCTCGTTCAGGCGATCCTTGGCCTCGTCCCAGATGGCCGCGCCCTTCAGTGCGTGTTCGACCTTGTCGTCGAGCACGCGCTTGTTGTTCTCGCCGCGCACGCGCAGGCCGTAGGCGACGTTCTCGTAGATCGACTTGGGGAACGGGTTCGGCTTCTGGAAGACCATGCCGACGCGCATGCGGACTTCGATCGGATCGACTTCCGGCGACAGCAGGTTGGTGTTGTCCGGGAAGAAGCGGATCTCGCCCTCGTAGCGGTTGCCCGGGTAGAGGTCGTGCATGCGGTTGAAGCTGCGCAGGTAGGTCGACTTGCCGCAGCCGGACGGGCCGATCAGCGCGGTGACCTTCTTGTCGTAGATCGGCATGTTGATGCCCTTGAGCGCCTTGGCCTCGCCGTAGAAGAAGTTGAGGTTGCGGGCTTCGGCCTTGAGCGCCGGGTTGTCGTGAATCTGCATTTGCGACTCCTGTTCGGGATTCATTTTTGGCATGTTTTCGGCGTTGACCGCAACAGCTACCATTTAATGTTCTTGCGCATCTTGTAGCGCAGATAAATCGCTACAGCGTTCATGCTGAGCACCATGACCATCAGCACGAAGCCGGCAGCGGCGGCGTTGACCTCGAAGGCCGGGTCGGGACGCGAGGTCCAGTTGAAGATCTGGATCGGCATCACGGTGAAGGGCGCGAACACCCAGTCGAACAGCCCGGCTGCCGGCTCGCCGGTGAAGGGTGCCGGCGGCAGGAAGGCGATGAAGGTCAGGGCGCCGATGGTGATGATCGGTGCCGTTTCGCCTATGGCACGGGCGAGGCCGATGATGACACCGGTCAGGATGCCGGGCATGGCGTAGGGGATGATGTGGTAGCGGCAGGTCTGCCAGCGCGTGGCGCCGACCGCCATCGAGCCTTCGCGGATCATCGCCGGGATGGCGCGGATCGCTTCGCGGGTCGAAACGATGATGATCGGCAGGATCAGCAGCGCCAGGGTCAGGCCAGCCGAGAGGATGCTCTGACCGAAGCCGAACTGGTAGACGAAGATGCCGAGCGCCAGCAGGCCGTAGACGATGGAAGGAACCGCCGCCAAGTTGCTGATGTTGACCTCGATGATGTGGGTCAGCCAGTTGCGCTTGGCGTATTCCTCGAGGTAGAGCCCGGCGGCGACACCGAGCGGCACGGCGGCCAGTGCGGTGACCAGCATCACCAGCAGCGAGCCGACCCAGGCCGAAAGGATACCGGCCTGCGTCGCCCGGCGCGAGGCGAAGTTGAGGAAGAAATCAAGTGTGAAGCGTTCGGAACCCTTGATCGCCATATCGGCGATCAGCGCGACGATGACCAGCAGCGCGAGTGCCAGGCAAAAGATGCCCAGTGCCTTGAAGATGGTGTCGCGCAGCTTGCCGCGCGCGATGACGGCGCGGATCTGTTCGGTGGTCAGCGGTTGCATCAGTAGTTCTCCCGGAATTTGGCGCGCAGCCACTGGCCGAGGATGTTGAAGACCAGGGTGATCAGCAGCAGGGTCAGGCCGGCGGCGAAGATGGTCTGGTAGCCGATCGAGCCGTGCGGCAGGTCGCCGAGCGCCACCTGGACGATGTACGAGGTGATGGTCGCGGCCGGCTCCATCGGGTTCCAGGTCAGGTTCGGCTGCATGCCGGCGGCGACGGCGAGGATCATCGTTTCGCCGACGGCGCGCGAGATGCCGAGGATGTAGGAAGCGGCGAGGCCGGAGAAGGCGGCCGGAACGACAACATGGAGCGCCGTATAGAGGCGGGTCGAGCCCATTGCGTAGGCACCTTCGCGCAGGCTCATCGGCACCGCGCGCATGGCGTCCTCGGACAGCGAGGCGATGTAGGGAACGATCATGATGCCCATCACCAGGCCGGCGGAAAGCAGCGAGAAGCCGGGCAGTTCCGGCAGGATGATCTGCAGCAGCGGGGTGACGACGAGCAGCGCAAAATAGCCGAAAACGATGGTCGGGATGCCGCCGAGCAGTTCGAGGATGGGCTTGGCGACTTCGCGCACCTTCGAGTTGGCGAATTCGGAAAGATAGATGGCGATCACGGTGCCCATCGGAATGGCGACGGCCAGCGCGACGAACGAGGAAACCACGGTACCGGAGACCAGCACCATGATGCCGAAGTGGGCATCATCAAACAGCGGCGTCCATTGGGTATCGGTCAGAAAGTCGACGATGCTGACGTTCTGGAAGAAGTGGAAGGACTCGGAAACCAGTACATAGACGATGCCGAGCGTGGTCAGCACCGAAACTGCGGCCGCGCACAGGAGCAGGCCCTCGATCAGGCGCTCGCTGACGTTGCGCATGGCGTTCCTGGCCAGGCGGTCGCTGACCGTCGGCAGGTCATTGGCGTTGTTTGCGGACATGGAGTGTGAATTCACTGTGAGAATTCCCTATGATAAAAGCCCGCCCCGTCCGGGGCCGGGCTTTTTGTGGGGAGTAACGCGAGGATCAGATCTTGGCTTCGCGCTTCTGCAGTTCTTCGATGGTGATGCCGACTTCGGCCGTACCGCCGAACACGGTGCCCTTCTTGCGCTTGTCGACGTGTTCCATGTTGACCGTGTAGGCCTTGGCCGGCAGCGGCACGTACTTCACTTCCTTGGTCAGCTTCGAGGCGTTCTTCATGTAGAACTCGACGAACTCCTTGACCTCAGGCTTTTCCAGCGCCTTCGGGTTGATGTAGATGAAGATCGGGCGCGACAGCGGCTGGTAGGTACCCTTGAGCACGGTTTCCTCGGACGGCAGCACGCCCGGCTTGCCGGCCTTCTCAACGATCGGCACGGCCTTCAGCTTGCCGGTGTTCTCGGCGTAGTAGGCGTAGCCGAAGTAGCCGATGGCATTGACGTCACGCGAAACGCCCTGGACCAGCACGTTGTCGTCTTCGGAGGCGGTGTAGTCGCCGCGCGAGGACTTGGCCTTGCCGACGACGGCTTCGGTGAAGTAGTCGAAGGTGCCGGAGTCGGAGCCGGCGCCGAACAGCTTGATAGGCGCATCGGGCCAGGCCGGGTTGACCTGGTTCCACCTGGTGATCTTGCCCTGCGCCGCCGGCTCCCAGATCGCCTTCAGCTGCTCGACGGTCATTTCCTTGAGGAAGGCGTTCTTCGGGTTCATGACCACGGTCAGCGCGTCGAAGGCGACCGGCAGTTCGATGTACTCGATGCCGGCTTCCTTGCAGGCGTCCATTTCCTTCTTGAGGATCGGGCGCGAGGCGTTGGCAATATCGACCTCGCCGCGGCAGAACTTCTTGAAGCCGCCGCCGGTGCCGGAAATGCCGACCGTCACCTTGATGGCGTTCTTCTTGGCCTTCTGGAATTCTTCGGCCACCGCTTCGGTGATCGGGTAAACCGTCGAGGAGCCGTCGACCTTGACGATCTGGGCCTGCGCGGCCGAGGCGCCGAAGAAGGCGACACCGGCGACGGCGAGGGCGGAAACGAGCTTGGACTGTCTGAACATGGGGCAACTCCTGCATATAGTTGGATTGACAACAATGTGCAGGTTAGCCCCCGATTGTTACAGCCGAATGACAGGCTGTAACAATCTCGATCAGTTCTGATGGGGCGGTCTATTTCGCCGGACGACCGGGCTTGATGCGCTCGACGCGGGCCATCACCGCCGTCAGCTCGACATTGTCCATGGCCACCAGGGCAGCGATGCCGGCCCGCACCAGCTCGCTGCGCCTGGCCTTGCCGCCGAAATCGGCGATGCGCGTCTTGAGCACGGCGATCTGCGCGTATTCGCTTTCCGGCATCGAGATGCTGTGGCGCACCAGCCTGACCTTCTTCGCCTTGGCCGGCTTGCCTGCCTTCGGCATCTCGGGCAGCGCGGCCGGCGGTGGCGGAATCTGCACCGCCTGCGCCTTGGCCAGCGCCTCGGCCAGCGCCTTCTTGTTGCGTGCCTTGGTTTCGTCCAGCTTGCTCGGTTTCTTCACCGGCACCTTCTTCGCCGGCGGCGCCTTGGCGACGGCCGCGGCTTCCGGCTTGGCGGCGACGCGCGGCTGCAGTTTCTTTGCCGGTTTGGGCGGCGTGGCCGCGGGGGCAGCGTTCTTTTCTTCCGGCTTCTTGGTTTCCGACATCATGCTCTCTCCATAAAATGGTATGCCGAGTTTAGCGATTTTCCAAAGCCGCCAAGTTAAACTTTTTTGACAGGTAAAATGCCCGCCATCCCAACAGCGAGGCGCATCATGACCCAGGACGAACTCAAGCAGGCGGTGGCCCAGGCTGCCGCCGACTACGTGGCGAAAAACGCGGCGGACGGCAGCATCATCGGCGTCGGCACCGGCTCGACGGCCAATTTCTTCATCGACGCCCTCGCCCCGCTCAAGAGCCGCTACAAGGGCGCCGTCGCCAGCTCGGAAGCGACACGCAAGCGCCTCGAAGGCCACGGCATCCCGGTCTTCGATCTCAACGACGTCACCGACATCCCGGTCTATGTCGATGGCGCCGACGAAATCGACGCCGGTCTCAACATGATAAAGGGTGGCGGCGGCGCGCTGACGCGCGAGAAAATCGTCGCCGCCGTGGCGCAGACCTTCGTCTGCATCTGCGACGCCTCGAAGCTGGTCGACGTGATGGGCAGGTTCCCGCTGCCGGTCGAAGTGATCCCGATGGCGCGCGCCCACGTCGCCCGCGAGCTGGTGAAGCTGGGCGGCACGCCGGTGCTGCGCGAAGGCTTCGTCACCGACAACGGCAACCTGATCCTCGACGTCAAGGGCCTCGCCATCAGCGATCCCAAGGGGCTGGAAGCGAAGATCAACCAGATCACCGGCGTCGTCACCAACGGCCTCTTCGCGGTCCGTCCGGCCGACGTGCTGCTGCTGGGCACCGCCGAGGGCGTCAGGACCGTCGCCTGAGTCATTTTCCTGTCACATGCGGGCGCTAATCTGGCGGCACTGATCGCCACCGGGAGCGCCCCATGTTTTTCTCGCCAGAACAAGTCGCCCAGACGCGGGAACGCACGCTGAACAACCTGCTCGGCCTCTCCGCCACCTGTTTCTCGGCCAGCCAGCGACTCTCCGACCTCTTTTCCGCCGCCAGCCGCGACGCCCTCCATCTCGGCAGCAAGCAGTTCGCGCAGTTCGGCCACGGCCAGCTCGACTCGCTGACCGGGTTTCCCGCCATCCTGTGGCTGGAAAACAGCGTCCGCACGACCAGGCTGCTCGATTCCGCCTATGAAATCCTCGGCGAAACCCACAAGTCGCTGATCCAGTCGGCGGAAGCGCAGGTGCGCGCGTTCGACGAAATCGTCTTCGCGACCCTC